>Ga0164243_10010650_pt1 | contig 13202 bp, 10 predicted proteins | sample OricompcompostOP_FD_108781 | JGI IMG/M metagenome (GOLD analysis project Ga0164243, IMG submission 108781) | Organic Plus compost microbial communities from Emeryville, California, USA - Original compost - Organic plus compost (OP) | ecosystem: Engineered > Solid waste > Mixed feedstock >... | reverse complement strand
TACCGGACAGCACGCCGCTGATGATGGCGTGATCGACGATATAGCCGCCGTCAGCGCGCACCGTGCGCACGGCGCCGTTCAGGTCGATGCCGTTCTGGAAATCCACCTGGCGCGCGTTGCCATCGCCCGTGTTCGTGCCGAGGATCAGCGCATGGCCGTCGGGAACGAAGACACCGTCGTTCCAGGTGAGGGTGGCGCCGCTGCCACCCAGGTTGACGGTGACGTCCGATTGACCCGCGAGAGCGTAGAAGCCGCCGGTGCCGTTCCAGCGCAACTGGCCGCCACCGAGCCCGGTGGGAATGGTGATGCTGGGCTCGCCAGCCGTGCCGTAGATGACGGTGACATGGCCGTTGTTCAGGCCTTCGAAGCGGATATTGCTGGCAGGCGACAGGCTGGCGCTGTTCAACAGCAGCCGCGCGCCGCTGGTGATGATGGTGTCGCCGGTGTAGGTGTAGTTGCCGCCGTCGAACCAGGTGTTGTCGCCGCCGAGTGTCAGGTTGCCACTGAAACTCAGGTTACCGTTGAAGCGGACGTTCGAACCTTGGGTGGTCACCGACAGCACGTTGGCGCCCGTGTCCTGCAGCGGGCCGCGCACGTTCAGGGTGTGGCCGCCGACACCCAATCGCAGCAGCGTGCTCGCGGTGAGCACCGGCGTGCCATTCCACGTGGCATTGTCGAGGCCATCGATAAACGCGCTGCCGCCCGTGAGCGTCACGTGGTGGTTGAGGGTCTGGTTGCTCTCCACACGCAGCAGGCCGCCGCTGTTGATGATGAGCTGCGCGGCGTCCGTATCGCCGCCGAAAGCGTTGGCCGACGCACGGACGATACCTCCGTTGATCGTGACCACATTGCCGGCGGCAGCGCCGGCGGCATCGTTGCCGGTCAGCATCAGCTGGCCGGCGTTCACCGTGATGCCGCCGGTGAAGCTGTTGGTGCCGCTCAGGTACAGGCTGCTGTCGAGACAGCAGCCTTCGTTCAGCACCAGGCTCAGCCGGTTGGCGCCGGTATCGGTGAGGTTGCCGGCGAAGATCGTGTTGTCGCCGTCGCCGGTATTGGTCACCAGCAGCGTGGTGCTGGCCGTGAGGGTCAGGTTGCCGGTCCAGGTGCTGCTGCCGCCGCCGAACCGGTCTTCGATGACGATCGTGCCGCCGTGCGCCGTGATGTCGTGCGTGAGGTTCTGGTTGCCGAGCCAGAGGTTGGCGCCGGGGTTCAGCACCAGGTTGGCGGCGCTGGTGTTCCCACCGAAAGCGTTGGAGTGATTGATCTGCAGCGCGCCGCCGTTGTTGACGGTGACCACGTTGGCAGCGCCGTTGAGGCTGTTGCTGCCCAGCGCGACCAGCCGCGCGCCCGAATCGACGGTAATGCCGCCGGTGAGAGTGTTGCTGGCGCCAAGCTGGACGTATCCGTTGAGCGTGTTGCCGGCGATGGTCAAGCCCGCGCTGCCCGCGATCACCGAGTTGATGGTGGTCTGCGTCAGACCGGAGTAACCGATCTGCGGACTGACGCCGCCGAGCGTCAGCGTGTTGCCGCCGATCGAGTAGCCGTTCGATTGAAACGTAATGTTATGAACGGCGATCGGCCCGGTCAGCGCCACTGCGCCCGCCGTGCCGGCGAAGATCGCATTGTCGAGAGCGAGATTGTTCCAGGCGCTATAGGGATTGGTTGGGCCGACAATGCCGCTGCTGTTCGAGCCCCAGAAGGAATTTAATTTTTTCCATGTGCCGGCGCCGCCGAGACCAGCCGTACTTGGGTTGACATCCCAATAGAGATCAGCGGCTATCGCATGCGTGGACGACAGCGCCGCCAGTGCAACCAGCGCAGACGAAACACGGGTTCTGCGCGCCGCGCGCGCACACGTGCTTCGACCCTTGCCGCGAGCGCGCGCGAGCTCGCTCGCGACGACCCATGCGCCGAGCGCGGCATTCCACACCAAGCGGAAAACACGATTCATCCTGGAGCTCCTTCGATCAATCGGTACCGCTGTGCCTCGCAACCGCGCAGCGCCGCTCTCGACTCAAGTGTGAAAAGACGAATGACGCGAACAGTGTCACAGCGTGACGCGCGCATGAGTGACCCGCGTCACCACGGGCGCATCAAGCGCGTCCTCGATCGTGCGTAGTTGCCGTAATGCCATCGCGATCCCGCTGCAGTTGTTGTCATCGTTCTGCGTGCGCGGCATCGAAGACTGTTCAGTCGGGTCCAGTCAAATGAGAAGCGTGCAAAACGACTGGCATTTTGACGCGATCGCGGAGCGGCTCGCGTCACCGAGCGCTCCGCTCGAATCGCGAGCGGCTCGGCTTCCAAGTGCTAGCGGACTCGCCTCATCACTTGCTCGATGAGCTTGATCTCCTTGCCATGCGCATCACTGCCGCCGGGTATCATGCGGCTCATCATCGGCACACAAAATGAGCGCAGCACGTGGCACTCCATGTGTTTGCGGAAGGACGCGCCAGGCTACTCGCACAAATTTCCGCCGCACAGGGGCGATGGAACGATTCTGTGCCGTGCAAGAAAGATCAATCGCGCCGATCGCTGCCGTACTAACATCGAGCGCGATGGCGCCGAATCAAACATTTCTGAAGTTGCTGAGCTACATCAACCGCCGCATCGATGGCGGCGTTTCGCTGCGCGCGGTTGCGGAACGCGCCGGGCTTTCACCTTTTCAGTTGCATCGCGAGTTCCGGCGGACGACGGGCGAAACGCTCAAGCAGTACACGCTGCGCCTGCAGCTCGAACGTGCGGCGGCGCTCCTGGCCTCGAGCGATGAAAGCATTCGATCGATCGCGCTCAAGAGCGGCTTCGCGAGCCACGAAGTGTTCATCCGCGCATTCCGCCGCCAGTTCGGCACCTCGCCGCTGAAGTACCGCCAAGGCGCGCTCAAGAATGCGACGCTCGCAGAGCGGCGCCGCCACCGGCAGCTCACGAAATCCATCGGCCCCTGCATTCGATTCTTTCACTGCCCTCTCTACAAACATTTTGGACCGAAGAGCCTCCACGCCATGCCCACGCTCAGCATCGTTCGCAAGCAGATCGCTCCGCAGCACATTCTTTACATCCGGCGCCGCATCGCGCCGAGCGAATTACCGCAGACGCTCGGCGAGTGCTTCGGCAAGCTGTTCACGCACGCAACGCAGGCAGGTCTGCCCGTCGCGGGCTGGCCGATATGTCGCTACGTGAGCACGGGACTCGGACTGTGGACCATCGATCCGGCCGTTCCTTTGGCAGCGCCCGCAAGCGCGAACGGTGAAATACAGGCCGACGTGCTTCCCGGCGGATGGGTTGCGCTCGGCGTTCATGCAGGTTCGTACGATCAACTCCCGGATACGAACGCGGCGATCGAGCGCTGGATCGATGCCAACGGATATCGGGCCGATGGGCCGACCTGGGAGCACTACATTACCGATCCAGCCGAGCATCCGGATCCGGCGGACTGGCGCACGGAGGTGTATTGGCCGTTGGCGGGCAAGTGATACGCGAGTGACGCGATCACCATCGCGAGCAGTCTGAAAAAAAGCAGAGGCCCAGCCTTTCGGCCGGGCCTCCGCTGCGATGCCTTTCAGCTACTGCCCAACCGTCCCTTCGACTTTCACGTCGCCGGGATTGCTGAGCACGTTCATCACGACGCGGCGATTGGCAGCGCGGCCGTCCGCGGTCTTGTTGTCCGCGATCGGCTGTGACTCGCCGTAACCCTTCGCGGTCAACTGGCTCGACGCAACGCCTTGCTCGATGAGATAGGCACGCACCGACTCCGCACGCTTCTGCGACAGCTCGAGGTTGTAACGATCGGATCCGCTGTTGTCCGTGTGTCCCTGCAGCTCGATCGTGAGGCGCGGATACTTCTTCAGATCGGCGGCAACGCTGTCGAGCGCGCCACGCGAGTCCTGCGTCAAGCGATCCGAATTCAACTCGAAGTTCACGCCTTGCAGCGTGATCGATCCTTGACGCGTGCAGCCGTACGCATCGACCGCGACGCCTGCCGGCGTGTCCGGGCAGCGATCGAGAGTGTCGATGACGCCATCGCTATCGCTGTCCTTCGGCGCGGGCGGAGGCGGCGGCGGAGCCGGCGGCGGTGGCGTCGGTGCCGGCGCGGGCGCTGCCTCGACGGGGCGCGCCGCGGGAGCGCCGAACGAAAATTGAAAGCCAAGCGTACCGATGTAGTCGCGCAACGTGCCTTCGGCGCCGGCTTCGCTCCAGCGCGCCTTCAGATCCGGGCGCAATGCAAAGCTGCTCGAGCCGTCCGCGCTCTCCCAAACGTTGAGGAACACGCCCACCCCTGCCTGCGCCATCGCGTCGGTTGCGTTCGAGCCAGGGCTGCGCTCGTTCTGTGCGACGCCGCCGCCCACGCTGAGATACGGCGAGACGACACCGCCGCGATTCGCGACTGCGAGCATGTCGAGCGATGCGCCGTACAGGCTCATGTCGCCGCGGCCGATGCCGCCGCCGACCTGCGCGCCGTTCAAGTTGAGCTCCGCGCTGATGACGCGGCTCAGATGCTTGCCGAAGCCGATGCCGTAGAGCCAGTCCTTGTCCTCTAGCGGCCGGTCGTTGTCGACGGAGATTCCGCCAATCTGCGGAGTCACGTACCAGTGCCCGACCTCATCGGCGGCATGCACAGCCACCGGCGCCGCCAGCGCGCACAACATTGCAATCTTCTTCATCGATACCTCTTCTACGTTCTACGTTCGCGCTCGGTTGAGCGACGGCGGCATGCTCGGGGCCGCGGGCCTGCCAGGCAATGCCCTGCACGTGAAGTACTGGATTTCGGTACCATGCCGGCCGCAATCCGGACTCAAGAAGAGGACTCGATGAACGAGACGCAACGCATGCTCGAAACCTTGAAGCGCTGTCTGCGCGCACGCGGCATGAGCTACGGTCGGCTCGGCCGCGCGCTGGGGTTGAGCGAGTCGTCGGTGAAGCGATTGTTCTCCGACAAGTCGTTCAGCGTTGCGCGGCTCGAACGCGTGTGCCGCGCGATCGACATGTCCATCGCCGATCTCTCACGCCTGGCCGCCGGCGAGACGGCAACCGAGGCGCCCAAGGGCTTCACGTTGACGCTCGAGCAGGAGCGCACGCTCGCGGGACATTCCTCGCTCCTCGCCTTCTTCTATCTGCTGCTGAATGGCCACTCCGTCGAGGTCGTTGCGGAGCGGCTCAGTCTGAGCGAGCGAGCATCGCGCAACTTTCTGTCCAAGCTCGCTGCGGCCGGCTTGATCGAGACGCGCGGCCGCCAGCAGATTCGCCTGAACGCACGGCTGCCGCTCGCGTGGCGCCCGGATGGCCCGGTGCGCAAGCTGTATGAACGACAGGTGCGTGCTGAGTTTCTGCGCAGCGAGTTCTCGGGCAAGCACGAAGCACTGAGCTTTCATTCCGCGGAGCTGTCGCCTGCGTCCGCGCGCATCCTCATGCGCAAGCTCGACAAGCTCGCCGCCGACTTCGCGGATCTCGCCGCGCTCGATGTGGCATTGCCGTCGCGCGACAAGATGAGCGTGGCGATGCTGCTCGCGACGCGGCCGTGGGTGTTTTCGATGTTTTCGGCTTATCGCCCCTCAGGTGCAACGAGCGGCGCGAAGCGGGCGTTGGCCGTCACGGCGGCGCGTTAGTCGCGGCGCTCGCTCGTCGCCCCGACGCAAGTCGGGACCGCCATCGGCACGGTGCCAGATGAGATCCCGGCTTTCGCCGGGATGACGGTGTGCGCGTCCGACGCTGAGCTGACGGGCACGGTTTCATAGCCGCGTGCGAGGCTCACCGCGCGAGATCACGACGCCTTCGATCACATTGCTCGTGGAGGCTGCACGGTGCGAGTGCTGCATCTGACCTTCGCGCATCTGTGCGCGCAGCTGCTTGCGCAACTCGCGCGACTTCCACCACAGATATCCGCCGCCGATCACGATGATCGCGAAAGCGATCGCGAACACGATGAGCGACAGCACGAAGGCGCTCGCCAAGGCGACGCCGCCGGCCACGACGGCCAGCGTCTTCGCGATGAAGGCATTCGCGCGCGAGCCGACGCGCCCCTGGTACCCGAGCCTCGGGCGCTCTTCGATGAATGGCATCAAATCTCCTACGGATGCGGACGAGTGCGGTCGCACTCATCTTCGAGACTGATGAGCGCTCGGCAAGTTCCTCGCGAGACGGGATCGTCGACATCACGACGGCCTCGCCCGCGAGGAATGGGCCCTCTCGTAGTCCGCCAGCTCTGCGCGAGCGCCGGCTCGACATCCGCCAGGACGTCAATCGGCTGTTTCTACGCTATTCCTGCCGTGCCGGACCGATGTAGGTGCTTGCGTCGGCGGCGGTGTTGCTCCACGTGTAGCCGTTGCTCCAGGTGTACCCGTTGCTCCACGTATACCCGTCGCTCCAGGTGTACCCATTGCTCCATGTGTAGCCGCTGCTCCAGGTGTGATCGGTGCTCGTCGGCGAACTGCCGTCCCACAGCAGACCGTCGAGCGTCGATGCCAGTCCCCAAATGAGCTTGCCGAGCAATGGCAGCTCGCCGAGCGTGCGCACGATCGAGCCCAACAGACCGCCGCCTGTGAGCAGCCCTTGGTTCTCCTCGACTTCCATCACATAGAAGTTGCCGTTCTCGTCTTGATTCGCGCGGCCGCCGTAGTGCCGGGCTCCCGTGAGATCGAGCGCAACATTGAGCCCGCGATTCGCGCAGCCGGACGCCGTGCTGTACACGGCACGCTGCGCATCGACGAGCCCCGCGCCCTGCTGAAACACGCTGTATGCGAGACGCCCATCGGGCTTCACCGCGGGCCGCGCGCTCGACATGAGACGACACTTCACATCATCCGGCGTGAGCTGCGGCGCGGCCTCGAGCATCAACGCGACGACGCCGCTCGTCACCGCCGCGGCTTGCGACGTCCCGGACATCGTGAGGTTGTAGTTCGCGGCGTCGACCCACTGCGGAAAGCGCGCGGCGAGCGTGCCGTCGTTCGGTGCGTAGGCGGTGATGTGCCCGCCCATCGCGACGACTTCAGGCTTGACGAAGCCCTCGTACGTCGGGCCCGCCGACGAGAACGTCGCGAGGCTGTACTCGCTGCTGACGAACGGCTGGTAATTGTCGGTGAGCGCGCCGACCGTGATCACATACGGCACGTTGCCCGGCACACCGATCGTGAGCGGATCCGGCCCGCGGTTGCCCGCGGCCGCCACAACGACGATGCCGGAGCCCCACGCGGCCATCACGGCTTGATTCAGAGGATCATCCCAATAGTGGGACTGCGGAGGTGCGCTCAAAGAAAGATTGAGGACGCGAATACCGTACGCAGCGCGATTGCTCACGACCCACTGAATGCCGCGAATGACGTCGAAGTACCGGCCGGCGCCTTCGCTGTCCAACACGCGCACCGACACGAGATTCACGCCGGGCGCCACACCTTGATACGAGCCGGAGCCGGACACGGCGCTGCTCGCGATGATCGATGACACGTGCGTGCCGTGTCCGTTCGGGTCGTCGATGTCCTGCTGATATCGGCCGAGCGGCGCTGCGTACGCCTCCGGATGCTCGCGCGCGAGAATCACGTCGTACTGCGCGAGCACGCGCGGATCGCGGCCGGACGAACTGCGCTGCAGCGGTCCCTTCTGGTCCCACAGTCCCGTGTCGAGCACGGCGACAGTCACACCGCGCCCCGTCACTCCGCCCGCGTGCAGCGGCGTCGCCGCGACCTGGGCTGGATAATAAGTATCGGGAGACGCGGCCGTTCCGCTCGAAGTCACGCTCGAATCTTCATACACGCGCAGTCCTTCGACGGGCTGCTCCTGCAACGCTGCGAGCTCACGGCCGTCGAGCGCAGCGCCGACAGCGCGAATGATGTCGAGCTCGCCAGTGACGACACCGCCGACGCGTTCGACGGCCCTGCGCGCAAGCTCGGTGCTCGATGCTTGGACGATGTAATCGAGCCGCACGCCGGAAGGCGCCTTGTGAGGCGGTGTGCTCGCGGCCCGTGGCTCGGCGGGTGGGATATCCGATGTCGGCTGTGCGGCTGCAATCGCATGCGAGGTGGGCGTGACGGCGGGCGGCGCGTCAGCGCGATACGTCACCACCGCGAGAAAAATCAACAACGCACACAGGGTGCCGAAGGCCATCCACTGCGCGCCACGTCTCGTCGTCTGCATCGAAGCTCCGCTGAACCCGAGAGTCTTTGCTCTCATTCGGTGCGCACTTCTACATCACGAGCGGGCGCCAATTTAGAGACGCAGGCCCCAGATTTGGCCTTACGTCGCATACGCATTGTTCGCAGGACGCCGCGGCGCCTCGATGTCAACTCGACAAATGGAACGACGCAGGCCTGCCGATCGATGGGCGACCGGAGGCCTGCGCCACTGCGGCTCGATGAACTTACGGAGCAGTCGTTTCCACTTCCACGTTCACATCACCAGGATTGTCGAGCACGGACATCATGACGCGCCGATTGCGCGCACGACCTTCCGGCGTGTCATTGCTTGCGATCGGCTTCGTTTCACCATAACCCCGCGCTTCGACCTGCCGGGCAGCGACGCCGAGACTCACGAGGTAGTCGCGCACGGACTGCGCGCGGCGCTGCGACAGCTGCAGGTTGTACTGGTCCGATCCGCTGGAATCGGTGTGACCTTCGAGCTCGACGCGCAGCTGCGGATACTTCTTCAGATCGGCGGCCACGCGCTCGAGCACTGGGCGCGACTCGGGGGTGAGATCGGCCGAGTTCACTTCGAAGCCGACGCCTTCGAGCGTGATCGAGCCTTTCTGCGTGCATCCGGACGAGTCGACGGCGACACCGCGCGGCGTATCGGGGCAGCGATCGCTCGAGTCGAGCACACCGTCGCGATCGGTGTCTGCCGGCGGCGGCGGAGTAGGAGCCGGCGCCGGTTGCGGCGCGGGTGCGGGCGCAGCGGCAGGTACGGGCGCAGGCTCAGGCGCTGCGGGCGCGATCGGCTCGGCTCCGAAGGACAGATGAAAGCCGAGCATCGCCACGTAGTCGACGAAGTGATCGGGCTGTCCCGCATCGCTCCAGCGTGCCGTGATCTGCGGACGCACGCCGAACGTGCGCGTGCCGTCTTCGTTCGACCAGAGCCGCACTTTGAGGCCGAGCCCAGCTTGCGCCATCGCATCGGTCGTCTTGAGCTGCACGCCCGGATCCGTCTGCAGCGCACCGACGCCGAAAGTGATGTAAGGCGAGACGGCGCTGTTTGGCGCGAAATATCGCAGCACGTCCAGCGACGCAGCCTGCAAGTCGACCTCACCGCCCGCGATGCCGCTCAACGTCGAAGTGTTGAGATTCAGCTCGAAGCCCCACGACTCATTCACGCGCCGTCCGAAGGTCGCGCCGTAGAGCCAGTCCTCGTCCTCGAGTCCGCGGTCGTCGTCGGCCCAGAGCCCGCCCACCTGGGGCATGACATACCAATGGCCTGCCTCTTGCGCCGCGGCCGTAGCCGACATGAGTGCCAATGCGATCGCGCCAACCAAGTTTCTCTTGCTCACTTCTGTTCCTCATCCAACGACGTTTGACTTGCGAAGCCAGGCTTCGCACGGGTGCGCCATGGATCGCACCTGCGGAAGCGGCGGCGAAGGATAGGGAGGTCGGGGCATGTCGGCGGATCGACTGCATCCAGAATGCACCCATCGCGCACGAGGAAGCTCGGCGAGGAGCCCGCGAGCGGCGAATGAATCCGTGTCGGCGCGCGATCTTGCGCTCATGCGCGTCGGTGCCGCCCTCCCCGGCAAAGTGGATGCTTTTCGCCTGCGGCCGGCCGCCGCACCCCATACGCTGATCGAACGGAAATCGCGGCACAGGCGGGAGCGCTGTCCCGCACGTCATGGAATTGCATCTGAGGAGGACGAGTCGTGACGACGCTGCCGAAGCTCGACGCAGACGTGTTCGCTGAGTTGTACGAAAGCGTCTGCGAACAGCCGAAGACCGTCGCAGCGCTGTACGACACCTTTTTCGACAATGCGGTGCGGCTGATCGCGGCCCTGCAGACGGTGGAATCGTGCGGCGCGCGCGAAAAGACGCTGCACACGCTGAAAGGCAGCGCGGCCATGATGGGCGCCGCGCACATCGCACGACTCGCGAGCGACCTCCAGCAGACCTGCGCCACGATGCAAGACGACACGCTCGAGAAATGGATCCGGCAGCTCGATATTGAGCTGCATGAAATGCGGCGCCTCGTCGCGACTCGACTCGCTTCACTAGGAACCAGCAGCCATGGCTGAAACTCTCACCGCGATCGAACAGGTCAAGAGCACGGCGATCGATCTCGCGCTGCGCTTCGGGCCGAAATTCCTCACGGCACTGGCAGTCTTCATCGCCGGCGTCGTCATCAGCCGCTGGGCCGCGCACTTGCTGACGCGCGGGCTCGAGCGCATCGAGCTCGAGCCGCCGGTGCGCTCGCTGCTTGCGCGAATCGCGCGCGGCGCCGTGCTGTGTCTGTTCGGCATGATGGCGCTGCAGAACATCGGCGTGGAACTGCTGCCGCTGCTCGCCGGCCTCGGCGTCGTCGGCGCAGGCGTCGCCCTTGCGATGCAGGGCCTGTTGAGCGACGTGGCAGCGGGCCTGTCGATCATCTTCTCGAAGCCGTTCCGAGTCGGCGAATACATCTCCGTTGCCGAGGAAGAAGGCGAGGTCCGCGACATCTCGCTCTTCAGCACGGTGCTGGCGCATCCGGACGGCTGGCGAGTCGTGATTCCCAATCGCAAGATCGTCGGCGAGGTCTTTCGCAACCACGGCATGATCCGGCAGCTGAATCTCTCGGTCGGCGTGGCTTACGACACCAACATCGACGCGGCGATTGCGGCGATCGAAAACGTCGTGACCTCGCATCCGCGGGTGCTGCGCGACCCGCGGCCGCTCGTGCACCCCGTTCAGCTGACGGACTTCAGCGTGCAGCTCAGCGTTCAGATCTGCGTCGCCGTCTCCGACTACGTTTCGATGCAGGGCGAGATCTACAAGGCGATCCTCGCGATCTGCCGCGAACGCGGCATCGTGATTCCGTTCCCGCGGCACGACGTGCAGCTGCTCGGCAGTTCCGCACTGCTGCGCGATGTCCAGGAAGAGTCACGGCTGTTCGCAGAAAGCGCCTGAGCAGATGCGGGGCGTCAGCGAATCAGCCGCGGAATGAAGGCGAGCCCGAGCTGAAAACCGATATCCGGCGTGTTGTTGATGTTCTGCAGATTCTCCGTGATCCCGAACGAATACAGGAAGCTGCCGCGCAGATGGCGCAAGCCGAGCGTCATCTGATACTTGTCCCCGTTCAGCTCGTCGAGATCGGTCGTGCGGTCGGTGTACGCGCTGCGGCTGTAGTAGCCCTGCAGGTTGATGTTCGTTCGCCCGGTCCAGCGGTACTCGTATCCCAACACGAGCGTCGGTATGAGCTGCGATTCCTGATACACCGGCTGCGAGGCGCCGGCGTAGTAGACGAGCGCAAGGTTCGCGTACACGGCGTGGCGGTCGCCGCGCGCTTGCAGTGACGCTTGCGTCCCGTAATCCACTCGGCCGGTCGAGAGAAGCAAGCGTCGTCCGCCGATCGGAAGCTTGGCCGCGGCTTCGAGCCCCAGGCGCCAACGCCCGCCAAGGGACAACCCTGTATAGCGAACGCCCAACGTGGGATCGGCGAAGCCTCCGTCGGTCGGCTCGTCGAAGTACGCCGACTGAGCGGCCTTCAGATCGTAGATGAGATTGAAGTCGTTGCGGCTGACGGCCGGCCGCCCGAACGAGCTGAAGCCGAAGGTATCGTGGAAGCCTTCGATCGTGCTGTCGAGAAAACCGCCGCCGTAGCTGATCACGCTCGTGATCAGATACGCCGACACCGAGTCGGTGAGCTTGTAGTGCACGGCGATGTCGACCATCGCCGATTCCAGATCGACCAGATAGTTCTCGCCGGGAAGATCCCGAATCGCCTGCAGATCCTGCGGGCCGAGCTCGCGCCGGCCCTCGGACTCGCGCTCGGTCAGATAACGCTCGAGCTCCGGACTCAGCGCCCAGCTGTTCTGATAGCCGACCTCGACCTCAACCGCCATGGTGCCGCGCTCGATCTCGACGGCATGCGCCGGCCGCATGTCGAGCCGCAGCGAGCCGAAAGGCGACAGATCGCGCATGCGCATCAGGCCATAGAAACTGCCGCTCGCCTCATCGGCAGCCAGCGCAGGCGTGCATGCGCAGATGAACGAGAGTGCCGCGGCACACATTGGAAAGCGCGCTGTCATGAGAGTCTCCGATCAATGCCGCAGCACGCGGCTCAAGCGGCCAGCCGTTGTTCGCGAGCGGCGCGCAGAGCACTTGCCCACCACACGAGATGATCGAAGAGCGCAGTGCGTGAGTTCTTGAGGAACTCGAAATCATCGAGCGCCTTGCCCTGGGTCAGCACGCCGAGGAAGGGCTCCATCCCGATGTTCACTTCGAACTTGATCGGCGCCATCTGCAGCTCGATCGCGATGCCTCGCACGTGCTCGATCGCTCGTGCGCCGCCGACGCCGCCGTAGCCGACGAAGCCGATGGGCTTGCGATTCCACTCGAGATACGCGCTGTCGAAAGCGTTCTTGAGCACGGCGGTGGGGCCATGGTTGTATTCGGCGACGGTCGCGATGAAGGCATCGCAGCGTCCGATCTGGTGCCGCCACGCCTCCGCCTTCGGCTGCGTGTACACCCCGTGCGTGACGGACGGGCTTTGCGGCTCGGCAAAGAACGGCAGATCGGCCTCGCGCAGATCGAGCACTTCCAATTCGAAATCGCGGCGCGCGGCGGCTCCCTGCAGCAGCCACTGCGCTGGAATATCGGCGAAACGATTGGGACGAGTGCTGCCGATGATGAGTCCGACCTTCAACATGATGACCTCGCTTTGATCGCGCACGCGATCGATGCATTCGAACATTGAGACGATGCAGGTGACTGCAGGCTCAATCTAGGAGTGCATCGATGCTGCGGCAATCACAGGTTCCTGTGATCGAGAAGCCCCGCGGCACTACTCGCCAAAGCGAAACGTCAGCAGCGCGAGCACATAGGTGTCGTCGCCACGCGCGCGGTTCATTTCCCGTACTTGATACAGCTCACCGCTCAACGCAGCGCTAATCTGCAAGCCGAAGCCGATCGCAACGTTGTTGCGCAGCAGGCGCTTCGAATCGAAGTCGAAGTACGTTTCGTCGAATGCGCGCACGCTCCAGCTGCGCACGCCGAACAGGCCGGGGCGGATCGCGCGAACGCGCATGCGATAGCGCTCGACCGATG
>Ga0164243_10010648_pt1 | contig 13203 bp, 8 predicted proteins | sample OricompcompostOP_FD_108781 | JGI IMG/M metagenome (GOLD analysis project Ga0164243, IMG submission 108781) | Organic Plus compost microbial communities from Emeryville, California, USA - Original compost - Organic plus compost (OP) | ecosystem: Engineered > Solid waste > Mixed feedstock >... | reverse complement strand
CGTCATAACCGGCGGCCTCCGGATAGGGGCAGCGCTTGCGAGTGACTGCCGGCTTGCCGTCGACCACGGCGGCCGCGGTCGGGTGTGCGACGGCCCTGCCCTCTTCCACCCAGTCGACCAGCGCCCAGAGCATGTCGCGCGCAGGATCTTTCGGCCAGGCGAGATGGCCAGAACCGCCGACCTGGTCGGCGCCCGGGCCGCCCCGGCAGTGATACACGCCGGGCGCCATGAAGAGACGTACCGACCGGCTGAGCTCGGCAGGCCCGCCATTGGCGCGGGCGATGGCGCCGTAATAGTCGATGGTCGGGCCGGCATTGGTGGAGGGATCGGCCCAGCCCTGCCAGATGATCGCCTTGCCGCCCGCTTTGATGAAAGGCGCGATGGCGGGTCTGTCGGCGCGCAGTTCGGGCATGACCCGGTTCGCCGCCTCCAGGTCGGCCGTGCGCCTGAAGCCATCCTCGTTCCAGTCGGGATCATCATAGACGCCGTCCGCCCACATCGCGCGCAGGAGCGGCGATGGCGGGCCCGGACGGGTGCGGACGCCCGGAAAGAGACCATCGTCCATCGTCCGCCCCGCTTCGTCCGTCATCGGGGCGACGATACGGTCGAGCATCGCGCGCTTGGGGACCGACAGACAACCCTCGGTCTGCCCTGGACGGCACTCGAGCGCGGCGGTGCTGAAGCGGCAGGCGAGCGGGTTGGAGATGACGCCGTCCTTCACGCCGTCGGCGGCGTCGCATGCCGCGGTCGCCTTGCTTTCGTAAAGCGACCAGTCGGCATCGCTCAGCGCGCCCGCCGGGTTCCATTTCTGCTGGAGCGCGAACCAGAGCATGCGGACCGACTGGAGCGGCATATAAGGCCCGGGCGCGCCGGCGATGACCCCGTCATAGTCGCCCGGATATTTCTGCATTTCCTTGAGAGCCTGGCGTCCGCCGCCCGAGCAGCCGGTGAAATAGCTGCGCTCGACCGGGCTGCCGTAGAACTTGTTCGCAAGCGCCTTGGCCGCGATTGCGGTAAGATGGACGGCCCGATGCTCGTAATCGACCCGTGCCTTGGGATCCGCCATCCAGCGTGCCCGGCTTGCCTTGTGGCCGCTGTCGGTGGTGACCGTCGCAAAGCCCTCCGCGATGCGGCGGCTCATGTCGATATAGTTGAAGACGCCGGCATCGCCGCCCACTCCGGCCCCGAGCAGCCGTCCGTTCCACGTCTCGGGCAACCACAGCTCGAACCCGATATTGCCCTCGATCACGCCCTCCACGCGGCAGAAGGGCACCTTCACCGGCAGCCCGCGATAGGTGCCCCGGCTGTCAGGCGCCTCCCAGCCCGACGGCTGGTCGATCGCAGAGGCCTTGACGACCACCTGACCCGGATGCGCCCCCGAAAGAGCGGCGCAACCGGCCAGCACGGCGGCGAGCATCGCCGGCATCAGAACTTCACGGATGCGGTGACAGCGAAGGTGCGCGGGATCGGATTTGCCGATTGCGGATCGTAGCCGGTGGTGGTGTCGACGAACGGCGGATCCTCGTTAAGGAGGTTGCGCACATCGAATGCCAGGCTGAAATTCTCGTTGATCTCATAGCCCACCAGCAGGTCGAACGTGTCGTAGTTGCTCACCGCCTGCCGCGGCGTCACCGTCGTGTTGTAATATCCGTTCAGATGGTTCCAGGTAAGCCGCGTCTTGAACCCGCCCCATCTCGCGCCGACATCCGCCTGGCTGCGGAATTTTTGGGTGAAGCCGATGGTATCCACCACGTTGGTCAGCCCGGCGCCGGGTACCGCCTCGAAGAGATAGTCGAGGATATACGTACCCTGGACGCCGGCATCGAGCTCCACCGGGGCCCAGTTCCAGCGATAGGCCAGCGAGAAATCGAGCCCGCGCAGCAGCGAGGTGCCCAGATTCTGGCGGCGGCCATCGACGATGAAGGTGACCAGCGATTGATTGATCGCGCTGTTGATCGGCAAGCCCGAGGCCACCAGCGCTGCCACCTCCGCCGCGCTCGGATTGAACTGGCGAAAGTTCGAATAGAGCGGATTGGTAAGGATTCCCGGCGTTCCGCGCAGCGCCTGGATCTGATCGGTATAGTCGATCCGGAAATAATTGACGGTAGCGAGCAAGCCCGGGATCGTCGGCGGCGCAGCCTCGATGCCGAAGGACCAGGTCTTGGCCTTTTCCGGCTGCAGGTCGGGGTTGCCGCCCGCGATGCCGATGCCCTGCTGGTTGCCGTCGGGGCCGGGCAGCGTATCGAAGTACAGCCCCGCGCCTCCTGCGATCTCGGACACTTCGGTGAACGTCGGGGCCCGGAAGGACGTGCCGTAGGTGCCCTTCAGAGTCAGGCCCGGCCAAGGTTCGTAGGTCAGGCCGATCTTCGGATTGGTGGTGCTGCCGAAGTCGCTGTATTTCTCATGCCTCAGCGCCAGGCTCAGGTGCAGCTTCTCGATGCCGGAGGTCGCGTTGCCTGCGCCGACGATCGGCACGAACAGTTCGGCGAACACCGCGTCGACATTGCGGCTGCCCGCGTCGTTCACGCTGACCGGCGCCGCCGCACGGCCGGTGATCAGATCGGTGAAGGTATATTCCTTGCGATGTTCCCCGCCCAGCGCGATGCGAACATTTCCGCCCGGCATCTCCAACAGCGAGCCATCGAGCTGTGCGTTGAGCACGTCCAGCTTGGTGCGGCCCACGATCACGAACTGGTTGTCGGTGATCGCGGCGATCGTGGCGGGATTGTTGGGCCCTCCGAACACGTTGAAAGCCGTCGCCGGATTGGTGTCGTTGAGTGCGGCCTGCAGCAGCGCGGCATTCACGCCGTTACGGCGACGGTCGTCTATTTCGGACGACTCTCCGTGCGAATAATAGAGGGTCGCCCTGAAGTCGCCGAAGGGCTTGAACTCGACCCCGCCCATCGCATTCCAGCTCTTGGAGCGATAGGGACGCGTGATCGTGCCGATCTGCGGGAAGAGCGAATAGGCGACGGTCAGGCAGCGCGCATCCGCCGGCGCACCCACGCTGGCGGCACAAGGCGGCGGCGTCACGCCCACCGGCGCCACGTAAAAGGGATTGGTGCTCGGCACCGTCGCATTGACCGTGGGCAGCAGCGGGATGGTGCCGGTGCGCCGCGACCAGAAACCGTCGGCGAAGACGCGCACGACGTCGCCGATCTCCTGGCTGGCGCTTGCAACGAGGCTGTAGCGTTCCTGGTCGGGGATCACCTCCAGCGCGCCGTCATAGAAGCACAGGTTGCGCGTGCCCGGCTGCAGTGCGGCGGCGTTCGCGGCGGTCACCCCCCCGACGGGAATGGCATAGGTGGTTCCACTGATCGTGATCGTGCCGGGGTTGCAGTTGGCCACGCGCAGATCGCGACCGCCGCGGCTACGATTGTCGTTCTGATAGAAGTCCAGCTCGCTCGCGAAGAGCGGCTTGTTCTTCGAATATTCGCCGGCGACCGTGACCCAGCCGCCGTCCCAGCGATGCCCGCCGAGCACCGCCGCCTGATATTCGCGATAGTCGCCCTCGGTCATGCCGTATCGCGCGCGTGCTTCCAGACCGGAAAAATCCTTGCGCAGGATCAGGTTGACCACGCCGGCCACCGCGTCCGATCCGTAAACTGCCGAAGCGCCGTCAGCGACCACCTCGATACGACCCAACGCGATGGAAGGGATCACCGAAGGGTCGGTGAACTGCCCCTGCGTGCCCTGCGGCGGCAGGCGCTTGCCGTCATAGAGCAGCAGCGTCGCGTTGGTGGAAAGCCCGCGCAGGTTGATCCCCGCACCGCGTGTTGCGTTGGCCGCGCCATTCTGCGCGCTGCCGCCCGCACGGTTCGCGCCCAGCGATACGACCTGCGGCACGCGGCGGAGCAGATCGTTGGTGGAGGTGACGGGCTCCTCCAGCATCTTTTCGGAATCGATCGCGATCACGGCGGAGCCTACGGGGGCAACGCCACGGATGCGGCTGCCGGTCACCACGATCTCCTCGCCCGTGGGCGCCGGCTCGGCGGTTGGGGCGGCCGGCTCGCCCTGCGCCAGTACCGGCGCGGTGAGCCCCAGCGCGAGCGCGCCGACGGCGGTGCGGGTCAGCAGCATGGCCGGACGGCGCTGTGTGAAACTGATCATCATCTCTCCCTCCATTCCTCCGGCCGCATGTACCCGCGGCCTGGAGCGATCATTGTTGGTTCAGGTGGTTTCCGCCCGTGCGGACCGGGCGGGCCGGTCCGCGAAGCGGGGTGCAATCGAAAGCAACACAATGGCGGCGATCAGGATTCCGGCGCCGACAAGCTCGGCAGGACGCGGCTGGGGCAGGCCCCAGACCCAGGCGAGGATCAATGCGCCGCCGACGCCGGCGATCAGGCTCGCCGCGCGCTCCAGCGGCACGCAATAGGCATTCTCCCGCGGATCGAGCAGGATGATGATGGCGAACACCGAGATGACGGTGAGCGTCAGGCCGATGCCGAACAGCGGCCAGATCACGGGATCGGTCCAGACCGACACGAACCCCCAGCTCAGTGCCCCCGCCTGGCTGCCGAATCCGGAAGCGGAGATCGCCGCGAGGATCGCCACCGACAACGGCAGCGCGAAGATCTTTTCCTCGACGAAATATTGGCGGACGGAGGCGGGGTCGCCGCTCTTCGACACCTTCGTCATCACCGCGAGGCGGATGAAGTAGCCGAGGGTGTAGAGCACGACCGTGAGGATCGCGAGCGGCGGCAGGTAGAAGCCGCCCCGATCGGCGAGCGTGATGATCAGCGCCGCGAGCACCATCACCAGCGCCGCCCAGCTCCACCAGCGCACCCGCCGGCCGAACGCGATATCGACGATGGGCGCGATCAGCAGGATATCGCCGCGCATCAGCAACTGGATGAAGGGGATGCTCACCCCCTCGAAGGTGAAGGAGAGCGGCACGGTGAACAGCACCAGCGCCGTGCCGATACCCGACATCAGCGTATAGCGGGTCGGCACCGGGATGCGGCGGCCCATGATCCTGACGCCGTGCGCGTCGCGGTGCCAGCCCGACCACCAAATGAACAGATAGGTGAGCACCGTGCTGATGATCAGCGATGCGGGGAGCGTCTCCAGGCCGGTCAGCGGCCGCCCGAGCCCCGGATGCGGGGTGCTCGTCACCAGCTTGGTGATGATGACGTTCGGCAGATAGGCGAGGAGATAGAGGAAGACATATCCCTCGAGCGGGAATGACGAGGCCTTGCCGTTCATGCCGCCGCCTCCAGCACGACCATGTCGCTTTCCACGCGGTAGCGGGCGTTGAGACCCGCTTCGGCGGTTACCGCCGCCATATAATCGACCACTTCGGAATGCCGGTCGCTGCCGGGCTCGACGAAGCGGGGGACGGCGTCGCGATCGATATAGAGCGGCAGGAAGCCCGACCGGACGATCCGCCCCTTCGCGATCTCGATCCGCGCTACCATCGACAGGCGCGATGCCTTGGGAAAATTATAGAGGCTGTCGAAATCCGGTTCCCATTCCTCGGCGAGGACGCGGATCTCGTTGAAGCTTCTCGATGCGGCGTGAACCGGATCCATCTTCAGATCGGTCGCGAAATTGCACAGCGAGTAGAAGACCGGGCGGCCGTCGATGATCTCGCAGCCCTTCAATATATGCGCGTGCCCGCCAAGAATGGCGTCGGCGCCCGCAGCGATCGCGGCGCGCGCGACGTCGCGCTGATAATCGGCGATGGTCGCGCGAACGAAATGGATGCCCCAGTGAAGCGAGACGAACACAAGGTCGGCATCGGCCTTGGCCGCGCGGATATCCGCCTCGAGCGCGGCCAGATCCTCCCGATGCGGATAGGTGTGGATGCGCGCGGGCGTGCCTGGCTGGTCGTGCTCGATCTGCTCGTAGACGGTGTGGGCGCGCATCGGCGCGCAGCCGGGGCGGCGTTCATCCGCCCAATAGCTATGCGGCAGGATGCTCGAATAGGCGAGCACCGCGACGCGCGTGCCGTCCCCCAGCGTGAAATGGGCAGGCCGGCGTGCCTCATCGATATTCGCGCCCGCCCCTACCGTCCTAAGCCCCGCCCGTTCCAGATTGGCCCTGGTTTCGAAAAAGGCGTCGTTGCCCCAGTCGAGCACGTGGTTGCCGGCCATCGAGATGAGGTCGAACCCGGCGCGCGCCAGCGCATCCGCACCTTCCGGCCGCGCCAGCACCGCATGGCGTGCCTGCGGCAATCGCACGCCCTTTGCGGCGAAGCTGGTCTCGAGCTGCGCGAAGGCGATGTCTGCTGCCTTCAGGACGTCGCGGGTCGCATCATAGCTTTCGTCATAATCGTCCCGGTCGGGCGCCAGGTCACCGGCGGCGAGGAAGATGTGGGTCATGATGCGGCCCCTTCGAACAGGACCGGCACCGACAGTGCGCCTATTTCGGGAAAGCGGGTGGGCTTCGGCTCGGCGGACAGTGCAAAGCCGGGCGCGGCCGCCAACAGCTCCTCCAGCGCGACCTGTAGCTCCAGCCGCGCCAGCGCCGCGCCGACGCACATATGCGGGCCGCGGCCGAACGCGACCGAATCCTTCATATTCGGCCGATCCAGCCTGAATTCCGCCGAGTCCTCGAACACCTCCTCGTCGCGATTGGCCGAGGCGTAGACCAAAGCGATCGGCTCCCCCGCCGGAATGGTGCGCCCGCGGATCACCAGATCTTTGACCGCGGTTCGCGCGAAGCCGCGATAGGGCGTGTAGAGGCGAAGAAACTCCTCGACCGCTGCCGGGATCAGGCCGGGCTCCGACCGCAGCCGATCCTGAAGCGCGCGATCGCGCCCAAGATGGACGGCGATCGAACCGATCATCACGCTCGGCGCGATGATGCCGACGACCAGCACCTGGCGGATGGTGCCGACGATCATTTCCTCTGGCAGCGGCTCGCCATCGACGCGGACCGCCAGCAAGGCGCTGGTCGCATCCTCGTCGACCGACAGCGGGTTCGCCTTGCGATCGGCGACGATGGCGCGCGCCATGTCGTAGAGCACCAGGCTCGATTCCTTGGTCGCATCCATATCGTTGGACTGGACCGCGATATTGTAGCGCTGGCCGACGCGGGTCAGCTCGGCGACCGCCTCGGGCGGCAGGTTCATCCAGTTGGCGAAGACCGCGATCGGCATGTGCGCGGAATAATCGGCAACGACATCTCCCCCGCCCTTCGCCACCATGTCATCGAGCAGATCGCGGCAGATGCGGCGCACCACGGGTTCGAGCTTCGCAACCTTGCGCTCGGTGAGCAGCGGGGCGAGCGCCCGGCGATAGGGCGTATGCTCCGGCGGATCGAGATGGAGCGGTGGGCGCCGGCCGGTAAACGCCACCTTGGGCACGACATTCTGCTTGGATGTGATGAAGGTCTGCCAGTCGGCCGCCGCGGCGGAAACATCGTCATGCCTCATCAGCGCCCAGAATCCGCCCCAAGCCTCGCTATGGGCGACGGGGCAGCGATCGCGCAGCACAGCATATTCGGCATTCGCGCTGTCGAATGTTTCGGGCAACAAGGGATCAAAGTCATGCGTCATAACAATATTGTTACGGCGCTATGAAAGCGCTTGCAATTCCTTTTTTGCAATTTCTCGGAACTGCGGTGTAGGGACGGCTGATGAGCGGACGAAATCCGAGACTTGACGATGTCGCGGCGATGGCGGGTGTCTCGGCTGCGACGGTGTCGCGCTACCTCAACAGCCCCGAAATTGTCGCTGCGGCGACCGGCGCGCGAATCCGGGAGGCGATCGAGGCGACCGGCTATGTCCAGAATCTCGCCGCCACCGCGCTCGCCAGCAGCCGTTCGCGCCTGATCGCGGCGCTGGTGCCCGACATCGCCCAATCGATCTTCAACGACACGGTCGAGGCGATGATCGACGAGCTCGCCAGCGACGGAAACAGCGTTGTGCTGGCGCTGACCGGCCCCGATAACCGCCGGCTGACCCACGAGATCAAGATGGCGCTTGCCCGCCGGGTCGATGCGATCATCCTGACCGGGATCGTTTCCGACGAGGATATGCGGACGCGGCTGCGTTCCGCCGGAATAACGGTCATCGAGACCTGGGGCCTGCCCGAGGACCCGATCGACGTCGCGGTCGGCTTCTCCCATCGCGCGGCTGGCGAGGAGATGGCGCGCTTCCTGCGTCAGCGCGGTTATCGGCGGCCGCATCTGGTTGTGCCGCGCTCGACCCGCTCGGAACGGCGCGCGCAGGGCTTCTTCACACGCTGGATCCATGATGGCGGGCCCGAGCCGACGCGATTCGATGTCAGCGTCCCAAGCCATTTCGGGCAGGGGCGGCTATCCTACCGCGCGCTGGCCGACCTGGCCGAACGGCCCGACGTGGTGGTCTGCGGGTCGGACTGGATCGCCCAGGGCCTGATCGTCGAGGCCCAGGCTGCGGGGATTCGCGTGCCGGACCAGCTTGCCGTCACCGGCTTCGGCAATCTGCGGATGGCCGGCGACATGCGGCCGACGATCACCTCGGTCGATGTCGACGGCGCGCGCATCGCCCGTGAGGTGATGCGCGTGCTGCGCACCCGTGCGGTCGGCGGCGAGGTCGAAACGCGCATCGATGTCGGCTTTCGCGTGATCGCACGCGAGAGCGCATGAAAGGGCTTGCATAATCCCATCGCAGGCGGATAGGTTTATAACATAACCATCTGCGGGAGAGCGACGATGCGGCGTGCAGCCATGGCCGGACTGGCAGTCTTTTGCGCGAGCGCCGCTTTCGCCCAGGTTCCTCCGCCCGATATCGCGCCGCGCACGACCGACCCTGCGCTACGCGCGCGGGAGGAGGCGGTTCGCGCCGCCTTTGCGACCATGCCCGACACGCCCGGCACCGGCCCCTACGCCGCGATCAAGGAATCCGATCCGGGCCTGCCCCATCACACGGTTTATCGCCCCGCGGACCTCGACGCGCTCGGCGCGCGCAAGCTCGGCATCATCGTCTGGGGCAATGGCGGCTGCCGCGACGACGGCGCCGCCGCGCGGCAGCATCTGGCCGAGATCGCCAGCCACGGTTACGTCGCCATCGCTCCGGGTGAAATCAAAAGCGGGCCGGGCGCACCGCCGCAAACCGGCCAGGCCGAGGGCAAGACGACCACGGCCGATGTGCTCGCCGGGCTCGACTGGGCGCTCGCCGAGAATGAGCGCAGGGACAGCCCTTATCACGGCCGGATCGATCCGCGGCTGACCGGCGTGGCGGGGACGAGTTGCGGCGGGCTCCAGGCGATCCAGGCGGCGGCGGACCCGCGCATCCATGCCGTGATCGTCCATAACAGCGGCATTTTTTCGGACGATCGCAATCCCGAGACCGGCGCGCCGGTCGACAAAAGCCTGCTGACCAGATTTCATACGCCGGTGCTCTATATCCTGGGCGGCAAGAGTGACGTCGCCTATCCCAACGGCGCCGACGATTTCCGCCGGCTCGCGCATGTTCCGGCGATGCTGGCGAGCCTCGATGTCGGGCATGGCGGCACGCTGCGCGAAAAGAATGGCGGGCCGGTCGCGCAGGTTGCGGTCGACTGGTTCGAATGGCAGTTGCGCGGCGACCAGACTGCCGCGCAGACCTTCGTCGGAGCGGATTGCGGACTGTGCAAGGACTCCAAATGGACGATCGAGCGCAAGAAGATCGGCTGACGCTCCAACCGCCTCCCCGCGTCAGCGGCAGGCGCCGCCGCGTACGCAGGGACGCAGCATCGGAGCCGGCGTGTGCGGCACGAAAACCGGCGGCGTCGCCCCCCATTTCCCGGTGCTGAGGCGCTGATCGACATAGCGGATCGTGGCGAGCACGGTCGGTGTGTCGAACGCGCAATGGCCCGCACCATTCACATAGAAACTCTTCACACCGTAACGCCGCGCCGCCTCGGCATAGCCGCGCTGCAGCGCGGGCGCGGTCATCCCGTCCCCGATCGTCTGGACTGCGACGAGTGGGACGAGCGGGCGCGCATTCGGCGTATAGTGCGCGCGCATGTAATCGACCGCGGCGGGCTTCGCCGCAATGCGGGTGCCCGCATTCAGCCTGGCGAGATCGGCATCGAGCGAAAGGCCCGCGGCGCGATACAGCGCCTCGACCATCGCCCGACGGCCCGACCGGCGGAGCTGGGCGCGGTAGTCGATCCCGGTATTCCACGAAAACGGCCCGCCCGCGCGCGCCTCCTGATCGGTGCGCGGCAGGAAGACGCCCGCCACGAATGCGCGCGCGATCTCATCGGCCTGGCCTTCATGATCGGTGGAAGCGGGTTGCGGCTTGTCCCGGCTGGTCCAGCCGGGAATGCCGGCAAGAACGCCCGCCAGCGCGATGCGCGCCCGGCCTTCGCGCGTCTTCGCCGCCTCGGCCAGCGCATCCGCGACCCGCTTGGCATTGACGCGATCGTCGTCGACCCCGGTCAGGCGGATGTCCGATTGCGGCGCGATCAGCGTGCGGAAGGCATAGGCGCCGTCCAGCGCCATGTTCATCATGCCGAGCGCCCCGCCGATCGAGGCGCACATCGGCGCCGCGCCGTCGACCCCGCTGCCGCGGGTTTCGGCGAGCGCGGTGGTGACGAGGCCGCCCATCGACGACCCCCAGGCGATGACGCGCCTAGGCTTGCCGTATTTCGCGGCGAAGGCGGCGATGGCGGCCCGCTGCGCGGGGATCGCCTGCTCCAGCGCCCAGCCGCCGCTGCCATAGTCGGAGCCGGCGATCGCGTAGCCCGCATCGAGCAGCGCCTGGCGATGCTGTTTCGGCGCAGCGTCCGGCGCGCCGGGGTCGGGGGAATAGCCACGGCTGTAGAGCAGCAGGGTGCCGTTCCAGTTCGCCGGAACCTCGGCCGCCCAGTGCGCACCGCCCGGCAGCGTGTCGGCCTCGGGTCCATCGGCGCCCACGCCTTGCGGGCACCCCAATGCCACCAGGGCGATCGCCCAAAAACCTTTGCGCAGCATCCCGGCCTCCTTTTCGCTTGCATTGTGGATAAGAACAATGAAAGCGTTTGCAAGAAATGTTTTGCGATAAAGCAATTTCAGAGCGGATCGCGCGGCATTTTGCTGCGGTGACGTTCGAATCTCTGCCGGCCGTGACGGTACAAGCCGCCCGCCGGGCACTGCTCGATGCGCTGGGCGTGATGCTGGGCGCGAGCGGGCTGAGCGAGGACGCGTATCCCTATCGCCGCCGCGCAGAGTTGGCGTCGGGACCCTCGCGGTTGCTGGGTTTCGCAACGCGGAGCACGCCGGAACTCGCGGCATTGGCAAATGGCGCGCTCGCCCATGCGCTGGATTTCGGCGATACGTTCGACGCCGGGCCCGCGCACCCGAATGCCGCGCTCGTGCCGGCGCTGATGGCTTTGTCGGATGCGGATCACGGAATCGGCTTCGGAGACTTGTTGGCCGCGATGGCCGCCGGCAGCGATCTGGCCTGCCGCCTGTCGCTCGCCCCCGCCCGCCCGTTCGAGGATGGCGGCTGGTATCCCCCACCGCTGGTCAACCTGATCTCGACCGCGGCCGCATGCGCCAGGCTGATCGGGCTGGACGCGTCCGGCATTCGGCACGCGATGGGACTGGCGCTGATTCAGGGCAGCTTCCCGAACGAGATCAAATATGATTCAGGATCGCCGATACGCGGCGTGCGCGAAGGGTTCGTCGCGCGCGCGGCGGTGGAGGCCGCATTGCTGGCGCGCGCCGGCGCACGCGCCTTCGAGGAGCCGCTGGAGGGTAGAGCGGGCTTCTTTGCCCTGTATGGCGCGGGCGCCGACTGGAACATCCTGCTCGATGATCTCGGCAGCCGGTTCCTTGGCGACGAGGTGAGCTTCAAGCCGTGGCCGTCCTGCCGGGGCACGCACCCCTATATTGAAGCGGCGCTGAGCCTGCGCGAAGACGCGGCCCCGGATGCGATCGAGCGGATCGAGGCCGACACCGGCCCCATCCAGGAGATGCTGATCCGGCCGCAACCGCTGAAGGCCGCGCCGTCGCGGCCGATCGAAGCCAAGTTCAGCATTCCCTACACCGTCGCCGCGGCGCTGATAGACGGCACGGTGACGCTGGCGACCTTCCTGCCCGAGCGGATCGGCGATGCGGCGACCCGCACCCTTGCCGCCAGGGTGGTGGAGATTCGCAACCCCGACTGGGGCCGCGCTGAAGCGGCGAGCGGGTCGCTCACCATCGTCTTGAAGGACGGATCGCGCAGATCCGGCCGCGTGATGCAGGCCGCCGGGCATCCCGACCGGCCGCTCTCCGAAGCGGCGCTCGTGGCGAAGTTCGTCGATTGCGCGGCACATGCCGCCACGCCGCTCGCTTCCGCCGAAGCTGCCGCGCTGGCGGAAAAGATTCTCAATTTTCCGACCGCTTCGCCAGCCGCGCAGCTCGCTGCTTGAATGGGCAACGCAGCGTTTCCGAAACCTCAAAAAGGAAAGGAAATCCTGATCGCGACGACTGCGACGGCGCATGTGATAAGATTGAGCGGCAGGCCGACCCGAACGAAATCCATATAGCGATACCCCCCCATCTGATAGACGATTACGTTGGTCTGATAGCCGAAGGGGGTGGCAAAGGCCGCGCTCGCCGCCATCATGACTGCGACCAGGAACGGACGGGGGCTGACCGCCAGGCTTTCGGCCAGCGCCACGGCGACCGGCGTCACCAGCACCGCGACGGTTGCGTTGGAGAGCAACTCGGTAAGAACCATGGTGACCAGATAGAGGATGATGAGCGCGGCGAGCGGGCTGAGCCCATGGACGCTCGCGATTAGCAGCCGCGAGGCCTGTGCGGCCAGCCCGCTTTCCTCCATCGCGATGCCGATCACCACCATGCCTGCGATGAGCAGCAGGATCTCGGGCTTGAGCCCCGCATAGGCTTCATCGGCGCTGATCACGCGCAACAGGATCAGCAGCACCGCGCCCGCAAAGGCCGTCGCCGCGATCGGGGCCACGTTCAGCGCGGCGAGCGCGATGACGCCCACGAAAACGCCGAGCGAGACCGCGGCGCGTGACGGCTGAAATTCCCTCGGCTCCTCGAACAGGCTGGCATCGCCGACCTGCGCGCTGTGGATTTCGCTGGGATCGATCGGCGCGGGTTCGCCCTCCTCCTCGCGATCGGCGCGCGCCAGCAGACGCCCGCTGACCAGCAGGAGGTAGAGCCCACCGGCAATCGCTATCGGCACGCCGACGGGCGTGATTTCGAACAGCCCGAAACGCGGCTGCCCCGCGATGCGCGCCATATCGTCGACCAGCAGGTTGGTCGAGGTGCCGATCAGCGTGCAGCAGCCGG
>Ga0164243_10010647_pt1 | contig 13204 bp, 12 predicted proteins | sample OricompcompostOP_FD_108781 | JGI IMG/M metagenome (GOLD analysis project Ga0164243, IMG submission 108781) | Organic Plus compost microbial communities from Emeryville, California, USA - Original compost - Organic plus compost (OP) | ecosystem: Engineered > Solid waste > Mixed feedstock >... | reverse complement strand
GAACCCGGCGTGCCGTGCACGGGTCAGCGTCGTCAGGTCGCCGACCATGACGAGCTGGTACTTCGCCCGCGTGAATGCGACGTTCGCGCGGCGCAGCTCGGACAGGAAGCCGACGTTGCCGTACCGGTTGCTTCGGGTGAAGCCGTACATGATCACGTCGCGTTCGCCACCCTGGAACGCGTCGACCGTGCCGACGTTGTGCGCGACCAGTTCGGCGTTACCGATCGCCTTCGTCAGCCGTTTCTTGATCTCGCCGAGCTGCGCCTTGTACGGCACGATGATCGCCCACTCGACGCCCCGCTGGTGGTAGAAGGCGGCCAGCCGGGTGAGCAATTCCGCCTCCGCGGGGTTGGTGAATCCCGGCTGGCCCCATTCTTCACGCGCCCGTCCGTCTCTTTCCGTACGGTCGGCCTCCGGTAGGCGGGCGGTGTCGACGAAGGCAATCGGCGCATGAAAGATCGGGTCGCGGTGCTCGCGATCGATCCCTCCTCGCAGACCTCCGGCGGCTCGATTCTCGGCGACAAGACGCGGATGCAGCGCTTGTCCATGGAGCCGCGGGCGTTCATTCGACCTTCGCCGGCGCGGGGCGTGCTCGGCGGGGTCGGCGCGCACACACGCGAGTCGATGCTCGTTTGCGAAGCCGCGGGGTTCGACGTGGTGCTCGTCGAAACGGTCGGCGTGGGTCAATCGGAAGTCAGCGTCGCGAACATGACGGACGTGTTCGTCGTGCTGCAGCTGCCGAACGCGGGCGATGAGCTGCAGGCCATGAAAAAAGGCGTGCTCGAGCTCGCCGATCTGGTCGTCGTCAACAAAGCGGACATCGATGCTGCGGCCGCGGAGCGCTCCGAGCGTCAGCTCGCGAACATGATCAAGCTGCTGCGTCCGCATTCGACTGCATGGATGCCTGAGGTGCTGCGCGCTTCCGCCGCGACGGGCGAAGGCATCGAGGCGGTCTGGTCCCGCGTGCTCGCCTGCCGCGATGCGCTGCAATCGCATCAGCTCTGGGATGCCAAGCGGCGCGCGCAAGCGTTGGACTGGATGTGGCAGATCATCGATGACGAGCTGCAGCGGCGCTTCCGCGATCATCCCGAGATCCGGCGGCAAGTTGCCGCGACGAGCACGCAGGTCGCGAACGGAGAAATCTCGGCGAGCGCAGCCGCGGCGCAGCTGCTCGAGCTGTTTCAACAGCGCTGAATCGGCCTCAGCCCAGCGCGGCGATCACGTCGGGCGGCGCTTGCACCAGCTCGATCAGCACGCCCTCGCCGCCGAACGGGAACTCCGCATTCGCCTTGGGATGAATGAAGCACACATCGTGACCGGAAGCGCCGCGCCGAATCCCGCCCGGCGCGAAGCGCAATCCTTGCAGCGTCAGCCACTCCATGGCGCGGGGCAGATCGTCGACCCAGAGCCCGATGTGATTCAACGGCGGCTCGTGAACGGCGGGCTTTTTCGTCGCGTCGATGGGCTGCATCAGATCGATCTCGCAGGCCGCGGCTCCTTTGCCGAGGACGGCGATGTCCTCATCGACGTTCTCGCGTTCGCTCTTGAAATTGCCGGCGAGCGACAGGCCGAGCAAGTCGACCCACAAGGCGCGCAGACGCGACTTGTCGGCGGCGCCGATTGCGATTTGCTGCAGACCGAGAATGCGGAAAGGTCGTGTCATGGTGATGTGGGCTCGAATCAAGCCGCAGGCGCCGGCGCGACGGCATTCGAGACTTTCGGTTGTGCGCCGCGCAGCAGGGCGCGCAAAGGCTTCTCTACCCAATAGAACGATGCTGCGCCGATCAGGGTGGCGCACAGCAACGCGGCCATGGAACCGAAGGGCCAAACGCCCTGATTGATCAGCACGTAGAACGGGTAGTGCCAAAGGTAAAGCGAAAAGGAGCAGGTGCCGAGCCAGGTGATCCAGCGAGCGGACAAGAGCTGACGCACGATCGCGGGCATGCGATGGAGCACGTTCACCGACAGGGCGAGGAGCAGCGGCAGCAGGAGCATTTTGATCATCGTCCCTCCGTGCGCGACACCGACGGTATCGACCGCCGCAACGAGAATCGTCGCCGCCAGGATCGAGGACGCGATGAACTCGGATATCACAATGCGCCGCGCACGCGACCACAAGAAGATCGCAGCCGAGGCGAGCAGCGGAAAAATTGCGCCTTCAGTGCGCAGATGGAACGGTGTGATTCCGGGCGGCTCCGGAAACGCGTGGAAGTACACGACGCCCGCGAGCGGAACGAGCGTGGCCAAGGACAACAACCACCGCGCCGTGCGCTCGCTGCGCGTCGCCGCGATGAAAGCAAGCACCGAGAGGAACACGTACGCGTGCTCCTCGACGTTGAGCGACCAGAGGTTCCCGAACGGGAGCGGATCATCCCAGATGTGGCCGCCGAAATAGCTGCGCAGAAAGAGCGCCGTCGTTCCCACGCTCGACCAGTCGACGGACGGCAGGATGAATAGGCCCGCCAAGGTCACGACGAGCACGTACAGATAGAACGCCGGCAGGATGCGAGCGGCGCGGCGGCGGTAGAAGGTCCGCAGCGGAATGCGCTGCTCGAACAGGATCTGAGAGATCAACAGACCTGAAAGTACAAAGAACACCTGCACGCCGAGGTGCCCCGTTGCGATGCCGAAAAAATGCTCGGCGAGAACCAGCGCGATCGCGATGCCGCGCCAGCCGTCCAGCCAAGGGATGTGTCCGCCCGAGTCGCGAATATTCATGCGGCGCGATTATCCGCATCCTGGTTCATGGGTTTTGCAGGCGAGGTCACGGAACCGGGATGCGGGTTCCCGGATTGGCTAATTGACAATCATTCGCATTCACGATTAGCCTTGTCGCATCGTCAGCAGGTGCCCGTATGTACGTCTGCGTTTGTCGAGCCATCAGTGATCGCCAGATCCGCGAGGTCGTTGACCGCGGCGCCAAGTCGCTGTGCGAGGTCCAGACCTATCTGCCCGTCGCGAGCTGCTGCGGCAGCTGCGAAGACACCGCGCGCGAGATCATCGACAAGCACTGCCCTTCTTCCCCGCCTCGCCAAGCCTCGACCTGACACGAAGCATACGGACGATGGCGCGCTGCGCTATTGGCCAAGTTGCCGACGATCGTCTTGCGAAGTTGCGGTCGCGACTCGCATCGGGACGACGAGCGATCTCTTGAATCATCTGTCCTAAGTTGCCTCTGGGCGCCAAGTCGCCCAAGATCGCGAGCTTCTTTCGCTCCGGAGCGCTCGCGATGAAAGGGGATGCAAAAATTCTTCGCCACTTGAATGTCGTGCTCAAGAACGAGCTCACGGCCATCAATCAATATTTTCTGCATGCCCGCATGTTCGACAACTGGGGGCTGAAGCGGCTCGGCTCGCATTCGCGCGAAGAATCGATCGACGAGATGAAGCACGCCGATCGACTGATCGAACGCATCCTGTTCCTGGAAGGCCTGCCGAACCTGCAGGATCTCGGCAAGCTCTTGATCGGCGAAGACGTGAAAGAAGCGCTCGAGTGCGATCTCAAGCTCGAAATGCAGGCGCATCCGGATCTGCGCGCTGCGATCGCCGATTGCGAAGCGGTCGGCGATTACGTGTCGCGCGAGATCTTCGAGCGCATCCTCGAATCCGAGGAAGAACACATCGACTGGCTGGAGACGCAACTCGCGCTGATCGCGCGCATCGGCATCGAGAACTACTGCCAGCTGCAGGCAAAAACCGAAAGCTAGCCGATGGTCTTGCTCGCGAGGCTCGACAGCTCGCTCGTGATGCCGCTCGAGTTCGCCGCCTGGACTGCGAAATACCAGGTGCCGCTCGCGAGGCTCTCGACGACGTAGGTCGTCACCGAAGGATTGTCGATGGTGATGACTTGCGTGAGCTCGTTCGGAGAAGGCCCATAGAGCACGACGTAGCCTGCGAGGTCCGTGAGCGGCGAGCCATCCGAATTCTCGGTCGGCGCCATCCACGAAAGGCTCGCCGTGCCGTTGCCCTGCGCGGCGACCGTGATCGTGAACGGGCCCAAGGACGAGGTGCCCCTGCCGTCAGATGCTTCGAGCACGATTCCAGAATAGCTGCCGATGTCCGCTTGCGTCGGCGTTCCCGTCAATCGCCCGGTGCTGGCATTCAAGGTCAGCCACTGCGGCAGATTGCGGGCTGTGAACGTGAGCGTCGTGCTGCCGGCGGCCGATGTATCCGGCTGGAAGCTATAGGTCTGGCCCGCGATAACGACTGATCGCGGCGCGCCTTGGATGATGGCCCCGCCTCCCCCGCTGCCGGCCTGGGCTGTTTCACTCGGAGCGGCGACATCGCCGATCCCGCCACACGCGGCGAGCCCACCCAAAACGAGCATGGCCGCGCACACACGCAAAAGGCGCCAGTAGCGCATTTACTTTCACGCCCTCGGCTCCGCGAAGGGAGCATCCACTTTGAACTCGGTGAACAGGAGCGACAGACGTGCGCCCCTACAGCTTTAGTCCAATTTGGATGCCAACGTGAGACAAATCCTACGGATTCATGCGGTTACGGCGTCCGTCGCAGATTTGAGGTGAGATCGCGGACAGGCGTTATGTCGCACAGCTGCAACACCATTACCCGCACCTAGAGGTCTGATCATGGTAAGCCATTGATATTCAAGCGAATAGTCGTGTCGGCACTCGCCGACAGCAAAATGCGGGCGTACTCGACGGAAGATTTACGGCGTCCCCGAAATCGGCTCCCGATGGCAGGCGCTGCTGTTTGCGGCCTTCGATGCACGCGCAGCTCGGGATGAGGCTTCAGATCCCGACCCGCATCGCGAGGATGGAGCAAAGGAGATCCCGACTTGCGTCGGGATGACGAAGCGGAGCAGATCCGACTTGCGTCGTGATGACGAACGGGCAACGAAACTCAACCCGCGAACCGCTTCACCCACCGCACGTACGCATCCATCCAGCCCTGCAGAAACTTCTTGCTGTCGGCATTCGCAATCCCGCCGTTCGCATCGAAGAAAGCGTCGTCCACCTTCAGAAATACTTCCGGTTGCCCGAGCGTCGGCGCATCGACATACCCGAGCACGCCGCGCAAATGCTGTTGGGCAACAGCGGTCCCGATCGCGCCGATCGACGCACCGATGATTCCCGCAGGCTTTCCCGCCCAAGCGTTCTGACCGTACGGGCGCGACGCGTGATCGATTGCATTCTTCAACACGCCCGGCAGCGAGCGGTTGTACTCGGGCGTCACGAAAATGACGCCTTGCGAGCTCTGGATGTCGGCCTTCAGGCGCGCAACTTCCGGGTGCGGATTCTGCTCCTCGTCCTGGTTGTACAACGGCAGCCCTGCGATTTTCAGCTCCTTGAACGTGAGCTCTGCGGGCGCGAGCTGCTGCATGGCGTTGGCGAGACGGCGATTGAAAGAGTCACGCCGCAGACTTCCGATCAGAATCGCAATTTGAAGGCTCATCGAACTCTCCTCTGCCTTACTCGCAGTCGAGCCGCCACAGCCCACTGACGGAAGTCGATGAGACGTGCGGGCGGATGTTGGACGTGCACGCGGGTGCGTGAATCAAAAGGCAAACGAATTCATGCGCGGACGGTTCCTGAAGCGATGAGCCACGCGCGGCACGCAAGTCGCGTCTGCTGCAGCTGTCGTCAGCGATCGGCTTACCTCGTGATCATGCGTTCGGAACCGGCGCCTACGCGGGCGACATTCAGTTCATCAGTGCTCGCACCCGCCGCGAACGCCCCGTTGCATCTGAAGGAGACGCTCATGTCCAGCCAGTCAGATCGTCGTCGACTCCTGAGTCTCGCCGGTGCCGCGGCGTTCGCTACCAGCTTGCCTGGCGTCAAGTCCGTACATGGTGCAGAGAAGAACGAGCACGAGGATGAAGTGGAAGCCGCGGAGGATTTGATGCGCGAGCACGGAGTGCTGCGGCGAGCGCTGCTCGTGTACGCGGAAGCAGCCGGCCGTCTTGCGCCGGGGCGCGGCGAGGTGCCGGCCGATTCACTCGCGCACACCGCCACGCTGTTTCGCAGCTTCGGCGAGGGCTATCACGAGCGCAGCGAGGAGAAGCATGTGTTTCCCGTGCTGATGAAGGCTGGCGGCAGGAACGGAATGCTGTCGGGAATCCTCAAGCAGCAGCACGACCGCGGCCGCGAGATCACCGAATATATTCTCGCTGTCACTCGTGGCGGCCGTATCGCGAGCGCGAACAACGCGCCGCTGTCGAGCGCGCTCGTCGCGTTCGTGCGAATGTATCAGCACCACACTGCGATCGAGGACACCGTCATCTTCCCCGCATGGAAGGCGGCGATATCGAAAGCGCAGTACCGCGAGCTCTCCGAAGAGTTCGAAGAGATCGAACAGCGCATGTTCGGCAAGGATGGATTCGAAGATGCCGTCAAGCGCATCAGCACGATCGAACAGGCGTTCGGGCTCGACGATCTGGGCAAGCTGACCGCACCTCCTCCGCCCAAGCCAACGGCATGACGGCAGATCGCGCGATGAGCACGCGGATCTCGCATTGCATGCGGCTGCACGCAACAGGTCGGCCGCTCGTATGGGAGCAGATCGCAGCCGCTGATCCCGGCCCCGGTCAGGTGCTGCTCAAAGTGCGCGCCTGCGGCGTCTGCCGCACGGATCTTCATGTCGTCGATGGCGAATTGCCGCAAGCACGCCGTCCCATCATCCCAGGCCACGAGATCGTCGGAGAGGTTGCAGCGTGCGGCGCCGGCGTAACTCTTGCGCCTGGCACTCGGCTCGGCGTTCCGTGGCTTGGATTCACTTGCGGCGAATGCGACTTCTGCAGGCGCGGCGAGGAGAACCTCTGTGATCGAGCGATGTTCAGGGGATACCAGCTCGACGGCGGCTACGCGGAGCATGTGGTTGCAGACGCGCGCTATTGTTTTGAGCTTCCGGACACGATGGACGACGCGCATGCGGCGCCGTTGCTCTGCGCTGGATTGATCGGCTATCGGTCCTGGCGCTTCGTGTCGGACGCGCGGCGGCTCGGAATTTACGGCTTTGGCGCGGCAGCACACATCGTCGTGCAGATCGCGCGCTCATGCGGGCAGGAGGTGTTTGCGTTCACGCGGCCGCGCGATCTCGAGGCTCAGGCATTTGCACGATCACTTGGCGCGGCATGGGCCGGCGGTAGCGACACCGCGCCTGCGCACTTGCTCGATGCCGCGATCATCTTCGCGCCCGTGGGCGCGCTCGTTCCGCTCGCCCTCAAGGCGTTGCGCAAGGGCGGCGCGTTGATCTGCGGCGGCATTCACATGAGCGACATTCCCGCGATGCCCTATTCACTGCTGTGGGGCGAACGCTCGATCCGCTCGGTCGCGAACTTGACGAGACGCGATGGAATGGAGTTTCTGAGGATGGCAGCAGAGATTCCCGTGCGCACGCAGGTCGAAACCTTCGCGCTAGCGGATGCGAACACAGCACTCGAGCGCCTGCGTTCCGGCCAGCTGAGCGGCGCCGCCGTGCTCATTCCCTGAACTCAAAGCCGCTCGCGCGCGCAGTTCGCAGAAACCTCTTCATCTGGCGAGCCGCCCAGAGCCAGCAGCCCTTCTCTCTCCACCCACGAGAGAACTGATTCTGCCTCTGCTGCAGCGCCGCGTTTGGATCGGTAATCCCTGTCTGGTCTATGCGCGCGCGACTCGTGAACATCCCCCACTCAGTGCCGCTTTCGCACGCACTCCTCGATTCATGGCCCGGCAACGCTGGAGATCCGATGCGCGTACGGCTGCTCACGTCGATCTGTCTATTCGCCGTTACCGCGGCGAACGCCCAGAACAAGCCGCGTGAGAATCCCGCGGAAGCGTTGGAGCTGCCCACGGTCGTCGTCGTCGGAACGACGCCGCTGCCCGGGCTCGGGACTTCGATTCGTGATGTGCCCGCAAACGTGCAGATCTACACGAGCAAGGATCTGGCCACACAACGCCAAGCGACGACCACGGATTATTTGGAACAGAATCCAACCGGCATCGCAGCGAATGCGGCACAGGGCAACCTCTTCCAGCCCGACATCAGCTTTCGCGGCTTCAGCGCATCGCCGCTGCTCGGAACGCCGCAAGGCGTCTCGGTCTTTCAGGACGGCGTGCGAGTCAACGAGCCCTTCGGCGATGTCGTGAATTGGGATTTGATACCGCAGTCGGCGATCGCGAGCATTCAGCTCATTCCCGGCTCGAACCCCGCATTCGGCTTGAACACGCTCGGCGGCGCGGCAGCCGTATACACAAAGAGCGGCGCTCAGTATCCGGGCGGAGGGATCGAGGTGTCAGGCGGCTCCTTCGGGCGCCGGACCGCGGAGCTCGACTGGGGCGGCTCGCGCGGCGTGTTCGATTGGTTCTTGACCGCGAACGTCGTCAACGACGACGGCTGGGCAGAGCACAACCCGAGCAGAGTGCGACAGTACTTCGGCAAGGTGGGCTGGCAGAACGAAACGAGTGATCTGGATCTGAGCTTCACGGGAGCCCACAACGCGCTGCAAGGCACGCAGACCCTGCCGCGCTCGTTTCTCGATGACATCCGGCAGGCCTATACCTTTCCGGATGAGAACCGGAACAAGCTCGCGTTCCTGATCACAAAGGGCAGCCACTTCTTCACGGACGACGTCTTGCTCGGCGGCAACGTCTACTACCGCAAATACGAGACGAGCAACATCAGCAGCAACGTCAACGACGAGTTCGAGGCCGACGGCATTCAGGCCACCAATGACACCGCCGACATCGATCAGGAAAGTTATGGCGGCGGGCTGCAGCTCGTGCTGACCAGCGAGCCGGGCGCTCGCAAAAATCAGCTGACGCTAGGCGTCACCGCAGACAGCGCGACCGCGCGCTTCACGCAGAATTCCCAGGAGGCCGAGTTCACGCCCGAGCGCAACACGGTGGGCGTCGATGATTTCGAGCTCGAAACCGATGCCGACACGCGCAGCCGCTATCTCGGGCTGTTCGCTGCGGATACGTTCAATCTGACTCCGAAGTGGACGCTCACGGCCTCGGGCCGATACAACCACGCACGCATTCGAATCGAAGATCGCACCGGTGAGGCGCCGCTCTTGAACGGCGAGCACACCTTCTCGCGATTCAATCCGGCGGTCGGCGTCAACTACAAACCGAACGAACAGCTCACGGCTTATGCGAGCTACAACGAAGGCGCGCGTGCGCCGACGGCCATCGAGCTGACGTGCGCCGATCCGGACGCACCGTGCAAGCTGCCGAATGATTTCCTCGCGGACCCGCCGCTGGACCAGGTGGTTTCGAAAACCATGGAAGTGGGTGCGCGCGGGACCGTAGCGGCGTCGTGGCATTGGAGCGCGGCGCTGTATCGCACGCGCCTTCAGAACGACATCGCATTCATCAGCGCCGGCGCGGGCGCGACGAATGCCGGCTTTTTCGCGAACGTCGGCACGACGCGGCGCCAGGGCGTGGAGTTGGCGCTCGAAGCGCAGCTCACGCCCGTCGCGTTCTCGGTGCGCTACACGTTTCTCGATGCGACCTTTCGCTCGGCTTTTTTCGAAAGCAGCCCGGCGAACTCGAGCGCGGATGAGCAAGGCAACATCGCGGTCGAGCCCGGCGATCGTATTCCGGCGAATCCGCGCCACGTGCTCAAGGTCCGGGCGGACTGGACCGTGATGCCTGACTTCGCCATCGGCGCGAACGTCCTCGCGAGTACCGGCGTCTATGCGCGCGGCGATGAAAACAATGAGGACGTCAACGGCAAGCTGCCCGTCTATATGCTCGTCAATCTCGCTGCGAGATACGAGCTATCGGATGTCTTCGAGCTGTTCGTCCGCGTCAACAACGTGCTCGACCGGCGTTACTACAACTTCGGCGTCGTGGGTGAGAACTTCTTTACCGGTCCTGATCGGACGTTCGGCCCGTCAATAGGTGTCGATCCGGCCGCCGAGCAATTTCGCGGACCGGGCGCGCCTCGCGGCGTCTGGGTGGGCGTGAGGTATTCGTTCGGGGCTCGGCATGCGGGCGGCGAGCGAGGAGACTAATCTGCCTCTGCGCGCGCTCATCCACGCGCGCAGAGGCTCGCTCAACCTTCGGCGATCAACCCCGGACTGTCGACGGAGGAACGGTCGTCGCTGCCGCACTACGCCGGAGGCGTTCCTCGACGCGTCGGCGGCCCAACATGGCGCCGCCGATCGCAGCGGCCAACGAGATCACCATCGCCACAAAGGTGAACCAAGCGGTTTTGGTGACGCCCTGTTGTGCACGCTCAGCAACGACCGGAAGCTGCTGACGCGCCCGATCCATGAGTTGCTGCGTGCCTTGGCGCACTTCCGCCGCGGCTTGCTGCGGATTGTCGCGAGCGGCTTCCACGCGCTGTGCGATTTGATTCAACGTCGAGCTCACTTCCTGCTCGGACATGCCCGTCGCGGAAGCGAGTGTCCTCGCCGTGCCAGGGTCATGCAGACGCCCGAGGATTTGATCGACGTCTCCGGTGGACAAATCGCCCATTCCTGATGCGGCCGACCCGACCGTTTGCGCCACGCCGCCGAACAGACTGGAAATGCCGCTCGTGACGAGCCGCACCCCGCTGCTTGCGAGCCAGAAGATCACGAGGAAGCTCAAGACCCAGACGAGCGCGCCTTCGAACGCGCCCGCGGCGCGATCGAACACCATGCCCAATCGCGTCGCAGCGAGCCCGCCGACGAACATCGCGATCAACAGCGACAACCCGGTCCAGATCGCGGCGCCCGTCCCCAATGCGCCGACATCCGGGCTCATCGGGTTCACCGCTGAGATCCCGATCGCCAGACCGAGCGTCGTCAGGAACAGCAGCACACCCATCGCGGTGAGAACACCGGCCCAGATGCCGCCCCAGGAAACTCGAAACCCTTCAAGAGGCACATCGACGTGCTCATGTACAACGGCGGCCATATCGACTCCTGCACGCGAGAGACGCGGGGTGGAAATGCAAAAAAGCAATGGCTCATCGATGCACTAGTTCCGCGAGGCCGCGACGTGATCGCCCTGCGGCGTTGATGCCGACGCAAATGCCCGCGCATCGCTGACGCGAGCACCGCGCGCCGGCCCGCGAAGCGCTGTCATCCCAAGAGGAGAAATCCACGTCAGCCCGCAAAGAACACCTTCACCCGCGAAAGTCGGGACCGCAGCACCGGCTGCCGGAATCCAGCCCGCGCCCCGTCCATCCCGACGCAAGTCGGAACCGCAGCTGGCGCCGTGCCGAATGCGGTCCGCGCACCCGTCATCCCGACGAAAGTCGAAACGGCATCTGGCGCCGTGCCGAATGCGATCGGCGCCCCCCCGTCATCCCGACGAAAGTCGGGATCGCAACCGGCACCGTGCCGGATGCGGTCCCGACTTGAGTCGGGACGACCGCCCCTGGGGGCGAATTCGCATTCGACTCATCAACTTGCTTGACTTGATGCCTCGCGGTTCATAGAGTGCGCGCCTCTCGCGTGGGGCTATAGCTCAGCTGGGAGAGCGCTTGCATGGCATGCAAGAGGTCGGCGGTTCGATCCCGCCTAGCTCCACCAATCGCCCCGCCGTTTTTTAAGGCCGTCCCCATCGTCTAGAGGCCTAGGACATCGCCCTTTCACGGCGGTAACAAGGGTTCGAATCCCTTTGGGGACGCCACTTCTCTTCGGCGCGGGCACATCCGATTTAACGTTTGAAGAAGGCAGGTCCGCGCAGGCCCGACCTGCATGCGCACGCGAGCCCGAAGCCGGGTTCAGATTCCCCGGCCGCGCCGCGGACCCGGCTCAAGCTCCTTGAATATGTGCGATCGCACGCTGCAGCCGCGCGAGCGTCGTCTCCTTCCCGAGAATCTCGAGCGTCGCATCGATCGGCGGCGATACCGAGCCGCCCGACACAGCCACCCGGATCGGCTGCGCGACCTTGCCGAGCCCGACGGACAGCGCCGCCGCGACCTCATTCACCGCATCGTGAATCGCGCCCGCGCGCCATTCCGTGAGTCCGCCCAGCTTCGCGTGCACCGCCTGCAATACCGCGACCGCATCTGGCGTGAAGTTCTTCTTGGCCGCCTTCTCGTCGTAGCTGCGCACGTCCTCGAAAAAGAAGCGGCTGTTCTCGGCCATCTCCTTCAGCGTCTTGGCGCGCTCCTGCTGCGCTTTCGCGACCTGCGCGACCTTCTGGTCATCGTCGGTCACGATGCCGAGCGCCGCGAGCTGCGGCTTCAAGTAAGCCGCGAGGTGTTCCGGCGTCGAGCGCATGATGTGCTGCTGATTGAGCCACAACAGCTTCTCGGGATTGAACGCCGAGGCGGACTTGTTCACATCGCGAATGTCGAACAGCCGCTGCATCTCCTCCATCGAGAACACTTCCTGGTCGCCGTGGGACCAGCCGAGACGCACCAGATAATTGAGCAGCGCCTCCGGGAGAAATCCCTCTTCCCGATACTGCAGCACGCTCACCGCGCCATGACGCTTCGAGAGCTTTGCGCCGTCGGCGCCGAGAATCATCGGCACGTGCGCATACACAGGCGTTGCAGCACCCAGCGCCCGCAGCATGTTGATCTGACGCGGCGTGTTGTTGAGGTGGTCGTCGCCGCGAATGACGTGCGTGACCTTCATGTCCATGTCGTCGACGACGACACAGAAGTTGTACGTCGGCGAGCCGTCCGAGCGCGCGATGATGAGATCATCCAGCTCGAGGTTGTCGAATGCCACGTTGCCGTGAATCACGTCCTCGACGACGACGCTGCCTTCGAGCGGATTCTTGAAGCGGATCACCGGATCCACGCCGGGACGCGGCTCGGTGCGGGCGCGACAGGTGCCGTTGTAGCGCGGCTTCTGCTTCGCCGCGAGCTGCTGGTTGCGCATCGTCTCGAGCTCTTCCTTCGTGCAGTAGCAGCGATACGCATGTCCTGCCGCGAGGAATTGCGCGAGCACTTCGCGATACCGGTCCATTCGCCTGGTCTGGTAGAACGGGCCTTCGTCGGCGGCGAGCCCGAGCCACTCCATGCCGTCCAGAATCACTTGCGTCGCCTCGTCGGTCGAGCGCTCGCGATCGGTATCTTCGATGCGCAGAATGAAGGTGCCGCCGTGACGCCGCGCATACAGCCAGGAAAACAGCGCGGTGCGGACCCCGCCGATGTGCAGCATGCCCGTGGGGCTGGGAGCGAAACGAGTTCTTACGTGCATAAACCGGGTTGGAGCGTCGGGAGATCGAGCGCGGCATTGTGCAAGGCGCGATGCTCGAGATCCATACGAATGCAGCGCTCGGGATCGAGAGACTGCGGATCTCTCGCAGAAT
>Ga0164243_10010645_pt1 | contig 13205 bp, 8 predicted proteins | sample OricompcompostOP_FD_108781 | JGI IMG/M metagenome (GOLD analysis project Ga0164243, IMG submission 108781) | Organic Plus compost microbial communities from Emeryville, California, USA - Original compost - Organic plus compost (OP) | ecosystem: Engineered > Solid waste > Mixed feedstock >... | reverse complement strand
TGACCCTTTTCAGACGCGCCCGGCTTGCCTAAAGCCGGCCGCGCTGCTGGGGCGTCGCCAAGTGGTAAGGCAGCGGCTTTTGGTGCCGCCATTCGCAGGTTCGAATCCTGCCGCCCCAGCCAAGCAAGCTCTCAGGAAACGGCCGAAGGGGTGATGCGATAGCTCGCGATATAGCCTACGTGATCGGACAGCATCGTGCCCCCGATGTCGTGACCGAACGGGGTGGCGATCGCCTGCACCGACACGCGGGTCGCCGGTGAGGAAACGGCGAGCTGCAAGTCCTTGTTCTTGCGCCACGACAGCAAGGCGTCGGCCGGCAACATGGCGTGGTCGCCGACCATCGTTGCCAATGCCGGCTGAGCGCCGAGGCCCTCGATCGCAGCCGCCACCGCCGCTCTGCGCGACATGGATTTGCCGACGTTGAAGTCGCCCGCGACGATCATCGGAAGCTGCGGGTCGTGCGCGCGGGCGATGAAGCCGGCCAGTGTCGCCAGTTCGCGCCGATAGGCCGTATCGGCACGCGCCACCGAAACGCCCGTGCGTTCGCGACAATTGAGGTGCGTGGTGACGATATCGACCGGAGCAGGCAATCCCGGCACGGCCACGCGCGCCAGCACCGCCCCTTTGTTGGCGAGGCAGTCATAGCCGGCGCACGCATCGCGCGGATAGGCCACCGTCTCGGTCGCAACGATCGGATAATCCGACAGGATGACGAGCCCGCTGTCGAGCAGCGGTCCTTCGGTCTCGCCGCGGTTCCAGCGTGCCTTGGCCAGGAATGCGGCATCCGTCGCGCCATCGGGATCGGCGTCGCGCTGACGGGCATCCGGCCCCTGAACGACGTAGCGATAGCCCGCTTCCCGGCCGATCCGCACCGCCGCGCCGGTGAATGCCTCCTGCATCACGACGATCTCAGGCGCCGCTCCTTCGGCGCGCATGGAGGCGAGCCGAGCGGCAATTTGCCGAAGCGCCGCCGGGCGGCCTACCGCAAAGGGCCAGGGCAGGCCGTGGACATTGTAGGTCAGCACCGACAGCACGTCCCGGGACGGTGTGCCGGCGACGATCGGCGTTGCCGGCGGCACTGCGGCGACCTTTCCGCTGATCGGCGTGATCCACGCCGCCCCGGCCATCGCGAGGAGCGCCAGGGCGGCTTTTGATGATCGCTTCATGACGAGGGTGAGACGGCGCGCCCGAAGCATTGCCGCAGTCGCGCACCGATCTGCCGTGCGGCGGCGGGACCACGAGCTTGCTTTCACAGGCTCCCGTTGCTTGTTAGCATCCGGCCCATGGATCAGGGGGCGGGTCAATTCGAGCGGACCGGGCAGGGCTTCCCTGCGCGCGCCATGCCGGCCGTCAACGCGGGCAAGATGCGGCCGCCGCGCCAACGTATCGCCGCGGCGCTTCGTCCTCGCCTGCTCGACGCGCTCGACACCGCCGCCAGCGCATCGCTGACCATAGCGCAGTCGCCCGCCGGGTTCGGCAAGACGACCTTGTTGGGCCAATGGTATGAGGCGCTGAAGGCGCGCCCCGACACCGTCGTCGCGTGGCTCAGCCTCGACGAAGACGATGGGGAGGTCACGCGCTTCCTCGCCAACCTCGCCCTGACGCTGGGCGCGGCGGGCATCGCGCTGCCGAACGAGGTCAAGACGCAGGCGCCGTCGCTGAGCGAAGCGGCGTTCAGGCGCGTCGCGATCGGCGAAGCCATCGAGGCCGCCGCCGAAGACGTCGTCCTGATCCTCGACGACTATCACCGTGTCCAGTCGCCGGATGTCGATGCGGCGATCGACTATCTCGCCCGCACCGCCAGCGCCGGCCTCAACATCGTCCTGAGCACGCGGGATCAGCCGGCGCTGCGGATCGCGGACCTCGAGGCCCAGGGGCTCGTCGCGAGGATCGGTCCGGCCGATCTCGCGCTGACGCTGGACGATTGCGGGCTGGTGTTCGGCGATTTGCTCGATCGCGACGAGCTTGCGGCGCTCCATGCCCGCACCGAGGGCTGGGCGGTGGCGCTCCAGCTTGCCAAATTGTGGCTCGAGCGCGAACCCTCCCGGCGCGCCGATATACGCACGTTCGGCGGCCAGACAGACACGATCGCACGATATCTGCTGGAGCAGGTATTCGAGGATCTCGACGAGCCGAGCCGCGATTTCCTCACCGACACCTCGATCCTCGACAGTTTCGACGCCGATCTGGCCGATATCGTCCGCGGCCAGGCGGACAGTCGCCGCCAGTTGGCCGCGCTTGCGCGCTTCGATGCATTGATCGTTCCGATCGACGGCGACCGCCGCTGGGTGCGATACCACCATCTGTTCGCCGAATTCCTCCAGGAGCGCCTGGCCGAGCGCGGCGCCGACCGGGCGGCCGCGCTGCGATCCCGCGCCTCGGCCTATTTCGCCGCCAATGGCGACCTGCTCCAGGCAGTCCGGCATGCCGTGCGCGGCGGCGATCGCGCGCGCGCCGTCGCCCTGGTGGACGAGAGCGGGGGATGGGAAATCGTCCTCCAGCGCGGCATCGGCTTCGCCCGCGGCCTGCTGGCGGTGTTCGAGCCGGCGATGGTCGAGGGCGAGCCCGTCCTGCTTCGGATGCAGGGCTATCTGCAAATGAAGTTCGGCGATCTTGCCGAGGCGCGGCGATGCACCGGCCGCGCGGTGGCGCTGTCGCCCGACGGCAGGGGCACCCGCGACGACCTGATCGTCGGCGCGCTGCTCAGGACCTATTCGGACGACGTCCATGCTCCGCACTGGATGCCGGAACTGGCCGATCGCATCGACACGCTCGCCCCCGACGACCATCTCGGGCGCGGCACGCTGCGCGCGACGCTGGCGGTCGGCATGCTGGGGGCGGCGCGGTTCGACCATGCCGAACGCGAAAGCCGCCTGGGAGTGGAGGCGATGGTCGAGGCCCGGTCGGTGCTCGGCGAGGCCTATTGCCGCTACCATCTCGCCCAGAGCCTGTTCTATCGCGGCTTTCTCGATGCCGCGGAGGTCGAGCTGCGCGCCGCGCTCGTCATGGCGGAGGAGAATTACGGCGGCGACCGCGCGCTGAAGGCGATCGGCAACAGCCTGCTCGCGCATCTCCTCTACTGGCGCGGCGAATATGGGGAAGCGCAGCGGCGGATCGACACCGCGCTGGAGGCGGTGGAAGCGCACGACAGCTGGCTCGATATCCTGGCGGTCGCCTATTTCACCGCGACCGCGCTGGCGCGCCGGGCACGGGATGCGGCGAGCGTCGACGCGCTGCTCGACCGCGCGGCCTCCGCCTCGCGCGAACGGGGGCTGCCGCAGCTGGCGATCCTGGCCGACGCATGGCACGTCGAAACCTTGCTGGAGCGCGGCAACCTTGCCGCGGCCGAGGCGCGTGCCGCCCATGCCGATCTGGCGGCGCGGCTGGACGATCCGGGCCAGGGTGTCGACTGGCGGTGCCGCACGGCGATCGGCCTGGCGCTGGCGCAGCTCCAGTGTCGCAGCGACCGCTCGTCCGAAGCGCTGCGGATGCTCCGCTCGTTGCGGGAGAAATCGAGCGATCAGGCGCGGGCGCTGGATGTCGCCCGGATCGACGCGGCGCTGGCGGTGGTGCTGCGGGCCCGCGGCGAGACCGATGCGATGACGCAGGCGGCGATGCGCGCGCTCGCCTATGCGATGGACGCGGATGCGCCGAGCGTCGTGACCGGGCTGGCAACCGATTTCGACCCCGTCCTTGCCGCGGTGCTTCGCAAGCCTGATCTCGACGACGAGCCGCTGCGCAGCTTCGCCCGGCGGCTGCGGTCGGCAGTGCCGGCGAGGCGCGCCGCGACCGACGAAGCGTTGAGCCCGCGCGAGCTGGCGGTGCTCGGCGAGCTGTGCGTGGGGCGGGCGAACAAGGAAATCGGGCGCCAGCTCGACCTCACCGAGAACACGGTGAAGTTCCACCTCAAGCGGATCTACGAAAAGCTCGGCGCCCATACCCGGTCGGGCGCGGTGACGGCGGCGATCCAGCGCGGGCTGATCCGGATCGATTGATCGCGCCACCCGTTCGGGTGGGCGGCCCGGCGCCCCGAACGACGTGCCTACCCGATTTATACCCGCCGCCTTTCGCATCCGCAGTTGCCGATCTTCGGCCGCGCGGCCCATGATCCGCCCGGGCGAAACCGGGGGATCGACAATGCGCCGACGGATGATGGCACGCCTGCTTACCGCGACCGTTCTGGGCGCGCTGGCGGCACAGGCCCAGGCACAGGCGAGCGACACGCCGGGCGGGGCGCAGTCGACGCCGCCGCGGCCGGAAACGCAAACCGGCGCTCAGGCCGAGGCGGCCAATCCTGCCGATATCATCGTCACCGCGCGCTATCGCGCGGAGCGCCTGCAGGACGTGCCGATCGCCGTCACCGCTTTCGGCCAGGAAGAGATCAAGGATGCGAAGATCGACCGCGTCGGCGACTTCATCAATCTCACGCCGAACGTGACGATCACCCAATCGGAAAGCTCCGGCCTCAGCCAGATCTCGATTCGCGGCATCACGCAGGTGCGCAATTCCGAAGCGCCGGTCGCGGTGGTCGTCGACGGCGTCCTGCAGAACAATCCCCGGCAATTCGCCACCGAATTGCTCGACATCAATTCGATCGAGGTGCTGCGCGGCCCGCAGGGGGCGCTCTACGGGAGAAACGCGACCGGCGGGGCGATCATCATCACGACGGTCCAGCCGACCAACGACTTCGCGGGGCATGTCCGCGCCGGCTATGCGACCGGCGACGAATATGTCGGGGAGGCCTCGATCATGGGGCCGATCGTGCGCGACAGGCTGCTGTTCCGCATCGGCGCGCGCTACACCGACCGGCGGGGCTATTTCGACAATATCTACCTGCACGAAAAGCAGGACCCGTATCGCGATCTGACGGCCAGCGGCCTGCTCAAATGGACGCCGACCAGCGCGCTCACGGTCGATCTGCGCGGCTCGCTGTCGCATACCCGCGGCGGCGCGCTCGACTTCACCTATCAGCCGGCCAACCTCGCGCCGGACGGCGTGTCGCTCGACCTCACCAACCCGTTCAACGCCAATCCGGGCGATGCCGATCGGGTGAGCCGGACATTCTATTCGACCAACCGCGGATACGATTCGCGCGATATCGAGGATGTGTCGCTGAAGGTCGACCTCGACCTGGGCTTCGCGACGCTCACCTCGGTTTCGGCCTACAACTGGCTGGAGGAATTCGTTTCCGGCGATCAGGTGCCCTATACCGCGTCGCGCAACGAGTTCGGCCTCGACGGCACCCAGACGCAATATATCGACATTCATGCCTTCAGCCAGGAGGTCCGGCTGACCTCGCCGTCGACCGGGCGGTTCCGGTGGATGCTGGGCGGCTATTTCCTCGATTCGAAGCGCTTCATCGGGACCACGACCGGGTTCGACGACGGCACCGGCATCGCCCGCGTCGAACGCGTGCCGCGGCCGGCGACCGCGACCAACCCGACGCTGAGCTTCTTCGGCGACGACAATACCAACCGCGATTACGCCGCCTTCGGCAATATCGATTACGACATCGTTCCCAAGCTCCAGGCGAGCTTCGCCCTGCGCTACGACAAGGAAACGCATCGCCAGTTCGTCTCGCCCTACAATTCGGGCGGCAATCCCGGCGGCGTCAATCACGCCAGCTTCGACAAATGGCAGCCCAAGGTCACGCTGTCGTACAAGCCGAGCGACACCGCCAATTTCTACGCTTCCTACGGCGAGGGCTTCCGGTCGGGCCAGTTCAACCAGAACGGCACCAGCGCCGCCGCACAGGCCGCAGGTCTTGCCGGCGTGTCCGACGAGGTGCCGCAGGAGAACACCAGCACCTATGAAATCGGCACCAAGCTGCAACTCGCCGATCGCCGGGTTCGAATCGATGCGGCGCTGTTCGACACCACGGTCGACAACCAGCAATATTTCGTGTTCATCGGCGCGATCGGCGCGCAGGTGCTGGTCCCGATCGACCGGGTCAGGCTGCGCGGCGGCGAAATCTCGGCGAATGCCGATCTCGGCAGCGGGCTGAGCGCGAACGCGAGCTTCGGCTATACCGACGGCGAAATCCGCAAATACAGCGTCACGCCCGCCGATGTCGGCAACGACGCGCCCTATGTGCCGAAGACGACGATCAATGCGGGCCTGCAATATCGCACGCCGATCACCGACCATGTCGATCTGTTCGCGCGCGCCGATTACCGCCGGCTCGGCAAGCAATATTGGGACCCCGAGAACACCACGGCGCGGTCGAATGTCGATCTCGCCGATTTCCGCCTGGGCGTGGAAGACCCGAACGGCGCCTGGTCGCTGATCGGATCGGTCGAGAACGCCTTCGATAAAAGGTACAATTCCGAATATGTGCTCGGCGGCTTCGCGCACGCTGCCCCGCCGCGCGTCTGGCGCATCGACCTGCGCTACGATTTCTGAGTGCGGGCGATCGATCCGATGACCCGACACCTCAGAGTGGCAAGCGACGTCGGCGGCACGTTCACCGATCTGGTCTGGTTCGCCGTCGATCCGGCGACGGGAACGGCCGGGCCGGTTCAGGTGGCCAAGGCCGACACCACCCCGCCCGATTTCGAGCAAGGCGTGCTCGACACGATCGCCAAGGCCGGCATCGACCTTACCGAGGTCGCCTTCCTGGCCCATGGCTCGACCGTCGTGATCAACGCCCTCACCGAGCGGAAGGGCGCGCGGACCGGCCTCGTGACCACCGCCGGCTTTCGCGACGTGCTGGAGATCGCACGCGGCAACCGGCCCGATCTGTTCAACTTCAACTTCCGCAAGCCGCCGCCGTTCGTCGAGCGCCATCTGCGGCGCGAAGTGCGCGAGCGCACCAACGTCGCCGGCGAGGTCGTCCGCGCGCCGGCGCTGGAGGACCTCGACGCGATCGTCGCTCATTTCCGGGAGCACGCCATCGAGGCGGTCGCGGTCTGCTTCCTCCACGCCTATGCCAATGCCGACAACGAGCGCATCGTCGCGGCGCGGCTGCGCGAGCTGATGCCCGAGGCGGCGATCGTCGCCAGCCACGAGATCAGCCGCGAGTGGCGCGAATATGAGCGCACCTCGACCACCGTTCTGTCCGCCTATGTCGCGCCGGTCGTCGAACGCTATGTCGGCGCCTTGCAGGGCAAGCTCGGCGCGCGGGGCCTGGCCGGCGCGCCCTATATCATGCAGTCGAACGGCGGCGTGGCGACCGCCGGCTCGGTGCGGCGCAACCCGATCACGATTGTCGAATCGGGGCCGGCCGCGGGGATCTTCGCCGCCGCGTCGGTCGGCCGGTTGATCGGCGAGCCCAATTTGCTGGTGCTCGACATCGGCGGCACCACGGCGAAATGCGCGCTGGTGGAAAACGGCGAGGTCAAGGTCTCGACCGATTATCATATCGAGCGCGATCGGAGGCGGCCCGGCTATCCGATCCAGGTGCCGGTCTCCGAAATCGTCGAGATCGGCAATGGCGGCGGATCGATCGCCTGGGTCGATGCCGGGGGCAAGCTGCACGTCGGGCCGCAATCGGCCGGCGCGCGCCCCGGCCCGGCGGCCTATGGCTTCGGCGGCACGGCGCCGACCACCACCGATGCCAATCTGGTGCTGGGGCGGATCGACCCGGCAAGTTTCGTCGGCGGCGAGCGCGAACCTGACTGGGGGGCAGTCGAGCGCGCCTTCGCGCCGCTGGCGCGGGCGTTGACCGTGGAACCCGACGATCTCGCACGCGGCATCGTGCGGGTCGCCAATGCCAACATGGTCAACGCCTTGCGGCTCGTCTCGACCAATCGCGGCTACGATCCGCGCGATTTCGCGCTGATGGCGTTCGGCGGCGGCGGGGCGATGCACGCCGCGGCCCTTGCCGAGGAATTGGGGATCGAGCGCATCATCGTGCCGGCCAATTCGTCGGTCTTCTCGGCGCTTGGCATGTTGTTGAGCGATCTGCGGCGCGATTATCTCCAGACCAGCCTGACCGCGGTGGAGCCCGACCAGGCCGGCAGGGTGGCCGCGATCTTCGCCGCGCTCGAACAGCGCGCGATCGCGGATTACGCCGCCGATGGCGCCAACGGGCTGCCGCTGTTCGAATGGTTCGCAGACATGCGCTATGCCGGCCAGGAGCATAGCGTGAAGGTGCCGCTGTCGCGCGCCGAGGGGCGCGACGCCGATCTCGACGAGGCGGTGGCGCGGTTCCACGCCGCGCACGAGAAGCGCTTCACGTACCGGCTCGATAACGCCGTCCAGATCGTCAACTACCATCTGGTGGCCTCGATCGCCGTCACCCGGCCGGCGCTGGCCGAAAAGCCGGTTACGGGGGCCACGCTGGCCGACGCGAGGCTGGGCAGCCGCCGCGTCGATTTCGACGAGCATGGCGTCCACGACGCCGCCATTTTCGACGGGCTGCGGCTCGAGCCGCAGATGCAGCTCGACGGCCCCGCGGTGGTGCAGGAGCCGTCGGCGACGCTGGTCGTCCCGCCGGGGCACCGCGTCGAGGTCGACTGGCTGGGCAATTATCACGTCACGCGCCCCGGAGGGAACGGCTGACCATGGCCAGCGATCCGTTCACGATCGAGATCATCAAGGACGCGCTCGTCGCGGTCGGCGACGAGATGTTCAACGCCATGATCCGCACGTCGATGAGCCCGATCATCTACGAGACGACCGATTTCGCGGTCGGCGCCACCGACGCGTGGGGCAACCTGCTGGCGCAGGGCAACGGCGTCACCGGCTTTCTCGCGACGCTCGACACCGCGGTGCAGAGCACGCTGGTCCATTATCCCGAACAGGGCGACATCCGCCCCGGCGACGTGTTCATCACCAACACGCCCTATGAAGGCGGCGGCACGCACCTGTCGGATGTCGTCATCGTTTTTCCGGTGTTCGACGGCGCGCGGCTCGTCGCCTGGACGGTCAACAAGGCGCATTGGACCGAAGTGGGCGGCGCCTCGCCCGGCAGCGCCTCGACGATCTCGACCGACATCTTCCAGGAAGGCCTGCACTTCCGCTTCCTGAAGCTGTACGACGAAGGCCGGATCAACCAGTCCCTGGTCGAGCTGATCCGCACCAATGTCCGCCTGCCCGACAGCACGCTGGGCGACATGCACGCCGGCGTCGCCGCCTGTCGGGTCGGCGGCAACCGCATCCTCGAGCTGATCGGCAAATACGGGCAGGACGTGGTGCTCGCCGCGATGGACGACCTGCTCGATTACGGCGAGCGCATGACGCGGGCGGAACTTGCGCGCCTGCCGAGGGGGGTGTTCGAGGCCGAGGACGTGATCGAGGAGGACGGCCTCGGCAATGGCCCGTTCGTGATGAAGGTCAAGGTGACGGTCGCCGAGGACCGGATGATCGCCGATTTCACGGGCACCAGCCCGCAGGCGAAGGGACCGATCAACACCAGCCTCGCCGGGCTCGTCACTGCCGCGCGCTGCGCGTTCAAGGCCGTGACCGATCCCGCCATCCCGGCCAACGGCGGCTGTTTCCGCGCGCTCGAGGTCGTCTGCCCGCCCGGCACGATCGTGTCGGCGCAGAGCCCGGCGCCGGTGTCGATCTATTACGAATCGATGATCGCCGCGATCGAGCTGATGTGGCGCGCGCTGATGCCGGCGATGCCCGACCGGCTGCCGGTCGGCCACCAGCGAACCGTCGGCGCCACGTTCATCTCCGGCCTTCATCCCGCGACCGGCGCGCTGTTCGTGATGGGGGAGCCGCTGCTCGGCGGGTGGGGCGCATCCGACGGGCTCGACGGGGACAGCGGCCAGTTCTGCTGCGGCAACGGCGAGACCTACAATATCCCGATCGAGCTGGCCGAGAGCCGCTACGGGTTCGAGGTCGACCAATATGCCTTTCACGACGATGCCGGCGGCGAGGGCCGCTGGCGCGGCGGCAAGGGGGTGGTGCTCGACTATCGCGTGACGTCGGACGAGGCGTTCCTGACCTTCTCGGCGACGCGCACGCGGTCGCGGCCGTGGGGCGCCGCCGGCGGCCGGGAGGGATCGCTCAACGAAGCCGTGATCCTGCGCGCCGACGGCAGTTGCGAGCGCCATACGATGGTGACGGGACTGCGCGTCGCGCGCGGCGAGACGATCCGGGTCAAGACCGCCACCGGCGGCGGATACGGCCCGCCTGCGGAGCGGGAGGCGGCGGCGGTGGCGCGCGATCTCCGCAACGGCTTCATCACCGCGGAACAGGCGCGCGAGGTCTTCGGCGTGGAGGCATAGCAACGGGAGGGGCACGGATGAGCGAGGGTGCGGCAAGTTACGCAGGCGTGCGGTTCGACATGACGCGCGGGCCGTTTCAGATGTATGGCGCCAGTCCCTGGTACGCGACGATCGGCATCGGCACGCCGCCGCAACCGATCAAGTTCGCGCTCGATTCGGGCACCAACATCGTCTGGAGCACATCGACGCTCTGCGGCCCGACCGGCTGCCAGCATTACGGCGGATCGCAGTTCAACTACAGCGCCTCGACCAGCTTCCGGTTCATCGACCGGACCCGCAGGAAATACGGCTTCGGCCCCTGGGGCGATATGTGGGTGGAAACGGGCGCCGACGTGCTGCGGACGCCCGACGGCCGGACCTCGCCGGTGCAATTCTATCTGTCGGCGCAATATAGCGGCGCCCAGTTCAACAGCATCGACTGGGACGGCGGCATCGGCATCCCGTCGGGCACCGCCTATGTCCAGCCGGGCAACAGCTTCATCGTCCAGGACATGATGAATTCGGGCGCGATCTCGCCCGGCTCGCCGTTCGTTTCCTTTTCCTGGGACCAGAGCAGCAAGGTCGGCAACTGCATCATCGGCGGGTACGATCCCGACGCCTTCGATCCGGCCGGCGGCATTTTCGTGCCATGGGCCGAATACACCAAATTCCAGGGCGTCGGCTACATCTGGACGACGCCGATGCAGAGCTATGCGGTCGGCGACAAGGTGCTGGCGCAGGCGACGTCGGCCACGCCCTATTGGTTCTCGCTCGATTCGGGTTCCTCGCAGTTCAAGGGCGACGACGACCTGATGAACGAGACGCTGGCGCTGGTCGGCCCCAGCGCGAGCGGGCCGCCGGTGATCATCAAGCTGGGCCAGCCGGGCGCTCCCTCCATCGGTACGCTGACGGTAACGCCGCCCATGTACAATGCGGTCATTCAGACCGGCCCCGGCAAGGGCGCGTTGATCTCTCAGTTCCAGCCGCTTGGCCTGCCCGGCCTGGCGCTGGTCGGCTCGACGTTGATGGACTGGTGCTACACCATTTTCGAATACGCCGTGTCGGGCAGTCCGGGTCGATACACGCTCGCGCCCAGGGGTATGTGGATCTTCAACAAGAAGAACGGGTCCAAGGTCGTTTCGGCGGGCGCGACCGAGCAATGGGACGGCGCGCCACGGCCCGTTCTCGAAATGGCCGGCGAACCGCCGGTGCCGCAGGCCACGCCCATCGTCCGGCCCGGCCGCCCGCTGCCGCAGCAAAGCTGAGCCGAACGGTTTGGGGGGAGGCCGGCGGCCGCGATCGACCCGTCGCCAAGCCGCCGGCCGTACGCCCCCGGACAATTCCATCGTCTGGTACATTTCAGGGAGGTTGCAATGACCGTTCAGGGCCTCTGGCAGAACGAATACGGCTCGCAGATGTCGCTCGCCGCCTATCCCGGCGGCCTGGTGTTCGGAACATACTCATCGAGCACCGGCTCGACCGGCAAATATTACGTCGTCGGGTGGCAGCAGGTGGCCGAGCCGACCAGCGCCGCCGGCCAGCCCGTCGCGCTCGCGATCGACTGGCATTCGATCACCGGAGGGCAGGGGGATCCCAGCTGGAACTGGACGTCGGGCCTCAGCGGCCAGTTGAGCATCCAGAACAATGCGCAGCAGCTCGTGCTGGCGCACGCGATGGTGGCGAGCAGCGATTTCCCGAAGCTGTGCAGGGCCGGAACATATATCGACAAGCTGATCTACCAGCGGGTGTCGGAGGCCCAGCCACAGGCCCTCGAAAGACCGGAGGGCGGGGCTGCGGCGGCCGACCCGCTGGCGGGCACCTGGCAGAGCAGCGATGGCGCCGTCCTGCTCATGCTTCAGGTCCAGCCGGCGCCCGACAACATGTTCGGCTGGGTGTCGGGCAAGGTTCAGGCGGGCGGCGGCACTTTCATCGTCGAAGGCGTGACCGACATCAATGCCCGGAGCAGCGGCCTCTACCTGCAGTCGGTCAGCATCACGGCGCTGACCCAGGCCGGCGGCGTGGTCGCCTATGGGGGCACGCTCGACCTCAGAAGCGGCGCCTTGACGCTCCTTGTCCTGAGCAGCGGCGCGACCGCGGCGACCGCGACCTATGTGCAGACCACTGCCGGCCAGCTCTCGTTCCGACGGATTGCGGACGGTGCGCCGGACTGACATGCGGCGGCATGGCAGGGTCGGTCTGCTTGCTCGCTGCCGGAAAGCAGATCAGATCCGGTCAAGCGGCAATCAAGTGCCCGCCGTCGCCGGCGCCTGCTCGTCACGGAGCTTCGCCGAAATGCCGCGGAGCTGGCGCACGAACTCCTCGGGCGACTGGCCGCCGGAGATGAGGTAGCGGTCGTCGACGACGATCGCGGGCACGCTGTTGATGCCCCGCCGACGCCAGAGCGCCTCCTCGGCGCGGACCTGATCGGCATAGCGGTCGGAAGCGAGGACTTCGCGGGCCTCGGCGCCGTCCAGCCCGGCCGCTTCCGCCGCGGCGACGAGCGCGTCGCGATCGCCCGGGTCCTGCTGATCGGTGAAGTAGAGCGTGAACAGCTGCCGCTTCATCTCCAGCTGGCGTCCCTTCTCGCCGGCCCATGCGATGAGCCGGTGCCCGTCGAACGTATTATAGGCGCGGCTCGTGTCGGACGTGTTCATCGTGAAGCCGATCGCCGCGGCCCGATCCCTGATCCGCGCGCGGTTCTCGCGCACCTGGTCGGGCGACAGGCCGTATTTCGCGGCGATGTGCTCGAGCCCGTTCTCGCCGCCTGCCGGCATGTCGGGATTGAGCTCGAACGGATGGAAAGTGATGTCCGCCTCGATCTCGCCCTCGAGACTGTCGAGCGCTTTCTCCAGGCCGCCCAGCCCGATGACGCACCAGGGGCACGCGATATCGGAGACGAAGTCGATCTTGAGCTTCTGGGACATGGTCTGGGGCCCTCATGGTCGAGCGGAACTTGCCGGCCGAAGGTCGGCGTTGCCGCGCCCGTTCGCAAGTCCCTTCCTTCCTGACACCTGCCTCTACACAGGCTGTTCATCTTGCGAGGCCGGC
>Ga0164243_10010644_pt1 | contig 13206 bp, 15 predicted proteins | sample OricompcompostOP_FD_108781 | JGI IMG/M metagenome (GOLD analysis project Ga0164243, IMG submission 108781) | Organic Plus compost microbial communities from Emeryville, California, USA - Original compost - Organic plus compost (OP) | ecosystem: Engineered > Solid waste > Mixed feedstock >... | reverse complement strand
CCAGGCGCTGGAAGCGCTCACCCGCCCCTGCAAGGTCGAGTTGCACACCGACAGCCAGTACCTGCGCCAGGGCATCACCCAGTGGATCAACAACTGGCGCGTCCACGGCTGGAAGACCGCCGACCGCAAGCCGGTGAAGAACGACGACCTGTGGAAGCGGCTGGACGCCGCCCGCGCCCGCCACGAGGTGCATTGGCACTGGGTCAAGGGTCACGCCGGCCATCCGCTCAACGAGCGGGCCGACGCGCTGGCGCGCAAGGGGCTGGCGGAGACGCGCAACGCCGGATGACGGCGGCGGCGCGGGGGGGTAGCCTTCCGCCATGGCCGTGCTCGACTGGATCAGCCCTGAAAGCGCCTACGTCGTCGACGGTCAGGCCGTGCGCCTGCGCCCGCCCAGGAGCGGCGACTACGCCGAGTGGTCCGAACTGCGGCGCGCGAGCCGCGCCTTCCTGCAGCCGTGGGAGCCGACCTGGCCGGCCGACGACCTGTCCCGGGCGGCCTTCCGCCGGCGGCTCAGCATCTACGCCCGCGACCTGGACCTCGGCCAGGGCTACGCCTTCTTCGTGATCCGAAAGAGCGACGACCGCATCGTCGGCGGGGTCAACCTGCGCGACGTGCGCCGGGGCGTCGCCCAGAGCGGCGCCATCGGCTACTGGATCGGCGCGCCGTTCGCCCGCCACGGCTACACCCTGGACGCGGTGCGCACGGTGATCGGCTTCGCCTTCACCCGGCTGGGCCTGCACCGGCTGGAAGCCGCCTGCGTGCCCGAGAACGACGCCTCGCATCACCTGCTGCTCAAGGCCGGCTTCGAAGCCGAGGGCCGCGCCCGCGCCTACCTGAAGATCGACGGCCGCTGGCGCGACCACCTGCTGTTCGGGATGGTCAACGAGGGGGTCTAGGCTCCTCGCGATCTCTGCAGCTTCCTTCGAGACGCCCGCTCGCGCGGGCTCCTCAACCTGACAAAACGAAACCTACGCCCGTCCGCTCTGGGCTGAGAGTTGGGCCACGTGGACCCCGATCTTGGCCAGCGCCCGCTCCCACTTGGTCTCGTGGTCGTCGTCGAAGATCAGCGATTCGTCCGGTTCGCAGGTGAGCCAGACGTTGTCGCGGATCTCGCGCTCCAACTGCCCGGGGGTCCAGCCGGCGCAGCCCAGCGCCAGGATGGCCCGGCGGGGCGCCCGGTCGGGGTCGCCGATCGCCTCCAGCACCTCGCGCGTCGCAGTCAGGGCGAGGCCCTCGGCCACGGCGAGCGTCGACTGGGGGACGCTGAAATCGTCGGTATGGATCACGAAGCCGCGCTCGCGCTCCACCGGCCCGCCCGACAGCACGACGCGGCCGTTCAGCTCCATGCGGCTCTCCACCCCCAACCGGTCGAGGAGCTCGGCCAGGGAGACGCCGTCGAGCGGCCGGTTCACCGCTATGCCCATGGCGTGATCGGTCGAATGGGCGCACATCAGGATCAGCGCGCGCTCGAAGCGGGGGTCGTCGATGCCCGGCATGGCGATCAGGAGCCGGCCGGACAGGAAATCGCCGGTCTCGTCTTCGCCCGGCCATAGGTCGGTGCGGCTCTGGCTCATGGGGGCACCATCGACGCTCCCCGCCTTGCTGGCAAGGCGCAATCGCGCGGGGCCGCTTGCGCGGGGGAAGCGGGCGTCCTTATGTGGCCGCCCAAGCTCACGGAGACCTTCGATGTCGATCAAAGCCGGCGACCGCCTGCCCAGCGCCACCTTCATGACCATGGGCGAAAATGGCCCGCAACCGGTAGCTTCCGACGATTTCTTCAAGGGCCGCCGGGTTGCGGTTTTCGCCGTCCCGGGCGCCTTCACCCCCACCTGCTCGGCCCGCCACCTGCCCGGGTTCAAGGAACAGGCCGCCGCGATCAAGGCCAAGGGCGTGGACGCCATCGCCTGCATATCGGTCAACGACGTCTTCGTGATGAACGCCTGGGGCAAGGACCAGGGAATCGGCGACAGCATCGCCATGCTCGCCGACGGCAACGGCGACTTCACCCGGGCCATCGGCCTGGAGATGGACGGCTCCCGATTCGGCATGGGGACGCGCTCGCAGCGCTATTCGATGGTCGTCGACGACGGCGTGGTCGAGAGCCTGAACGTCGAGGCGCCCGGCCAGTTCGAGGTGTCCTCGGCCGAGTACATGCTGTCGAAGCTGTAGGCATTTGCCCGCTCGTCCCGGCGCAAGCCCGGGTGAGCGGGATTAAGGTAGCGCTTAGTTCGCCAACCCCTCCGGCGTCAGGGCCGACAGGTCCTCGGCGCCGGAGCGGATCGCCTCAGCCAGCCCCGGCGCGCCCGAGAGCACGTGCGCCGCATAGAGCCGCGCCAGCCCCGCCCGCCCCGGATCCGCCTTGGCCGCCCGGGCCAGCATCCAGCCGCCGGTCACGTCGCCGCAGAGCTTCAGGAACGGGGTCGCCCCGGCCAGGGCGTCGGTCGAGCCGCCGTGCTCCAGCATCCAGGCGGCGGCGGTCTCCAGCGCCTCGGCGCCGGCCGAGAGCCGCCGGCCAACGCCTTCAAGACCGCCAGAGAAGCTGCTGATATCGCTACGGATGTCGGCGACCAGTTCCCGCATCGCCTCGCCCTCGTCGCCGACCAGCTTGCGGCCGGCCAGGTCGTTGGCCTGGATGGCGTTGGTCCCTTCGTAGATCGGGGCGATCCGCGCATCGCGGTACAACTGGGCCACGCCCGTCTCCTCGATGTAGCCCATGCCGCCGTGGACCTGCACCGCCTCGGACGCCGCCTCGACGCCCAGGTCGGTGGACCAGGCCTTGGCGACGGGAGTGAGCAGGTCCTCGCGCCGGCGCGCGGCCGCATCGCCCGAGACCCGCGCCAGGTCTCCCGCCGCCGCCGCCGAAAGGCAAATCGCGCGGGCCGCGTCGATGCGGGCCTTCGTCAAGGCCAGGCGGCGGCGGATGTCGGGATGGTTCCAGATCGGCGTGGGCGCATCGGACGACCATGGGCTGCGCCCCTGCCGCCGCTCCTGCGCGTACGCCAGCGCCGCCTGCCAGGCGCGGTGGGCGATCCCGACCCCCTGGATGCCGACGTTGAGCCGGGCCTCGTTCATCATGGTGAACATGTTGGCCAGCCCCTCGCCCGGGCCGCCGATCAGCTCGCCCTCGGCGCCTTCGTAGAGCATCACGCAGGTGGGCGAACCGTGCAGGCCGAGCTTGTGCTCCAGCCCGCCGACCCGCACCGCGTTGGGCCCGAGCGTGCGTCCCTCGGCGTCCACGAGGTCGCGCATGACCAGGAACAGCGAGATCCCCTTCACCCCGGCCGGAGCGTCGGGCAGGCGCGCCAGCACCAGGTGGGCGATGTTCCGGGCGCAGTCGTGGTCGCCCCAGGTGATGAAGATCTTCTCGCCGTGGATGCGGAAGCCGCCCTTCCCGTCCGGCTCGGCGCGGGTGCGCAACAGGCCGACGTCGGAGCCCGCGTGCGGCTCGGTCAGGTTCATGGTCGCCGCCCATTCGCCCGAGATCAGCCGCGGCGCCACGCGCGCCTTCTGAGCGTCCGAGCCGTGGACCGACAGGGCCTCCAACGCCGCCGGCACCAGGGTCGGGCCGATGGCCAGCGACATGTTCGCGGCGTGCCACATCTCGAAAACCGCCAGGTGCAGCGCATGCGGCAGGCCCTGGCCGCCGTAGGCGGGGTCGGCGGAAAGCCCGTGCCAGCCGCCCTCGCCGTAGGCCTGCAGCGCGGCCTTGAAGCCCTCGGGCACGACGACGCGGCCGTCGACCAGCCGCGCGCCCTCCCGGTCGCCCACGGGATTCAGGGGCGCGAGGACCTCCTGGGAGAGCTGGGCCGCGGCCTCGAGCACGGCCTGCATCGTCTCTTCGTCCAGGTCGGGGAAACCGCCCTGCCCCACCAGCCGGTCGAACCCGGCCAGCCGCGTCAGGGTGAAGGCGATGTCGGAGACGGGGGCGCGATAGGTCATGCGCTTTCCTATACCGCGGCCTCTACGCTAAGGCTCTCTCCATGCCGCGGGGCTCTACTCCATCGCAGGCCGCCGCTGCGCTCAAGGCGGGAAGCCTGGTTCTGTTGCCGACCGAGACGGTCTACGGTCTCGCCGCCGACGCCGGATCGGCCGCGGCGGTGGCCAGGCTGTTCGAGGCCAAGGGCCGGCCGCGCTTCAACCCGCTCATCGCCCACGTTCCCGACCGGGCCGCCGCCGAGCGGTTCGCCGCCTTCGACGAGCGCGCCCGGGCGCTGGCCGGCGCCTTCTGGCCGGGGCCGCTGACCATCGTAGCCCCTTATCGCGGCGCCGGCGCGGTCTGCGACCTGGCCCGCGCCGGGCTGGACACCGTAGCCGTGCGGGTCCCGGCGCATCCGGCGGCGCGGGCGGTGCTGGAGGCCTTCGGCGGCCCGGTGGTCGCCCCCTCCGCCAACCGCTCCGGTCGGCCCAGCCCCACCACCTTCAACGATGCGATGGAGGAGACCGGGTTCGCCGCCGCCGCCGCGGTCGACGGAGGGGCCTGCACGGTCGGGCTGGAGTCCACGGTCGTCGCCTGCCTCGGCCCGCAGGTTCAACTGCTGCGCCCCGGCGGCCTCGACCGGGCGGAAATCGAAGCGGTGGTCGGTCCGCTGGCCGAAGCCGAGACGGATGCGAAGCGCTCGCCGGGCCGCCTGACCCGCCACTATGCGCCCAGCGTTCCCGTGCGGCTGGACGCGGCCTCGCCCGGCCCGGGCGAGGCCTACCTCGCCTTCGGCCCCGCGCCGGACGGTCCGCTGGTATGGAACCTCAGCCCCACGGGCGACGTGCGCGAAGCCGCCGCCAACCTGTTCGCCCACCTGCGCGCCGCCGACCGGGCGCATCCGAAAGCCATCGCGGTGGCCGCCATTCCGCGCGAGGGCCTGGGCGAAGCGATCCACGACCGGCTGAAGCGCGCCGCGGGGTTCGTGGGGTGAAGGACGCGCACCTCTCTCCGCCGGGGAGAGGAGACCCTGCTACTCGTACAGCCGCTCGTAAAGCATGCGCAGGATGCCCGCGGTCGCGCCCCAGATCAGCCGCTCCTCGTGGGGGATGGCAAAGTACTGGCGGGACACGCCGTCGCCGAAGTCGCGGCTGTGGCGCTCGTAGTTGGCGGGGTTCATCAGGAAGTCGAAGGGAGCCTCGAAAATCTCCGCCACTTCCGCCTCTTGCGCGTGGATATCGAAGCCCGGCCGCACGAAACCGACGACCGGGGTGATCGAAAAGCCGGTGACGGTGTCGTAGGGGTCGCCGAGGCCCGCGACGCGTACGAACCGGCGGTCGAGCCCGATCTCCTCCTCGGCCTCGCGCAGCGCCGCCTCCCACGGCGCCTCCCCCGGCTCGGCCCGGCCGCCGGGAAAGGCGATCTGGCCCGAATGACGGCGCAAGCCCGCCGCGCGCAGCGTCAGTATGACGGTGAGCTCCGGCTCCCGCTCGACGATGGGCACCAGTACGGCCGCAGGCTGCAACGGCCCGCCGGGGGGCTGCCAGTCCATCGGCGGGCGGGCGAACTCCGTCCGGATGCGCTGCTCCACGGGGTCGTAGGCGTCGAGCGGCAGGAGCCGGTCGCGCACCAGGGCCTCCACCGCCGCCGGACCGGTCACTCCGCCGCCTCCGCCGGGCCGAGATCGAACCAGGCGCCGTTCGAAGTCACGCCGAGCCGGCCGCCGCGCAGCTCGGCCATGTCGACCAGTTCGTAGAACACCGGCCGCGACAACCGCGCTTCCAGCCCCCGCCGGACGTGGACGTAAGGGCGAGGCTCGCCCGTCGCCGGATCGGTCTCGACCCGCAGCGGGTCGTCCGGGCCGGCCTCGACCTCGTCGCCGACATTGGTGCGGAAGACCAGCGCATCGCCCCGCCGCTCCACCGCCACGGCGACGAAGGGGACGTCCTCCACCTCGATCTTCAGCTTCTCCACCGGCGTGACCAGCACGTAGCCGTCCGGGTCCTTGCGTAAGACCGTTGAGAACAGCCGGACCAGCGCCGGCCGGACGATGGGGCGGCCCTCGTGGCGCCAGCTCCCGTCCCGCAGGATTCGGATGTCGATCTCGCCGCAGTTCGGCGGGTTCCACAGGTGGACCGGCGGCAGGCCCCGCCGAGGTTCCCGGCCGGCGGCTTCGGCCGCGGCGGCGAGGCTCGACAAGGGGTCCTGGGCGGCCATGCTCAGCCCTCCGGAGCGATCCTGACGGGGCCGGAAAGGTCGGGCGGTCCGCCCGGCCCCGCCCGCCACATCACCCGGGCGGGGTCGACCGGTCCTGGCAGCACGACCCGCCCCCGCGGAACGCGATCGTAGCCGAGCGGACCGAAGTAGGCGGCGTCGCCGACCAGCAGGATCGCCGGTTCGCCCGCGGCGTCGGCCAGGGCGCCCGCACGCCGGATCAGGGTGCGGCCGAGCCCCTGGTTGCGCCAGGCGTCGTCCACTGCGAAGGGGCCCAGGAACAGCACCCGCGCCTCGCCGATCATGATCGGCCAAAGCCGGACGGCGCCGGCCAGCCGGTCGCCGTCCCAGGCGCAGATGGACAGGTCCGCGCGCAGCCGGTTGCCCTCGCGCAGCCGCTCGGCGGTCTTGGCGAAGCGGCCGGGGCCGAAGGCGCGGTCGATCAGGTCGTCGACCACGGGCGCGTCCTGCGGGCGCTCCAGGGCGAAGACGAGGCGCTCCACGGCCTGGCCGGCGGCGGGGTCGAAGACCGGAAGGGGCGTGGGGTCGGCGAGCGGGAAAACGGTCATCAGATCGAGGGGCGTCGGTCGAGGCGGCGAAAGGACGTCCCGCATCGGCCAAGGCCGCCACGGGCGCTCAGAAGCTGTTGGCGCGCTGAACGCGCCGGCGTCGCTCGGATCGCATGGCGGCTTCGCCTTGCGCTTCGTCCACGCGCCTCGTGGACCGGGAGGGCGCCCATAATGCAGCCGCGCGCCCTCCGTCAAGGCGAAGACGAGACGCGCGGCAAACGGCGATTGCGTCGGGCAAGCTGGGCCGCCAATGTGCGCCGCCCATGGAATCCGCCCCGCTTCCCGCTCCGAACGTCTTTCGGCACCGCAGCTTCGCCCTCTTCTGGGGCTCGCGATTCCTGCTCAACCTTGCGGTGCAGATCGAGAGCGTGGCGATCGGCTGGCAGGTCTACGCCGTGGCCCGCCAGACGCGGAGCGTCCAGGAAAGCGCGCTGCTGGTCGGCATGGTCGGCTTGGTGCAGTTCCTGCCGCTGTTCTTCCTGAGCTTCATCGGCGGCGCAGTGGCCGACCGCTTCGAGCGGCGCCTGGTGGTGCAGATCTGCCTGGCCGTCGAGACGGTGTGCGTCGCGGCCCTGGCCTGGCTCGCCCTGCATCCCAGCCCCTCGCTGGTCCCGATCTTCGCCATCGCCGCCGTGTTCGGCGGAGCCCGCGCCTTCCTCGCGCCCGCCAATTCGGCCATGGCGCCGATGCTGGTGCCCCGGGACGAGCTGCCGCGGGCGATCGCCTGGAACTCCATGGCCTGGCAGGGCGCGGCGATCACCGGCCCGTTCCTGGGCGGCATCCTGGTCGCCGGTTCGGCCGCGGTGGCCTACGGCTCGGCCACGGCGATGTACGCGGCGGCCGCGATCATCCTCTTGTTCCTCAAGGCGGACACGCGCCCGGTGAACGCCATCTCCCCGGGGATCAAGGCCATCCGCGAGGGCCTGGCCTACGTCTGGACCAACAAGGTGGTGCTGGGGGCCATCTCGCTGGACCTGTTCGCCGTGCTGCTGGGCGGCGCGACGGCGCTGCTGCCGGTGTTCGCCCGCGACGTACTGCACGTGGGCGCGAGCGGCTTCGGGGTGCTGCGCGCCGCCCCCTCGGTGGGCGCCGTCGTCGCCGCGCTCTATCTCAGCCGCAACCCGCTGCAGCGGCGCGCCGGCCTCTGGATGTTCCTCGGCGTGGGAGTGTTCGGGCTCGGCACCATCGTCTTCGCCCTCTCGCAGTGGATATGGCTGTCGGTGATCGCGCTCGCCGCGCTGGGCGCCGGGGACATGGTGTCGGTCAACGTCCGCCAGACGCTGGTGCAGATCGTGACGCCCGACCACATGCGCGGGCGCGTGTCGGCGGTGTCGTCGCTGTTCGTCGGCGCGTCGAACGAACTCGGCGAGTTCGAGAGCGGGGTCATGGCGCGGCTGCTGGGCCCGATAGGCGCGGCCCTGTTCGGCGGGATCGGCTCGGTCGGGGTCACCCTGCTGTGGGCGAAGATGTTCCCCACCCTGCGCAAGGTCGACCGGCTGACGTGAGCTCTCGATCCTTCCGCTTCCGGGGAAGGGAGCGGGCCGTGCTCACCGCTCCAGCGTCGGCGGATATTCGTGCAGTTGGCTGGTGCGCTCTGCGGTCGTGTCGATGAGGCACTGGACGGCGGCCAGCCGCGACATGGTTCCCCAGTCCGGGTCCTCCATCGAGGCGCAGTGGGCGTCGCGGAAGGCGATCCAGGCGCGCTGCGCCGCCGTCAGCTTGGCGGTCTGCCGCGGAGTCAGGCCCGCGCGGGCCTGACGATAGGCGGCGTTGAGGGCGTCGTCCTGGCGCTTCAGCTCCGCCTGGGCGCAGCCGGTCATGGCGACGGTGGTCGAAGCGCCCTGCAGGCAGCGGTCGTAGGCCGGCCGCGGAAGAGGCGCGCTTCTCTGCGCGGCCAAGGCCCCGCCTGCCCAGGCCCCGCCCGCCAGGGCGAGCAACGCCAGACGGGCCAGGGCGCCGCGCATCAGCCGAGGGCCCGTCCGATGGCCATGAACCGCGCCTCGCGCTGGCGGCGCAGTTCGTCGGCGGAGAGGCCTTCCAGTCCCTTCAGCTCGGCCTCGACGGCGTCGCCGACCGCCCGGATCGCCTCGGCCGGGTTGGAGTGGGCCCCACCCGCCGGCTCCTCGATGACGCGGTCGACGATGTTCAGCTTGATCAGGTCCTGGGCGGTGATCTTCATCGCCGCCGCCGCGTCCCGGGCCCGGCCGCCGTCGCGCCACAGGATCGAGGCCGCGCCTTCGGGCGAGATCACCGAATAGATCGAGTGCTCGAGGATCAGCACCTTGCTGGCCGCCGCGATGGCGATGGCGCCGCCGGAGCCGCCCTCCCCCGTGATGGTGGCCACCATGGGCACGCCCAGGGTCAGGCAGCGCTCGGTCGAGCGCGCGATGGCCTCGGCCTGGCCCCGCTGCTCGGCGTCGACGCCCGGATAGGCCCCGGCGGTGTCGACGAAGGTGATCACCGGCAGGCCGAACCGCTCGGCCAGGTCCATCAGCCGGACGGCCTTGCGGTAGCCCTCGGGCCGGGCCGAGCCGAAGTTGTGACGCAGCCGGGTCGCGGTGTCGTGACCCTTCTCGTGCCCCATCACCACCACCGCCTGGCCGCGGAAGCGGCCGAGGCCGCCGACGATGGCCTGGTCGTCGGCGAAGGCGCGGTCGCCGCGCAGCTCCACGAAGTCGTCGATCAGCCCGGCCAGATAGTCGACCAGGTGCGGCCGGTTCGGATGGCGCGCGACCTGGGTCTTCTGCCAGGGATCCAGGCGCGCGTAGGCCTCGCGCTTCAAAGCTTCCAGCCGGCGGCGCAGGGCGTCCATCTCGGCGTCGAGAGCCCCGGCCCCGGCGGCGTCGGACACGCTGGAGAGCTCCTCCAGCTTGGCCTCCAACTCGGCGATCGGGCGTTCGAAATCGAGGTAGTGGCGCAACGGTGCGGCCATGAGCAGTGCGGGAGGCTCCCTGCGGACAAGGGGGCGGAAGGTAGGCGGGAAGGACGCCCGGGACAAGCCGGAGGGGCCGGAGCGGCGAAGTCCTCACGGTGATTTGCCAGCGGCGCCCCCGCGGGCTTATCCCGTGCTCACGAAGGGGGAGCGTCCATGAGCGTGAACACGAGCGGGAATCGGGCCGCTTGGCCCAAGAAGCAGCGGGAGATGCGCAACCACCACATGGATTCGACGCGCTGGAACGGGTTCCCGTTCCGCGACGACGACATCGTGGTGTCGACCTGGAGCAAATCCGGCACCACCTGGGTGCAGCAGATCCTGGCGCAGCTCATCTTCGACGGCGACCCCGAGGTCGTCGCCCACTCGCTGTTCCCTTGGATCGATTTCAGGGTGATGCCCTGGCCCGAGACGCTGCAGGAGGTGCAGGCGCAGGCCCATCGGCGCGTGCTGAAGACCCACCTGCCGGTCGACGCCCTGGGGCTGCAGCCGAATGTGAAGTACCTCTACGTCGGCCGCGACGTCCGCGACGTGGTGTGGAGCATGTACAACCACCACAGCGCCTTCCTGCCGGAGTTCTATGAGTTCCTGAACGGCCTGCCGGACCGCGAGGGCCCGCCGCTCGGACCGCCCGGGACCGACGTGCGCGGCTACTACCACCAGTTCCTCGACACCGACGGCGGACAGTTCTGGCCGTTCTGGTCCCATGTGCAGTCGTGGTGGGACGCGCGGAACCTGCCGAACGTCCTGCTGGTCCATTTCGCGGCCCTGAAGGCCGACCCGGAGGGACAGATGCGCCGCATCGCCGACTTCCTGGACATCCACCCGTCCGCGGAGACCTGGCCCAGGGTGATCGAGCATTCCAGCTTCGCCTGGATGAAGGCCAACGCCGCCCACCAGGCTCCGATGATCGACAGGGTGCTGGAAGGCGGCGCGCAAACCTTCATCAACAGGGGCGAGAACGGCCGCTGGCGCGACGTGCTGGCGCCGGACGAGATCGCCAAGGCCGACGCCGTGGCGGCCGCCCACCTGACCCCAGACTGCGCCCGCTGGCTGAAGACCGGCGAAATGGAGCCGAACGCGTGACCGATTTCCAGGATTCCCAAGCCCGCGCCGATCTTTTGGAGGGCGTCGTCGCCTCCGCCCTGCACGCCGGCGCGGAGATCTGGCGGATCTTCCAGAAGGACTTCGAGGTGCTGACCAAGTCCGACGCCTCGCCGGTGACCGCCGCCGACCATGCGGCCGAGGCGGTGATCCTGAAGGCGCTGGCCCACCTGGCGCCGTCCACGCCCGTGGTGGCCGAGGAAGAGGCTGCTGCGGGACGGATCCCGGACGTGGACGGCCGGTTTTTCCTGGTCGATCCGCTGGACGGCACCAAGGAGTTCATCCGGCGCGGCACCGACTTCACCGTCAACATCGCCCTGGTCGAGGACCGCACGCCTACGCTGGGGGTTGTCTATGCGCCGGCCCGCGCGCGGCTGTTCGCCGGCGACGTCAAGGCGGGAACGGCCTGGACCTGCGATGTCCCGCCCGAAGCCGCGCCCCCTGGCGAACGGCGCCCGCTGCGGGTGCGCCCCCTGGGCGGCAAGCTGACGGCGGTGGCGTCCAAGTCGCACGACACGCCCGAGACCGAAGCCTACCTGACGGCGTGCGGCGTCGCCGAGCGGGTGTCGATCGGCTCGTCGCTGAAGTTCTGCCTGGTCGCCGACGGCGAGGCCGACCTCTATCCGCGCCCGGCCCCGACCTGCGAATGGGATACGGCCGCCGGCCACGCGGTGCTGGCCGCGGCCGGCGGGCGGGTGTTCGGCCCCGACGGCAAGCCGCTCGCCTACGGCAAGCCGAAGTTCTTCAACCCGGGCTTCGTCGCCACCGGCCCGTTCGACCCGCCGGCGCTCGGTCCCTATATGCCGAAGGGCTGAGCTCACCTCTCCCCGGCGAGGAGAGGCGAAGGGCTGGTAGATTGAGATTTCCTGATGGGGGGCGCAGAAGACTTGCCGTGCAAAAGCCGGCTCCTGCGCCCATAGAAAAGTCCAGACTTCGGCGCGTCTGCAGGACCGCAGCCCCCGCGCAGGCGCGCGGCGGGCCGCTCTGCGTCCCGGGCCCGGCCCCAAGGAGTAGATGTTCATGTTCGACGGTCGCGGGCTTCCGGTGGATACGCTGACCCATCTGCAGCGGCTGGAAGCCGAGAGCATCCACATCATGCGCGAGGTGGTCGCCGAGTGCGAACGCCCGGTGATGCTCTATTCCATCGGCAAGGACTCGGCGGTGATGCTGCACCTCGCCGCCAAGGCCTTCTATCCGGCCAAGCCGCCTTTCCCGCTGCTCCACGTCGACACGACCTGGAAGTTCCGGGACATGTACGCCATGCGCGAGCGGATGGCGCGCGAGCTCGGCTTCGAGCTGATCGTCTACAAGAACCCGGAGGCCGAAGCGCGGGGGATCAACCCCTTCGACCACGGCTCGGCCCTGCACACCGACCTCTGGAAGACCGAAGGTCTAAAACAGGCCCTGGACAAGTACGGCTTCGACGCGGCCTTCGGCGGCGCACGCCGGGACGAAGAGAAATCCAGGGCCAAGGAGCGGATCTTTTCGTTCCGCTCGGCCCAGCACCGCTGGGATCCCAAGAACCAACGGCCCGAACTCTGGCGGCTCTACAACACCCGCAAGCGGCCGGGGGAATCGATCCGGGTGTTCCCGATCTCGAACTGGACCGAGCTCGACATCTGGCAATACATCCACCTGGAGAACATCCCCATCGTGCCGCTCTATTTCTCGGCCGAGCGGCCGGTGGTGGAGCGCGACGGGGCGCTGATCATGGTCGACGACGACCGCATGCGCCTGCGCCCCGGCGAGACGCCCCAGATGAAGTCGGTGCGGTTCCGCACGCTCGGCTGCTATCCGCTGACCGGGGCGGTCGAGAGCACGGCCGCGACCCTGCCCGAGATCATCCAGGAGATGCTGCTGACCACCACCTCGGAGCGCCAGGGCCGGGTCATCGACCACGACCAGGCCGCCTCGATGGAGAAGAAGAAGCAGGAAGGCTACTTCTGATGTGCGCCGCCTGCGAGCACATGGCCCTCGTCCGTGCGCTCCGGGCCTCCGGCCGATGGCCGACGTTCGCCGAACCGGCGCCGCCTGAATCCCCTTCCGAATCCGCCCCCGAACCTGAAACCGACGCCGGGCCGGCCAACGAGCCCGAGCCGCCCGCCGAGAGTAGCCGCTGATGGCCCACGTTTCCGACCTGATCGCCGAGGACATCGAGGCTTACCTCGAGCAGCACCAGCACAAGAGCCTCTTGCGGTTCATCACCTGCGGCTCGGTGGACGACGGCAAGTCGACCCTGATCGGGCGGTTGCTGTACGATTCCAAGATGATCTTCGAGGACCAGCTCAAGGCCCTCGAAAGCGACTCCAGGAAGGTGGGCACGCAAGGGGGCGACATCGACTTCGCCCTCTTGGTCGACGGCCTGGCCGCCGAGCGCGAGCAGGGCATCACCATCGACGTCGCGTACCGGTTCTTCTCCACCGACCGGCGCAAGTTCATCGTCGCCGACACCCCCGGCCACGAGCAGT
>Ga0164243_10010643_pt1 | contig 13206 bp, 13 predicted proteins | sample OricompcompostOP_FD_108781 | JGI IMG/M metagenome (GOLD analysis project Ga0164243, IMG submission 108781) | Organic Plus compost microbial communities from Emeryville, California, USA - Original compost - Organic plus compost (OP) | ecosystem: Engineered > Solid waste > Mixed feedstock >... | reverse complement strand
TGGCTGCCTGCCTGCAAGACCAAGGCAGCGCCTGGAATCCAGATCACAAAGACGTCTGGTCATATGAACGTCGCGCATTTCCAAAACGTAACAGAAGGCTCCCGCGCTTCCAAACCCCTGCCGTAAGCGGAGAAGCCTAGTCTTTGATGCTCTGTCAGTTTCCCTTTATTTGGGAAGAGTTGCGGTAGCGCCGGTTCGCGCAAGCGGCCGTACGTCCTCGGCCGCAGCGCTCCTCCTGCCGCGGGCCTCCTTCGGGCAGCGGCGGCTCGCAGTGGTGGCGAGTACAACATCTATCATGACCTATACGTCGATTGAGGAAATAAACATCATTTCTTGCTCTTCCGTACGTCTTCATCTGTAAGGGCTAAACCGTCTCGTCCAGGCACTGAACCCGTGGTCTGCGGGCGGCGGCCAGGCCGAGGCCACTGCTGAAGTGCTTGCCGGAAGGGGAACCCAGTGAAGGTTGCAGTCATGGGGCAGGGGTACGCAGGTCTGCCCCTGGCCGTGGCCGCTGCTGAGGCGGGTCATGAAGTGATCGGGTTCGAGCCTGACCCGCAACGCTGCGAGCAATTGCGTGTCGGGGTCTCGTACATCGAGGATGTCCCCCGCACGCGGCTCTGCGCTGCTTTGAAGTCTGGTCGGTACTGGCCGACGCGTGAAGAGGCCCGTCTCGCAGAATTTGACGTCGCGGTCATCACCGTGCCCACCCAGCACAAAGAAAGAGCGCTGGACCTCAACGGTGTCCGGCATGCCACGGAGACACTTTCGCGGCACGTCCGCAAGGGCACGACGGTCATCCTGGAATCGGCCACGCACCCCGGAACCACGCGCAAAATCGTGCTGCCCATCCTCGAAGCTCTGTCACGCCTGAGGGCTGGCACGGGATTTCATCTCGGGTACAGTCCCGAGCGTATCGACCCTGGCAACGAGCGTTGGACGCTCGCGAGTACTCCGAAGATCGTGTCCGGGCTCACGGAGGAATGCCGGGCACGGGTGGCGGAGTTCTATGCCGGCATCACAGAGAAAGTAGTTTTGGCCGAAAGCCTTGAGGCGGCCGAGTTAGCGAAGGCGTTCGAAGACGCTTTCTGCCATGTCAATGTCGCGCTGGTGAACGAGCTGTCCCGGGTGGCGCACACCCTGGGCGTGGATGCATGGCACACCCTCGATCTCGCCGACTCCAAGCCGTTCGGATTCACGAAGTTCACCCCGGGAACCGGGGTGAGCGGCCACAGCTTCCCCATCGACCCGGTCCACGTACGGAACCACATCAAGGCGGGATACGGGGAGCCGTTCCGCCTCGTCGAGCTAGCCCAGGAAATCAATGAGACGCAGCCGGCGTTTGTCATCAGCCGTCTTGAGGATGCCCTCAACACGCGGTTCCGCAAGGCACTCAAGGATGCCCGGATCCTGGTCCTCGGCCTGGACCGAAAGGCCGGTCTCGTTGACTCTCATCTCTGCCCGGCGGCGGACATCGTAGTCGAGCTTGAGGGCAGGGCCGCACTGGTCCACTCCACGGTTCCCCGCGTGACTGACCACGCCCATGGCCGCAGGATCCGATTGCCGTACCGCGCCTATGATGCCGTAGTACTTCTCAGCCCGCACAAGGAGTTCGACCTCGCGAAGGTCGCTGCTGAGGCCGCCTATGTACTCGATGTGCGAGGTGTCCTGCCAGAAGCACCTCACATCGAACGGATTTGAACCCCGCGCAGTAGTCCTTCGGCCGGTGAAGGGGAGGCCGGGGGTGTGCCGGCGGCAGAAGGAAGGCGTTGGGTAACCTCAACGTGACGAACGTGTGTCCGCATGAGATGCTTCCGCCGTCATTACTCATGGGTAAGTCTCGCCGTGTGCCTATGAGTTGTGGCTGCCATCCCCCACCCTTCATTGTCCGGAGGCGTTCCCATGCGTGCTCTCACCAGACGGATTCTGGTTCCAGCCGCGCTGACAGCACTGGTTTTCACCTCGAGTGGGTGCTCCTTATCAAGCGACTCCGGTTCGGGTTCCTCCGCCGGTACTTCGTCCACCGCCGACTCCCAACCCGCCCACGGTGCGCGGCAACTCGATGTCAGCGCTGTGCCGACCGGTACACCGACACCCACTGCCGTCGCCGGGAAAGGCGGTGTCGCGGAGGCGCGCCGGACCTCGTTCAAAGTCACCTCTTTCGACAAGCGCACAGGCCGCACTTTCATATCCAAGCCCCGGTCGGCATCCCCCGGCGCAACCCCCTCGCCCGCTCCTTCCGCAAGGAGCACAGATCGGGTACGCAATGGCGACGTTATCGCCAGCGCCCCCGTTCCCGGCGCCCCTGACGGCCTGCTTGCCCAGGTCACCGATGTCGTCGCCGAGACCAGCCAGGGCACCGAGGTGATCACCAGACCGGCCAGCCTCAAGGCACTTCTCGCTGACGACACGGCGCGGGGAGAGGTGCCCATCGACCCGTCGTCGGTCGACACCGAGCCCCTGCTGCAGGGTGTGAAGGTGTCCTGGGCTGCCAAGGGCGGCCAGAGGTTCGGTCCCAAGGGCGCGAAACTTCCCCTTGGAAGCCTCCGCCTCGATGTGGGCGCCGCCATCGCCACCGCCGAGGACGCTCCCGCCACGGCAGCCGCTTCTATCAGCGGATTCGTCGAGCTCGCCCCCGAAGTGGAGTTCGCCTACAACGGCGACTCCAGCCGTCACTTTCTCGGTCTCACCGGAGACTGGACCGCGCAGTGGTCTCTCAGGGGGCGTGCGGCGGGCGGAGTCGAGAAGCGTATTCCGTTCGCCAAGCTCCACGCCGACCCGGTCATCCAGGTCGGCCCCGTACCGGTCGTGGTGAACCTCGATCTGACCTTCTACCTGCAGGTCGAGGCCGATGGCCGGATCACTCTGGATGTCGAGCAGAACGTCACCGGGGAGTTCCGGGTCGGTGCCGGATACACCCCGGCCAAGGGCTGGGGCCCGGTGAGCACCTCGCATGTCAAGAGCTCGCCAGTGGAAGCGAAGGTCACCGCGGCGGGCCAAGCGCAGTCGGTACTCGGTGCCGAGGCCTCGGTGGGCCTGTACGGCATGGCTGGCGTCCTGGCCGACTTCGCTCCCTACCTGAGAGGTGAGGCTTCGGGCTCCGCCGCCGCGTCCACCAAGGGCACTGCGTCGGCCGTCGGCACATGGGCCGTCCACGGCGGCTTCGACCTGAGCGGACACCTTCAGTTCCAGCTCTCAGTCTTCGGCACTCCGGTCTTCGAGCACCGTATACCCCTGGGCCGGCTGCACCGCGAGTGGCCGTTGGCAGGTGGCGGGGTCGGTGCCACCGCTTCACCGGACGCCTGAGCGAACAGTGCGGGGCTGCGCCGGCGTGGCCCAGCCCCGCACTTGGCTGCCAGTACCCTCAAGCACAAGGGGCGGTGCTGCTCTCATGTCAGACGCAGTTGCTGGCCCGGGTAGATAAGGTTCGCGGTCGCCACGATGTCCCTGTTGAGCTGGAACAGCTTTCGCCAGCCGCCGTCGATGCGGTTCATCGCGGCGATTTTACTCAGAGTGTCGCCCTTGACGACTGTGTACTCACCATCGCCCCGCACGAATCCCTCACCGATTGCGCTGCCGACGGTCTCGGTGTTCTGGCTTACGACCGGGCGCTCGGCGGAGCGGGAGGTGTGCTCTCCGGTGGAGCGAGGGCCGGTGCCCTGTCCGGGTTGAACTGAGGAGTCCGCCGGGCTGGAGTAGGTGGCCTTCGACAAACCCTTTCCGCACATAGGCCAGGCGCCCTGGCCTTGGCCGGCCAGGACCTTCTCGGCGATCTGGATCTGCTGGGCCTTGGTGGCCCGGTCGGCGGTGGCCGCGTATCGGGTGCCGCCGTAAGCAGCCCACGTGGAGGCGGAGAACTGCAAGCCGCCGTAATAGCCGTTGCCGGTGCTGATCGCCCAGTTGCCCCCGGACTCGCACTGGGCCACGGCCTCCCATTCGGATGCGGTGGTGGCCGAGGTGCTGCCGGCCGCCACGAGCGGGACGGCGACGGCCACGGCGCCCGTGACACTGGTAAGAGCAATAGCGCGAGCGGCTCGGGACGGACGAATGTGCTTACGCGTGCCGGATAACAGCATGGGAAGTATTCCTCACCGAAGCCTGCAGGGGAGTGCGACCAAATGAGCACCCGGCCGCGGCTCGCTCGACACGAGCCCAAGGGTTCACCCGCGCTGCTCCGGCTTTGCCCGGTGCGGCGCCTTGCTTGGGTCCCCGCTCCTGCCTTCGGCGCTTGACGCGTCGACTATTCCCATACGGCCGCCGGCAGGATCTCGGCTTGACGGCACGCGGGGCCCGCGGTGGCGAGCGGTCATGACCGTAGACAAGTTGTCCGCAGAATCTCCAAAACGATCAGGGCCTCTGAGATCTATCTCTCATCGCGGAGCACAGGACATTCGACGCGAAGGGTCGGCAACGTGTGCTGCTTTTCGTCCTTACTGTCTCCAAAAATGGCGTCCTGAGCAGGGGGGAGAACAACTGTTGTGCGCTGTTCGAGTCTTCTTCGGGGTGCGAGGCCGTGAGCGGCCCTAACTCAGTCACGGCCCCGCACCCGCTGGTCGGCCGGAATCAGGCGTACATCAGGCGCCAGTTCACCCAGTTCGCATACGGATCCGCTGATTTGAGATTGAACTGCTTTCGGGAGCCGCGATCACACACGGTGGGTGAATCCTTGGAGTCGACGAGGTATCCGTTGCGATACCAGTCGAAGCGCATAAAGACGCAATGTCCGTCCGCCTTGCGGTCGTCAACCCACCCCTTGACGTGGGCTTGGTTCCAGCAGGGGTGGCCGGCCGAGGCACCCCAGGAAGTGGAGTACGTCCAGCCTGAGCCGCACCAGGTGGCGGCCGACGGGCTGGTCTGGTCCGCCGCCGCGGCGGTTCCTGACGTCAAGCCCGTTGCCATGAGCGTGGCCGCTACCGCTGCTACGACAGTGAATCTGCGCCGCATCAAGACTCCTCCGATGTGTGCCGGATGGACATGAACTCACTCCGTGCGCGGCACATCACAACATGTGATCCGGGGGCGCCCTAGCCCTCGATTCAGTCATGTCCCGCGGATCATTCCTGGCGGCGCGAAAGCATCGCCGGCCGACGATGGTGCTGTATTGAACAAATTCGCCGGCTGATGGGATCACCCGAGAGATGTCGAGGCTGCAATGGTTTATGCGTCCATTCGGAAACCTGCGGCCACTGCAGCATGGATGCGAACGGCTCGTATGGGTCTGGCCGGGATCTGCGGCTGCGGATGCGGTGGGCTGTCCGGCTCTGTGATTTCCCGTGGCTTGCAATTAGTGGTGAGCGTGTCATGGAAGGAGTGATCAGCGGCTCGCCGGCAGTGAGGCAGGTCACATAAATACTTCTCTCAGATGCGTGCGGAATGAGCCGCTCGTGGGTCCTAAGGGCATCCCCGGAAGTTCTCCGTCCAGGGAAGAAGGAGCCCCATGGATCTCCCCCTTGAGCCGCCCACGTGGGCGCGATTGATTACTGTGCAGAACAAGGTGGTCTTGCTCTCCGCGGCAGTGCGACGCACCACCCCGGATCCCTCCACATTCTCGGCCGTCGTGCCGCCCTCGTCCCTCGAGGCGTTCACACGAGCGGCCGCATCCACCGCCGGTGGGGTCTGGCCCCGCTGATTGCACCAGGCTCCTGCATACCGGGCCCTGCGCTCCCCACGCAGGGCCCGGCTTCCTTTCCACGGTCGGAGCAGCGATGGTTACTACGGGGGACAAAGGTCGTTGATCGCGAGAACGCCGTCCCAGGTGGACGGCCCGTGATCCAAGGACGCCTTATGACACACACAGGCACCCGAACCGCGCGTTCCAGCCTCACGGCTGTACTGACCGCTGCTTGCATCCTGCTCAACGCCACGCCGGCTTCCGCGGTGAAGTCAGCCGGAAGCGCATCACTGGGATCAGCCAAGATCACCGAGACAGGGCAGGCTCCCGTGGTCATCCCGGCCCAGGCTCCCTGCGAGGTGGATGGCCCTCCCGTGGCTTCAGCCGATGCCGTGACCCGGCCGGGTATTACCTTCGGCGGCGGAACGAGCCGCTGTACGACGATGGCCGACCGGTCCTCCGGTAAGGCGACGATGATGTCGAAGGCCGAGGGCAGGAACTTCGAACTCACCGCACTGCGCTCGGCGGGCGGGCCCACGATCAAGGTCGGGAAGTACAGGGTCAGCTGTACTGCCACAACCCACGGCACGGAGGCCCAGTGGTCCTTGCGGGGACTGTCCGGCATCTCGGGCCTGCCCCCGCGCGTCCCGGCCAACTATGCCCATCCCCTGACGGCATCCGACGGCACTGTCCTGGCGTGGGCTGTCCTCAATGAGAGGGACGTGCCTGAGCCTGGTGACGGCAGCATCGCGCTGAGGGCGCTGCACATCAAGTTCACGCCGGCGAGCGGGTTCTCCGGTGATGTGGTCATCGGCGCAGCGGCGTGCTCACCCACTGACTGACACGGCCTCACTGCCGGTGGCGGCGGGCGTTTCGTCTGCTGGGCGCAACGCCCGCCATCACACCGGCCCTTCCTTTCGCGAGTTGGCAAGTGGCCGCCCTCGATCACACCGTGATGATCGCGGGATCGCTCATACCTGCCTGCCCGTTCTCCACATGCCCGGCCAGGCGCCGCATGAAGCCTCTGTCGGTCATCGATCGGACGGTGATGTCGTACCACTGCCCGCTTGCGCCCAGATCGACCACGTGTGTGACCACGTCGAACGCCCGCAGGTGGATGGTTTCCACGGTACGGCCGTAGGCGTTGGCCACCGTGAGATCGACATCGGTTCCGCCGTTGTCGCTGAAGGTCAGGATGAGGTTACCGGTCCTGTCATGACGAGCCCTGACCTCGGGGCCCGCTGATCTACCGGAACCCTTGAAGACACGCAGGAAACCATTGGGGCCGTATACCGACAGGTCGTAATCGCCCCGGGGATACACCGCACTCCACGTGTCGGAAATCGTCTTACCAGCCTCCGTCGTGTAGGTCCACGGACCATAGCGGCCAGGTCTGTTACCTGGCCGGACGTGGAAACTGACACCGGCGTCGGGTCCGCCGCCGAAGGTGAGCGTGATCCCTCCAGCCGTGGTGTCGAGAGAACTGTCCACCAAGGGGGCGTACCACAACGGGCGGGTGGGCCGGTAGCCGGGTTCCTGACGGGGCATGGATCGGCTGAGGGGCGCGCGCGGCTCATACCGCGGACCCCAATTGTGATGGGGTGGCTCGAACGCACTGACATCGGTCAGCACCGGCCGGGACGTGCTCCTGCCGCTGAAGTCGAAGGCAGAGGTGAGGTCACCCGCCACTGCGCGGCGCCACGGCGTGATGTTGGGTTCGTGAACACCGAACCGCTCCTCCATGAAGCGGATGATCGATGTGTGGTCGAACACCTCAGAGCACACATATCCCCCCGTGCTCCACGGCGACACGACGAACATCGGGACGCGGTGGCCCATGCCATACGGCCCGGCCGGGAACGAGGCATTGCCTGGGAAGTACTCGCCGGCCGTGGACACGGTGGATTTGCCCTGTGAACTGGATGAGGGAGCATACGGTGGTACCACATGGTCGAAGTAGCCGTCGTGCTCGTCGTACGTGATAAAGAGTGCGGTCTTGCCCCACACAACCGGATTCGAGGTGAGGGCGTCCAGGACGTTCGCGATGTACCAGGCGCCATAGTTGGCGGGTGCAGTGGGATGTTCGCTGAAGGCCATGGGAGGCGCGATCCATGAGACCTGCGGCAGCTTGTCAGCCGCGACATCGGCCCGAAGGATGTCGAAGTAACCGTCGCCTGCCCTGACTTCCGTACCTCTGCGTGCCTTTTCATAGAGCGGATCCCCAGGCTTGGCATTACGGAAGGTGTTGAAGAAGAGGAGGGAATTGCAGCCGTAGTTGCCAATGAAAGCGTCCTTCGTCCAGCCCCAGTTACCCGCCGCGTTCAGGCCAATCCCAGTGTCCTGGTAGACCTTCCAAGAGATGCCAGCCGCCTCCAGCCGTTCAGCGTACGTGGTCCAGCTGTACCCGGTCTCCGCATTGTCCAGCACAGGACCGCCACCTCGGCGGTCATTGCCCGTATGGCCGGTGAACATGTAGTAGCGATTGGGGTCGGTCGGGCCCAGGAGGGAGCAATGGTAGGCATCACAGATGGTGAAGGCATCGGCGAGCGCGAAGTGGAAAGGAATGTCTTGCCTGGCCATATAGGCCATGGTGCTGTCGGGGTGGACGGCTAGCCACTGGTCATACTTGCCGTTGTTAAAGGCCCTGTGCACGCCGGTCCACGAGTGGTTGTGACCGGAGATGAACTTCATGCCTAGGTCGTCCTCCGGCGGGCGAAAGGGCAGGACCTCCCTGTTCCGGTACTGCTGATGCCATACGGATTTGCCGCTGGGTAGTGAGACCGGACGAGGGTCGCCGAAACCGCGAACGCCTCGTAAGGTGCCAAAATAGTGGTCGAAAGAGCGGTTCTCCTGCATCAGGACAACGATGTGCTCGACGTCTTGGATAGATCCGGAAGAGCGATGTGCGGGCAGGGTCGCGGCTCGGCTAATGCTCTCGGAGAGCGTCGAGAACGCGACGGTTCCGCCGGCTAGCTGAAGGAAACGACGCCGATTTAATTCAGGCATACGGAAATTCACCTCGTGAGATGGCTTTGGAGCGCTGCGGGGCGAAATGTAGCTTAGACCGTAAATGGTTCGCCCTCGGGAAGGTCGTCGAATTCGAGACCTGGCGTCATGTGGTGGGCGCGATGACCGCTTACGGATCCCGCCGAGTCGTCATGACTAGCCCGGTGCAGCCAGCGGTGCGGCGCCATAATGAGCCTGCTGGGGGCGCTAGTTCAGGGCCGAATGGAGGAGGTTTTGTCCCCGGATGGGTGGCCTTCCGTTAGCGAGAGCCGCCTGTCTGCCTAATATAGGTCTATAAAGGAGCTTTATCAAAAGTTCCACCTTCATGGGAGGTTCTGTTGTACGACAACGGTTCGCAGCTTGCGGCGACCGGGGCCGGCGTGTCCGTTCTGGGCATGACTGTCGGTCTGGGCTGGTTCGCCCTCATCGCCGCCATTCTGCTGGTGGGCGGTTTATTAGGCCTCACCGCGCTGAGCCGCAACGGGCAGAGCTGAGAGGGCGGCGAGGTCATGAGGCTGACGCACTCAAGCCGACGGACGGGGCCAAATAGGCGGCCGTGGCGGTCCGTGCCGATGCAAACCGCTGGGCACGGCTGGCACGGCGTACCCCCCGGCGCCGCAGGCCTCGCCGCCTGTCTCACGCCTCAGGCCGCGGCCGGATTCGTCCGGTCACGGCCTGAGGGCGTACCCGGGGCGCGGAGGGTTTGAGAGATGAAGCGCCATCCGGGGTTGTACGTGACGATTCTTGGTTTATGGCTAGGCCTTGTAACATTGTTCGCATGGCAATTCGAGCCGGAGGTGGACCGGGCCTTTGCGCAGTCTACCGTAATCGGAACAGCAGTGGTAGCCAGCGCTCTGTTCATCAGTTACTTCTGGCTGAATGGCATTAAAGATCTTCTCTATACTCTTACATTTCACTTTTTCCGTGATCGGCTGCAGCCCAAGGTTCCAGCTGTTGTGCGTGCTGCCACCGAATGGCCGAGAACGATCTTGGTGTACTGCACGTGTGACGACTTCTGTGCGGAGTCTCTGCATGCCTCAATGCAGCAGGACGCGCCGCATGTGCGCACGGTGATCCTGGACGACTCCAAGACGGATAAATTCCGGAAAAAGGTAGATGAGTTCGCAGCAGGACATGGTGTCGAGGTAGTCCGCCGAAGTGATCGAGTCGGGTTCAAGGCGGGAAATCTGAACAACTTCCTCCGGAAGGCAGATTTCGACTACTTCGTCATCTTGGACAGCGATGAGATCATCCCGCCGGACTTTGTCTCCCGGTGCCTGGATTATTTCGACCACTACCCGAGCGCGGGCATCGTGCAAGCCAATCACGTGGCCACTCGCAACCGGAATAGTTTCATGCGCCGGTTTCATCCCGGGGTGGCCTCACACTGGCTCGCCTATCAAAGTGTCAAAAATCGTTTCGGATTCCTGTCCCTGCTGGGGCATGGTGCCATGGTCAGCAAAGCCTGCTATCAGGCGGCGGGCGGTTTCCCGCACCTAGTGGCCGAGGACCTGTGTTTCAGTATCGAAGCCCGTTCGGCTGGTTACCCGACCGTGTTCGCGCCGGACATCGTGTGCGAGGAGGAGTTCCCGGTCTCCTATCTGGCGTTCAAGCGGCGTCACAACAAATGGACTCAAGGCAACATGGAGTTCATTAAGAAATACACAGTGCGGATTATTCATAGTGCAATGCCCTGGTTCGAGAAGCTTGACATTGTCATGTTCTGCTACAGCCTGCCGCTGACCAGCCTGTTCAGCCTCTATGTCGTCATCAATGTCATCTTGCTTCCGGCGCTTAGGTACTCCGTGCACTGGCCTCTATGGATGCTGATCCCGACGGTGATGTTTATTGTCGCGCCGATGCTCAACGACATTTTGAGCCTGCGCAAGACCATGCGCGCCTCGGCACTCGCTTCGTATCTGCTCCACAGCGTGCTGCTCTTCGGCTCGATGTTCTTCACCAGTCTGCGTGCTTCCGGCAAGTCTCTGTTTGGTTCATCGGTCTTCCTGGTCACTCCGAAGCAAGGGACGCGCGTCTCCTGGCGCGAGGCCCTGCGCTTCAATTGGCCCGATCTGCTGTTCGCTCTCGCCCTGACCGTGACCTGCGTGTGGTTCACCCACAGTTTCCTGCCGGTTCTGCTCATCACCGTACCCACGATGGCCACGTTGTATCTGGCACGTATGCACATGCGTGGTAAGCAGCGGGTGGAGGCCACTCAGTGAGTGGTTCCTCCTGGTGGCCGCGCGTGGCCCGGGGTGCGCTCGCCGCTATGGCGAGTGCGACCTTGTCAGCTGGGCTGGGACTGGGCGGCTATACAGCCTGGCTAGTCTGGAGCACCGATGGCCAGCCCAGCAGGGCCGAGCAGGCGCGCGCAGCGCAAGTTGAGAAGAAGCTGATCCGCGGAGCTCCATCGCCGGATGCCGCCTCTGACGGACCCGCGGTGATGCGCGTTCCCGCTCTCGGCGCCCGCTGGGCCTACCCGGTTTATAAGGGCACCACGGACAAACAGTTGGGCAAGGGCCTGGGGCAGTACGCCGGCACTGCCGGCCCAGGGCAGATCGGCAACTATGCCGTCGCAGGACACCGCTCCTCCAACTCCGGATTCGCCCCCTTCGCCGAGCTCCCCGATCGCATCAAGCGTGGCTCTCGGATCATCGTGACAGCCCCAACCGGGCGCTACACCTACACCGTCACCGGGACCCAGCACGTCACACCGGACGCGGTACGGGTATTGCGCCCCGATCAGGGGCGCGGCGCCGACCCTAAGAAGCGGCTGATCACTCTCGTCACCTGTACCCCGCGCTTTGGCAGCACCGGTCGTTTCATCGTCTACGGCCAGCTCGTTTCACATCAGAAACTGACGTGACGGGCGCGGGCGGAGCAAAGCCGTTTTTGGGCATTGCGTAACGTTTGCCTTGCAGCTGTGTCAGTACTGGTGACAGCACACATAACCAAAGGCGCGAGAAATCTACGGGCGGTGCGGACCCTCAAGCCGACTCAATGCGCCCAGGGCGTGCTCACGGCCGCCAGATGGTGGGTGCGTGCGGGCTTTTGAAGGAAGGTTTCCTGTGGTGGCTTTTCCGGACCTGCTGGCACGGATGGTGAAGTGCCCCATTGATCTTCTGCATGACAAGGTCTGCCCATGCGCGCACTGGGATCGGATGGAAGAGACCGCTGCTTTGGCCATCGCGCTTCACACGGCTGCCGGCGAACGTCCCGCTCATCCTGACTATGGCTCGACTCTGGGCGGGGATGCCCGGTGAGCTTCACCCAGAAGTACCAGAGGTACTACTGCCCGGCCTGCGGCACGGTGCGTGAGGCATACAAGCACTGGGCGCAGGGGTGGATCGTGGACGGCCACACCCTCTTCACCCGGGACGCGTGGAAGACCGAGCGCTGCCCCGGCGGCGTGATCGACCCGGAGAGGGACAAAGCGCCATGAGTGAGAGTGGGGGAGGGGCATGCGAGAGAACCCGATAAACGACTTCACGATCGAGTACCACGAGCGCGTGGTGACGGTGAATCTGCCCGACCTGCGGGGGCCTGCGGCGCTCAACGAGCAGATGCTGGCTGAAGTGCTAGACGTTATCCGTCTCTTGGACGATGACCCGGACGTCGGCTGTTTCATCATCGCCGGCCGGCAGACACTGTCGTCGGCGAACGCTGATTCGCACGGCTTGACCGTTCGTACGGCGGTGCAGGGGAAAGGACGTGATTGCGGCGCCCCCTGGGAGGGGTTCGGGATGCTGCGTACGCCGAAGGTCGGGGCCGTTGACGGCGGAGTACTGAACGGCGGCTGGGAATTGGCGATGATGTGTGACGTCGTAATCGCCAGCGAGTCCACGGTGTTCGGGCGGCTGGGGAGCACTGGAGCCGCCGCGCTGGGGGCGGACAGCACCAAACGCCTGGCTCGCCTGATCGGACGAGCCAAAGCGATGGACCTGTTTCTCACCGGCCGGCCCATGGGTGTCCGCGAGGCGGAGCGGTGTGGATTGGTCTCACGTGTCGTCGCTGACGGCCGTGCGCTGAGTGCGGCCGCTCAAGTGGCTGCGACGATTGCCTCCTATAACGGGGCGGCCATCAAGGACGTCCGGGAGGCTGCCGACCGGGCGCTGGATAGCGGTTCCCGGGATAGCGCCCTGTTTGAACGCGGGGCTTTCCGCACCTTGTTGTCTTCGGACCGGCGCCAGGCGATGGGGAAGTTGCCGCGTCAGCGTCCGCCCCACTTCTGGAGCTGACCATGCCGCGCCATTGATCGGGCATTCCAACTATTTCCGTCGTAATGTCACGTATGGGCAAATATTTATCACCGGTGGGCTGAGGCGGCTTATGAGCGGCGGGTTATCGAGGGCCCTGGCTGCCTTGCTGCTCAGCGGATTGTGCTGTGTCCCGGCTGGTGCCACTGCTGACGCGGAGTCGTTCTGGACCAACCCGGACTCCCACGCAGCCCGGCAGGCAGCTGAATGGCGCAGGAAAGGACGCGCCGCTGATGCCGCGCTCATGGACCGTATCGCAGGCCGTCCCCAGGCCGAGTGGATCACCGGTCCCAATCCGCGCCCGATTGTGGAGGCCCATACCAAGGCAGCTGCCCG
>Ga0164243_10010641_pt1 | contig 13206 bp, 10 predicted proteins | sample OricompcompostOP_FD_108781 | JGI IMG/M metagenome (GOLD analysis project Ga0164243, IMG submission 108781) | Organic Plus compost microbial communities from Emeryville, California, USA - Original compost - Organic plus compost (OP) | ecosystem: Engineered > Solid waste > Mixed feedstock >... | reverse complement strand
GTCCAGCGCTCGAACTGCGCGGCGAGGATCAAGAACACCATCAACACGCCGAGCAGATAAACGCCATTCGACGCACCGCCGCTGACCTTCTCCTGATACGCCGTGCCGGTCCACGCGAGCTCATAACCCGGCGGCAGCGCTTCCTTCGCCACCTCTTCGGCGACGCGAATCGCATCGCCCGAGCTGAAGCCTTCGGCGGCGCTGCCCATGACCTTCGCGGACGTGAACACATTGAAGCGCTCGACGATCTCAGGGCCAGTGACCTCGCGGATCGAGGCCACCGCCGTCAGCGGCACGAGCTGACCGGACTTCGCGCGCACGTACACGTTGCGAATGTCCTCCGGATACGCGCGGAAGCGCGGCTCCGATTGCAGCTGCACCTGATAGACGCGGCCGTTGCGATTGAAGTCGTTCACGTACATCGCACCGAACGTGCTCTGCAGGGTTTCGAAGACTTCGTTCACGGGCACGCCGAGCGTCATCGCCTTTTCGCGATCGAGATCGATGCGCATCTGCGGCACGCTCGCGCTGAACGTGGTCATCACCTGCGTGAGCTCAGGGCGCTTCGAGGCCGCCGCGACGAACTTCTGCGCCGCCGCTTCGAGATCCTGCGCTGAGCCGCGGCCGCGCGACTGGATGTACGCCTCGAATCCGCCCGTCATGCCGAGGCCTTCGATCGGCGGGGGCGGCACGGCGAAGAACATCGCGTCCTTCACTTTGCTGCTTTCCATGAACACGGAGCCGATCACCGCCTCGGGCGTCTGCGAGGGGTCGCCCTGGCGCTCGTCCCAATGCTTGAGCGGCAGCCAGATGATGCCGCCGTTCGTCTTGAACGCCTGCGTGAGCGCATCCATGCCCGCGATGCCGACGGCCGTCTGGACGGCCGGGTTCTGACGCACCGCTGCGTCCACGGTCTTGATCGCCTTCGTCGTGCGATCGAGCGAGGCCGCATCCTGCAATGCGCCGATCACGAACACGTAGCCTTGATCTTCCTGCGGCGCGAGCGAGTTCGGCACGTATCGGAACAGGCCGATCGTCGCGAGGATCATCACGGCGAACACGCCCGCCGCGATCACGCCCCGGCGCATGACGAATTGAACGCCGCGCTCGTAGCGATGCGTCATCCGCCCGAACCAGTCGTTGAACCAGCGCAGGAAACGGTTCGAAACCATGTGGTCATGGCGCAGCAGCAGCGCGCACAAGGCGGGCGTGAGCGTGAGCGCGACGAACCCGGAGATCGCGACCGACACCGAGATCGTGACGGCGAACTGCCGGTACATCTCGCCGACGAGCCCGCCCAGGAACGCGACCGGCAGGAACACGGCGGTGAGCACGAGCACGATCGCGATCACGGGGCGCGTCACCTCGGACATCGCCTTCATCGTCGCCTCGGGCGCAGGCAGATTCTCGGCCGTCATGATGCGCTCGACGTTCTCGAGCACGACGATCGCGTCGTCGACGACGATGCCGATCGCGAGCACCATGCCGAACAACGTCAGCATGTTGATCGAGAAGCCGAGCAGCAGCATCGCCGCGAACGTGCCGATGAGCGACACCGGCACGGCGAGCATCGGAATGATCGTCGCGCGCCAGTTCTGCAGGAACAGCAGCACGACGCAGAACACGAGGATCATCGCCTCGATCAGCGTCTTGACCACTTCCTTGATCGACACCTTCACGTACAGGTTCGTGTCGTACGGAATGTCATACGACATGCCCTTCGGGAACTCCTTCGCGAGCTCGTCCATGCGCGCGCGGATCGCGTTGCCGGTTTCGAGCGCATTCGCGCCCGGCTGCAGCAGCACGCCGATCGCGATCGCCTGCTTGCCGCCGACGAATGCATTGAAGTTGTAGGTCTGCGCGCCGAGCTCGACGCGCGCGACGTCCTTCAGGCGCACGATCGACCCGCTGTCCGTCGTGTGGATGACGATCTGCTCGAACTGCTCGGGCGTCTCGAGCCGGCCTTGCGCCGTGACGGCGTAAGTGAAATCGACGTTCACGTCGATCGGCTCGACACCGATGCGTCCCGCCGCGAACTGCGAGTTCTGCTGCCGCACGGCGTTGGTCACGTCCGCAGGCGTGAGGCCGAGCTGCGCGAGCTTGTCCGGCTGCATCCAGATGCGGATCGCGTATTCCTGACCCCACATCTGCACATCGCCGATGCCCTTGATGCGGCGGATCTCATCGAGAATGTTGAGCGAGGTGTAGCTCGACAGATCGAGCGCGCTCATGCTGCCGTCGGGCGAGGAGATGCCGATGATCTGCAGGAAGTTGTTCGACGCCTTGCGCACGACGACGCCTTGACGGCGCACGTCCTCGGGCAGCCGCGGCACGGCCGCCTGCACGCGATTGTTCACGTTGATCGCCGCCATGTCGGGATCGGTGCCGACGGCGAACGTCACCGTGATCATCAGCGTACCGTCGCCCGAGTTCACGGACGTCATGTACAGCATGTTCTCGACGCCGTTGATCTCTTCTTCGATCGGCGCCGCGACGGTTTCCGCGATCGTCTCGGCGGTCGCGCCGGGATACATCGCATTGACCGTCACCATCGGCGGGATGATGTTCGGATACATCGACACGGGCAGCGCCCTCATGCCGCCGAGGCCGGCGAGCACGATGAACGCGGAAATCACGCACGCGAAAATCGGGCGCGTGATGAAAAAGCGCGAAATCATGCGTCCTCCCGGTCCTTCGAAGCCTTCGCCTTCGCGGCATCCGCGGGCTTCGCGGCCGTTTCGGCCTGACGCACGCTGCCGTCCACCGAGACGGCGTTCACGGTCATTCCTGGCCCGACGCGCATGAACGCGCCCTCGACGATGTAACGATCACCCGGCTTCAAGCCGCTCGTGACGAGCACGTCGTTGCCCATGCTGCGGCCGAGCTGCACCGGGCGCATCTCGACCTTCTGCTCCGCATCGACGATGTTGACGAAGGCGCCCTGTGCATTCGCGACGATCGCCTTGCGCGGCACGGCCACGACGTTCGTAAGCTGCACGCCTTCGACCTTCGCGCGCACGAACTGGCCGGGGAGCAATTTGCCTTCGGGATTCGGCAGCACGGCGCGCACGCGCACGGTGCCCGAATAGATGTCGACGGCGTTGTCGACGAACGTGACCTTCGCGGCATCCGGATATTCGTTGCCGTCCTCGAGCAGCAATTTGACGATCGGCGCCGGACGCTTGTTGGCCGGCGCGAGGCTGCCGCGGATCAAGCTCGCTTCGGATTCGGGGACGGAGAAGTCGATATACAGCGGATCGACCTGGACGATGCGCGTGAGCAGGCTCGAGCTCTGATCGGTCGAGACGAGGCTGCCTTCGGACATCATCTCGCGGCTCGTGAGGCCCGCGATCGGCGCGCGCACGTCGCTGTACTCGAGATCGAGCTCGGCGGTGCGCACGCTCGATTCGGCCGCGATCACGTTCGCCTGCGCCACTTCGAAGGCCGACACCGCCTCGTCGCGGCGGCTCTGGCTGACGGCGTTCTGTTCGAACAAGGGCAGGATGCGATCGCGCTGGCGGCGCGCTTCATCCAGGCGCGCTTTCGCGACCGCAAGCTCGGCTCGCGCGGACGACAGGCGCGCGCGGATCGGCTCCGGATCGATGAGAAACAACGGCTGGCCTGCTTTGACGCGGCTGCCTTCCTCGTAACGACGCTTCAACAGAATGCCGCCGACGCGCGCGCGCACTTCGACCTCGCGCGAGCCTTGCGTGCGAGCGGTGTACGTGAGCTCGAGCGGCACGGCCACGTCGGACACGGTCTGAACCGCGACTTCGGGCGGCGGCGGCGCTTGCTGAGCCTGCTGCTTACCGCAACCCGCGAGCACGCTCGTCAATGCGAGCGCGAGCGCCGCGTTGCGCCAAGATTGTTGTTTGGACGACCCCATAATCTCAAACCTCACCTGTAAGCTTCGTCTGCGATTTTCAAAAGTTCTTTCACGATCTCTTCGCGCTGGGCCTCGGTGAACGGCGAGATGCGCAATGCCTCGCGCATCTTCAGCCCGTCGACCGCCAGCGACACGATCGCGGCGCGCGCGAAATCCGCGCTGTTCGCCTCGATCTCGGCTGTGTATTCGGCAATCCGCTCGCGGATCACTTCCAGGAGCGTCAGATCGTTCGCGGCTGTGGCCAGCAACACCGCGCCCATGGCCTTGGTGCGCGGATTCGATCCGAGCACTCCGAGAATGCAAGCCTTCAAATCCCGCGCACCGTCTTCCGTCAGCGCGCCCTTCGCCGCCTCGACGCAGTGATCCATGCTGTCGACGTAGCGCTGGGCAAGCGCACCGAGCAGCGACTCCTTCGAGGGGAAGTGATAGAGCAGTCCGCCCTTGCTCACGCCCGCCGCATGCGCGACTCCATCCAACGTCAGCCGTGCCGCACCGACGTCGGTGATCACGCGTTCGGCCGCTTCGAGAATTCGCTCGCGCGCCGAGCCAACGCTGGTTTGATCAGCAACCATGGACATGGCCTCCGGGGAGAAATCTCGACTGGGATTGGGCCGGCGACTGTACCGGCCGGACGGTATGCTAACCGTCCAGCCGGTACAGTTTCAACGCGAATGCATTGACGCGAAGTGACGCCCTGCACCGGCCATCATTCAGTTTTACTGTATGTACCTCGCATCGCCTCGGCATAAATCCAGGCGTAGCTTCAAAGTTTGATAAGCAACCGACCCGTTCGACGACGATGCTTGCATCGCATCGGACCGACCAAGCGGTCGGGACGCTCCGGCCGCATCCGTCACACGGGCTCGACATCGCATATGGCGCGACGACGCCTTTCGTAAGGACTCGCTCTGAAGACGAACGAGCCAGGCGGATTGCGACAGCGCAACGTAACGAAAGGTTGCGTCGGCTTCGTGACTGAAGATGCCTGCGGCGCCGCGGGTGTCTTTCGTTCGGGGACACCACTACGCTTCCGTCAGCGCGCGGCGCACGCTTCGAATCAGCGGGGACGAGAACAACATCGGCGTCGCGCATGACGCGCCGCTTAGAATGACGACGACCTGCAGACGGGGGATCGAATGGCGGAGTACAACGTGCCCGGATTGAGCGCCGAACAATTCATGCCTCTGGGCAGCGCTTACGGTTGGTCATCCGGGCTCGTTTGGATCAATGCCATCGGCGATCTGGCGATCGCACTCGCCTGTTTCGCGATCCCGTTCGTGCTCATTCATATCGCGCGGCGGCGCAAGGATCTGCCGCTCGGGCCCATCGTGATCGCCTTCGGCGTCAGCGTGACCGCAGCGGGCGTCATGCATGTGATCGCGGCCTGGAATATCTGGCATACCGCGTATTGGCCGGCGGGCGCCGCGAAAATTCTGACCGGCCTGTCGTTGATCCCGGCCGCCCTGCTCTTGTGGCGCTACTTGCCCGAGATTCTCGCGCTGCCGAGCCAGCGCCAGCTGCAGAATGCGAACGAATCGCTCGCCCGCGCGAATCGCGAGCTCGAAGCATTCACGGCCTCCGTTTCGCACGACCTGCGCTCGCCGCTCACGACGATCGCGGGCCAGGCGGGCCTGCTCGAGCTGTCGATCGGCGCGACCGCGACGGAAGATCAGAAACGCCGCCTGCAGCGCATTCAGGCGAGCGTCAAACAGATGTCCGAGCTGATCGATGCGCTGCTCGCGCTGTCGCGCATTTCACGCCACACCTTGCATCGCGAAACCGTCGACGTGTCCAGCCTCGTCGAATCCGTGATCGCCGATCTGCGCCAGAAGGATCCGCAGCGCGAGGTCGAGGTCACGATTCAGCCGGGCATGACCGTGCACGGCGATCGGCGCCTCATCTCCGACCTGCTCATGAACATGGCCTCGAACGCCTGGAAATTCACCTCGAAAGTGCCGCACGCGCGCATCGAGATCACTCAACGGCACGAAGGCCTCATGTCGACCATTTGCATTCGCGACAACGGCGCCGGCTTCGACATGCAATACGTCCAGAAGCTGTTCAAGCCCTTTCAACGCCTGCATGCGCCGAGCGAGTTCGAGGGCTCGGGCGTGGGGCTCGCGACGGTCGCGCGGATCGTCGATCGCCATGGCGGGCGCATCTGGGCGGAAGGGAAACCGAACGAAGGGGCCACGTTCTATCTCACGCTGCCCACCGCGCCGATCACGGACGAATTCCTGGTCGGCCAGCCGCGCGCGGCCGCATCCACCCACTGACCTGCCCACATCAGTTCCCTTGCACCACTTCAACCGTCCTGCGGCCCGCCACGTGCCGCGCATCGAGCGCTGGTTTGCAACCGAGTCGAGATCGCTGCGGACCATGCCGGCCGAGGCCCGGCATTGGATTGCGCTGCCCACGTCGTTGACCGCGCAACTCGCCGCGCATCTTGGCGGCGACGTCCGCGTACGCATTCTTTCGGAGCGGCGCGACCGTTTTCTGGCCAATGAACGCGAGCTGCTCGGCACGATCGACCGGGTGGGCCGGGTGCGCGAGGTTCGGCTCGAGGTACATGGGAGACCGTATGTCGTCGCGCGCACGGTCTTTCCCGCGAGCACGGCACGCGGGGCAAACGGCGCTCTCTTGCAGCTCGGCACTCGCGCACTCGGATCGCTGCTGTTCAGCGCGATGCGCGCACCGGCGAACGTGCGCCAGTACACGAGCTTGTGTCCGGCCGCGTCCTTGTGGCGCGCATTGCACGGCCATCTTCCCGACGATGTCCAACGCCTGTGGGCACGGCGTGCCGTGCACCTGTTGCATGGTCAGCCGCTACTCGTGACGGAAGTCTTTCTGCCCCTTTTGTTCGCAACGAGCGCGCAGCCCAGCGGGATTCACACGCGCTGATGCGATTTCGCCGGCAACGGCCGGCAGCTCGCCGATTTGCCTTTAAGGGAGCTTGGCGCGCGGCTTAGAATTCCGGCCCGCTCATAACAATGGACACCACGCAATGTCCTTCGACCAGAACGCGCTCGAGAGTTTACGGATAGAACGCACGGCCGAGCCCGCGAACGACGGTTCGAGCAGTGTCTACAAATGGCTGATCCTCGGCGTGCTCGTGCTCGCAGCCATCGCGGGCGGCTACGCGCTAGTGCGCGACAACGCGATCGAGGTCGAAACCGCGACCGCAGTGGCGGCCGGCGGCAGCGGGGGCGGTGGCGGCGGCGCCGCGGTCTTGAATGCGTCCGGATATGTCGTTGCACGCCGGCAGGCGACGGTTTCGGCGAAAACGACGGGACGCATCGCCGAAGTTCTGATCGAAGAAGGCAACGAGGTCAAAGAAGGCCAAGTGCTCGCGCGGCTCGACGACACGACGGCGCGCCCGCAGCTCGCGCTCGCCGAGCGTCAGCTCGAAGCGACGCGCAAGGATCTCGAGGAAGTCGAAGTCCGAGTCGCCGAGGCGGCTCGCAACCTCGCGCGCACCGAGAAACTGCGCGCCGACAAGCTCGTAAGCGAATCCCAGCTCGACACCGCGCAGTCGGAGCTCGCTGCCTTCAAGGCGCGGCTCGAAGCATTGAAGAGCGACGTCAAGGTCGCGGAAGGCTCCGTGCGCGTTCGCAATCAGGAGCTCGACGATCTGATCGTGCGCGCGCCGTTCGACGGCGTCGTCGTCTCGAAGGATGCGCAGCCGGGCGAAATGGTGTCGCCGATCTCGGCGGGCGGCGGCTACACGCGCACCGGCATCGCGACGATCGTCGACATGGAATCGCGCGAAATCGAAGTGGACGTCAACGAATCGTTCATCAATCGCGTCCAACCCGGGCAGAAAACCGAGGCCGTGCTCGATGCGTATCCGGATTGGACGATTCCGAGCCATGTCATCAACATCGTGCCGACCGCCGATCGCCAGAAGGCGACGGTGCGAGTGCGCATCGGGTTCGATGTGCTCGAGCCGCGCATCCTTCCCGACATGGGCGTGAAGGTGAGCTTCCTCGACAGCTCGCGCGCCCAAAATGCGACGACGACCGCTGCGCGCCCGACCGTGCGCGTGCCGGCCTCGAGCGTATTCAAAGACGGCGAGACTTCGTACGTGTGGCGCGTCAGCGATGCCCGCGTCGAGCGCGTCGCCGTGAGCGTCGGCGCGACGCGCGACGGACAAGTCGATGTGCTCTCCGGCATCAATGCGGGCGAAGTCGTCGTCGCGCAGCCGGTCGAAGGTCTCGCCGACGGCGCACCCGTCAAAGCAAAGGAAGGTTGAAAATGAGCGATCAAGCCATCGTGCGTTTGCGCGCCGTTGCGAAGGACTATCGGCGCGGGTCCGAAACCGTGCACGTGCTGCATTCACTCGATCTCGACATCCCGCGCGGTGATTTTCTCGCGCTGATGGGACCGTCCGGCTCGGGCAAGTCGACGCTGCTCAATCTGATCGGCGGCCTCGACCGCCCCACCGCCGGAACGATCGAGATCGCCGGACAGCGCACGGACAAGATGAGCGAAGCCGAGCTCGGCCGTTGGCGCGCAAATCACGTCGGCTTCGTGTTCCAGATGTACAACCTGCTGCCGGTGTTGACCGCGGAACGCAACGTCGAGCTCCCGCTCTTGCTGACGAAGCTCTCGGCCGCCGAGCGGCGCAAGCGTTGTGCGGCGGCGCTGCAACTCGTTGGCCTGAGCGAGCGCGCGAAACACAAGCCGCGTGAGCTTTCCGGCGGACAGGAACAGCGCGTCGGCATCGCACGCGCGATCGTCTCCGATCCGGACTTGTTGTTGTGCGATGAGCCGACGGGCGATCTCGACCGCAAGTCGGGCGACGAAATTCTCGATCTGCTGCAAGCGCTCAATCGGCAGCAGGGCAAGACGATCATCATGGTGACGCACGATCCGCACGCGGCGGCGCGCGCGAAACACACGCTGCATCTGAACAAGGGCCAGCTCGGGCAAGAGGCGGCCTGAGCGCCGGCGCTAGTTGCTATGTTGAAATACCTGCCGCTGCTTTGGTCGAATCTCGGTCGCAAGCGCATGCGCACGACGCTCACGCTGGCGTCCATCATCATCGCGTTCCTGCTGTTCGGCTTGCTGCAGACGATGAAGGCTGCACTGACGGGCGGCGCCGATCTTGCGGGCATCGACCGGCTGATGACCATTCACAAGGTTTCGCTGATCCAGTCGCTGCCGGCGAGCTATCTGAACCGCGTGCGCGGTGTCGAAGGCGTCAAGGTCGCGACCTTGCAGAATTGGTTCGGCGGCATCTATCAGGACGATCGCACGCAGATCGCCGCGTTCGCGGTCGAGCCCGAGCTGTTCTTCGATGTCTATCCTGAATACAGCCTGCCGCCGGAACAGAAGGCGAACTGGATCGCCGACCGCGGCAGCATCATCGTCGGCAATTCGATCGCGCAGCGCTTCGGCTGGAAAGTGGGACAGAAAATCGCGCTGCGCTCGAACATCTTCACGAACAAGAACGGCACGACGGCCTGGGACTTCAACATCGCAGGCATCTTCAGCGCGACGAACGGCGATCAATCGAGCGTCTATTTCCATTACAACTACTTCAACGAGTCGCGCACGTTCGGCACGGACGAGATCGGCATGATCGTCATGCGCATCGCCGATCCGGATCAGGCGCCGCAAATTGCCGCCAAAGTCGATGCGCTGTTCGCGAATTCCTCGACCGAGACGAAGACCTCGACCGAAAAGGCGTTCGTGCAGGGCTTCGCGAATCAGCTCGGCAACATCGGCGCGCTGATCACCTGGGTCGCAAGCGCGGTGTTCTTCACGATGCTGCTCGTGAGCGCAAACACGATGGGCCAGTCGATTCGCGAGCGCCTCAACGAGATCGGCGTGATGAAGACGCTCGGATTCTCGAGCGCGACCGTCACGAGCCTCGTGCTCGGCGAGGCGCTGCTCGTCACCGCGCTCGGCGGCTTCATCGGGCTTGCATTGGCGACGGCCATGGCGGGCGTCGTTGCTCAGGCAGCGCAGCAGTTCTTCCCCACGCTCGGCATGCCGCGTGAAGCCTGGATCGTCGGCAGCGCGCTCATCGTCGTGCTCGGCGGCCTCGCCGCGCTTCTGCCGTGCATGCAGGCATTCCGGCTCAAGATCGTCGACGCACTGCGGAAGACTTGAATGGCCACCAACATTTTCAATCAGATCGGCACGATCACGGCGATGAATCTGCGCAACATGTCGGCGCGCCTCGCATCATCGATCGTTGCGCTCGTCGGCATCGCAGGCGTCGTGACCGTGCTCGTCGGCGTCCTGTCGATTCGCGAAGGCTTCCGCGCCGTGCTCGACGAAAGCGGCGCGCCCGATGTCGCGATCGTGCTGCGCAACGGCGCGACGGATGAATTGGGCAGCGGCTTGTCGCTCGAACAGACGCGCGCGATCGCCGACAGCACCTTGATCGCGCGCAATGCGGACGGTGCGCTCGCATCGGCCGAGCTCTACGTCGTCGTCGACGTGCCGATGAAAAGCACGGGCACGGCCGCGAACGTCCCGTTGCGGGGCGTCGGGCCGCAGGCGCCGCACCTGCGGCAGAATTTCAAGATCGTCGCAGGTCGCATGTTCCGGCCCGGAACGTTCGAGGTGATCGTCGGCCGAGGCGCGAGCACGCAGTTCGCCGGCCTCACCGTCGGCAACACGCTGCGCTGGGGCACGACCGATTGGACCGTGACGGGCATCTTCGAAGACAAGGGCAGCGTGTCGGAATCGGAAATCTGGACCGCCGACAGCGTGCTGCAGAACGCTTACAACCGCGGCCCGAGCTATCAGTCCTTGCGTGCGAAGCTCACGAGCGCGGCGGCCTTCCAGCCGTTCAAGGACGCGCTCACGAGCGATCCGCGCCTGAACGTGCGGGCATTCACCGAGCGCCAGTACTACCAGGAGCAGTCCCGCTCGCTCACGACGCTCGTGAGCACGATCGGCGCCGCGATTGCGATTCTCATGGGGCTCGGCGCGATCTTCGCCGCGCTCAACACGATGTACTCGGCCGTTTCCGCACGCACGCGCGAGATCGCGACGCTGCGTGCCATGGGCTTCGGCGCCGCGCCCGTCGTGACGTCGGTGCTGACGGAGGGCGTCCTCCTCGGGCTCGCCGGCGGCGCGATCGGGGCGTTGATCGCGTATTTCGCCTTCAATGGCGTGCGCGCCTCGACGATCAATTTCGCGAGCTTCAGTCAGATCAGCTTCGCATTCACGGTCACGCCTGCGTTGCTCGTCCAGGCGCTGATTTATGCCATTGCGCTCGGACTGATCGGGGGCCTGCTGCCGAGCCTGCGCGCGGCGCGAATGCCGATTGCCACGGGACTGCGGGAGCTCTAGAACGTCGGTAATGCCCGAGCTTCCCGACATCACCGTCTACATCGAAGCACTCGAAGCCCGCCTCGAGGGCGCCCGGGTCGAGCGCATCCTGCTCAAGAATCCATTTCTATTGCGCACGGCGGAGCCGCCGCTGTCGAGCGGCGAGGGCCGGCGCGTCGTGGCGATTCGCAGGCTCGGCAAACGCATCGCGATCGGGCTCGAAGGCGATCTCTGGCTCGTGTTGCATCTGATGATCGCGGGCCGGCTGCACTGGTACGAGAAAGGCGCGATGCGCATTCGCGCACCGCTCCTCCAGATCGAATTCGATCGCGGCATTCTCACGCTGACCGAAGCGGGCACGAAGCGGCGGGCGTCGCTGCACGTCGTGGCCGGCGCGGCTCAGCTCGAGGAGCATGATCGCGGCGGGCTCGAGGTGCTCGATGCGAGCTTCGATGCGTTTCGCGAGCGGATGCTCGAGCGCAATCACACCCTGAAGCGGGCCCTGACCGATCCGACGATCCTGAGCGGCATCGGCAATGCGTACTCCGACGAGATCCTGCATCGCGCGAAGCTGTCGCCGATGGCGCAAACGAAGCAGCTCGACGACGACGAGTGGCGCGCACTCTACGAAGCCACGCGCGGCGTTCTGGCGCTATGGATCGAGCGTCTGCGCGCGGACGCCGGTGGCGAATTCCCAGAGGGCGTGACGGCATTTCGCGACGACATGGCCGTGCACGGCCGCTACGGCAAGCCGTGCCCCGTGTGCGGCACGACGATTCAGCGGATTCGCTATGCCGACAATGAAACGAACTACTGTCCGCGCTGCCAGACGCACGGCAAGCTGCTCGCGGATCGTGCGCTCTCACGGTTGTTGAAAGACGACTGGCCGAAGACGATCGAAGCCTTGGAGAGCGCGCGGCCGACGCGCGAGCCGAGCGCGGGCCGCAGGAAGCAGCGCAAGTAGCCACGTAGTCGCTTTGCGACGTAAGCGCCGCGGATGAGCCCGATTGGCGCGTCGCTTCGAAAGCGTGCACGGCACGAGTGCACGAAATCCCGCCGCACCGCCGCTCGCACGCGGCTGAACCCAGGAATCTCGCCCTTCGGCGGCCTTGGCACACGACGTGCATTACTCAAGCCGAGCGTCTTCGCAGGCGTTCTTGGAGACTCTTCGGTTTTTTACGTGCTGACGACGATGGTCAACATCCCCCTGAGCCATCTCGGATGCAGGCGTGCGTAACACCACGAATGTTACGCACGCTCTTTTTTTGACGCCCTGCGCCGGGCGCGCGCTTTAGAACTCGGCGAACTTCGCTTCGATGATTTCCGCCTCGGCGGCGCAACCGATCTCGCGCACCGTGTTCGGCGCGGGATAGAAATCCTCGGTGAGATCCTTGCCGCCGGCGGCGCGCCAGCGGACTTTCGTGACGACCGTCTTGAAGGTGTGCGTGTTCGACAGCCACAGGCGATTGTTCTGATCGTCGCACGCGCCTTCGAATTTCAACGTCACGAACGTGCTGGCGGCGGCTTCGTCAGCCGCGTGACTCGCCACGCCGATGCCCAAAGCCGCCATCGTCAGCGCAGTCGAGACGATCGATATCGACCTTCTCACAACCATCATCCTCCTGGGCGCCCGCCGCCTTATGCCTGGCGCGCTCGACGTCCCCGCTGCCCCCAACCTTGACTGTGCCGTGCGAAGCCGTCCCTCGAACGTGGACCGGTCAACGCACGAAACAGGCCGGAATATAGCCCCTCTTCGTCCGCCTCGCATGTGCGTGGCGACCGCTTCCGCGGAAAAAGTGTCGAATCCGTCGCAGCGCCGCAGGGCCGATCCCGCGGCATGCAGCGTTTCGCTTGTCTGGAAACAAACAATTCCCGCGGGCATTTCCCTTAATGCCGGGCGCTGTATACGAGGCGTCCGCGCCGGCCGGAACCCTGCAAGTTGAGTTGGCGTTCGAATCACTCTGTCACGGGAGCATTCTCATGCCGTTCACGCTGAAGCCTCTGCCTTACGCGAAAGATTCGCTCGGCCC
>Ga0164243_10010640_pt1 | contig 13207 bp, 10 predicted proteins | sample OricompcompostOP_FD_108781 | JGI IMG/M metagenome (GOLD analysis project Ga0164243, IMG submission 108781) | Organic Plus compost microbial communities from Emeryville, California, USA - Original compost - Organic plus compost (OP) | ecosystem: Engineered > Solid waste > Mixed feedstock >... | reverse complement strand
GGGGCAGTTTTTTCCGGCCGCTAGGCAGGAAGTGCCCGCACGGCGGCAGGGCGCGCGCCAGGCGCGGGCCGGGACCGTTCAGGACAGGAGGGCGGGAAGGCCGATGGCGGAGAGGGAGGGACTGCCCCTTGCCGCCACCTAGTCACTGATTTCGTTTGCTTTTCCGGCGCGCCAGCTTGCCCCGTTTGTACCTGCGGGGTGTACCCAGTCAATCCCAAGTGACCCGCCCCATGCTAGTCACCGCCGTTCAATGATGAGGTCCTTCCCGGCGAGGTAGTTCACGTCGCCGTTCGAGACCTTCACGCGCGCGGCATAGCCGAGGTCTTCGATAAGGAGGGCGGCCTCGTCGAGCGAAAAGGCCCTAACGGCCATGCTGGCGCGGTTGCGCAAGTTCTTGCGGCAGCCGGCGGCCGAGTACGGAATGCGGGTATCGACAAGCACGTAATGGCCGTTCGCATCGGGCTGGATCGGCTCACGCTCGCCCGTGGCGGCGCTGCGGTAGATCGCGGTAACGGTCATCTTCACTCCGGTCTTGTCACACGTGGCGATGGCGTCGCATCGGACAGGTCCAATACCAGCGGCGCGTGATCCGAGATGCCGCCCTCGCCGCACCAGCGGTCCAGGGGCTCGATACGGCAGCGGGCTCCCTCCAGGAGCGCCAGAGGGGCGAAAGCGTAGTCGATGTGGTAGGTCATCCCGACCCGCCAGCGGTGCGTGTGGTCCGGTTCCTCGCCGTGAGCGACGCCGCCGAGGTGGTGATAGGCGCTCCGGAACCCGAGCTGGTCGAAAGCCGCAATCTGGCGGCTGAAGCTGTTCAGGTCCTTCGGCTTGTCCCAGCAGACGTGGTGGTTGAAATCGCCGATGACCAGGGACGCCTCCGAGGTCAGCCAGTCGCGCAGCTCGTCCAGCGCGACAAGGACTGGACCCGGCATCTGGCCCTTGCCAGGCTTGTCGCGGTTGTTGAACGACCAGACGGCCAGGACGTTGAGCCGGCGCGGCCGGATCACCTCGAACGGCAGCAGCACGTCGAGCCGGTACGGGTGTTCGGCCCAACGGGCGACGATCTCAGGCCAGACGGTCGCGGGCCGTATTTCGGCTCCCGGCGCGAAGACGCCGAGGCCCTTGTTGGCGTTCTTGGCGTTCGACTTCGATGTCCAGAGGCACGCGGACGGGTCGAACTTCAGGCGCTTCGCGGCCAGCACCTCCGGGGAGGCGCACTCCTGGACGATGGCGAGGTCAGGTACGAGCGCCTGCACGCGGGGCCACTTCCGATCAAGCGCCAGCTTGCAGTTCCAGCTTACGATGCGCATGCACAGGTAGCCGGAAGCTGATGTCTCTGTCAGGCGGCCCTGGGCCTGCGCCCGCGGCGAGCGCCCGTCGCCCCCGCGCGCTCGGCCCTGATCCGGTCAAGGAGCATGCTAGCGGGTTCGTCGGCGGGGTCCTGAGGGACCAACTCGCCGCGGAAGGCCTTGGCGAGGATCGCCTGGTCGAGGCGGTCGAGGAGACGGGTGGCGGATCCGGCTTCAGCCAAAAGCCGGTCGATCTCGACAAACGCCTTGTCGACCGTGGCTACGATGGCCTCTTGGACCTCAAGGGACGGTAGTGGGACCAGGATGCGACCCAGTGTTCCCTGGCTCACCGTCTTCTGGCCGGCGCTTGACACGAAGGCGACCTCGATCTGAGCCCTCACTTCGTCGGTTCCGAAATACAGCGCCACATAACGTGGATCGGCCTGAGCCCGGTCCACTTTGAACCGGATAAAGTGGTCGCAAAACGCCCAGCGTTCCGCGTCCCAGACCAGAAATCTGCCAACTAGTCGCTCGCTCCCGTTTACGCGAATGCAGACGATGTCTCCGCGGTCGAGCGCATATTTCTGCTGCTCGTGCGCATCCAGGTTGATTGCCCGAGGTGAGGTCCCGACGAACTTTCCATCCTCCAGGTCGGCAAGGCGCAGCACGTTTGTCGGCCTCCCGGCGTCCCCCACGCGTTTGCTCAGGCCATTCTGCGCGGAGATCAGGAGCGAGCCAAAGGGCTTCCGTGGGGCGTCTCGATAGCGTGAAATCAGAGCGGCGACCAAGGCACGGCGCTGTCGGCCTGCCAGGACCGGCACGCGTTCGAGTTCGGCGCGGGCGCGGGCCGTGCGGGCCGTGAGCGTATCGAGCTTGGCCACAATCCGTCGTTGCTCTGCACAGGGCGGCACCGGCAGCGGAAGCGCCTTGAGCCGGCCGCCGGCGATCCGCTGCCGGGTAGTGCCTCCGGCTTGAAGCGCGATGGTTTCGCGGATGGCCGGCGAGTTGATTGCGTGCATCAGCCACTCGGCATCCGCCCCCGACTCGCCGGACCGCCAGATGAGAACGTCTACGGCCGTGATGGCCTGCTGCCCCACCCCCGGGAAGACACACGCGCGGCCCAGCGGGTCGGGCATTCTCGCCACCAGCACGTCTCCCTTGTTCAGCAATGTGCATCGCAAGCGGGCGGCGGTTTCAGCGTTTACGAACCGCTGTGAGCGGTTGAGAAACACCCTGTCACCAATGTCCATCAACTGGATGAGGCGGATGGTCCCGTTGGGGTCCTGATCCTTGGACTCGATCCAGTCTCCGTCTGACACCAACCCACCCAGACCGGTCAGCTCTTCGAGGGTGGCCCTCGCCCACCCGGCTGGCAGCTCGTTCACGCTTCAACCTCAACTAGAAGGGCCTCTTCACCGGCCAGTTCGGCGTCTACCGCTTCGACCTCCGCCAGCGCGGCCCTCAGATGTCCCAGGATCGCGGCCGCGATGTCCTCGGGATCGGTAAGGTCGTCCTCGGCTGCCTCGCTGTCGTCGCGGAGCCAGGCGATATCGAGGTTATCGTTGCGGGCCGTGATCTCCTCGCGGGTGAACTTCCGGAACCGGCCCTCTGGGCCGTCGTCCGTCCGCGGCGCCCCGCCGTTCGGGTCTTCGCCGTACGCCGCCTCGAAGTCCTTGAAGTCGGCCTCGGTCAGCGGGCGGGTCTTCCCGAAGGCGGGCATGTTGGCCCGCAGATCGTAAACCCACACCGCCTTTGTGTTTCCCCGATCCGTCCGACCCTTCTGCAGGAACAGGACGTTCGTCTTGACGCCCTGCGCGTAGAAGATGCCGGTGGGCAGCCGCAGGATGGTGTGGAGGTTCGCCAGCTCCATCACCCACTGGCGCAGCCGGCGGCCGGTGTTGTCCTCGAACAGGACGTTGTCCGGGACGACCACTGCCGCGCGTCCCCCTGGCTTCAGGGCGCGGACGACGTGCTCCACGAACGCGAGCTGCTTGTTGGAGGACTCGGCCGTCACGGAGAAGTCGGGTCGGTTCGGCCGGCCGCCGCCCTTCTTGGTCCCGAACGGCGGGTTCGTCAGGATCAGGTCCGCCTGCCCGAGCGCCTCGCCGTCGGGCGTCAGGCTGTCGCCGAAGGCCAGCGTGCCCTCGATCCCGTGCAGCATCAGGTTCATCAGCCCGAGCCGCTGGGTGTCGGGCACCAACTCCTGGCCGACGAAGGCGTTGTGGCGCTGGAAGAAGGCCCCCGCCTCGGTCAGCGTGAACAGCTCGTCGCTGTGGTCCTTGATGTAGCGGTGGGCCGCCACGAGGAACCCGCCGGTGCCCGCCGCAGGGTCCTGGATCACCTCCCCGGGCTGCGGCTTCATCAGGCGCACGATGCAGTCGATGAGCGGCCGGGGCGTGAAGTACTGACCCGCCCCGGACTTCTTCTCCGCGGCGTTCTTCTCCAGCAGGCCCTCGTACAGCTCTCCCAGGCCCTCCTCGCGAGCGGAGAACCAGTCCAGGGCGTCGATGGCGGTGGTCAGGGTTTTCAGGTTGGCGGGCTTGCGCAGCTTGGTCTGGGCGTCGGTGAAGATCGCCTTGACCGTCGCGTTCGCGGCGGACCCGAGGTCGAGCAGGGCGCGCCGGTAGTGGTCGAGCTGGTCGACGCCCTCGCGGCGCGCGATCTCGGCCCAGCGGTACTGGGCGGGGACGGCCGCCTCCCGGTCGGTCTCCTGGAGCATCTTCAGGAACAGCAGGAAGGTCAGCTCGGTGACGTACTCGTGGTAGCTGACGCCGTCGTCCCGCAGGACGTGGCAGAGGTTCCACAGGCGCGCCACGATGTCCTGGGTGGTCGCCCTGCCGCGCGTCAGCTCGCCGTACGCCATACTTCCTCTCTCAGGTCCGCCAGGATGGCCTCAAGCCGGCCGTCGAAGGTTCGGTCGATCACCCGGAAGCCCCCCTGGCCCTTGAAGGGCTCTTGATCGAGTGCTTCGCGGTCGACGACGATCTCTTTTTCGAGCTGCTCGCCAATCCGCCGCAGCCACCGCTTCTGCACCTCTGTCCAGCTGCCCTTGCGCAGCACGGCGTCCACCGCGCGCCTGACCCGCTCCCCATAGGGGACCAACGGGTCGCCGAGCGCGGCCTGGCGGATGTAGCCGATGATGGAGGCGGCGATGTCCTCGTTCTTCGCGTCGTTCCAGGCGCTCCTGATCTTGGCGTCGGTGAAGCCCTGGGCATCCAACTGCAGGCGAAGCTCGCGCAGCTCCGCGCGGGTGAGGTCGCGGGGGCGCTGCACCAGCGTCTGCAGGGCGGCGATGCGGTTGAGGTTGCCGCGCACGAACGCCGCAAAGGCGTCGAGGTAGTCCTCCGGACGCTCCGCATTCCCGTAGCCGTGGCTGACCTCGACAATGGAGTCCTCGTGCTCGGAAATGGGGATGAGGATCGGGGGGCGGCCCTCCGACTCCCAATCCAGCGCCGGGCCGATCCCAGGCCGCGCCCTGACCCACTCCGCGGCCTCCTCGGGCGTGCTCCGGCGCAGCCGCGCCAGAAGGTCCTCAGGCGACTCCCCGGCAGCGAGTTCGGCGCGGGCGCGCGCCTCCGTCTTCAGCTTGGGGAGCTTACGAGCCAGCTTGACGATCAGCTGGTCGCGTACGAGCGCACGGTGCTCGGCCTCGGCCACCTTGGCCAGCTCCTCGAACAGCTGCGCGACGGTGATCCTCGGGTCCGAGGCGACGGGGCGCATCTCGGTCAGGTTCTGCAGCTGGCTGTAAAGGTCGACCGCGTCGAAGATGCGGAAGGTCTCCTTGCCGATCTCGGGACAGGGCCGCGTCGCGCGGCCCAGCATCTGCTCGTAGAGGATGCGGCTGTTGACCCGCCGCAGGAACACCAGGTTGGTGATCTTCGGCACATCCACCCCGGTGGTCAGCAGGTCGACAGTGACCGCGATCTTGGGCATGGCGTCGTTGCGATAGGCGAGGATCAGCTGGCCGACCTTGTCGACCTTGCCGGTGACCTTCTGGATAGCCGCGTCCTCGATCTCACCGTAGGCATCGCGGAAGGCATCGCGCAGGGCCTTCACGGCGATGTCGGCGTGAGCGTCCGACACGGCGAAAACGAGCGTCTTCTCCGGCCCGAACAGGTCGATGTGCTTGGTCAGCTCCTTCGCGACCGTGCGGTTGAACGGCTCGGTGATGACGGCGCGGTTGAACGCCTCGACGTCGAAGTCGAGGTTGTCCGGAAGCCGGAACAGGTGAAGCTGCCCGGTCGGCGGGTGGACGAACTCCACCTCGTCCTCGGCCACGAAGCGGATGCCGGACTGCGCCAGGGCCGTGGTGATCCGCAGGGGCGGCTCGTGGTCGACGAGGTAGCCGTCCACCACGGCCTCCCGGTACGAATAGGTGAACACGGGCTCGCCGAAGATCTCGACCGTATGCAGGGCCGGGGTCGCGGTCAGGCCGATCTTCACGGCGTCGAAGTAGTCGAGCACGCGCCGGTACTTGGAGACGTAGTCCTCCTGGCTGCGGAAGCTCAGCTCGGAGTCGGACATCTCGCGGTCCAGCAGGTAGCCACGGTGGCACTCGTCGACGACCATCAGGTCGTACTGGTCCACGGCGGGAGCGTCGGCGGCCGAGTCCGCGAACAGGACGCGCTTCACCAAGCCCTGGATGGTGCAGATGTGGATGCGGGTCTCGGGATCGGGCGTGACGTCGCCCAGGCCCTTGAGCCCGAAGATTTCCGCAAAGCCCTTCCCGTTGACCACCTTGGTGTTGGTGAACTCGCGCTCGGTCTGGTCGCCGAGGGCGCTGCGGTCAACGACGAAGCAGACCCGCCGGAACCGCTTGGCCGCAATCAGCCGGTAGAGCATGGCGATGGCGAGCTTGGTCTTGCCCGTGCCGGTCGCCATGGCGACCAGCAACCGTGCGCGGTCCGCGGCCACGGCCTCCTCGACCGCCTCGATGGCCTTGCGCTGGTAAGGCCGCAGCGGGAACCCGAAGTCGAAGTCCTGCGCCTTGAGCGCAGCTTCGGCCGCCCCTCGGTCGACCTGCAGGCGATCCATAAGCCCCGCAGGTGTCGGCCAGCCCACGAGAGCGCCCGCGGGGTTGGTGGGACGACGCACGTCCCGCCGCCAGATACCGGAGGCGGTCTCCAGCTGCTTCAGGTACGGCCGCCCGTTGGTCGAGAACACGAACGGCGCCTTGAACTCGTCCCAGGGCGCGCCCTCGGCAAGGCTCACGGGCGGGAGCGAGACGTCGCGCGCGTAGCGTTCCGCCTGCCGCAGGTGGCTCATGACATTGCGGTTGCGGCGCTTGGCTTCCAGCACCCCGACCAGCTTCAGCCCTGCGAACAGGGCGTAGTCGGCGGGGCCGCTGGCCGTCGGCCATTCGGCGATGGCCTGGTTCAGCCCCTTCGCCGGGCGCGCGCCCTTCGAGTATCGCAGGTTGGGCGTGTCGGCTGTCCAGCCGGCATCCCGCAGCTGCTGGTCGATGATCGCGCGGGTCTCGGCCTCGTCGAGGTTGATGTGCTCGGCCGCACTGGCGGCGGCCTGCTCCAGCTGAACGAGGTAGGCCGCAGGCGCGGCTTGGGCCTCCTGCTGCAGCTCCGCGAGCCGCGCCTGGGTGGCGGCGGCCTGCGCCTCGGCCTCTTCGGCCAGCTGCTGCCAGACGCGGCGCTCCTCGGCCTCCCGCTGGAGCCGCTCCGTGACGTCCTGGTGCTGCGCGGCCAAGGCCTCGGCGCGGCTGTGGGCCAGTTCCGCCTCGGTGCGGTGCGCGTCCGCCTCGGCCCGCAGCCGCTCCAGCTCGGCGCGAAGCTCCGCCGTCGGGTCGGAAGGAGCGCGGGGCGGCACAAAGGGGCCCGGCTTGAGGTCAGGCTGTCCGCCGAAGCTCCGGGCAAACCAGACGCCAAGCTCGCGCGCGACCTTCAGGCTCGTCAGGGCGATCCCGAAGTCGTTCAAGCCATTGTGGACAGCATCGTTTCCGGATTTCCGCAGCACATGGAACAGGTCCAGCGTGTTGCGCGGAAGCCTGCCCGACCGCCCGAGATCGCCCAGCACGTCGGAGAATTGGTTGGCTGGCGAGGACAGCGCCCCAAGGCGCGCGGCGACGTCTTGGGCCAGCAGCTCCCCGAACTGCCGCAGCTTGATGAGCGAAGTGTTCGGGTCGGTGCTGAAGTAGCCCTCTCCGAGCGCCGCCAGCCGATAGAGCTGGGCGCTCTCGGCCTTCAGGAACTCGAAGTTGGCGCTGATGGGGCCCATGGCCGGTCCAAGTGGAAGCTGCAGCATAAGACCGGACACGTTTGTGGTGTGCAACCACGCGTGGACTTCCCGCTCCTCTGCGATCCGGCCGCTCGGGCTGGCCTCAGGGGGCCCGGCCGGGTTATCCGCGGGAGTCCATGAGTTCGCTTACGCCGCCGGCGCAACCTGCCGCCTCCTCGACCGCCGCCGATGGCGAGGGGTACCCCGACCGTCCGCATCTCAGGGACAGCCGACAGCTCAACTGGAGCCGGGTTACGACCTCGTCCGCGGCGCTTGGGATCATTGACCGCCTCGTGAGAGAGCTTGATGCCCAGGCGGACCGCAAGCGCGCCAGGAAGCCCGAGGACAGGCGACGGCTGCGGGCGACGTTCAGGGCCATGGCGCTCGACCTCGTCTACGCTGCCGAGCAGCCCGGCCGTCCCTGGCTCGCCTACTCACGCCGACCGGAGGACTACGCGTCGGCCTTGACGCGATACCTGAGCCCCGACGTCACCTACACGGCCGCCAAGGAGACGGCCGAGTTCCTGGTCGCCCATGGCTACGCCGAGCACCGGAAGGGGAGCTACATCAGGTCGGACTACGGCGGCGGGATCGTCCTTGCCCGAGGGTATCGCTCGCGCCTGCGGGCCCTGCCCGAGCTGGTCGGCCTGTTTCGGGCGGCCGGGGTCACGCGGGCAAACATCGACGATGGGGAGACGCTGGAGACGATCCGGCTGAAGGGACCTCCGGAGGGCAAGTACCGCCGCAAGCCACTCTTGCCGTACGAGGACGATGACAAGACCCGCTTCATGCGCCAGCAGCTGAAAGACTGGGCTGCCGTGACCACGCGGTTCAGGATCACCGCCGGGAGCGCCGACGGGTCCGATGAGGTCGACCCGGAGGATGACGAGGAGGCGAGCGAATACGCCGACCCCACGGTCCCCGCCCTGTACCGCATTTTCAACGACGGCAGCTGGCTACGAGGCGGGCGCTTCTACGGCGGGTGGTGGGAGTCGCTGCCGAAAGCGGTCCGCCGGACCATCACCATCGATGCCGAACCAACGGTGGAGCTGGACTTCAAGGCCATGCACCCGCGCATGCTCTATCAGCTGGCCGGTCAACTGGTTCCCGCCGACGTCGCCCCGTACGCAATGCCGGAGCCCTGGAACGAGGTCCCCCGGGACGTCCTGAAGGTCGCCTTCAACCAGCTCCTGGCCATTGCGGGCGACGGAACCCCGAGGAAGCCGCCGAACGCCCAGCTCCCGGAGGGCACGTCGTACAGGGCGCTCATTCAAGCGATAGAGACGCGGCATGCGCCCGTGGCCGACTGGTTCCGCCGGAGTCGGGCTGCCGAGCTGCAGAACATCGACGCCAGGATCGCCGAAGGCGTCCTCGGACACCTGACCGTCCGCGGCCGTCCCGTGCTGCCGATCCACGACTCCTTCATCGTCGCGTTGCGCGACGAGCGGCTCCTTGGGGAGACCATGTCCCTGGCGTACTGGACCGTGATGAAGGACCTATCAGGAGTGAGGGCATGGCCCGTTATCTCGGGGTGGACCTCCTCAGACGTTGAGCGGGAGGCTTACAGGCCCCTCATCACTGCCGACGAGGGTGCCTGAGGGCCTGGCGGTCCAGCCCGCTCATCATCACCAGCCCAATCAGGGGATGAGGGTCATCCTCCTCCTCCACGAACACCGGCTCGGCTCCTACGGCGGCCCCGTTGAGCATACTGGAAGCCGTAAGCGTCTCGTGCTGTCCTTGGGCAACCTGGGAGCCGGAGGTGCGAATGGGATACGCATCGACGAAGGAAGACATTGAGAGGATTGCGGAGGAGCTTCGTCACCTGCGGGAGGAAGCGGCAGGCGACTCGCTGACGGCCACCGACATCGCCGCGAGGCAGGGTGCATTTCGCCGGCTCTGCAGCGATCTAGCCGCCAGGGTCGATGCGCTCCTTGAGCTGGCGACGGACCCGGACATCCGGCTCGCTGAACAGCTGAAGTCGGAAGTGCAACGCGCCAACGACCTGCACGCCGAAAACCTAAAACACAGGGCGCGAGCGCGAGAGCTGGAAGCGGCCGCACAGGCGACCGACCAAGCTCATCGTCGGCGCGTCCGCGCATTGGAAGCAGAGGCCGCACGCTGGCGGGCGGAAGCTGGCCGGCTCAGGGCCGATCTCGAACTGGAGCACAAGGGCATGGTTGATTTTGGGGCGGTCGTCGACGCGTTCCCCCCAGGCCGCTCGGCAGCTCGGAGCAGCAGCCGACCGCCCCCTGAAAAAAGCAGGGCAGGCCAGCCGAGCGCCGTCAATCAGGATGGCCGTCCGCCAGGAGCCGGTAGGCCGACGCGCGGCTGATCTTGAGGCGAGCGGCGATCTCGGCGGGCTTCAATCCCCCAGCCGCGAGAGCGCGGGCATCGTCGGCTTTGGCGCGGGCGGTGGGCTTCCGACCCCTGTACTTGCCCGCGGCTTTCGCCTTGGCGATACCCTCGCGTTGGCGCTCCAGCATGATGGACCGCTCAAACTGGGCGATTGCCCCGACCACGTTGAGCATCAGCTCGCCGGTCGCGGTGGTCGTATCGATGCCCATATCCAGAATGCGGAGGGCCGCACCCTTGGCCTTCAGCCGGCCGGTGATCTCCACCAAGTGGGCCACCGAGCGGGCCAAGCGGTCGAGCTTGGTGACGACCAGTGTGTCGCCCTCGCGGATGAAGTCGAGCGCCTGAGCGAGCTTCTCGCGGGCGACGACGTCCACCGAAGACACCTGTTCCACGAACAGCCGCTCGCACCCGACGGCATTCAAGTCCCGCTCCTGGGCCTCCAGTCCCGCCAGCTGGTCCGTAGTCGATGTCCGCGCATAGCCGATGAGCATGAGCGCCCTCCCGTCTCACTGAAGTCTTAGACTTGATGGCGGGTTCGTCTCAAAATGTCAACTCCGCTCCCGTGAGACGGCGCGGATGCGAGCCTGAGACGTCCAGCTAGGGCGTGATCCGGTGAGACGGGAGAACGAACGGACCAGCTACGTCCGGGCCCAGGATGCCTCGGCTTCTTGGATGGCACGCACGAGCATGCGCAAAGCCGTTCGCGCAGCGTCATCCCCTCGGGATGCGGCAGCGAGGTATGGCGTAACGAAGCGGCTCAACTCAGCGACGTTGACATCGACTATCGGGGGCGGAGTGGGCCGGTTCCGATATGCGCCGCGATGGGCATTGTAGAGCCGGTCGAGCGAATAGCGGGCGGCAAGCTCGCTCGCCCCATCTAGCGCGTCTTGATCCGCCAGGGGCGATGCCGAACCCGACGGCACCTCCTCGCGAGATCGCAGGTAAGACAACGCACCAGCCAACTGGGATCGGTACTGCCGCGCAGTGCTTAGAGGCAAGCCGTCTCCAAGCTCCCTCATCGCGAAGTCCGCGCAATAGCCGGTACTTGCGTGTGGCTTTCTGAACGCTTCGAACAGAAGAGCGGTCAGAAGGGACTTGGCGGTTGAGCTTCCGCGCTGGAGCTTTCCGTCTGGGCCGCGCGGGGCATCCATGATCTCCCGCAACTGCAACATGGTTGCCGAACTAGCCATTACTCGCTCCTACCCCCACGGGGGGAAACTCGAAAGTTCTCGCGCGTACTTCGTGTCGCGGAAATCTGATGCAAAATCCATCCGGATCAACATACGGTTGATTCCCGGAGGTTCCGCTGCCCGTTGCAGCCCTGCTCTCCCAAGGTGGCGTAAAATTCGCAGACCCCAGGGCGACTCCAGGGTCCATCCAGGGGCTGCGAACGCGGCACCCGGTAGGGGGGTAGCTGAGCGGACGCTCGGGCGCCCACGCACCCTACAGAGTGGCCGCTGGGACGCCTCCGCGCCAGACGCCGGCGATGCGCACAACCGCGCACACGCCGGGGTAGAGGGTCGGTTCTAGCCGGGCCGCACGTCGTATCGAGGCAGCTTCTCGATTTCAGCCAGAAGGGCGGCAATCGGCCACGCCCCATACTTCCGTCCTTCGGAGTCCACCGCATGGCCGGGGATGCGCTCCCGGGCCTCCGGGTCCATTCCGACCTGACGGGCGACGGTCTTAAACCTGTGCCGCCACGCATGGTTGGGCTGGACGTTGGGGTCGTTCACCCCAAGCGTCCGAACCCACTTGGCGAGGCGCTCGCCAGCCTTCTTCTACTGCGGGTTCCCATCGCGTCCGCCGTGGGAGCGGGCGGGGTCGTAGAACAGAGGGCCCTCCCCCTTGGCCCGGACGACCTCCAGGAAGCCCTGCTCGACGAGATCAGGGTGCAACGGGACGATCCGGGCCTCGTTGTTCTTCACCCCGCCGGCTTCGGGGGTGATCCGGATGGTCCAGACGCCGTCCACCTCGGCGACGTCCTGGGCGCGTAATTGCGTGATCTCGTTCACCCGTGCTCCGGTGTAGGCGCACAGCCACGGCACCCAACGGCGGGCCAGCGCGTACTCCGGGCTGAGGCCCTTGGGCGGCTCCGTCAGGGTCGCGGCGAGGATCGTCCGGGCCTCGTCGTCGGTGAGCCCGGGGTCGCGCAGCCGCTGGCGCTTGGGCACCCGGACCTTGACGGCCGCCGCCGGATTGGAGGCAAGCAGATGGTTCTCGACGCCCCATCCGAACACGGTACGGGCGGCGGCCAAGTAGGTATCCATCACCGTGCGGGCAGTGCGCGGCTTGCCGGCCGCATTGGGCTCCGCCAGCAACCTGTCCTTCCACGCGACGATGTCCTTGGGGGTCACCCGCGTGGCGTCGTCATGGCCAAGGAAGGCCTTCAGGTGGCCCAGGAGTCGCCGCCAAGCCTTCTCCGTTGCCGGTGCGGGCTTCCGCTCGGCGACGTAGCGGTCGAACAGCTCGGTGATGGACACGCCGCTCCCGACGCTGGCCGGCGGGAGTTCAGCAGGTTTCCAATCGGGCAGCCCACTCAGGGCGGGGTCCTCGCCGTAGTCGCCGCTCGCCCGACGGATCATGAGCGTACAGAAGGCGTAGTAGAGGTCCGCCATCCGCTGCTGCAGTTCGGCGGTGCTGCGCTCGTCGAGCCTCAGGCCCTCGCGCTCAAGCAGGCGTGCGCACTCTTCGACAACGAACGGGACGATGCGCCAGGGCCCCTCGTAGGACCGTTGCGGACCTCCCCGGATGTACTCCAGGTAGTCCTCTTCGGTCTGCTCAGGCTGCAGGTCGTCCAGCTCCCGCTCCCACCCGAGTTCGGACCCCGGGTCCTCCTCGAACCGGCGGACAAGGTCGCGGTACCAGCGTCCCGCCAGCGCCACCGTCTCCTTGTGCGTCAGCCTCCTCGGCGTGACAGTTGCCTGCTTCCGGAGCCGGTCGATCCTCGCCTCGACCTCGGCAAGCCACGCCGTGAAGGCGCTGCGAGCCTCGGACGCCGACAGCGTCGCCGGCCATCTCGGCTTCTCCTCGCGCTTCCCATAGGCCGCGCGGACGTCTGCGGGGATCACCTTCCGACTGGCCCAGAGCCCGGATGGGGTACGCTCCAACTTCGCCATACGCACTTGCATGTGTACCGCCCTTTTGTACCTGGGGCGGCCGGAAAGCTCCGAAAAATCAGTAATCTATTGAGGTTCCTCGCCTTTGGCGAGGAATGGCGGAGAGGGAGGGATTCGAACCCTCGATACCCTTGCGAGTATGCCGCATTTCGAGTGCGGTGCTTTCAACCGCTCAGCCACCTCTCCGGATCGGGGCGCACGGCCCCCGAGGGGGCCGGC
>Ga0164243_10010639_pt1 | contig 13209 bp, 10 predicted proteins | sample OricompcompostOP_FD_108781 | JGI IMG/M metagenome (GOLD analysis project Ga0164243, IMG submission 108781) | Organic Plus compost microbial communities from Emeryville, California, USA - Original compost - Organic plus compost (OP) | ecosystem: Engineered > Solid waste > Mixed feedstock >... | reverse complement strand
GTCAGGCCGCCCAGGCCCTGGGCGCCGATGCCCAGCGCGTTGACCTTTTCATAGAGTTCGATGCGCAGCTCTTCAAGATTGTTCTGCGGACCGCGCTCGAGCAGTTCGTACATGTCGATGTCATCCATGAGCGACTGCTTGGCCAGCAGCATGGCCTTCTCGGCCGTACCGCCCACGCCGATGCCCAGCATGCCGGGCGGGCACCAGCCAGCGCCCATGGTCGGCACGGTCTTGAGCACCCAGTCGACCAGCGAATCGCTGGGGTTGAGCATGACGAACTTGGATTTGTTCTCGGAACCACCGCCCTTTGCCGCAATCTGCACGTCCACGGTGTTGCCAGGCACGAGCTCGACGTTCAGCACACAGGGCGTGTTGTCGCGCGTGTTCTTGCGCGCGAACAGCGGGTCGTCCAGCACCGAGGCGCGCAGCGGGTTGTCGGGGTTGGTGTAGCCGCGGCGCACGCCTTCATCGCATAGTTCCTGCAGGCTGCGGCGCGTGTCGAAGCGCACGTCCATGCCCACCTTGAGGAAGACGTTGACGATGCCCGTGTCCTGGCAAAGCGGCCGCTTGCCTTCGGCGCACATGCGCGAATTGGTCAGGATCTGGGCCATCGCGTCGCGCGCGGCGGGGCTTTGCTCGCGCTCGTAGGCGCGCGCCAGGTGGCGGATGTAGTCGACCGGATGGTAGTAGCTGATGAACTGGATGCCATCGGCGATCGACTGGATGAAGTCTTCTTCCTTGATGAGAACGGACATGGCGGCTTTACGGTTGCTAGGAAATGAACGAAGGGGTTTCTTGCGCCCGGCCTACTTGCCTTGCCAGACGGGTTTGCGCTTCTCGGCAAAGGCGGTGGCGCCTTCCTTGGCGTCTGCCGAAGTGAAGATGTGGGCGATGAGCGGGCGCTGCCGGTCGAACATTTCGTCGTGCGGCCAGTGGCCCGACTCGGAAACGATCCGCTTGGCGGTCTGGACCGCCAGCGGGCCGTTTTCGACGATGATGCGCGCCAGGTCCAGGGCGGCCTCCAGCGCCTTGCCCGGCTCGGTCAGCCGGTTGACCAGGCCAAAGTGATGCGCGCGCTCGGCGTCGAACATCTCGCCGGTGAGCACGATCTCCATTGCGATGTGATAGGGGATGCGGCGCGGCAGCCGCAGCATGCCGCCGGCGCCCGCGACCAGGCCGCGCTTGACCTCGGGCAGGCCGAAGCGGGCATTGCGCGCGGCGACGATAAGGTCGCAGGCCAGCGCCATCTCGCACCCGCCAGCCAGGGCATAGCCTTCGACCGCGGCGATCAGGGGTTTCTTGGGCGGTGCCTCGTTCAATCCGGCAAAGCCCCGCCCGGGGATCAGGGGACGCTCGCCGCTTTGCGCGAACGCCTTCAAGTCCATGCCGGAGGAAAACGTACTACCCGCGCCAGTCAGGATGCCGATGCGCACATCGTCGCGCGCGTCCAGTTCGTCCAAGGCGGCGGCCATGGCCTTGGCGGCTTCCAGGTTGATGGCATTGCGCGCCTCGGGGCGATTCACGGTAATGACCTGGATGCCGTCTGCGACCTCTACCTTGATCAACTCGGACATGGACTGCTCCTCTCTATGCTGAATTGGACAAATGCGGCGACATCGGCGCAGGGCGCGCCGGACACAAGGCCGAATGATACGACTTGCGGCGATGCGCGCCCCGTCCCCGAAATTTCTGCCCGAATGGGTCGGCCACCCCGCCGGGCGCCGGCGCCGGCCGGGCCGGCCCTGGCGCCAGTTAAAATGCTCGGTTTACTTCCGTCCGGGCCGGGCGCTTGGGGCGCCGCGCGCCGGCACCCCGCACGATAAGAATCCTATGCTCACCTTCCAGCAAATCATCCTCAAGCTCCAGGACTACTGGGACAAGCAGGGCTGCGCGCTGCTGCAGCCCTACGACATGGAGGTCGGCGCCGGCACCTCGCACACGGCGACCTTCCTGCGCGCGATCGGCCCCGAACCGTGGCGCGCGGCGTACGTGCAGCCGTCGCGCCGCCCGAAGGATGGACGCTACGGCGAGAACCCGAACCGCCTGCAGCACTATTACCAATACCAGGTCGTTCTCAAGCCGGCGCCCCCGGACATCCTGGACCTGTACATCGGTTCGCTGCGCGCCCTGGGCATCGACCCCCTGCAGCACGACATCCGTTTCGTCGAGGACGACTGGGAAAACCCCACGCTGGGTGCCTGGGGGCTGGGTTGGGAGGTCTGGCTCAACGGCATGGAGATCACCCAGTTCACTTATTTCCAGCAGGTCGGCGGCCTGGACTGCACGCCCACCACGGGCGAGATCACCTACGGCCTTGAGCGCCTGGCCATGTACCTGCAAGGCGTCGAAAGCGTCTACGACCTGGTCTGGACCGAAGGCGCCGGCGGCGAGCGCGTGCTGTACCGCGACGTCTTCCACCAGAACGAAGTCGAACAATCCACCTACAACTTCGAACATTCCTCGGCCGACATGCTGTTCGCCCATTTCAACGACTACGAGGCCGAGGCCAAGCGGCTCATGGAAGTCCCGCTCGCGCTGCCGGCCTATGAAGCCACCTTGAAGGCCGCCCACACCTTCAACCTGCTCGATGCGCGCGGTGCCATCAGCGTGACCGAGCGCGCCGCCTACATCGGCCGCATCCGCAACCTGTCGCGCGCGGTGGCGCAGGCCTACTACGATTCGCGCGAACGACTGGGCTTTCCCATGCTGCGCCGGGAGGCCGTGCAATGAGCGCGCAAACCCGCCCCCTGCTGGTCGAGCTGTTCACCGAAGAGTTGCCGCCCAAGGCCTTGAACAGGCTCGGGCAAGCCTTTGCCGAAGGCCTGCGCGCGTCCCTGGACAAGCAGGGGTTGCTCGCCTCGGGCTGCACCGTCGCGGCCTATGCGACCCCGCGCCGGCTGGCGGCCTTGTTCAGCCACGTGCTGCCGCAGGCCCCCGACCAGCCCTACGCCGAAAAGCTCATGCCCGTGTCCGTCGGCTTGGCCGCGGACGGGTCGCCCACGCCTGCACTGCGCAAGAAGCTCGCGGCCAAGGGGCTGCAGGACATCGATCCGGCCACGCTCTCGCGCGAGTCCGACGGCAAGCAGGAATACCTCGTGGCGCGCGGCACTGCTGCCGGCGTGCAGCTGACGCCTGGCCTGCAGCAGGCGCTGGATGACGCCGTGGCCGGTTTGCCCATCCCCAAGGTGATGCGCTATCAGCTGGCAGACGGGACGACGACGGTGCGCTTCGTGCGGCCGGCGCACGGCTTGGTCGCGCTGCACGGCGCCGACGTGGTGCCGGTGCGCGTGCTGGGGCTGGAAGCCGGGCGCACGGTGCACGGCCATCGCTTCTTGTGCCCGGCCCCCTTCGAGCTCACGACGGCATCGGCCTACGAGGCCGAGCTGGCCGAACGCGGCAAGGTCGTGGCCGCTTTCGCGACGCGCCGCGCCGACATCGAGGCGCAGTTGCAGACGCACGCGGCCCGGCTGGGCGCGACGCTGGGAACGGACCCGGAGGTCGAGGCCCTGCTCGATGAGGTGACCGCGCTGGTCGAGCAGCCCGCGGTCTACGTCGGCGAATTCGACCGCCGTTTCCTGGACGTGCCGCAGGAATGCCTGATCCTGACCATGCGGCTGAACCAGAAATACTTTCCGCTGTTCTCGCCGGAGACGGGCAAGCTGACCAACCAATACCTGATCGTCAGCAACATGGCGATCAAGGACCCGGCCAACATCATCGAAGGCAACCAGCGCGTGGTACGCCCGCGCTTGGCCGATGCCCAGTTCTTCTTCGAAACCGACCGTAAGACGCCACTTGCCCAGCGCGTGCCGCGCCTTGCCGACATCGTCTACCACAACAAGCTCGGTTCGCAGCTGGCGCGGGTCGAGCGCGTGCGCGCCGTCGCCCGGCGCGTCGCGGCGCTGCTGGGTGGCGACGAAGGGGCTGCGGACCGCGCCGCCTACCTGGCCAAGGCCGATCTGACCTCGAGCATGGTGGGCGAATTTCCCGAGCTGCAAGGCATCATGGGCGGCTATTACGCCGAGGCCGACGGTGAACCGCCCGACGTGGTGCGTGCGCTGCGTGGGCAGTACCGCATCCGCATCGACGCGCCCGTCTCGCGTGGAGACATCACCGCGACGGCGCTCTTTTTGGCCGATCGCGCCGAGACGCTGGTGGGCATCTGGAGCATCGGGCTGGCCCCCACCGGCGAACGCGATCCGTTTGGGCTACGTCGCGCCGCATTGGGCGTGATCAGCGCCTTCGAGCAGCTGGCTGCCGGCGGCCTGCTCGAGGTCAGCGACCCCGGGCAACTGACCCTGCAAGGGTTGCTGGACGATGCGGCGGCCACGTTCGAAGGCGGCATCGCCGCGTCGGTGCTCGAAGCAGTCACCGATTTCGTCTACGAACGCCTGCGCAACCAGCTGCAAGGCGAGTTCGACCGCAGCGCCGTGGACGCCGTGATCGCGCTGCGCCCGCCACTGCACCAGGCTGCTGCCCGCGTGCGGGCGGTCACCGCCTTCCAGCAGCTGCCCGAGGCAGAAAGCCTGGCCGCGGCCAACAAGCGAATTGGCAACCTGTTGCGCAAGGCGGAAGGGGAAATCGCCCAGCTGGACGAATCGCGGCTGTCCGAGGCAGCCGAGCGCGAACTGGCCCAGGCCGTGCGCCGGCTCGCGCCGCTGGCCGAAAACCAGCTGGCCGCCGGCGATTTCGCCGGGGCGCTGACCACCCTCGCGCAGGTGCGCACGGCCGTGGACGCGTTCTTCGCCGACGTCATGGTCATGGCCGAGGATCCGGCCGTGCGCGCCAACCGGCTCGCCCTGCTGGCGCGATTGCACGGCCTGATGAACCAGGTCGCCGACATTTCCAGGCTGGCAAAGTGAAGCTGCTCATCCTCGACCGCGACGGCGTCATCAACCAGGATAGCCCGGACTTCGTCAAGAGTCCGGAAGAATGGATCGCCCTGTCCGGCGCCTTGCAGGCGATCGCGCGGTTCTCCCGCGCGCGGTGGAAGGTAGTCATCGCCACCAACCAGTCGGGGCTGGCGCGCGGACTATTCGACATGGACGCCCTCAACGCCATGCACGCCAAACTGCGGCGCGAGCTGGCCGCCGCGGGCGGCGCCGTCGATGCGATCTTCGTCTGCCCGCACGGGCCCAACGACGGCTGCGACTGCCGAAAGCCCGCTCCTGGGCTCTTCCAGCAGATCGCCCGCCGTTACGAGATAAGCCTGTCGGGCGTGCCGGCCGTGGGCGATTCGCTGCGCGACCTGCAGGCGGCCGCCGCCGCGGGTTGTCAGCCTTGGCTGGTGTTGACCGGAAACGGCGAGCGCACGCGCGAGACGGGCGAGCTGCCGCGCGGCACGCGGGTGTGCTCGGATTTGCACGAACTCGCCGACGCCTTGCTGGAGGCTTGACCATGGCCGCGCTGCGCTCGCTGCTATACATGCTGTTCCTGGTCGTCACGGTGATCCCGTACGCCCTGGCCTGCATGCTGTGGGCGCCGCTGCCGCTGAAATGGCGCTACCGGCTGACGATGGGATGGCCGCGCCTGGCCATCTGGGGCGCGCGCGTCATTTGCGGAATACGGTGGCAAGTGCGCGGCGAGCATAACCTGCCAGACGCGCCGGCCATCGTGCTGGCCAAGCACCAGTCGGCATGGGAAACGCTTTTCCTGCCAGCCTACCTGCCGCGCCAAGCCTGCTTCGTCTACAAGCGCGAGCTGAACTTCATCCCCTTCTTCGGCTGGGGGTTGGCGCTGCTGCGCATGATCTCCATCGACCGCTCGCGCGGGCGCGACGCCTTCGCCCAGGTGGTCGCGCAAGGGCGCAAGCGCCTGGCCGAAGGCGCCTGGCCAGTGCTGTTTCCAGAAGGCACGCGCGTGGCGCCAGGCCAGGTCGGCCGCTACAAACTGGGCGGTGCCATCCTGGCGGCACGCACCGGCGCCCTGGTCATCCCCATCGCCCACAACGCCGGGGAATGCTGGCCGCGCAACGCCTTCGTAAAATCACCTGGGCTGATCACCGTCTCCATCGGCCCTGCCATCGATCCGCAAGGCCTGTCGCCGGAAGCGCTGAACCAAAAGGTCCAGGACTGGATCGAAGGCGAAATGCGACGCCTGAATCCCGAACGGTATGGCCAGCCCTGAACAGCTGGAGCTTCGTTTCGAACCGGACTGGCCGGCTGCGCAACGCGAGCCGGTACGCCAGCCTCCCGCCCCGCCCCGTGATCCGCAGGGCGCCGGCCCAGGGCCCGTCTCCCCGCCCCCCGCGGCGGCAACGGTGGCCACCCCCCGGCCTGATCCCTTGCCGCCTGGCGCGCGCTGGCGCGTGGTCTCGACCGACCAACAGGATATCGGCTTCGTGCTGCTGCGATCGCGCCGGCGCACCATCGGATTCGTCATCACCGACGATGGGTTACGCGTGACTGCGCCGAACTGGGTCACGCTGGCACAGGTCGACGATGCCGTACGCGAGAAATCGCGCTGGATTTTGGCCAAGCTGCGCGAATGGCAGGCGCGCAAGGAACAATTGGCCATGGCTGACACGCGCTGGCAGGCGGGCGGCCAGCTGCCCTACCTGGGCAAGCGCATCGTCCTGGGCCTGGCGGCCGACTGCCGCCAGCCCTTTTTGTCGGGCGACGCCAACGCCCCGCGCGACGGCGACACCCTGTGGCTGCCGCTGCCGGCCGATGCGTCTTCGGCGCGCGTGCGCGACGCCGCGCAATCGTGGCTGCAGCAGCGCGCCGACGCCTGGTTCGGCGCACGGCTTGCCTATTTCCTGCAGCGCACCGGCCTGAAAATCCGTCGTTGGCGGCTGTCCAGCGCGGCCACGCGCTGGGGGTCGTGCACCAGCGACGGCAGCATCATGCTCAACTGGCGCCTGATCCATTTTGCGCCGGACATCATCGACTACGTCATCGCGCACGAGCTGGCGCACCTGCGCGAAATGAACCACAGCCAGAACTTTTGGACCGAGGTCGGGAATATCCTGCCCGGCTTCGAAAGCGCCAAGGACGTGCTGCGCCGCTACGACCCAGCGTCGCTGCCGCTGCTCTAGCAAGGAAAAACCGAACGCCCCGCCCGGGCCGCCATTGCGCAAGCGCCGGCCCGTGCCGACGAACTTTGCTACGATCCCTTCCATAGATTCACGTCAAGGAGTACCCCATGCGCCTGCTGCACACCATGCTTCGCGTCGGCAACCTCGAGCGCTCGCTCGATTTCTACACCAACGTGCTCGGCATGCGCCTGTTGCGCAAGAAGGATTACCCCGAAGGCAAGTTCACCCTGGCCTTCGTGGGATACCAGGACGAATCTGAAGGCGCGGTCATCGAGCTGACCCACAACTGGGACACGGACCACTATGACCTGGGCACCGGCTATGGCCACATCGCGATCGAAGTCGAGGACGCCTACGAAGCCTGTGCCAAGGTCAAGGAACGCGGCGGCAAGGTCGTGCGCGAAGCCGGGCCGATGAAGCACGGCCAGACGGTCATCGCCTTCATCGAGGATCCGGACGGCTACAAGATCGAGTTCATCGAGCGCAAGACCCGCGTCGATTGACCGCAGCCGTCGCGCGCGCAGGCGGCGCAACGCCTGCCTGCACCCTTACCGGCACGGATGCACCAGGTCCTCAGGATCGAAATCATCCACGGCGATGACCGCGGCGACCGCTTCTTCAGCCTGCCGCAGGCGCTCGGATTCTTCGTCCGTCAATAGCCCCGCCTCGGCAGCGGCGCGCCAATCGCGCAGGCCCTGGGTGCGCAGCCGGTCGTAAAGTGGCTGCACCTCGCACACCAGCGCGAAGGCGCGATCGAGCTGTGCCACGCTGGGTGAGCCGCAAGTGCGCCAAAGGGTGCCCACCAGGCGGTCGCGCGCGGCGCCAGGTTCGGTCAGGATGCGCGCACACGCCTGCGTCAACGCGTCCGACGGCCCGGCGGCGCGCGGGCCCAGCGGCTGCACGAGGAACTTGAGCAGCCACGCCACCGGCCGGTTCGGCAGGTTGGCGAGGACTTCGGCCAACCGCGCCTCTATCGTGGCGCAGCCTTGCTCGACGCACCAGCGTACCAGCGGAAGATCCGCTTCCTGGCGGCCCTCGTCCTGCCAGCGCTTGAGCACCGCCGACAGCAAGTACAGTTCGGCCAGGATGTCGCCGAGCCTGGCCGAGAGCATCTCCTTGCGCTTGAGCTCGCCGCCCAACAGCCCCAACGCCGCTTCGGCCACCAGCGCAAAGGCGCTGGCGTAACGCCCCAGCTGGCGGTAATGCGCCCTCGCACGTCCGGCAGACGGTGCCGGTGCAGCCAGCCCTGCCGTCCAGCTGCGCAGCCATGCGCGCAGGGCATTCTTGGCGCTGTGGCCGGCATGCTTCCAGAATATGGCGTCGAACGCGTCCAGGCCGCGCGCGGCATCGTCGTCGGCCAGTGCCTCGATTTCCTTCATCAGGTAGGGGTGCGCGCGGATGGCCCCTTGCCCGAAAATGATCAGGCAGCGCGTCAGGATGTTGGCGCCTTCCACCGTGATGCCGACCGGCAGCGCGCGGTACAGGCCGGATAGATAGTTGTGCGGCCCGTCTATCACCGCCTTGCCGGCATGGATGTCCATCGCATCGTTGACCGCCTCGCGCATGCGTTCGGTCGCGTGGTATTTCATGATGGCCGAAACGACCGCGGGCTTCTTGCCTTGGTCCAGCCCCGCGCATGTCATGCGCCTGGCCGCCTCGACCAGATAGGCGTTGGCGGCCAGCCGGCCGAGCTTGTCCTGGATCCCCTCGAAGCGGGAAATGGGCAAGCCGAACTGCTTGCGTACGCGGGCATAGGCGCCTGCGCTGTGCGCAGCGAACGCCACGGCAGCGGCCGATAGCGACGGCAGCGAGATGCCGCGCCCGGCGGCCAGCGCGCTCATGAGCATCTTCCAGCCTTGGCCGGCGCGCGCCGGGCCGCCAATCAACGCATCCAGCGGAACGAACACGTCGCGGCCCACGGTGGGGCCGTTCTGGAAGACCTGCATCGACGGCACATGGCGCTTGCCGATCTCCACGCCCGGCAGGTGCGTCGGCACCAGGGCCACGGATATGCCGATGTCGGCCGGGCCGCCCAGCAGGCCTTCGGGGTCGCTGAGCTTGAACGCCAGGCCAAGCACGGTGGCCACCGGCGCCAGCGTGATGTAGCGCTTGCGCCAGTTAAGCCGTATGCCGAGCACCTCCCTGCCGTCGATCTCGCCGCGGCAGACCACGCCGGTGTCGGTCATCGATGCCGCATCCGAGCCCGCCTCGGCGCTGGTCAGGCCGAAACAGGGAATCTCGGTGCCATCGGCCAGCCGTGGCAGCCAATAGGCGCGCTGCGCGTCGGTACCGAACTGCATCAGCAGCTCGCCTGGCCCCAACGAGTTGGGCACCATGACGGTCACGGCCGCGGTCACCGACCGCAACGAGATGCGCCGCACGACCTCGGAGTGCGCATAGGCCGAAAACCCCAGGCCGCCGTATTCGCGCGGGATGATCATGCCGAAAAAACGCTGTGCCTTGAGAAATTGCCACACTTCGGGAGGCAGGTCGCGCCACTGGCTGTTGATCTTCCAGTCATCGAGCATGGCGCACAGCTCGGCCACCGGTCCATCCAGGAAGGCCTGCTCGGCATCGCTGAGCCGCGCTGGGGGCATGGCCAGCAGCTTGTTCCAGTCCGGATCCCCGGCGAACAGGTCGGCCTCCCACCAGACGTCGCCGGCGTCGATGGCCTCGCGCTCGGTGTCAGACAGGCCTGGCAATGCCTTGCGGGCCCAACGATAGACTGGGCGGGTCAGGCGTTCACGGCGCAAGTCGTTCATATCCAAGGCGTTCTCCTGCAGCAATGATGCAATCATGCCACGCGGCGCGCGATTGCGGCGCGCGCGAGGCCTGTGCCGGACGCGGCCAGCGCCGGACGGCTGGCAAGGACGGGCAGCTTCGCGTACAGTGCAGCGGCGACTCGCTTACCCGACGCCCATGCTCAACATCCTTTGGCTGGCTTTTTTCCTGACCGCCGCGGTCGTGGCCGCGGGCAAGTGGCTGCTGGCCGGCGATGGCCAGGTTTTCGCCGCCATCGTGGCCGCGCTGTTCGACATGGCGCGGCTGTCGGTCGAGGTCATGGTGCTGCTGTTCGGCACGCTGACACTCTGGCTGGGGTTCCTGCGCATCGCCGAACGGGCCGGCCTGGTCCAGGCGCTGGCCCGGCTGCTTGGGCCGCTCTTTGCCCGCCTCATGCCGGAAGTCCCGCGCGGTCACCCTGCCGTGGGGCTGATCACATTGAACTTCGCGGCCAACGCGCTGGGGCTGGACAATGCGGCCACGCCCATCGGCCTGCGCGCCATGCGCGAACTGCAAGCGCTCAATCGCGACCCGGAATCAGCCAGCAACGCGCAAATCCTGTTCCTTGTGCTCAACGCTTCGTCGTTGACGTTGCTGCCGGTGACGATTTTCATGTACCGCGCCCAACAGGGTGCGGCCGACCCCACGCTGGTCTTCCTTCCCATCCTGCTGGCCACCAGCGCATCGACGCTGGCCGGACTGCTGTCGGTGGCGCTGATGCAGCGCCTGCGCCTGCACGACCCGGTCGTGCTGGCGTGGCTGGGTTCGGCCGCCCTGGCGCTGGGCGGCTTCATGGCCATCCTGGCCTCGATGACGTCGGCGGCATTGGCCTCGCTGTCGTCGCTAGCGGGCAATTTGACGCTTTTCGCCATCGTCATCGCCTTTCTCGCGGCCGGGGCCATCCGCCGCGTGCCGGTTTACGAAGCCTTCGTCGACGGGGCCAAGGAAGGCTTTGACGTCGCGCGCGGCCTGCTGCCCTACCTGGTGGCGATGCTGTGCGCGGTCGGGGCGCTGCGCGCATCCGGCGCGCTGGACCTGGTGCTGGACGGCATCCGGTGGCTGGCGCAGGTGACCGGCTGGGACGCGCGGTTCGTCGATGCATTGCCCACCGCCCTGGTCAAGCCGTTTTCGGGCAGCGCCGCGCGCGCGATGATGCTGGAGACCATGCAGCACTTCGGCGTGGACAGCTTCCCGGCATTGCTGGCCGCGGTCATGCAGGGCAGCACGGAAACCACCTTTTACGTGCTGGCGGTGTACTTCGGCGCCGTCGGCATCAAGCGGGCCCGGCATGCCGTAGGCTGCGCACTGCTGGCGGACGTGGCCGGCGTGCTGGCCGCGATCGGCGTGTGCTATTGGTTCTTCGGCTAGCGGCCTGCGCGGCAGGCGGCGCCGGCCTGCCGCCACGGCGCGCCCGCCATCGCCTGTCTGCCCGGCGCTACTCCACCTTCAGGATCTTCATGCCGTTGGTGCCGCCGCTATCCTGATAGTAGTCGCCCTTGGTCAGGATGACCCAGTCGCCCGGCTGCACCTTGCCCCGGCGCTTTAGCTCGCCGATCGCCGCCTGGCTAAGCTCGGACGGGTCGTAGGCCGTCGGGTCGAAAGGGACAGTGTAGACGCCGCGAAACAGCGCCGCGCGGTTCTGCGTGGATTGGTGCCGGGTGTAGCAATAGATCGGCACGCCCGAGCGGATGCGCGACATGATCAGCGGGGTGTGGCCGCTTTCGGTCAAGGCGATGATGGCCTTGACGCCCGGGAAGTGGTTGGCCGCATACATGGCCGCCAGCGCGATCGTCTCGTCACAGCGCGAGAACGTCTCGCCCAGCCGGTGATGCGAGCGCGTCGTGGTCGGGTGCTTTTCCGCGCCCAGGCAGATTCGCGCCATGGCCTGCACCGCTTCCACGGGGTATTGGCCCGAGGCGCTTTCGGCCGACAGCATCACCGCATCCGTATAGTCGAGCACGGCGTTGGCCACGTCCGAGACCTCGGCGCGGGTCGGCAAGGAGCTCGAAATCATCGACTCCATCATCTGCGTGGCGGTGATCACCAGCTTGTTCAGGGTACGAGCGTGCTGGATGATGCGCTTCTGTATGCCGACGAGCTCGGCATCGCCGACCTCCACGCCCAGGTCGCCGCGCGCAACCATGACGCCGTCGCTGGCGCGTATCAAGGCGTCGAGCGCCTCGTCGTCGGCCACCGCCTCGGCCCGCTCGATCTTGGCGATCAGCCAGGCATCGCTGCCGGCTGCGCGCACCAGTTCGCGCGCTTGCTCGATGTCGCTGCCATAGCGTGGAAACGACACGGCGACATAGTCCAAGCCGAGCTCGGCGGCCAGGCGGATGTCCTGCTTGTCCTTGTCGGTCAGGCTCGGCGCCGACAGGCCACCGCCGCGGCGGTTGATGCCTTTGTTGTTGGATAGCGGGCCGCCCACCGTCACGGTGGTATGCACGGCGTCGCCCGACACATCGTCGACCTGCAGGACGATGCGGCCGTCGTCGAGCAGCAGCTCGTCGCCCGGGCGGCAATCCTTGACCAGATCGGGATAGTCGATGCCAACCACCGTTTCATCGCCCGCGTCGTAAGGGTGGCTGTTCGACAAAGTGAACCTTTGCCCCGGACGCAACGTGACGCGCCCTTGGGCAAAGCGCGCGATGCGGATCTTGGGGCCTTGCAGGTCGCCCATCAGCGCGACGAACCGTCCCTGCTCGGCGGCGAGTTCCCGCACCAGTCGGGCACGCTCGCGGTGGTCATCGGCATTGCCGTGGGAGAAGTTCAGGCGCGCGACGTCCATGCCGGCGCGTATCAGCTCGCCGATGCGCTCGCGGCTGGAACTGGCTGGCCCCAGGGTGGCAACGATCTTGGTTCGGCGCGATGCAGCCATGAAGCTTTCTCCACGAATGGCCAAGTAAAGTAGCAATGGTATCGCTTGCGCACGACGCTGCGTAGGTGCCCCTCTCAGCGGCCGCTGGCGCTGCCACCGGCAGCCGTCGAGGCAGCGCCACCGCAAGCCCGCGCCGCATTATCATGAGCGCTTTTCCTGCCAGACCACGACTGGACCGTGAAGATCGTCATCGCCCCCGATTCGTTCAAGGAAAGCCTCGGCGCGCCCGAAGTGGCGGCCGCGATCGCCGAAGGCGTGCGCCAGGCCGCTCCCCAGGCCGAGATTGTCTGTATTCCCATGGCCGATGGCGGCGAGGGTACGGTCGCGGCTGTGCTTGCAGCCACCGGCGGCCAATGGAAAACCACGCCCGTGCAAGGCGCCTTGGGCGAGCCGTTGCAGGCGCGCTGGGGCTGGCTGGCCGACGACACCGCAGTCATCGAAATGGCCGCCGCCGCCGGGTTGGAGCAAATCGCGCCCGCCGACCGCCGCCCGCTGCAAGCCAGCAGTTTCGGCG
>Ga0164243_10010638_pt1 | contig 13210 bp, 13 predicted proteins | sample OricompcompostOP_FD_108781 | JGI IMG/M metagenome (GOLD analysis project Ga0164243, IMG submission 108781) | Organic Plus compost microbial communities from Emeryville, California, USA - Original compost - Organic plus compost (OP) | ecosystem: Engineered > Solid waste > Mixed feedstock >... | reverse complement strand
CTGGTAGGAGAGGAACGCCGGCGTGAGGGTGGTCTTGCTCGGCCCGCCCTGCGTGCCGGTGTAGATCTGGTCGAACACCTGCCAGCATCCGATCAGCCCGAGGGTGAGAACGGTGAAGAGGGTGGGCTTCAGCTGCGGAAGCGTGACCCGCCAGAAGCGCTGCCATCCGTTCGCGCCGTCCATCATCGCGGCCTCCATCACGTCGCCCCCGATGTTCTGCAGGGCGGCGAGGAACAGCAGCATGAACGTGCCGCTCGTGGTGAACACCGCCATGAGGATGAACGCCGTCATCGCGACGGACGGACCCGCGAGCCAGTCCCACCACGAGATGCCGAGAAAGCGGCTGTCGGTGAGGAACGCCGGTCCGTCGGTGATGCCGAACGCGCCGAGCAGGTTGTGCAGCACCCCGCTCGGGTTGTTGAACCAGTTCGGTCCACCGATGCCGATCGCCGCCAGCACCTTGTTCACCACGCCGGTCGACGAGAACAGGAAGAGCCAGAGCACGGTGATCGCCACAGAGCTGGTCACCGACGGGAAGTAGAAGGCGGTGCGGAAGAAGCCGCGACCCCGGAGGATCGCCCGGTTCACGAGGACGGCGAGGAACAACGCCAATGCCGTCTGGAGCGGCACGACGAGCAGCACGTACCACGCGTTGTTCCGCAGGGCGGTCCCGAAGTCGCGCTCGGCGAGGCCCCCGCCTGTGAGGATCGCCGCATAGTTGTCCGCTCCCACGAAGCTGACGTTCGACGAGAGGGGGCTGCCGCGACCGCTCCAGTCCGAGAAGCTCACCCACAGCGCCATGAGCACGGGGACCGCGAGGAAGACTCCGAGGATGATGACGACGGGCGCCGTGAAGAGCCAACCCGCGGCCGCCTCACCGCGGTGGATGCCCGTCCGCCGGGAACGGGATCCACCGCGGCGAGGCGCAACGGTCGACGTGGTCATCGCTATCCGACGATCGCCTCGAGGTTGGACTGCACCTGTTCCAGCATCGATGGGATGTCGGCCGAGCCGAGCTGCTCGATCTGAGCGTTGAAGTCGCTGATCACATCGGCGGCCCCCTCGACGGTCGGCATCCCGCTGGCATAGTCGGCGCCGGCGAGGAACGATGCGAGGTCGGGATTCGCGTCGGTCCACTCCTGCGCGGCCGACTGGATCGACGGCATCACGCCGAACGCGTCGGAGAAGCCCAGCTGGACGTCCTTGCTCGTGAGGTACTCGACCAGGTCGAGCGCTGCCTGCTGGTTCGGGCTGTCGGCCGGGACGCCCCAGCAGTTGGTGAACTGGAGCGTGCCCGCGCCCGCGGGACCCTCTGGCAGCTCGACGACGCGGTAGTCGACGTCGGGGAAGTCCGCCTGCATCGCGCCGACGATCCAGTTGCCCTCGATCGTCATCGCGGAGAGCTCCTTGCCGAAGGCCTCGCCGCCCCAGCCCGCCCCGAGCTCCGGTGCGAACGTGAGCGAGCCGTCGTTGATGAGCCTCTGCACGTATTCGAGCGCCTCGACGTTCTCGTCGCTGTCGGCGATCGCCTCGGTTCCGTCCTCGCTCACGAGTCCGCCGCCGGCCTGCGCCATGAAGACTCCGACCCGCTGGTATTCGGCGCCGAGGCCGAGGCCGACGCGTCCGTCGGTGGTGAGCCGTGCCGCGACGTCCGCGAGCTCGTCCCAGGTGGTCGGGATGTCATCGTCGGTCAGCCCCGCCTCTTGCCAGAGCCGGTTGTTGATCACGAGCGCGAGGGTCGAGAAGTCCTTCGGCGCGCAGTAGAACTCGTTGTCGTACGTGAAGTTCTGCACGAGGGTCGGGTAGAAGTCGTCCGCGTTGTCGAGCATGTCGCCGTAGGCGAGCAGCGACCCGTTCTCGGCGTAGCCGGCCAGGAAGTCGCTCGACAGGTAGAACACGTCGGCGGGCTCGCCGGAGGCGAATCCCTGGGAGAGCTGCTGGGTGAGGTCGTTCGCCACGGTGACCTCGGCGTCCGTGCCGGACTGGTCCGACCATGCCGCGACGGCGTCCTCGACCGCCTGCGTCTCTGCATCGCCGCTCGAGCCGATGAGGACGCTGAGCGAGTCGTCGCTCGACGTCAGCCCGCCGCCCTCACCGCCGCCTCCGCCGCCGTCGTCGAATCCGGAGCCGCATGCCGTGAGCGTCAACGCCCCCGCGGCTGTGATGGCGACGGCCGTTGCAAGCCGTCGCATGCGTCGTGATCGCATTCCTATCTCCTTCGATAAGCGGCAGCACCCGCCGCAATTTGATCGATCAAATTCTGGACGCCTTTCACGCTAGGTCGCTTCCTCCGCTCCGTCAACCCCGGCACGTCCCGCGAGACGACAGCGAGTCACGACTCGCTCGCGTCCCCCGGCATGAGCGGCGACTCGCGAGCCGGAGCGGGCCACGGGTAGGGTGGTTGGATCGTTCAAGAGGCTCGTCGCGCGAACCGCGACGCCGAGGCGAGGAGGGAGCGACGGAATGCCCGGGATGCCGACGGTCACCGACGTCGCCCGGCTCGCCGGGGTGTCGCGCCAGACGGTCTCGAACGTCTTGAACTCTCCCCAGATCGTCAAGCCCGTCACCCGGGAGCGGGTGCAGCGCGCGATCGCGGAGCTTGGATACCGCCCGCACGCATCCGCGCGTCGGCTCCGCACCCGGAGAAGCTCGACGATCGGCGTCCGTCTCGACCCCTTCGCCAACGGCATCTCCGGCGCGGTGCTCTATCGGTACGTGCGCGAGCTCACTGCGAGAGCGGCCGTTCGTGGCTTGCGCATCCTCCTCTACACGGCGCAGAGTGCAGAGGAGGAGATCGAGCAGTTTCGCATGCTCGTCGAGGGTGCCGATGTCGACGGGTTCGTCCTCACCTCCACCTATGACGGCGACCCGCGCACCGGATGGCTGATCGAGCACGACGTTCCGTTCGCGACCTTCGGCCGTCCGTGGGGCGAGAGCGACCTCGACGACCCCCGTCACCTCTGGGTGGACGTCGACGGAGCGGCCGGGACGGCCGCAGCCACGGAGTACCTGCTCGAGTCCGGTGCTCGTCGCATCGCGTTCCTCGGCTGGCCGAGCCCCTCGGGCACCGGCGACGATCGCGAGCGCGGATGGCGGGTCGCCCTGGAGAGCCGCGGCATCGCGACGGGCCGTCGGTTCGCGATCGAAGACAGCGTGGCGGGTGCCCGTGCGCTCATCGCGGGGGTGCTCGATTCGGGTGAGGCTCCGGACGCGCTCGTCTGCGCGAGCGACTCCCTGGCGCTGGGCGCGCACCTCGCCGTCGGTCAGCGTCCGCTGCTGCTGACCGGATTCGACAACACGCCCGTCGCGGAGGCGCTGGGCTTCTCGAGCGTGGAGCAGCTCCCCGAGAAGGTGGCCGAAGGCACCCTCGACCTCCTCACCGGATCGGGAGGGCGAGACATCCGTGCTCCCGGCGTGGCGGAGGGCGGGCCCTCTCACGTGCTCGTGACACCGGCCCTCGTGCGCCGCTGACCGAGCCCCCGCCGATCAGGCGGCCTGCGTGAGCGAGCGGATGCTCTGGGTGCCTTCGGCGAGGACCCGGTAGATCCGTTCGTATCCGGCCGCCATGACGGGGAGATCGAAACGGGCTTCGACGTGTGCGCGACATGCGGCAGGGTCGAGGTCGTCCGCGCGTCCGATGGCGCCCGGAAGGTCGGCGAGTCCATCGACGATGATCCCCGTGCGGCCGTCGTCGACCACCTCGGGGACGCTTCCGCGGCGAGTCGCGACAACGGGCGTCCCGCACGCCATCGCCTCGACCATGACCATGCCGAAGGGCTCCTCCCACTGGATCGGGAAGACCAGGCATGAGGCGTTGGCGAACAGCTCTCGCTTGGCCACGGCATCCGCCTCGCCGACGTACTCGGCGTCGGAGCCCAGGCGCGGCGCGACCTCGTTCTCGAAGTACTCGCGCTCCGGCGGCTCGTTGAGCTTGCCGGCCAAGAGGATGCGCCGCCCGGCCGCCCTGGCGGCGTCGATGGCGAGGTGCGCACCCTTGTCGGGACTGAAGCGCCCGATCCAGAGCACATCCCTCTCCTTCTTCTCCTGAAACGGAAACGACGAGACGTCGATCGCGTTGTGGACGGTGCCGACCCAGTTGAGGTCGGGGTTGAGTCGACGCTGAGCATCCGAGATGGCGACGATGTCGACCGAGCGGCCCAGCCGAGCGTAGTAGTCCCCGTTCTCGCCCGTGACCGGCCCGTGCATCGTCGTGACGGTGGGCGTGGTGCGTCCCCGTGCGAGGAGCGGACCCGCCAGCGTGTGGTCGTGGACGACGTCCAGATCGAGCTCGTCGAGGGCGCGCGCCGCCTCCGCGGCGAGGACGACCTCCGGCACGGCGCTCTTGCCGAGCAGATGCGACGGCGGTTCGTCGTACGCGGCGATGTGGCGGGCCGCCTTCGTCCGGTGCGGACCAGCGCCGATCACCGTGACCTCGTGTCCGCGGTCCGCCAGCTGATCCACGAGAGCCGCCACGACAGCCTCTGTGCCGCCGTAACCGCGCGGCGGCAACTCGAACCACGGGGGAGCCACCATGCCGATCCGGAGGGGCGTGAATGCGTCGGGCTGGACTCCGCGGTCTTCTGCTGACTCGATGACGAACGACATACGCTGCTCCTTCCCTGGGTGGTGGCGCAAGGACGGCTTACTCCGGTGGCGGTCGCCGTACCTTTCGTGACGGTTGCTGGTACCTCCGTATGCTAGTAGAGCAAACTTGCAACTACAAATGGAACGTTATTAGACGCGGGAATGAAGTTGTAGACTCGTCGCGAGGATGATGAGCATGCCGGACGAGTCACAGGAGACACAGGCCGACCGCCAAGACCTCTCCGCGCTCGACGACGGGTCCGTCGCCTTCTACACGATCGGCCAGGTGGCCTCGGTGCTCGGCATCCAGCCCGCCGCCCTCCGCCGTCTTGACGAGCACGACCTGGTGACACCGGAGCGTTCGGAGGGCGGGCAGCGCCGGTACTCCCGCGATGAGGTCGAGCGACTCCGCGAGATCGTCCAGTTGACCGAGGAGGGCGTGACCCTGCCAGGAGTCCGCAAGGTGCTCGCTCTGAGGCAGCGGGTCAGCGACCTCGAGGATGAACTGGCCGCACTGAAGGAGCGCGACGCGGGCCGGTAGCGACGTGTCTCGGCGTTCGCGGCGGTCTGGCTTCGAGTGACGGGCATCCGCCCGATGCGGAGTCGGTCCACCGCAGCCTGCCGATGCGAACCGCGGGCCGACGAGCGGGATCCGAACGCTCACTCCGCGGCTGGTTCCGGCAGCACCCTGAGCCCGTTGACGGAGTTGCTGGCTCGCGACAGCAGGTCGAGCCACTCGCGGTTCAGCGGGCCTCGGGAAGCGTCGTCGTAACTGAAGTAGAGGGACGAGCTCTTCGAGATCCACACCGTTCCGTGGGAGCCCCCTCGCGCCACAGCCGTGTCGCCCTCGACATCCGGCTCATTGTCCCAGCTGAAGCTGAAGCTCTCGTCGCGCCGGAGCTTCGAGATGATGACCGCCTGCACATGTCGCAGCGCGCGATCCTCGATCTCGATCGCCGGTGCGACTCCGTAGATCAACGAACCCATGAGACGACCTCTCTCGCTCAACGTGAGCGGGCGCGCGCCGTCCGATGCCGCCTTCGTGTTGGTTCGCGCCAGGGCCTTCGGGCCCGCGCACCTGCCTGTGTGGGTCCGACTCTAGGGCCGAATGGCGTTTCTGGGTAGGGCCGGGGGTTTTCTGGCCCTTGACGGTCAGGCGACGGTCGAGCTGCGCACGATGAGCTCTGGGGGCAGGCGCTCCGACTCGACCTGCTCGCCGGCCAGTTTCCTGAGGAGGGTCTGCAGCGCGCGCCGGCCCATCTCGTGCATGGGGGAGCGGATCGTCGTCAGCGGGATGGAGATGGACGCAGCGAGCGGAGTGTCGTTGTAGCCCACGAGAGCGACATCGTCCGGGATCTGCAGGCCCTTGTCGCGGAGAGCGCCCATCGCGCCGATGGCCGCGAAGTCGTTCGTGGCGAAGATCGCATCCGGGTACGGTCGGGTCGACAGGATCTGCTCCGCCGCCTCACGGCCGGCTGCCGCATCGAAGCCGTTGAACACGATGCGATGCGGGGGGATCTCGATTCCCTCTGCCGCGAAGCGGTCGATCAGGCCCTGTGACCGCTCGCGCGCCGTCGACGCGAAGGGGAGCCCGGCGAGGATCGCCACGTCTCGCCGCCCGATCTCGAGCAGATGCTCGGCGATGAGCCGCCCGCCGACGGGATCGTCGCAGGTGACGGAGACGTGCCCCTCGAGCCGGCGCGAGGTGAGCACGAACGGCACTCCCTGCGCAGCGAGGTCGTCGAGGAAGGGATCGTCGAGGTGCGCATCGCCGAAGATCAGACCGTCGACCCGACGATCGAGCATGTTCTGCGTTCGGGCGCGTTGCAGCTCCGGCTTGTCGAGGGAGTTCGTCACGAAGGTGGAGATGCCCGCCTCGGTCGCCGCCTCTTCGATGCCCTCGTAGATCGTCGCGAGCACGAAGTCCTGCAGCCGGGGGACGAGGACGCCGATGAGGTTGGATCGCGCGGTGCGAAGGCTCGTCGCATGCGGATTGCGGCGGTAGCCGTTCCGCTCGGCCGATTCGAGGATCGCCGCGACTGTCTCTGCCGACGCCCACCGCTCGGGCTGGGTCTCCTCGGGATTCAGCACGCGCGACACGGTCGTGACGCTCACGCCGACGGCATCGGCAATCATCCGCTGGGTGAATGGTCGCCGGGTAGCGGTCATTGGTGCTCCTGTCGTCCTCTCTCATTATGTCGGTGGTCCGCTGCCCGTGTCCGTCCGTGCGGGCGGAAACACGCCAGAAACGGACGATTTACACAATCGATAAACACAAACGATTGACGCAATCGTTTGTGGTGGTGCAGACTAAGGAACCGATTCGCCCACGAGGCGAGCCGTCCCATTCACCATGCGACTGAAAGCTGCCAATGACGCACATCGTTGTCCTCGCCACCGGCGGAACCATCTCGTCGCGAAAGAGGCACGACGGCGCGGCGGTCGCCACGGACTCGGCCGAGGCGCTCGTGCGGGCCGCGGATGCCGGCAGGCAGGTCACCGTCGAGCCGATCGATCTCCTGCGCGAGAACTCGTTCAACCTCTCGCTCGGCGACCTCCGGCGGATCGCAGAGGGGGTGCGAGCACAACTCGCACGCCCGGAGGTGGACGGCATCGTCGTCACGCACGGGACCGACACCGTCGAAGAGACGAGCATGCTGCTCGACCTCGTGCACGCCGACGAGCGTCCGGTCGTCCTGACCGGGGCGCAGCTCTCGCCGGACGACGAGGCTCACGACGGGCCGCGTAACCTGCGCGAGGCCATCGCGGTCGCGGCGGCGCCCGGATCCCGGGGTGCGGGCGTGCTCGTGAGCTTCGCCGGGCGCATCTTCGCCGCCGCGGGCATCCGGAAGGGCGCCACGACCGCCGCCCAGCCGTTCGTCGCGCCGACCGGACACATCGGCAGCGTTGTGGCCGGACGGGTGACCTTTCACACACGCCCCGTGCGCGAAGAGGTGCTCCCCGCCCCGACGGAGGCGTTCGACGCGACGCGGGTCGACATCCTCGTGGCCTACCCCGGTGCCACGCCCGACCTGTTCGACGCATCCGTCGCCGCCGGCGCGGCAGGGATCGTCCTCGCGGGCACGGGCACCGGCAACCTGAACCGCGGCTTCGTCGACGCGATCAGATCGGCGACGGACGCTGGAACGGTCGTGGCGCTGTCCACGCGCGTGGCGGACGGCCCCGTCGTCCCCGTGTATGGGGACGGGGGAGCGGTCGACGTCCTCGCGGCAGGCGCAGTGCCCGTGACCTGGCTGCCCTACTCACAGGCCCGCGTGCTGCTCGCACTCCTTCTCAGTCATTACCCTTCCGGCGAAGCCGCGAGTCGGCTACGCCGGTACTGACACACCCCCACTCGGCAACACCTCAACCGGCAACGGAAAGGACACACCATGGCAAAGGACATCTTCGTCGCATTCGGCATCGACGTCGATGCCGTCGGCGGCTGGCTCGGCTCATACGGCGGGCAGGACTCTCCCGGCGACATCTCGCGCGGCATCTTCGCAGGAGAGGTGGGCGTTCCGCGCATCAACGACCTGCTGGCAAAGTACGAGCTGCCGTCGACCTGGTTCTGGCCGGGGCACTCGATCGAGACGTTCCCCGAGCAGTTCGAGCAGGTCGTCGCCTCCGGACACGAGATCGGCGTCCACGGCTACAGTCACGAGAACCCCATCGCCATGACGCGCGAGCAGGAATCGGCGATCCTCGACTACTGCATCGACCTCATCCAGAAGCGCACCGGCTCCCGGCCAACCGGGTATGTCGCACCCTGGTGGGAGTTCTCCCCGGTCACCAACGAACTCCTGATCGAGCGCTCGATCCGCTACGACCACTCCCTGATGCACCGCGACTTCACCCCGTACTACGTGCGGGTCGGCGACAGCTGGGACAAGATCGACTACGACAAGCCGGCCTCCACGTGGATGAAACCGCTGGTGCGCGGCCACGAGACCGACCTCGTCGAGATCCCCGCGAGCTGGTACCTCGACGACCTGCCCCCGATGATGTTCATCAAGTCGAGCCCGAACAGCCATGGCTTCGTGAACCCGCGGCACCTCGAGGAGATGTGGCGCGACCAGTTCGACTGGGTCTACCGCGAGCAGGACTACGCCGTGTTCACCTTCACCATCCACCCGGATGTCTCCGGACGTCCCCAGGTGCTCCTCATGCTCGAGCGCCTGATCGAGCACATCAACTCCCATGAGGGAGTCCGCTGGGCGACGTTCGACCAGATCGCCCAGGACTTCCAGACCCGTTTCCCGCGCAACGCCTGATCCGCTCTCGAAAGGACTGAATCCATGACCGCACAAGCACCGGTGGACGGGCTGCGCACCGTCACCAAGAAGGAGACGAGGCGGGCGACGAAGATCGCCTTCTTCGCGTGGACCATCGCGGTCTACGACTTCATCCTCTTCGGAACCCTGCTGCCTCGCATTGAGGAGAGCTTCGGGTGGGACACCAGCTACGCTCTGCTGATCTCGACGCTCGTGAGCGTCGGCACCGGCATCGTCGTGCTCTTCGTCGGCCCGCTCGTCGACAAGCTGGGGCGACGGAAGGGCATGATCATCTCGGTCGGCGGCACCGCGGCATCCTCTGCCGCGACCGCCGCAACCGTCGGCGCCGCATCCCTCGTCGGGGTGCGAAGCATCAGCGGCCTCGGCCTCGCCGAGCAGTCGATCAACGCCACCTACCTCAACGAGCTCTATGCGCTCACCGAGGACAAGAAGATCAAGCGCAACCAGGGGTTCGTCTACTCGATGGTGCAGACCGGATGGCCGCTCGGCGCGTTGCTCGCGGCGGGCTTCGTCGCGCTTGTGACGAGCATCTTCGGACTCGACAGCTGGCGTATCGCCTTCCTGCTCGCGACCGTTCCCGCGATCATCGTCGCCCTCGTCTGCCTGAAGCTCAAGGAGAGCCCCCAGTTCGTCGCCCAGCAGATGATCCAGCGCATGCGCAAGGCCGGTCAGCGTGAGGAGGCCGCCGCCTTCGCCCGGCGCACCGGGCTCGACGAGCAACAGCACGGCGCCCCCATCAAGCGCATCTTCCAGGGCAAGCACCTCCGCAACACGCTCGTGCTGTCGCTCGCCTGGCTGATCAACTGGTTCGGGATCCAGACGTTCTCGGTGCTCGGCACAACCGTTCTCGAGACCGGAAAGGGCATCGAGGCATCCAACGCGCTTCTGCTGGTCGTGGTCTCGAACCTCGTCGGCGCGCTCGGCTATCTCACCCACGGCTGGCTGGGCGACCGGTTCGGCCGCAAGAACGTCATCGTGGCCGGCTGGATCCTCGGCGGCATCTGCTTCGGCGCGATGCTCCTCGGCCCGAGCAACCCGGCCTTCGTGCTCATCACCTACATGCTCGGCCTGTTCTTCCTCCTCGGCCCGTACGCCGCGATCATGTTCTTCCAGGCGGAGTGCTTCGACACAGACTGCCGGGCCACGGGCAGCACGTTCATCGGCGCCATGAGCCAGCCGGGCGCCATCATCGGAGGGTTCATCCTGACCGGTCTGGTTGCGGCGGCGGTGCCGTTCTCCACGGCCGCCCTGTGGGTCGGGGCGCTCGGTACTCTCGTCTCCGGGCTCATCATGCTCGGCGCTCGCTCGGTCGCCCCGGCCCATCGCGAGGACGAGGGCAAGCCGGACGAGTTGGCCGACCCGATCGTGGAGGGCTCGCGATGACGGACGCGCCTGTCGCGATCATCAGCGGCGCGGCATCCGGCATCGGCCGCGCCACGGCTGCCGCCCTGGCCGAGCGGGGAGACCGGGTGGTCATCGGAACGTTCCCCGGTGACCCGCACGACGCATCCGTCACCCTCGACGCCGTCGTCGCAGCCGGAGGGGAGGGCACGATCGTCGAGCTCGACGTGAGCAGCACCTCGTCGGTCCAACGGTTCGTCGATGCGGCGCGCGCGGCCTATGGCCGTGTGGATCATGTGATCGCGAACGCGGGCATCCTTCGGCGCGCACCGTTCGAGACGATGACCGACGAGCAGTGGGATGAGGTGCTCCAGGTCGATCTGCACGGTGTGATGCGTCTTGCCCGGGCGGCAGCGCCGCACCTCGGCGCCGGCGGGTCCATCGTCGCCATCTCCTCCATCGCGGGCGGGGTCTACGGGTGGCAGGAGCACGCCCATTACGCCACCGCCAAGGCTGGCGTCGTCGGACTGATCCGCAGCCTCGCGGTGGAGTACGGGCCGCGCGGCGTCCGTGCGAACGCGATCATCCCGGGGCTCATCGAGACGCCGCAGTCGCTCGACGCCGTGAACTCCCTCGGACCAGACGGACTCGAGCGGGCCGGCGGGTACATCCCGTGGGGCCGCGTCGGCCGCGCCGAGGAGGTGGCTGCGGTCATCCGGTTCCTCACGTCCCCCGATGCCTCGTACGTCAGTGGCCAGGCGATCACCGTCGACGGCGCTCTCACCGTCGCGATGAGGGATTGAGGTGCGGATGACTGTCGAGACAGCGGATGCCGCGGGGATGCTGGCCGGCCGGACGGCCGTGATCACCGGGGCTGCGAGCGGGATCGGGTTCGCGATCGCCCGGCATTTCGTCGCCGCGGGAGCATCAGTGGTGCTCGCCGACCGGCAGGAGACCGTTCGCGATCGAGCGACGGAGATCGGTGCCGCGGGCGCAGTGGTCTTCGATGCGACGGATGAATCCGCGGTGCGCGATTGCGTGGCGGAGGCCGGGGCCGTGCTCTCCCGCATCGACACCCTCGTGACATCTCACGGCATCCTGACCGAGGCTCCGGCATCGGAGATGACCCTCGAGACCTGGCAGCAGACAATCGACGTCGATCTGACCAGCGTGTTCCTGCTGAACCGCGCGGTTCTGCCCGGGATGCTGGCGCGTGGCGACGGCCGCATCATCAACGTCGCCTCGCAGCTCGGTCTCAAGGGAGGCACCGGTCTGGCGCACTATGCCGCGGCGAAGGCGGGTGTCATCGCCATGACGAAGTCGATCGCCCTCGAAGTGTCGTCGCGGGGCGTGCTCGTGAACGCGATCGCGCCCGGGCCGATCGAGACGCCACTCGTCGACGGCATCAGCGAGGACTGGAAGCGCGCCAAGAGGCACGAGCTGCCGCTCGGGCGGTTCGGCACCGTCGACGAGGTCGCCCCGACGGCGGTGCTGCTCGCATCGAATCCCGGCGGCAACATCTACGTCGGTCAGACGCTCGGCCCGAACAGCGGAGACGTGATGCCCTGATGTGCGGCGCCTGCGGTGGAGCGACGGCGGAGTGGCTCGAGGCCTTCCTCTCGAGGGGCTATGAGCGCACCGTCGTCGCTTCCCGCCTCAGCACGCTGGCGGCGGGCTTCTCCGTCGAGACGCATCCGGCAGGCTGGACGCTCCGATCGAACGGCGGAGCGACGGAGTTCTTCGGCTCGCCCGCCCGTCTCGTGGCCGCCGCGATGGGCCGGCCCGGTGCACCGTCGGACGCCATCGGAGTCGAACGGTGGGTGGCCGGTCTCTCGGCGCATCGCCCGGTGGAGGTCCGGCGCGACGAGGTCCCCCCTCGGCACCGGGAGACGGTTCCGGGCCCGGTGCTCGGAGGGAGCGACCCGCGGACATCCGTCAACCGCCTTCTCGGCTTGCTCGCCTCACGCAGCCTGCCGCGGGCGGCCTTCGCGCGCACGCTTCTCCGCGACGGTGAAGGTGAGTGGGTCTTCGGCCTCGGGATCACCTCAGCACCGAGCTGAGCAGCAGGCTCGTCTCGCTGTTCACCACGCCGTCGATCGACCGGATGCGCCCGAGCACGCGATCGAAGTCGGTGAGCGTCTCCGTCCGAAGCTCCGCGACGAGGTCCCAGCCGCCGTTCGTGGTGTGGAGCGCGCTGATCTCGGGGAATCCGCGGAGCTCGCGGATGACCCGATCGGTCGTCCGCCCCTCCACCTCGATGAAGGAGACGGCGTGGATGGCAAGCGGGTCGAGCTCGTCTCGTACTCGCACCGAGAACCCGACGATCGTCCCGGACGAGATGAGCCGGGCCAGTCTGCTGTTCACGGTGGCGCGGGCGACCCCGAGCCGGCGTGCGATCGTCGCGACCGGCATCCGCCCGTCCTCGCGCAGCAACGAGATCAGCCGGCGGTCGAGATCGTCGAGGCTCATGCACAGAACATATAGCAGGGCGGCCGTGATCCCGCTGGTCGTCCCCTCTCTTCCTCACGCTGGTCGGTCCCTCCGTTCCCCACCGTTGGTCCGTGCCTCCGTTCCCCACCGTTGGTCCGTCCCTCGTCGCTGGCGGCCCCTCACCGGTGGTCGGGTCTTTCACTGTTGTCGGCTCCTCGCCGTTGGTCGGGTCTTTCACTGTTGTCGGCTCCTCGCCGTTGGCCGGCTCCCTCACCGATCGTCGGCTCCTTGCCGTTGGTGGGCTCCTCGCCGTTGGTGGGCTCCTCACTGCTGGTCGGCTCCTCGCCGTTGGTGGGCTCCTCGCCGTTGGTGGGCTCCTCACTGCTGGTCGACTCTCGCCGTTGGCGGGGTCCTCACCGTTGGTCGGGCCTTTCACTGTTGTCGGCTCCTCGCCGTTGGCGGGGTCCTCACCGTTGGTCGACTCTCGCCGTTGGTGGGCTCCTCACTGCTGGTCGACTCTCGCCGTTGGTGGGCTCCTCACTGCTGGTCGACTCTCGCCG
>Ga0164243_10010636_pt1 | contig 13211 bp, 10 predicted proteins | sample OricompcompostOP_FD_108781 | JGI IMG/M metagenome (GOLD analysis project Ga0164243, IMG submission 108781) | Organic Plus compost microbial communities from Emeryville, California, USA - Original compost - Organic plus compost (OP) | ecosystem: Engineered > Solid waste > Mixed feedstock >... | reverse complement strand
GCCGCGTAGTCGCGACAGACCTCAATGAGGCTCTGCACTCGGCCCAGGACTTTCGTTCTCACCATCATATTGGTGATGAGGACGCCGCCAGCCGCCACTGCCGCGACCACGACCAGGATAATAATAAAGGTCGTAGCCTGCGCGAGCAGTGCCGGGAAGAGTGTAAGCGCGAGAAGCGCAACAATGGCAAGGGCAACGATTGGGATAAGGGCAGAACACACCAAACCCACCTGCATAATCGCATCAATGGTCATTCCACCTTTATTGCGATCAGGATTCATCCGCCAGACCTCCTGTTGAACTGAATTCATTGTCAAGCTGGACACCCATAAGTTTATTCTTCTACATAGTTTTAACTAATGGCCTGATAGCGCTGCATTTTTTCGGAGAAAAGAAGTCGTGCCACATCTAATAAAATCAGCATACGATTAGAGAGCAACGCACACCCAGCAGCAAAGGGGACAGCCCAGTGAGGGATAGTAGCCTGACGTACATTTCCAGCAGTGATTGCAGCGGCAGGAACTGGTAACATCTCGCTGACAGCATCTACCACGAAGCAAATGACCATCTCATTACACTGCAATGATAACAGGCGAGTGCGAGGGGTATAAGCCACCTGTTCCAGCCCAAGAAACATACGTAGATCAACCACCGACACGATAGCTCCACGCAAGTTCATAACACCACGAACCCAGGGAACCACATTAGGAACAGGAGTCAGATCACCAAGACGCTCAACTCCCTGCACGTGCTCCGCTTTGACAGCATACTCGCGCTCTGCCAGCGTAAACACCAGATACTGCTCACCGACAACAGCCGGTTCAGCGCCTTCAGCCACATCTTGCTTTCCCTGCAAGTGGGAGAGAGAGGACAAGCGAGCCTGGAGTTGCTGGAAGGCAGCGAGTCTATCACGTTGCAACATCTTCAGATCATCACTGGACACAAAAACACTCCAAAGGGCAAAAGGCGCGTAGACACCTTCAAGCCATATAAAAAAATAAGTACCGCTTTCTTTCAAGCGGCGAGGCTGGTAGGTTATACCAGCCGTCGCACGCTAGCAACAAGCTCCTCATCGTTAAAAGGCTTCGTAATATACATATCGGCACCCTGGCGCAATCCCCAGGCTTTATCCAGGGGAGTATTTTTACTGCTGATTAGGATTATCGGAATATGCCGACTCGCCTCATAACTTTTAAGCTTGCGACACAACTGAAAACCATTTTGTTTTGGTAACACTACATCCAGGACAATACACTGTGGACGTTCTTTAAAAACTTTTTCCACCGCTTCATCTCCGTCTACCGCAGTGACCACCTCAAAGCCACTGTTTCGTAGAGGAGTCGCTATCATTGTCAGTTCTGTCCAACTATCATCCACAACGAGTACTTTTTGCCCAGGCATCCAATTATAACCTTTCCTATACAAGATTTACCAGTGAATTGGGAAATAAAGGCTATTGCACGGAATGCACCTTACTGGTCATCATTCACCGATAAAGTGTACAAGAACGGCACACTAGCCCCGACGGTAGCGCACACGCTGGCGAACTGGTTGCTGCACAGGCATGCGCTCTTGCCAGTTCGCAAGATGCTTTTTCACCGTCTGTACTAATTCCGCAGAATCAAAGGGTTTTGTCAGATATTCCGTAGAACCTGCCAGACGGCCACGCATCTTGTCAAACAAACCGTCCTTCCCACTGAGCATAATAATTGGAATTTGGCGAAACTGCAAGCTTTTTCGTATTATCTGGCAAATATTGTACCCATCCATGCGTGGAAGCTGGATATCCAGCAGAATCAAAGCAGGCATCTCATCGGCTACTGAAGTCAAAGCGCTCAGCCCGTCACTTGCGGTAATGACACGGATGTTCTCTTTTTGCAATGTCATCTGTACAATCTTGCGAACGGTGGGACTATCGTCTACCACCAGTACTGTTGGTTCAGCGGCCATTTTAGATTGTCCTCCTTTGTGTCTCAGGCGACCAGTAATCTCCATCATTCTCTGAGGTTGACCATCCCTGCATCAGATTTAATGATGGTGTATTCGCCCGGCTATCGCGTCCTCGTGCCTTCTGTGTTTTCCGATGAGCACGATAGATCTGATACTGCTGTACCTCATGGTCAATCTCTGATAAAAAGACCTTCCAGGCAACGTTGATCTGGCGGCCAGTATGGGAGTTTCCTACCTCATCCTGGAGCATTTCAGAGAACACAATGCGTAAAAACGCTGCAAGTCCTAACACCGCTTCCCAATAAAACTCTTCTAGCTGTTCGCCTTTGACCACTTTATTAAGAGTGAGTATATCATTACAATCAAGCTGTCCATTGACAAAGCTTGCTGTCTCTAAAATAGCATATTGCTTCTGAGCCAGGTTCTGCAAATGAGGATAGAAGCGCTGCTCAATATATCTGACCACCTCGGCGGAAGGGACATGACCACGACCGCGCAAAGCCCGTGCATAATGCCCATGATGGCCCAACAGCCCATTGATGCATTCAGCAATAGTCGCGATCAAACCCAGCAGGAGTTGATCAGCATTAGAGGCGTTGCGATGGCGCGCCAGCATATACTGACTTTTAATGATGATATTTGAAAGATCTTGTTGAAGCTCAGCCTCTAACGCGGTATCCACCACCTCGATCAGTCTGAGTTCAATTAAACGAACCATGATGCGGGCAACACGGGCCTCAGGCATCAAGAGCGCGAGCGAGACAGCCTGCAAGGGGAACTCCCCATTAGAGAGGCATAGCACATCAATACTTTCCTGACCCAGTCCCAGACTACGCACGTCATTACGCACCTGCGGCTTCCAACGAGCCACGGTGGTACGGGTGAAACCGGTAATGCTTCCCCCTTCCGCCATGATCTCCGCCCATTCGTCTGCCTGACGCAGAGCCTCCAGAAGCACTGAGTCCACGTCAAGCGGTTGCATTCCGGTATCGGCAGGAATAATCTGCAAATAAAAGACAAAACGCCCATTCACCCAACGAAGCGCATGGCTGATCGCCTGGGTGACAAAAAATTCCAGGCGTTGCTGCATTTCCGCCGGACTCATCCACCCTCGCTCTACCAGTAAAGCCAGGGTATGCTGTATATTGCCGCGTGCAGCATCTCGCACCATCTGCGCTTGCGCAGGAGTCAACCTGTTCATCAGGCAGAGCATGCCCAACAGATCGGGCTGAGGAATACCCTCTTCATGCAAGCCAACAATCTTGCCTTTACGCAGCCCGATTGAGAGCGTCTCTGGTCCTGAGGAGACAAATAATTTTCCGGTTTTCTCGCTCAGGGCTAGCATTTTCAAAATGGACTGAAGGCCTAATGTTTGCAGGTCTCCATCCATTATGCGGTCTTGCTGCGGTTCCATTCTATCCCTAGATCCTTAAAAGTGAAGACTAACTTACACATCTCAGAAATTTGCGTATTGCCTGCCTCTTCCCCTCTATGAACTGGCACCTGAACTCTGCATGCATGCCTGTTCAACCATTGTCAGTAATTCTCCCATCCGAAAGGGCTTCTGCACATACACAACTCCTTTCGTCGGCAAATATCCACTCTCAGCAGGCCGTACTTTCTGCGTCAATGCAGTCATCACGATAAACGAAGGCATCATTTGTACTGTTCCGGCAGCTAAACAGCGCATTATCTGATATCCATTCATCCAGGGCATAATCACATCTGTAATAATACAGTGTGGTTGCCAGTCAAGACATACTTCTAATGCCTCCAGACCCTCGTGAGCCACTACGACATTGTAGCCCAATTTCTCTTCAAGACTCTGCCGAATTGTCTTTGCAACAAAAGCATCATCATCTACAACCAGCACCCGAATCTCATTGGTGCGGCTCCGCACTCCCATCTGTTCACTCTCTGTGGGCGCGATCAGCCGCCCCAATACCTGTACATAGCGTTGCAACTGTTTCATCTCGAACGGTTTCTGTAAGAATGCAATCGCCCCCAGTTCTTCCAGCATAACGCGCGACACTGAACCACTTCCCAGGGCGATAAGTAAGGGCAGTTTTCCCCATACAGGCGCTATTCTGGTCCCACTTCCCACACCTCCCACTTTCTGCTCAGCTTTCCCCTCTTCCTGCTTTGAACCGGAAGAGCGAGAGACCATATCCAAATCATACAACAAGATGTCACTCTCTGTATGTATGTTTGTCTCCATGTTCCAGATGTGTTCGGGAGAAACAATAACTGCTTCATATCCCCAACGCACAATATTGGAGACGAGTATCCGATAAAAGCTACTCTCGTTGCCGGTAATACATACGCGCATTGATTTCTTCTGCACCATTCGGATTACCTCTATAACATCCCCCAGATAACACCTCTTTTCAGCTCCGGGCTGCCTCCGCTCGCGAGGGAGTGCCGCACATCCATACCTTTCTGTCCATGCAGTCCCCTCAGGGGATTCTCTGCCCTTCAGTGTATAGAACATTCTCCGAGTTTGCAATGAAAATATTCCCTTTTGACATAAAAATTCTATTAAATATTTTCTCTCTTCATAGGAGAACGGAATACATATCCTACGCCAGGTTCAGTTATAATATAGCGTGGCCGCGACGGCTCCTCTTCTACTTTCAGCCGCAACTGCCGAACATAGACACGTAAATAGTCCGCTTCATCGCCATACTCTGGCCCCCAGACCGAGCGCAACAACTGTCGATGGGTCAGAACTCTCCCTGAATGCTGCATCAGGTAGCGCAATAACTCGAACTCAGTCGGCGTTAAACGTACATCCTGCCCACCCACCCGCACCTGACGCCGCACCACATCCATATAAATATATTTGTCTTCACTGACCAGCAGTTCTGGTTCTTCTTCCTCTTCGGTCTCTGTGGTCTGGGCCCGGCGTAAACAGGCTCGCACCCGCGCCATCAGTTCGTTATTGCCAAATGGCTTGGTCAGATAATCATCCGCTCCCAGATCCAGCGCCCTTACCTTCTCCTTCTCATCGATCAGCGCCGACACAACGATAATCGGGGTTTTCCCCTGCTTGCGCACTGCGACGCACACATCCAGCCCGCTGACCGGGCCCGGCATACAGAGATCCAGCAGGATGAGATCCGGCTGATGAAGGCGTACTATCTCTAATGCTTGCTCTCCATTGTAGGCTGCAAGTACCTCATAGCCACTTGCATGCAACGACTTCCGTAGAATACGCTGGATTGGCAATTCATCATCAACAATGAGTATACGTTTCCCCTTCGGCCTCATTAGCTCCTTCCCCTTACATAATCAAGGTGTTGCGGTATCAGCATTCTCTGCCTGTCTACCTTTTCTCAACAGGTGTATCTCCCTTTTCAAGGAGAGGAAGAGTAAAGACAAAACAGGCTCCCTTGCCCCCTTTGCCATCCTCATCAACCCTGTTTGGCTCAACCCAGATATGACCGCCATGAGCTTCTACTATACCTTTGCAGATAGCTAAACTGAGCCCATTACCATAGGAGCGAGAGCTATAAAATGAAGTAAAGATACGCTCACGTTCATAGCCATGCGCAGGGATCTCGCTTCCAAGATCAACCACGCGTACCTCTAATTCATTTTCCCTGACCGCCATACTGACCGTGATTTCCTCATCCTCGGGTATATGTCGCGCCGCATTCTCAATCAGATTATAGAAAACACGCTCAAGTTGTACATGATCTACATATATCAGTGGCACCGATGGGACAATTTCTTCCTTTACATTCCTCTCCCCCAGAATACGCCCTAATTTACTTAACGCACCATGTAGCACTTCAGCAACATCACACCATTCTCTCGCCAGTACAAGCGCTCCCATCTCGATACGAGACAATTCTACCAGCGCGTTAACCAGTGCCGTCAGGTGGTCTGTCTCCGTCTCGATATCCTCAAGGATCATGCGCTTGTCTTCTTCATCCCATTCCACCCCCTCCTGCAAGAGCCCGGAGACCGCCGCCTTGATCGTGGTCAGTGGCGTGCGCAGATCGTGCGAGACCGAGGTCAGCAGGGCTGAACGATGCTTTTCTTCCCGCACTTCTTCGGTAATATCGTGTACCTGTAGGACATGCGCAACCAGTAAGCCATCATGGTTTGGCAGCGGGTGCCGCGTAAAGCGATAATAGCGATCACCCGGAAAGATTTCGGAAAGAGGAGTTCTATGACATCCTTCTCCAATCTGCTCCTTTTCCGAGACCGGTGCAGGCGCCAGAATACAACGGATCTCCTGCCGGCTGTTGCCTTCCTGCCCGAAGTCATGCAAGTAGCGCAAAACTTCCGCACGATTTCGCATGCGAGGAATAAGTTTTACAAAGACGCTTTCAAGCGAGGCTGCCTCTTGCTCACGCGAGAGAATCGTTGATGAGTTATATAAACGTGACATCCCCTCAATTCGAGTCTCACAGAGCGCCTCAGCTTCCGGGTTCATGTAGGTACAGCGTCCCTCAAGATCGATCACCAGCCAGGCATCATTAATGCCATTTGACTTGATCATCAATGGGGTCAGTTCACCCACCATGCCGGTCCCTACCAGTGCTGCTTCAGCCGCCCTGGTCAACAGAGCAACTGTGTTCGGCAAGTCGTCCCTGGGTTCGGGTTCCTCACCATCCGCCAGTGGCTGTAGTTCGAGGTCTTCTGGCAGCACCTCAACGGGCACGCTCTCCAGCTTTGCCTCTTCATCAATCCTACGATCCGCCAGTTCTGCGAACATGGCAGCCTCAAGCGTCTGTTCCCTGAGCGTCAATAGATGGTCGCTGACGAACCGCAACAGACTACTGAAATTAATACCGAACGTACGCTTTGTCTCTTCGTGGATCTGTTCCAGTAATCTGAGTTCTTCTCGCAGCACTTCCTCGTCATCTTGAGCAACCAGGCGCTGCTGCTGGGCACGCTCCAGCTTCTCTATTGCTCGCTGGAAACGACTGCGTCGGTGAGCAGAATCCAGCAAGAGACCGTTATGAATGGCAAAGGAAGCCTGCCCGGCAAAAAGCGCAAGGATATCGGCTTTCAGCGGCGTAAAGCCCCCCGTCTCAGGCGAACAGAGCAGAAGAGCGCCAAACACCATATTCCCGGTGTGCAGCGGATAGCTCAAAACCGAGTGAATACCGAGGCGACTGGCAAAAAAACGACTGGCTGGAAACTCCTCATCTACCGCGATGTCGTTTGAGACAACCGAGTTTCCCGCGTGAATGGTGCGACTGATAATGCAGCCATCACGCACTGGCAACGTTTCCTGAAAGACCTGTTCCAGTTCCTCAGCATCTCCCTGAAACCCAGCATGTGCTGCAAAGCTCAAACAGTTTCGCCGCCGATCCACAATCACAATGGCAGAAGCCACATTCAGAGCATGCGCAATACCCCTGACGATACGATGTAAAATAGTCGGGATATCCAGCTTCGATGTCAGGGCATTGGTGACAGCCTTTAGCGCCTCGCGCTGGCGGTTCTGAAGCTCGGCACTTCCTCCTAGCTGAGCACTCTCAATCGCTGCCGCTAGAACCCGAGCCACTGCATTCACCAGACGCTGCAAGGTCTGATCCGCGTAAACCCCGGAATCAACGCTTCCAAGCTCTAATGTACCAAGCACTCGATCCTCGACTACCAGCGGTGCGATCAAGGTCGAGTGAAGCTGAGGGTACGAGCTCAAGGCATCCCCACACACTGCGGGCGCCCCATCCAGCTCCTCCGGGTAGTCATTGACCAGGAGAATAGGCGCCTTCAGCATTCGCTCAACCATCGAACCGGATAGAGGATGCTGGCGGTGCTCCGTTACCCATTTTCCTTTTTCACGACGACAAATCACTGCTCGAATCGCTTTGCGATCATGACGTAGCAAGACGACACCGAACACGTCAAAGGGTAATGTTGGCTCTAATTCAGCAACCAACAGGCTATAATCCGACTTTGCACCGCGTACGGTGTTCATGATTCGCGCAACACGCTCAACGATAGCAGATTCATCTACTGGCGATGCGTCTGTTTTTGCTTCCATTGCTTCCATGCCAGTCCTACCCGATACATATGTCTAAACGCCCTCAACTCAGCCTCCCTTGATTGTGACTGTCCAGAAAATCATCAGTCACTCTCTGCACAAAAGCAGAAAAAGAATTGGCACCGAGCAGGACTGAAGATATACATATTTCTACAGTAAAAGCTGAAAAGCATTCTCCTGTTCTTTTTTCTGCATTCAGGAGAACAATTTTCTCTGTCTGATGTTTCTTATCTCATAACACGCACAACAAGCAAGTTACATGTACGCGACATGTACGATACGAATTACAACATACATCTCGCACATCGCAACAAAGTATACCATACAGATGCATGCCGTCGTCAATAACTCAGCCATCAATAGGGAGAGAGAGAAAGATCTCCCATCAGTGTAACACATCTTTCACACCTTTCGCCCTGTCTTTCCACCTCAAAAACACTGAATCTTTTTTCATACAGACAAAAGGATTTGAGCACTGGGATGATTTTTCTTTCACTTTTCTCCTTATCTCATACTACATGGTATCTTTTGTTACAATTTTTCAATTCTCTTTATCACTATACCTTCTTTCTTCTCTTTTTCGCATTTCAGATGGTACTCAAGAAGAATCTCTATGACATTTTGGCCTCCTACAGCGTACATGTTAGAGCACAGATATGCCTTGCTCTATTTGCACCATCAAGGCAGAACAACGTAATATAAAGGCACATCTCCAACGGTTGAAAGGATTTAAATGAGCACCATGCCACACCTGAGTATTGGCCCGATTCTACGCGCTATTGACTCCTCTCACGCTCTCCTCTGGGCAGAACTTTCAGAGCCCTGTATTGTTACCGTCATTGCCCAAAAAGAAGGAGCCTCGGCGCTTGAACGTGTCACCGCGTATGCGCATACCATTCGCGTCGGGAATCACTACTTTGCTGCGGTTCTGCTACAGGGGTTGGAACCGGCAAGCTGGTATAGATATACCATGCTCACCTCAACAGAAGCGGACGGAACCTTAATCCCTCTCCCAACCGAGCAACTTCACTACCTCCGCACCTTGCCCGCTTCGACATCTGCCCATCAGCTCCGCTTTGTGTACGGCTCCTGTCGGCAGTTCCATCCACAACATACTGATCCTTTGAGCCTGTTCGGAAATTGGCTCCAGGCCCATGCCACCGACAAAGAGCAGCATTGGCCACATCTCCTGCTCCTGATTGGCGACCAGATTTATGCAGATAGGCCTTCCGCTTCCTTTATTGAACGCTATCCTCAATTTCGCGAGGGAGCTCATACATTCGACGATTTCGCGTTCCTCTATCACTATGCCTGGACCGCGAACGAGGGTATCCGGCAGGTTCTGGCAACCCTGCCAACCTATATGATGTTCGACGATCACGAGATCACCAATAACTGGAATACCTCGCCCACCTGGCGGCAGGAAGCGCTGCAACAAGGTCTGGAACAGACAATTATCGATGGGATGGTAGCCTACTGGGTTTACCAGGGTTGGGGAAATATCCTGCCTCATCTCTATCCACAGCACCCGCTCCTGCGTATTATGCAGGAAGCTGAGCAGAGCGGCACAGATTGTCTGGAAACTTTACGCAATGTTATGCGAGCAGCGATTTATAAAAACTATGAGCTGCCCTGGCACTACACTATTCCAACCTCTCCCACCATTTTCGTCACCAATACCCGGGCTGATCGCACCTCGGTCCTCCAGCCAGAGAGCGACGCACGTTTCGCCCCACTTCAGATTATGGGTCCACAGCAGATGGCAGATCTGGAACAATGGCTGCAAGCTCAGACTCAGACGCCCGCGCTCATAGTTTCCTCGGTTCCGTTGCTTCTGCCACCACTGATCGGCTGGTTTGAATATATGGCGGGCGTACGCGGCTCATCAAACAACTGGTTTAAAAAACAACTTGCACGCTTTGGCCTGTTTCTGGCGAGAAAAGGCGACTTCGATCACTGGCCACTCTACCATGTCACCTGGAACGCGCTACGTCAGCAGCTTGCTCGGAGACAACTGGATACGCTCTGTTTCTCGGGTGATGTCCACTTTTCCTATGCAGCGACAGCACAGGAAAGCAGCGGAGCGCGGCTGCATCAGCTCGTCTGCACGCCAATCCATAACAGTCTTGCCCGCAAGCATCGGCTCATGATTGAAACCCAGTCCTATGTGACCAGAGCCAGCTATGGGCACCTGCGTACACGCATACTCCCGCTTCAGGCCCTTGCTCCCTCGGTCCAACTAAAGCGTCACCTTCTCTATCAGGATACGCTGGCACTTGTTCAGCTCCAGACGGCTCCAGATGGCCGCTATACCCTGACGCAGGAGTATCTCAGCGAGGTCAACGGACACCTTCAGCCAGTAGCCGGTATTCAATTGCCCTGAAGCCGCAGTTTTGAGTCAAGTACCATTTCCACAAATCGACGGGCAACCGCGGGCAATGGCCCCACGCGCCGATAGGTGATGGCAAAGAGAAACTCTTCTACAACATCAACTATCGGCAAAATGGCCAGCCCGTCATCACGCTGCTCAACTGGCACAAAGGCCGCTGTCACCAGCGAGATACCCACTCCATGTCGCACAAGCTGCTTTAACCCTTCAACGGCATCGATCTCGATAATAGGCTGAACCGCAATGCCACGCTGAAGCAGCACACGATCAATAATCCGACGCAGGCGAAAAGTTGAGCGTAACAGCAAGAGCGGCTCAGAGACAATACGCTCTATGGTGATCTCCTCCGCAGGAACACGAGTCAGGGGATGCTGCGCCGGAACAAGCAGTTGCAGCGGCTCCCGAAAGAGCTCCTGCACAACCAGCAGTTCAGGCCGCACCAATGGATCAAAGAGAAAGCCAACGTCGATCTCCCCCTGCTCTACCAACGTGAGGATCTCGTCAGTCAAGGCCACGCGTACGTCAAGATAAATATGCGGGTACTGCTGATGAAAATGAGTCGCCAGCGAATACAGCAACGTCGAAAGCAGCGGCTCGATACATGCGATGCGCAGTGTGCCGCTGAACTCTCCCTGAAGCCGCGCCATTGAAAGCTGGCCCTGTTGAAGCTGTTCGAGCGCCTGCCGTGCATACGCCGCAAACTCATGCCCTGCTGGCGTTAGAAAAATGCGCTTGTTCTTGCGCTCAAAGAGCTCAACCCCGAGTTCCTGTTCCAGCGCTGCGATCTGGCGGCTTAACGCAGATTGAGCGACATAACATAATTCCGCTGCCTTGCGAAAATTCTGGGTCTCTACCGCCGCCAGAAAGTAGGTCAGTTGTCGAATCTCCATGCCATCCCCCACTTGATGCCGCCACGGCATCAATCTTTTCTCAAAGAAGTGTTAGACATATCAACATCTATCTATTATACTTCAGAATGAAGAGAACAACGATCTGATTGCAACAAAGCCGCTGCCTTCAGCATACTTCCCTATATCTTTCTTACACATCTCTTTTTTGTACTGTCTGAAAAACGACATCAATTCTCTGCTGAATACGCGGGAGTACCTATTCTCTATGCTGACAAAAGAACGAACAACTGATTTTCTCGCACATGCAGCCGTAACAATAGAAAGAAATGAAGTCCAGACAGGTTTACGTCCACTTGCCTGGTGGTCTGCTCTGGCTTTCTCCTGTATTATTGGCTTTGCGCGCTTCTCCTATGGCCTGCTTATTCCGACCATTCAGGACTCGCTGCATGGCTCCTATAGCATGCTTGGCCTGATCGGGACAGCGAACTTCGCGGGTTATCTGCTTGGAACACTGGGCCTTCCCTTCCTGCTCATGATGTTCCGTGACCGCATCAAAATGAACTGCATCAGCCTGTTTCTGATGAATGCCACCATTCTGGCGTCTGCCTCCAGCACCGACTTTCTTCAGCTCGGGATCTGGCGCTTTCTGGTCGGCTTCTTCTCAGCGGTCGCGAACCCGCTCACCCTTTCACTGCTGCTTGAGCGGACCCCGCCGGCAAAACAGAGCGATGCTACCGGCTTTATCTGGATCGGAAGCACTTTCGGTATTGTCATCACAGGCCTGATCGCACCGCCCGTCCTGCAACTTGGAAGCGGTTTCTCCTGGCGACTAATGTGGGCCATCATGGGGCTGCTCGGGCTGATCTGCACCTACGGTCTCTATCGCTCGCTACAAGCAAACCGACATCGGCAGCTTGAGGCCTCATCCTCGGCACAGGCGCATATATCGCCGCTCGTCTTGCTGCTTGAAGTTCTCTCTCCACGAAAGCTGCTTTTTCTGATGCTGTCGATGTTCAGCTATGGTTGTGGCTATATCATCTTCACGACCTACTTCATCTCGCTGGTCGTTCAGCAGGGCCTGCCTTCTATTCTGACGGGGATTGTCTGGGGAGCAATGGGCATTTTCGGCATTCTCGGAGGCCTGGTCTGGATCAAATCGCTGCAACGCTGGCCGAACGGTTTTCTGATGGGCATATCAATGCTGATCGGCACGGTGGGCACGCTGATTTCGGCAGCTTCGCACGTCTTCGCTATCGGGATTGGTGCCGCATTAGCGGGGGCAGCACTCTTTATCGGGCCTCCATTGATTTCAACTGTCGTTCAGCGCAATGCGGTTGATCCCGACCATTTCACCGGTAGCCTCAGCTTTATGCTGGCTATCTTTGGTATCGGTCAGCTTATCGGTCCTACGCTTGGCGGTGCTATTGTCGACACCTACGGATTGAGAGCAGGTATCGTGGTTGGTGCTCTGATCCTCGGCTGTGGCGCGCTGAGCTCTTTCCTTCACGGTGTCATCGAACATCGACGCAGATAACCACTCATTTTGCCTGCCTTCACGGCATGGGGAAAGGGGAGAACAACAATGTGCCGGTTGTTTCTCCCCTCCCTTTTTTGTGCGCTACTCTTTGTTGACACTCCCCAGACCCTCGCCGGGGAATGCTTCTTTCAGCCAGCATTCTTGCAAACCACCGCAGCACGACGACCCGCTATCCCAGAAGCGTTTGACGAGGGGAGCTCACCGGTGCCCATCTGCCTGGGGGTACCTCTGTATGAAAAGAAACAGAGCACAGGTAAGCTCCATCATCAAGCAATGCTCACATTCTCTGCTCAGAAAGCGCAGATACACCTTTCATCCACATGGCTCAAGCCAGTGCTTTCCGGTGTGTTTTTATTGACACTCCCCAGACCTGAAGGCCGGGGATTCTTCCTTCATCCAGCCTGCTTGCGCGGCGCCGCAGTGCGACGACGCGTAGCGGCAGGCTGTCCAGAAGCGTTCGACGAGACACCCTCGTCG
>Ga0164243_10010633_pt1 | contig 13212 bp, 7 predicted proteins | sample OricompcompostOP_FD_108781 | JGI IMG/M metagenome (GOLD analysis project Ga0164243, IMG submission 108781) | Organic Plus compost microbial communities from Emeryville, California, USA - Original compost - Organic plus compost (OP) | ecosystem: Engineered > Solid waste > Mixed feedstock >... | reverse complement strand
TCGGGCTTCATCAGCGCGAGCAGTTCTTTACCGATCATTCCTTTGGTTTCCGGTGTCACCGGCAGGTGTATGCCCACCACATCGCTGGTGCGGAACAGGTCTTCCAGCGACTGTTTGGTATATGCGGGGTCGTCCGACGTGAAAAAAGGATCAAAATACGTAATGTTGCAGGGGAATGCCTTCAGGATCTGGGCGATGGTCTGTCCGACGGCACCGAACCCCACCATGCCCACCTGCTTGCCCGCCAGCTCGTTGCCCTTAAACTGAAGGTACGATGTATGAGCGCCCACGCCCCATTTTCCTTCCTCCAGCCAGCGGACGCTGTTGCGTGTATGACGCAATACCGTAATGACGTTGGCAATGAACAGTTCTGCCACGGCCTGTGCATTGCGCGCCGGCGTATTGAACACCGGTATTCCTTGCTGCGTGGCCTTATCTACGGCCACATTGGAAGGTGTGCCGCGGCAAACACCGATAAACTTCAGCCCGGGGTGGGCTTCTATCACCTCGGCAGTAACCTCGTCGTGCTCGGTAATGAGCGCCCCGGCTTCCGACTCGCGCAGCAGGTCAATCAGCTCCTGGGGTTTATATCCCCGGCCATGGGATTTCCAAGGTCGATAAATCACTTCTCCAAAAAGTCGCGTCAATTCTTCTCTGCCCCTTTCATGATAAGGCGCTGTAACCAGTATCTTCATAAAATGTTGTTTTTGTTATGCGTTCGTGCCGCTGCCTAATGGGCTACCGATGTTTCCACAGGTACCGTATCGGTTGTGGGCATCGTGATAAACCGCGTGAGCAACGCACTGAGAAAATACAAACCAGAAAGTACCCAGATCACCCCTTCATCGCCGATGGTGCCGATGAGGGCACCTACGATGGCCGGTCCGACAAATACGGGCAGGCCGGCGCCAAGGTTAAGGATGGCCATTGCGGCGCCTTTATCCTTCTTCACCAGTGAGGGTACCAAAGCGGAGAGCGGCACGTAACCGGCCAGCAGACCGCCCCAAAGCACACCACTGATCAGGACGGGCCAGAAGCCGCCGCCGAACCATACGGGTGAATAAAAAAACAGCAAAGTGGTGATGCCGCAGCCGACGCCACCAAACCACATGATGGTGGAGCGCCATCCCAGCCGGTCGCCCACAAAACCGAAGATCAGGTTGAATGCGATGTTACTGGTAAATATGGTACCCCATATCTGCAGCCACTCTTTGGTGCTGAAGCCATGTTGAGCCATGTATATCGGCAGGAATACCGGAAAGGCAAACTGTGCCGTCGTATTGATGACGCGCACCAGCCCTCCTATAAACACCTTGGGTTCCTCACGTACAATGGTCAATCCCTTCAGCAGCTCTTTGGTTTTTGACCCGGCATCGCCCGCCGGCACAAACCGGTCTTTATTCAGCACAAGGGCAAAAAAGGCGCCCACGAGTACCCAGAAAATGGAACTCCACAGCGTATTCTGATATCCGATGGTCTCAATGGCCCAGCTGGAATAATACGCCCCAAACACATTCAGTCCGCCGGTAAAGACGAACCAGAACCAGCCCACGGCACGCCCCAGCCGGTCTTTGGGTGTACGATAGGTAATCCACACAAGAAACGAATAGGCAAAAAGCGGATAACCGAAGCCCCGTATGGCGTAGGTGACCAGCATGACACCATAATCCAGTTTGGCCATCCCGAATCCAACGAACCCGATGGTGCCAATGATGTAGAGAAGCAGGCCCATCATCATGGCTTTCCGTGGCCCGTATCCTTCGGCCAGCACCCCGGAGAACCAGGAGGAGATCGCAATCGTGACGCCATATACCGTAAACAGCAGGGCCGACTGCTGGATGGTCATTCCGTTTTCCAGCAAGTAGGGGCTCAGCCACCCCTGTTCCACCCCGTCGCCCATCATAAATATGATGATGCCTAAATATCCCCATGCCAATGGCTTCGGCAGGCCCAGCTTGTCGATCCATGTGTTTCCGTGCGTTTGTGAATTCATCCTTTATGTATTACGAATTGGTTATGATTCTATTTGGCCAAATATAATATAATTTAAGTTTATTAAACAAAATTAAAACAAAATTTAACTACATCTATTAGTCCTTAGCATTGGATGTCCGCAGAAACAAAGAAGTGATCACTGGGATAGCGGCCATCGACGTGGTTTCGGATGATGGAGGCCGCTGTCGCTTTCGCCTGTCCTTTGAAGAAGATAAAATCTATTTTTTTGCCTTTGTCTTTCTTTTCATAGTTTTCACCCTGGAAGAAATGCACGGTAAACCCCGGTTCCGTTTCGCCGTGGACTTCCGCATAACTGTCGTTCCAGCCTTTTTCTTTAACCAATTGATACACCGGGTTTTCCATTCCCGCGTTAAAATCGCCGGTCAGCACCTGTGGAAACCCATCGGGGTATTGATCCGCTTCGTGCAGCAACACGCCTATTTGATTTTCCCGCGCTTCCTGGCTCATGTGATCGAGGTGGAGGTTGACGATCCGGAATTCCTGCCTGGATTGGTTGTCCTGCAGCCGCACATATACTGCATGGCGTGCCCGTGCCGATCCCCAGGAAATACTGCCACCGATCAGCGGTGTTTCGGACAGCCAATAGGTTCCTCCTGACAGCAGCGTATACCGTTCAGTAGAAAACAGGATCGGGTTTTTCGCGATGCCGTGGTATCCGGTAGGATGGGCATCCATCTCCGGCCCTTCAAAGCCGAACCCCTGAAAAGTCGGAAACGCCTTTTTCAGGTCTTCGAACTGTCCTTTCAATACCTCCTGCAGGCAGATGATATCCGGCCTTTCGGCGGCGATGACCTGTGCGCACACGTCCTTTCGTTGTTGCCAACCGAACCCTTTGGCTTCGTCCGCGGGCAGATCCACGCGGATGTTACAGGTAAGGATGCGGTGAGTGGTTTCACCTTTAGAATTTGATCCTTGGAGTATGGCGGCTTGCGCGCTGTTCAGCCACGGAAGTGCCATCAATGCCGATGCGTTACGGATAAACGTTTTTCTGTCAATGGTAGCTTTCATGTCAATGATTCGTTGATCAGGTTCGTAAATAGGCGCCCCGGTCCGCCAATTCCTGCTGAAGGCCTTTCACGTCGATGCCGCCGGGCGTTACACCGGCTCTGACTGCCCGCTTTGCTGCCCGACCGGCGGCTTCGCCCATGGCCATACAGGGGGCCATCACCCGGATAGCGGACATGGCCTCGTGGGTGGTGGATATGGCCCGCCCCGCCACCAACAGGTTGCTCACCTTTTGAGGCACGAGTGAGCGATAGGGAATATCGTAACAGTCGCCGCACCAGGTAAGCGTACAGCCACCGCCTTCGGGATGATGGATATCCAGCGGATAGCTGGCTACGGCAATGGCGTCCTCAAAATGCGCACAGCCCAGCACATCGTCCTGGTTCATTACGTATTGACCCACGATCCGCCTGGTTTCCCTGATCCCCAGAAAGGGCGCTGTTTTCAGAAAATACGCCTGCTCAAATCCGGGCACATAGCGGGTTAGGTATTCCTGTACATCTTTTATCTGCTTTCGCCCCTCAATTTCGCCGAATGTCAGGCTGCCCGGATCGGTACCATTGACGCCGTTTACCCGGGTCATGTTTACCCAGATCTCCCCTTTCCGTAATCCGGTGATCAGAATCGTCCGCTCTACCGGCAAGGTGATTCCCTCCTGTTGGGCCTTCTGGATCAGACTCCTTAGTCCCACCACAATAAATTGATTGTTCTGTCCAAAATATTCGGCGGGAATAAAATCTGTCAGGTACGTACGCGGTTCTTCGGCAATGCTTAACCGCAACTTTTCGGTATCCACGCCACCCAGGCAGAACATGAGCGTGGGGGGCTGTACCCCTCCGTGATCATTTCCGTATTCGCAGGGTACCCCTGCGCGATAGGCCACATCCGCATCACCGCTGCAATCGATGACGACTTTCGCCAGGATCACTTCCCGTCCGGCCTTGCTCTCGATGATCACGCCTTTCAGTGCGTCTCCATCCATTACCACGCCCGCGAAAAACGTATAAAACAGCACATCGACCTTACTTTCTACCAACATCTCAAGGCCAACCGTTTTTACCGCCTCGGGTTCCACCAGGGTGAGGCTCATATGCAGGGGGCAGGGTCGGTGTTCACTGGCCGCATCGATTTTTTTGAGCCTGTCAATAAACCGTTGAGGGAGCCCTTTGATAATCTGGTTACCCTTTTGACCAAGAAACCCCAAAACGGGCAATCCGATGGTCATGTTACCGCCCACAAAGCTCCGGCTTTCAATCAATGTAACGGACAGGCCGTCCTCGGCTGCCGCCTGAGCGGCGATCAGACCCGACGGTCCGCCCCCTACAACCAGTATATCCGTCTCTTTCCTAACCGGCAATTCTTTTGATGCTTCTTTAATTGTTTTCATATTTCTTATAGTGAGTCAGCTAGACCTTCCTCTGCAAGTCGGCTGGCAGGTCGCTCCGGCCGGATCATAGTCCACAGCAGCACCGCTGCGAGGGGATGGAGCAGAGCCATTGCCATGAAAATCCGGTCGGCACCCAGGGTTCCCAGCATTTGGCCAACGAAGTAGTTAAACAATACGGCACCCAGGGCGCCAAAGCCTCCGGCGATGCCCAGGACACTGGCTACGTTCTTCACGGGAAATGCTTCAGCCACCACGACGCTGACGGTGAACAGCCAGCTGATGCATACGGCTGCCACGATGCTGAACACCACCAGTGTCCCTGCCGCGGCGGACAAAAAAGGTGTGACGGCGCAAAGCGGCCCGAACAGGGCGGTGACGGTGAGCATCACTTTTCTCGCGCGGAGCGGTTCCATGCCATTCCGGACCAGTCGGTCGGACCACGCCGAGGTGCCGATTCCACCGAGGTCGGCGGCCAGAAACGGAATCCAGCCGAACATCCCCACTTGGGCGAGGGTAAGGCCCGACTCCTCCTGCAGGTACCCCGGGAGCCAAAACAAGCAGAAATACCATACGGGGTCACTGATGAACCGGATAAGGAGGATACCCCAGAGGCTGCGGGTGCCCCACAGCTGTCGCCACGAAAAACCTTCCTGTGCCGGGCTACCGGACGCGGCTTCGGCTTCGATGTCGGCCGGTGGACGCCGGTACACCAGCAACCACAGTCCAGCAATGGCCAGGCCTGCCATGCCGCACACCAGAAAGACAGTATGCCAATTATAACTCAGCGCGAGCCACGCGACCAGGGGCGGCGCGATGATGGCGCCGATGGAGCTGCCCGCCACACACAAGCTGTTGGCCGTTGCCCGCAGCTTACCCGGAAACCAGACGGTAACTACTTTGAGTTGCGCCGGAAAGTTGGTAGGTTCGGCGACGCCCAACATTCCCCGGAAGAATGCAAACTGGCCGACTGTGCGCGATATGCCGCCGCCTATACAGGCAACCGACCATGCCAGCACGCCGTAGAGCATGATTTTACCCGCGCCGAACCGGTCGACCAGCCATCCGGCTACGGGGTACATGCCGGCGTAACAAATGGTAAACATGTTTACGATCACGGCGTACCCATCGTCGCCCAGACTGAATGCTTCTTTCAGGGTAGGCTTCAGAATGGAAACGATCTGTCGGTCCACATAATTGAACACGATGGCCAGAAAAATCACAGCCACAATCAACCATCTACGTTTTTCTGGAGTCATCAATACGATATAGCTTGTATAAAATCGGTAGTTATGGCGTCCTGTTCATATACCGTCCCAAACCGGTCGGTGGCCACCACCTTGATCGACGCTGCGGGATTCCGCGGCCGGAAGGCGTATAGATGGTCGCACAGTGGACTATAATTTGCCGGATTACGGTTTAGCACTCCGAGGTGGTAGCCCATACTCCAGGCATCGCGGTTAACCGTTGCGGGCTCCATGTCTCCGGTTTTCACGCCGTCTTCATACACTTCCAGCTTCCATTCACTGTCTGCATTCCAGACATTGGCAATCAGCGTATTGCCTGGCTGCGTGTAGGAGAAATAACCGTACTGGCCACCGAACGAAGCGTCGCCCCAATGCAACCGCAGCTGGAAGCTGCGATCATAATTGACCGCCTTATAGTACCAATTTGTAATGGTATTCCCTTGAATTTCATACACTGCGTATCCATTGGGGGTCCCGTCGCCATTGATGGTAGAGCGCCACCAGGCCCCGCACGCCGCACCATGAATATGTTCATAGATGTGGGGAGACACACCTGTGTGCAGATAATTTTGGTTATAATGGGTATGGCCAGTCATAAGATGTACCTCCGCATACCCTTCCAGTAACCTGAGGAGGCGGTCTTTATTCGGCACGCCGGATCCACGGAGGGGGATGTGAAAATACAAAATAATCATGTGATCTTTCGGCACATGAGCCAGATCTTCGGCCACCCAGTTGATCTGTTGATCGCTGAAACCGGCGCCGTAGTTCGAGTTATCCGTAAAGACGACGTTGTCCAGGCAGATGAAATGCACCTTTCCGCGATTGAAGGAATAATTCAACGGCCCATAAATTCCGCTGAAAAAGCCCCCGTTTTTGGGTTCGGGCGCGGGCGCAGACTTGTCGTGATTGCCAATGGTGGTGAAGACCGGCATGGAGGTACTCCCCAATGCATTCTTCATGGTATTGAGCAGTCCCGGCTGATCACCCACCACGTCTCCCATGGACAAACCATACACCGACGATGGAAGCGAGGCCAGCGTCTCCCGGAGGTCAGCGATGGTTTCCTCGCGGAACCGGGTGACTTCCGCCTGGTTGGTGACCTGCGGGTCGCCGATACAGATCAGCGTAAACTCATTTTCAGTGGCCGGCAATTTTGCCAGCTCAAAATCGGCACGGAACGGTTGCCCTTCGGGTGCATCAATCGCTTTGTAAAAGGCGGGAATATTGCGGGAAGCAGCCTCGACGTTAATGGCAACGTCAGAGGGGGCGGAATAAAACACGAAGGCCGCCTGGCGGTTCCGTTTCAGCTGGTAAATACCATCCTCATCCGTGGTGGTAGCCGTGAACCCATCGCTCACCACCACCCCGGGCATTGCCTGTCCGAGGTTGTTTACCACCACGCCATACAGGTCGATCCCCGGATCCGGGGTGATGTCTATCACCCCGGGTTCATCCGGCGGATTCTTTTCAGCCGGCGATGGATTTGATTTGCCACATCCGAAAGATAATGCTGCTGCCAGAAACAGAGCGATCTGTATAACTTGCCGTACGTTCATCATAAGTCCTGTCAGTCGGTCGATTTTCTGATCACGATATCATCCACCATAAACCGGTTGTTTGCCTGCGCCTTAGCGTAAAAGCCGATGACGGTTGCCGGCGTGGCATTGCGAACGATAAAACTGTATTCCTGCCAGGTGGGTGAAAGGTCAATTTCCGTTCCGTCGATTTCGGCGGATCCACCGTTGGCGATTTTAATCACAAGTTTGGCGTTTTGATCGGCGGTAGCGTTTTCGCTCCAGCGGGCCGCCTTGAACGTAACGCGGATGTCGTCCGACTCTTCGATGGCGGTGAGGGGTGGTGTGGCCAGGAACCCGTCCGTACTGCCGGCGGTACCGATTTTAGGATAGCCTGGACGCTCATACACCCGCATGCCGGTCCAGCCCTCCAGCCCGCGTTGTGCCACAAAGCTGGGGTGCATGGTATTGAAATAATCGCCGGTTCCATCGGTGTTGGGCGAGCCGCTAACAGCGAGCTGCGGATTTTCGGGAAGCACCCGTTTCCCATCCACCGTAGGCCATTCGCCAACCAGTTGGAGACCTGCGGCTTTACCGACATGGTCGCCGCCCAGTACCAACTGATCAAAATGTTGCTCCAGGTAAATCACGCTACCGGGATCCACCGCATGCACACGGGTTTCCAGTGACGCAGCGAGTCCCATAAATTCTACTTTTAAGGTCACCGTGCCCGCCGTTTGCGGCGTACCCGAAAGCGGCACTTCCAGGTTTCCGGCTTCTTCAGCAAGCTGCAGGGTGACATGGGACGGCTCGATGCCAGCGGCTCCGGGGCCTTCAACGGTCAGTGCGACCTCAATATCCTCGTCAATCACGCCTCTGGTGTACGGGATGATCACGGCGGCGCCCGCTAGGGCCACATCTTTTACAAGGGTTTTATTCAGCGTCGGCTCGCCGAGGACCATAAATCCTTCGGCCTGCACGAGGTCGATATAGACCACTTGGCCGGCCGCATTGATTGCAATACGGCCGTTACGGGCAGCGCCCGTATTCCGTTTGGCTTCCACGGTTACCACCTCCCGGGTTTTGCCGTCGCCCGTTCCCGAGGAGGGAGTCAAGGTGATCCAGTCGGTTTCCTCGGCTGACACATTCCAATCGCCGTTTGTACATACGGTGAAGGTTTGGCTGGAAGCAGCGTAGCCGAAGCTCAGTTTATCGGTATCCCGCAATACAAAAGGTAATTCCGATTTGGAACAAGCGCCCATATAGATCAGACCCAGGACGCAGATCAGGTTGTTTACTATTCGCTTCATTGTTGTATCCTATAGCGTTATGTTGATTCCGTTTTACTCCCACCCCGGATTTTGACCCAAGTCGGGGTTGACCTGCAGCGCGCTGGTCGGGATGGGGCGCAGGTATTTCCGGTCGGCCCATTTCCGTCCCTGGCTGAAGCCGAACTCAATATGACCATGATCGCCTTCTGACAGCCGGTAGGTGGATCCCACAACGACATAAGCAACACCGGGGATTCGTTCACTGGCTGGCGGTTCGGCGTCTACTACGCTCAGGTCCATGGTGCCGTCGCCATTCAGATCGTACACTTCTCCCTTTTTGGGGATATAGATGCCCTGCCAGGTTTTTTCCAACAGAGGGCCCATGCGCCAACGCATGATGTCATCGTAGCGGACATTTTCGAAGGCAAGTTCCACGCCCCGTTCACGGCGCACCTCGAGGATCCACCGGTCAGTTGTCTGGTTCAGAAAGTAGGCGGCCAAATAGGGATCATAGGTAGACGGCGCTGCGCCGTTAACCCCTGCGCGTTCGCGCAACAGCCGGATCGACCGGTTCCATTCCGCCTCGGCCATTTCGCCCAGTTCCGCCTTGGCTTCCGCATAATTGAGCAGCACTTCGGCAAAACGGAACATGGGAATCGAATTGTTAGATGTCGCCAGGCCAACGTGCACGTCGTCATCAATGGCCCACTTGATCGGTTGATAGCCGGTGGAGGTCAATGCAAAATTCGGCGCATCCCGTCGCACGGCTCCGCTGATGCGCCGGGTGTAACCGGGCGAAATAACCGTTTGTTCCAGGCGGCGGTCACGGTTTTCAAACACCTCCCGGTATGTCTTTTCTTCATAATCCGGCAGGTCGGTAAAGCGGCTACCGTCAAGCATCAGGTATTGATTCACAAACGATTGAGTAAGCGACCAGTTGTTACCGAACGAGGCAGAGAAGAGCTTCCATGTGATGGAGTGCATGCGAACATCTGTCTTAAACGCCAAGCCGAGGATCACTTCTGTCGTATTCAGGCTTTCGGAGGTGAACAGCGACCGGTACTGTGTGCCGACGTTGGCGGGGTTGTGCACCAGCCGATAGGGGCCTGATGTCATCAACTCTTCCGCCGCCGCGGCCGCTTCGCGGAGAAATTTATCGGCCGATGCCCCCAGCTCAAGCTCCGTATGGTACTTTCGGTAGGTACCTTCAAATAGGCAGACTCTCGACTTGAAAGCGAGGGCCACCCATTTGTTGATGAGGGTGGAAGAGCGTACATAGCGGTCTTCAGCGGAACAGTTGGCTGCCGCATAATCAAGGTCTTCCAACACGCGGTCCATTACAAATTCGCGCGGGTCACGCGACTTATAGAGCAGGTCTTCGTCTGCCACGTCAATCTCCCGATCATACCAGGGCACGTCACCGAACGTCCGGACCATATTGTAGTAAAAATAAGCTCTCCAGAACCGTCCTACCCCTTCATAATGCCGGTACGTTTCGTCAGACACATTGTCCTTTGCTTTAGGGAGGTTATCCAGGAAGTAGTTTACATTGCGGAGTTCAGACCAGGTTCCGCTTGCGCCGCTTGACCATCCGCCCTGCTCGTCGGGCCCCCAGTTATCGCCTATGAGGAACTGGGTTGAGCTCCGGGTAGCGATGTTATCGGCATATTGATCGCCCCACGCCAACGTTTCTTCGTCGGGCAAATGCCGCTGCAGGAACCCATTGGAGTAGAGCACAAGGTCGTTTTCCGTTTGCATAAATTCGCCGGAACCGATTTCGTTTTCGGGATTTCTGGTGAGGAATTTTTCACACGATGACAGCAAGAACCAACCTGCTGCTAATAAGTATATGCGTTTCATTGTTCGTTTCCTTAAAAAGTCAAATTAATTCCAACTGTATACGTATTAAGCATCGGATAGCCGTAACCATCCCCGTCCGTACCGGAGGTGGAACGGAAATCCGTATCACCGGCAAGGATTACTTCCGGGTCGAAATTGCGGGTCACCCGGAACATGGGCGACCAGGTATAGACGTTTTCGCCCGCCACATACAGGTTCAGAGCCTGCAGTCCCAGTTTGGAGCAGAGGCGTTGATCAAACGCGTAGTTAAGTTGGAGGTTCTTCAGGCGGACATACGCTGCATTTTGCAGGTAGCGATCGTTCGTTACGGTCATGCTGCGGTTGGCATTGAGCGCGAGGTATCCGCGGTATCGGGGCCAATAGGCATCCACATTCTGATTTTCCTCGGTCCATACGTTATCACCCGTATGCATTTGCAGCATGTATCCGTACGGCCGGTTATACTGCCCCCAGAAGAAGGCCGACTCCTTTGCCGGATACCAGTGACGCTGTCCTACACCCTGGATGAATGCCGACAACCCGATACGGTTCCAGGAGAAGTTCAGGTTCATTCCGAATTGATACCTCGGTGTCGTATTCCCGATGACGGTACGGTCGCCCGGATCGCCCACGGTATTGGTTCCGGGTGTGATTGCACCGTCGCCGTCGAGGTCGGCAAACTTCAGGTCGCCCGGTTTGATGATGTTACTGCCGGACACGATGATGCGCGACTGATCGACGTGGTTATCGATATCCTGTTGGTCTTTGAACAACCCGAGGATACGATAGCCCCAGATTTCGCCGATTTCCATTCCTTCGTAATAGGTGGACAGCAGTTTATTTTCGTTGTTGAATTTGGTCACCCAGCTGCGGCTGTCCCATAACATCGCTTTCACCCCATATTGAAACGGTTTTCCGGCGATGGTCCCCTGGTCGCGCCATTCCACAGAAGTTTCCCAGCCTTTGGTTTTAAGATTTGCGTTGTTCCCCCGCGGTACGGCGGCACCGAATACGTGGGGTACTTCCGGCCCCACTGTAAACATATCGGTGGTATGGCGCTCGTAATAATCCAGAATCACACTGAGCCGTCTGTTCAACAAGGTAAAATCGAGTCCAACATCGTAGGTGGTTGCCTTTTCCCACGTCAATCCGCGGGGAATATTGGCCGGCGCGTACGTGTAGGTTTGCAGCAGGTCGTCCAAAATCAACGACGTGCGCCCAATGGGCATTGTCGGCAGATATAGATAGGGGTCGACGTTGCCATTTCCCAGACCGCCTACCGACAAACGCAGCTTCAGGTCGTCCAGCCACGTGCGGCTGTTTTGCATGAAGTTTTCCTCGGCGATGCGCCATGCCAAGGAGGCCGACGGGAAAAAGCCCCATTGCTGGTTTGCCGGAAATTTAGACGTTCCATCGTAACGGCCGCTTATTTCCACAAGGTACCGGTCTTTGAAATTGTAATTACCCCGGAAAAACAGTCCTGCATAAGCCCATTCATAGCCGCTTTGACCGGTGGTATAGTAATCACCGTCCATCAATGCGAAGCTGGGTTTCGAGGGATAGAGCAGTCCTCTGCGGTAGGTTTGCAAATCCCTCGAACGACGCTCTTCCATGTTCCATCCGACCAGCACGTTCACCCGGTGATCATCGGTTTCGAATTTAGGGATGTAGTTTGCGGTGGCATTGAACACCATGTAGGAATTATCGTAATTGATATGCTCCAGCGAGCTGAACGTGTTCCGCGTTTTCTTGATCGACGGCCCCGTGTAGAAGTCATACATGTTTTCTACGCGCCAGCGCTCCGAGTTATTAAACAGATAGGTAAACTCGCCCTTCAGGATCAACTGGTCCTCGATGGGCGTGTAAGTTAATCCGGTAATATTGCGGAGATCGAATTTATTATTTTTTTGGTAGGAAGTTCCTTCTACAAATCCAGCCCACCCCGTATAGACGGCTGCTTCCGTCCAGGTACCATCCAGGTTCCGTTCCAGGGTCATGGGATATCCCTGATGTTCCAGCATACGGGGGATCAACTGGCGGTCGTACATCACCATCGGCTGGTGGATATTACGGCGGATAAAGTCCGTATTATTATCCAGGACCAGCTTGGGGGTCAATTGGATCTGCCCTTTCGCCCGTACGTTGTATTGTTTGTAACTTTCGTTTCCGGCATTGTAGATACCTCCTTGATCAAAATAGCGTCCTGACAGGTAATATTTAACCCGGTCAGAGCCGCCTGACATGCTGAGGTTATGTTCGGTAGACAGGTTATAATCGCGGTAAATGATATCATACCAGTTGGTATTGCCGAAGTATTCGTATTCGCCGTTACTGTTTACGCGCATTTTTTCGAGTGTCGGATCCGCGTCCCGTTTCCGCAACTCATTGTACCATTCGGTGGAGTATTTAAACACGTTGTTGATCCCCCCCGGAGGCGTACCCACGTCCATTCCTTCCATATAGGCCTTATACCAGCCATCGGTCCATTGCAGGCCATTATCGACAATGTTATCCTCCATTTTCACCAACCGCTCGTGGCGGGATACGCCGCCGCTGTATTGAATTTTGGGCTTTCCTTCCCCCGCCTTTTTGGTCGTAATCAACACGACACCAAAAGCGCCCCTGGCACCGTAAACCGCGGCGGATGAAGCGTCTTTGAGAATACTTACACTTTCGACGTCATCGGGATTTACCGTGGTCATGTCTCCTTCCACTCCGTCTATCAGAATCAGGGCTCCGCCGCCGGCACCGATGCTGCCCGTTCCGCGGAGATTCAGCGTTGCTCCGCGCGACGGTTTGCCGTCCCGCATTGAGATATTCAGTCCGGGCATCGCTCCCTGAAGGGACCGTGAAATGTTCATGTTTCCGCGGTTCTGCAGTTGTTCGCCACCGATTTGTTCAACGGCTCCTACGAGATCACGCCTTCGCTGGGT
>Ga0164243_10010632_pt1 | contig 13213 bp, 7 predicted proteins | sample OricompcompostOP_FD_108781 | JGI IMG/M metagenome (GOLD analysis project Ga0164243, IMG submission 108781) | Organic Plus compost microbial communities from Emeryville, California, USA - Original compost - Organic plus compost (OP) | ecosystem: Engineered > Solid waste > Mixed feedstock >... | reverse complement strand
TCCGCCAATCACGGAGGACGAGGGCGAGATCTATCTGGCCCAGGATCTGCGAACCGCGCTCGCCGCCACACTGCGCTACTGTCCGGTACTGGCGACCGAGCCGGAGGGCCGGCTCGCAGCCATCGTGGACTTCACATTCAACCTCGGCACGGGCCGGCTGCAGACGTCGACTCTGCGGCGAAGGGTGAACAAACGGGACTGGGAGGCTGCCGCGCGGGAGTTGCGGCGGTGGGTGTATGGCGGCGGGAAGGTGCTGCCGGGGCTGGTGGTGAGGCGCGAAGCCGAAGCCCTGCTCATATATCGTGATTGAAGTCACCAGTCGCCCGAACGGCCTCGTTTGACCACCATTGCCTCGGTCATCCCGCAGACACTGATGAAGTCGCACTCCACGCAGCGGCGCTTTCCATCACCGCGTTCGGTCGGGCCCCGATGGAAATCACGATCTCGAATGCGTGACGCAGTCGAGGCGACCTCCTGTTTGGCCTGGGCGAGCGCGTGCTCGTCCAAGGGGACACACAATTCCGATTTCTCCTTATCTTCGGCATCGAGATACCGGACCAGTCCCTGCTCGGGTTGATACTCGAGCTCTTTCTTGGCCGCGACTGCATAGAGGGAGACCTGCAGCTTCATCTCCTCCTCATCGAGCTTTTGATGCCTGTCCGAATCAGGATCACCGGATTTAAAGTCGATAAGCGTAACCCGAGGCGGATCGTCCTGCCGCACGATGTCGATTGCACCGGAAACAAGCGCACCGCCGCTTCCGTCCTCGTATTCAATCAGCGTCTCGAATTCCTTCTCCGGCTCAAACGTCAACTTCCCGAGTTCAGCGGCATACCGCTGGACGTAATCGGCGACAATCTTCAATCCCTTGGCCCTCATGTTCTGGGCAGGGTCGCCGGTTGTGTACCGCAGGTAGAAGAGCCCCTGATCCAGCAGTCGTTGAATCTCCCGTTCCAGTCGCTTTCGATCCGAAGCCAGTGCGGCCCATTTCTTCGGATCGGCATGAATCGCGCGCATCAGGTTGTGCACGCCGCGCCCATAGCCGAAGGCCTGGTCAATCGTGGGCGCGAAGCCGAGCACCTTACGCAAATAGAAATCATGCGGGCACTCCAGGTAATAGCGCAGATCGGAGAACGACGTGCTCAACCTGACGTCGCGACGGTGTTCCTTGGGCGCATACTTGAGCGCGTCAAGCAGTTCATCGGACGCGGAGGTCACCATCCCGCCGATCTCTGCGACGAGAGGCCGAAGTTCCTTGATGAACTTCGAGATTCTGTTCCCGGAGTGGCTGATGAACAGGAACCGTTCCGCCCGCGTCATCGCCACATACATAAGACGCCGCTCGCCGTCATGGTTCTTGTTATCGGCGAGTCCAACGACATCGATCTGCCTCACGATGTCTCCATCCAAAGGCAGGTCCGGCATCCTCGTGGCGTAGCTGCTCGGGAATCGCTGGGCGTTCACGTCCGCAAGAAAGACGGCGGGGAACTCCAGCCCTTTGACGGCGTGGATGGTACTGATGGTGACCGCATCCGGTCGGACCATGAGTGGTTGCTCCTCGACCCGGCCTTCCTCTGCCCCGTACTGGCACAGTCCGATGATCTGCCACGCATAATCCCTCGCACTGGTCCAGCCGGGTGTCTCGATTCCCGTGATCAGCGAACTCAGCGCCCCCAAGTGGAACAATGCAGCCTGGCCTCGGCCGGGATCGGCATCCCATGCATCGACCTCGGCTTCGGACAATAAGAGGTGGAAGAGCTGCTGCGGGAAAACCCGCCGCAGAACGTTGCGGGACTTCAGGAAAGCGCGGAGTCTGGGCGTTCGGAAGATCGCGACCTCGTTTGCACCGAGGCGCGCGTCCTCGGCAATGCGACGCCGGATTGCCCGTGCCGCCAGCAAGACGCGATCCTCCACATCCCTGCCGAAAGGAAGGCCCGTCTGCCGAAGCGCCTTGGCTGCCTCTCGTAGCACCGTTTCCGGTTGCGGCGTGCAACCGAGAACCGAATCGATCCGCCTCGGGAGACTCTTGGGGTTGTGCTCCGAACCGTAGAACTCTTGACAGCCCGCAGAAATCGCAAGCGCGGCCACGAAGAATAGGATTTCCGGTTGCGAAAAGAGGTCCGGACCGGCCCGGACCACGCACGGGATGCCGGAAGCCTCAAGCGCCCGCATGTAGGTGCGAACGTCCGTGGAGGAGCGGACCAGGACCGCAACGTCTGAAAGGGTAAGCCCCCGATGGGAGCCGTCCTTCTTGTCGTGCAAGGCGCCTTCCGCCTCGGAAGGGACCAGGATGCGCACGGCCTCAGCGATCCAGTGGGCTTCCTGGCCGCGGTCGCCAAAACTCACCAATGCAAGATGCGATTGATGCTGGTCCTTCCGCGCCTTATTGCCCGCTTTCATGGCGGGCGTCGTCATCGTCCGGACTGGCGAGATGCTTTCGGCCCACTTGTTCGCGAGCGCGATGATCCGAGGCGTCGAGCGGAAATTCTCTTGAAGGTCGACGACCTGCGATTCCGAAGACTTCGCGAACCGCTCCCACAGATCGGCGATGATTTCTACCTTGGCGCCGCGAAACCCGTAGATCGATTGCCGATGGTCGCCGACCGCCGTCAGACGCCCGCCCGACTCCACCAGGAGGTCGATCAGCTCGTGTTGCACAGGGTTGATGTCCTGCACTTCGTCGACTACGAGATGGATCTGTCGGTCGGCGATTTCCTGACGCCGTTTCTCGTCCGCTCTCAAGCGCCGAATGAACTCGGTCTGCGACGTGCTGAAATCGAGGAAGCGGCGACAGCGAAGATACGCGTAGTAGCGGGCAGCTGCCCGAGCGAAGGCCGCCGCACCGTCCGTGTCTCCCACGTCGGTCAGCAGTCGCGCCGCCTTGCACCATTCACTCTCCGCTTCCCCCAGCTCGGCCGGCGGATGTTCCGAGGGTAGCTCGACTTCGAAGCAATCGCTCTCGTGGAGCTGGTCGTAAGCCTGGATGAAGCTTTCGAGGGTCGCGTACTGACCCTTGCCTATCGCCTCCTTGAGCGACTTCAAGCCCAATAGGCCGTTGAAGCCACGCAGGACCAGCGCCACACGCGCACCTTCGTCGAGGATGTCGTAATTGTGATACTCGTCCGGCCAGTACTCCCGGATCTTTGCCAGACAGTAGCCGTGGATTGTCCCCACGTACATCCCGCCGAGCGACACCTCCTCACCGGCCGGTGTGATCGCCTCCAGCCAGCTGCGGATGCGGAACTTCATCTCCTCGGCTGCACGCTCGGTGAAGGTGAACGCCACGATCGCATCCTTCGGCACGCCCTCAATGCCGACCCACCACGCAATCCGCCTCGCCATGACTTCGGTCTTCCCAGACCCCGCCCCTGCCACGACAAGGACATGGCGCTTCGGTGAAGTAACGGCCCGGCTTTGGGCGTCGGTCAGACCCCTCCGCAGGACTGTTGAGATTTGTTCGCGACCCATAGCTTCCCCTTGTCAGTCGATGCGTGCTTTGCGACTTCCATCGCTCGCTTTGCGGGCGCCGTCCTCCCGCGCTCGGACGACCGTCGCTCGTATTCGCTCGACGACGGAGGCAAGATCGCCATCCACCTCATGCTCCCAGTAGCGCATGACCGTCCAGCCGAGCTTCGTCAACGCAATCTCCACTTCCCGATCGCGCCGCTGGTTACGTGCGATCTTCTCGGACCAGAAGGCTACGTTGGTGGCCGACGCCTTGTAGTGCTCCGGGCAGCCGTGCCAAAAGCATCCGTCAACGAACACAGCGATCTTGCACCCGACAAACGCTAGATCCGGCCGCCCCGGGATCTTCGGACGCACTCTGTAACGCAGCCCCGCACGCCAGAGCGCACGCCGGAGGGCCATCTCCGGCCCGGTGTCCGCCCCGCGCACACGCGACATCTGCTCCGACTTGGTCAGCGGACGTGGCTTGCGTTTTCGCTTTCGTTGCATCGCATCATCTTTCCCGCCCCGAGCAGGGTCTGTCGGCGCACATTATCTTTACATCTGCGTTACATTCCGATAGGATGCCAGCGATAGGCACGAGGGTCAATCAATGGGCGACATCGAACGCAAGACCGAGACCGTGAACCTGCGGCTTTCCCCGCGGATGAAGGAATTGCTCCGGACTGCGGCCGAGCGTGAGCACAGGACGCTGTCAAACATGATCGAGGCGCTTGTACTCGATTACTGCGAAAGCAGGGGCATAGCGGTCGCTCAGGATGAGAGACCCGCCAGCCGGACTAGAAAGAAACCTGTAACCGCAACAAGAAGGTGAACCAACACGGCGGCCCGCAAAATGAAGAAGAAGTCCAATGTGCGCACGGCAATCGATTTGTTCTCGGGCTGCGGGGGATTGACTCAAGGTCTCCGCGACGCGGGTTTCACCGTCGGTGCGGCCGTGGAGATCGACGCGCTCGCGGCGGAAACCTACGCTGCCAATCACCCTGACGTGAAGCTGTTCAATGCGGATATCCGCCACGTCTCGGCATCCCAGATCATGGAGGCCTGCGCCATCGAAAAGGGCGAGCTCGACCTGCTTGCCGGCTGCCCGCCCTGCCAGGGTTTCTCCCGCATCCGGCTGAACAACAAGAGAGAGCGGATGGACGACCCCCGCAACCGGCTGATTGACGAGGTCCTTCGGCTGATTAGCGAAATGCAACCGAAGGTCGTGATGCTGGAGAACGTGCCCAACCTCTCGCGCTATACCCGCTATCTCAATTTCAAGAGAGATCTGCGCAAACTGGGCTACGAGGTCGTCGACAAGGTCCTTGATGTCGCTGACTTCGGGGTCCCGCAGCGTCGCAAGCGTCTTGTCGTCCTGGCGTCACGACTCGGGCAGATATTTCATCCCGATCCGGTTGACGGACGCAGGACGGTAAGGGACGCGATCGCCAAGCTCCCGGCGGACATCCTAAAGAACGATCCTCTTCACAATCTGGGCGAGCAGCGCAGCGAGCGCATCCGCCGTTTGATCAAGGCCATCCCGAAAGACGGCGGTAGCAGGACAGCACTGTCCGCCGGGCTGACCCTCAAGTGCCATGAAGAGCAGGATGGGTTCTATGACGTCTACGGTCGGATGAAATGGGACGATGTCTCGCCCACCATCACCGGCGGATGCATCAACCCGTCGAAGGGGCGGTTTCTGCACCCCACGGAAGATCGCGCCATCACTCTTCGCGAGGCGGCGATCCTGCAGAGTTTTCCGCCCGACTATGTGTTCTCGCTGCGGCGAGGCAAGTATGCCGCCGCCGAAATGATTGGGAATGCGCTCCCTCCGCTCTTCTCCAGGACGCAAGCAGAAGTCATCAAGCGACACCTGGTAGAGCGTTCAGTCGCCGTCTGAGGAACCGACCATGGACGCTCCGATGACCGACACCCGGTTTCTCTCTGCGCTTCGCCGAAACCCGTCGGACGACGTTATCCGCGAGGCGATTGCAACTGTCGCTTCGCAATTCCCGAGAAACACTGCCGTTGCGGCGGAGTTGGCAACGATTCTTGCCGCCTCTGGCGAGCGCCTATCCGCCGGCGGCGCGGTTGTCGCCGACGTGGCATCTACGGGAGGCCCTGCATCGCTGAGCACGCTTCTGGCCCCGCTGTTTCTCCGCGCAGCCGGCGCGATCGTTCCGAAACTGGGTGTGCCCGGGCGCCCGGCCGGCGGCATCGACTGCCTCGCCCAGATTCGGGGTTACCGCACCGAACTCTCCCTTCGCGAGATTGAGGAGATCGTCAACGGCTCCGGATACGCACACTTCCTTGCCAAGGGCGAGATGGCGCCGCTCGACGGACGGATGTTCAAACTGCGACAGGAAATGAATGCGCAAGCCGTCCCGTCTTTGGTGACCGGCAGCCTCTTGTCCAAGAAGCTGGCCGTCGGCGTCAAACATGCGGGCCTGGACATTCGGGTTGCACCCCACGGCAATTTCGGTACCGATAGGAGCGCTGCAGCGGCAAACGCACGGCTGTTTTCGGGTGCAGCGCGGGCTCTCGGCATACACGCGTCACCGGTCCTGACAGACGCTCGTCATCCATACCAGCCATATCTCGGAAAGCGTGAATCGCTGCTCGCGCTCGATGACATTTTCAAAGGGACATGCTCTCCCTGGTTGGCAGGGCATGTCGAGACTTGCAGGGCGCTCGCCCTGGCCTGCCTTCCGCCCGACCTTCGCGCAAAGGCCGCAGAGGCATCTCCCACTGAACTTCGCCGGCACTTCGACGACAACCTCATCGCCCAAGGCGCAGCCCCCGACGACTTCGACACGGTTGTGCGCAACACAAGAAGGGAACACACCGGACACGTCCTGGCCGCGCGCGACGGATTCTGCTTCTACCGCCTGGACCTGCTTCGCGACCGGCTTATCGAATGGCAGGGCATGTTCAGGTCGGAACAGATGCCTTTTCCAGATCCGGTTGGACTCGTTTTACTCGCCCCTCCGGGACAATGGGTGTCCGGCGGCACCCCGATCGCGACGGTAAGGGCGCCTGAGACACTGATGGCGAACGTGATTCTCAAGCTCGACGAGATTGTCGGCACTCCGACCTCTCTCCCCAGCGGACCCGATTTCGAGGCGATCGATGGCTAAATACTGCTGCTTCTTTTGTCCTTCCAAGGACGATGCAGAAAGGGAACTGGATGACAAGTGCCCATCCTGCGGGCGCACCTACGGCTTCGTCCTGGACCATCCGCCGACCAATATAGGCAACTACCGGATCACGAAGCATCTGGGCAGGGGATTCTACGGCGCCGCCTACGTCGCGGAAGCCGGATTCGTCGGGAAGAAGTACGTCATCAAGATCTCGCCTGTCTCCTTTTATGGCTTTGAGGCCTTCAATAAAACGCCATTCCAAAACGAAGTCCGACTGCACGCCGAACTGGCTGCCAGCGCGACGCATGTGGTCGACATCATCGATGCGATCGACGAGACCGTAGTTTTTACTGACGACGCTGCGAGTAGCATCCCCTGCCACGTCACCGTGCTCGACTATGTCGAAGGCGATCTCCTGAAGGACTTCGTCAACAGTAGTACACCGCCCAGCGCCGCGTCGATATGTCAGGTCGCGATCGATCTCCTTCAGCTTCGCGCGGAGCTCGAGGCCAACAAGCTGAACCACAACGACCTGCACGCAGAAAACCTGATCGTCGAGAGGCTTCGCCCGGAATCACGGCGGCCCGACGCAATCGATCCCATGTTGCGCGTCATGGCGATCGACCTCGGCAGTGTTTCCGATGAGAGCAAGAGCACCGATGACCGTCAGGGAGACCTGGCTTTTATCGCGGAGCATGTCGACGCTCTACTTGCCGGGCTGCTGGCCCGGCCGGATCAGATGGAGGATCGGGATTTCCGGATTGCCTTGGCGCTGCAAGGAATCATCAGCAATCTGCGCACAGATGCCCAGAATCTCCGCCTTCCTAATCCGGCCGACATGGTCGCTCAGGTCCGAGAGTCCTTCTATAGAGCATCACATCACTGGCGACCATGGAGAAACCCTCTCAGCCTCAAGGGTTTCGCAGACCATTACAACGCTCAGACACTGGAGTCATGGGACGTACCGAGGCTGCTGGTCGACCCGGCAAACCGCTGGCTGACCGAAATCACTCGCCCCGGCCCACAGATCATCACCGGCATGCGGGGATGCGGTAAGACAATGCTGCTCCGTGCGTTGGACATCCACGCCCGCGCCACACAGCGGGAGAGCGAAACACAAGAGGCTGTCATCCAGCGCATTCGGAATGATCGCTTCGTCGGACTCTTTGTTTCCGCCCAAAGATTGCTGGATTTGCGGGAGCAATCGCTCCTCAAACTTGAATATCGTCTGACGCGGCTCTTCGTCGCCTACGCCCTCCAGGCCGCCCGCGCGTTGATGCACCTCCGTGATGTCGACTCAACAGCCATCGCACCTGGTGCACACACGCGTTTGGCTTCGGCAGTGGCCGATTACCTGGAGGGGGCCGATGACTTGCGACATTCCATTTCCCTTGACGATCTCGAGCAAAGGTTGCAACGGATTGCCGTTCTCACAGTAAGTGGCGACGAGAAGCATCTTGTCAAGCAGGCCCCCGCTGAAGTGTTCAACCATCTGGCCGACAGCCTTCGGGAATGCTCGGAGGTGTTCGAATCTGCCTCGATCTTTTACCTTCTGGACGATGTATCTACGCGATATTTGGAGCTCGACAAGATAGAGGCGCTCCTTTCTGCTCTTCTTTTTCAGAGCCCGACATGTGCATTCAAATTCACCTCGGAATGGCAGACAATCGAACTCGGTCTCAGGTCTCCCGGAAGAAATCATCCGATCCGGGTCGGTCGTGATCTGACGGTATTCGATCTCGGCGAGGACGTCTTCAAAACCATCAGTGCCGCCGGTTCCGCAGGCAAGGACTTCATCACCAGGATTCTCCAGTTACGTGCAGACCTCCACGCACAGCATCCCCGGCAGCGTGACCCGAGGGTGATTCTCGGCGACGTACCCTTGGAGCAGGTTGCCAGAGAGATCGCCTCGTCAAGCGAGGCCGCAGGCCAGAAAAAGCGCGTGTACAGGGGCCTATCCTGTCTCACCAGTGTCTGCGTCGGCGACATCGGCGACGTCATCAAGTTATACGAAGAAATCCTTCGCCGAAGCGGTAACGCTAACGCGTATCCCATCGAGGACCAAACACAGTCCGAGTGCTTCCAAGAGATGAGCGCACGCCGGCTCTACGATCTCAATCGGCGCGCCACCTACTCCAGGAACCTCAAGAACCACGCCCTTGCGTTTGCACAGACGGCGCATGACCTGCTTGTGCGGTCGTACCGCAACGCGCCGAAGGATGGAAAATCGAAAGTCCGCCTGAGGCAATATTCTTCGATCTACGTCAGAGTTACCGCCGAGGACGAGAACAGCCAGAAACAGCAGATCGACAGACTTCGCGACCTCATCGATGCCGGGGTCTTCGTTTTCGCCGGCGGAGCGCCCCGTTCCAAGACCAAGGACTCCGACCCGATCCTGCAGTTCATTCTGAGCTATCGAAAAATCTACGGGCTGGCCGCATTCATCGGCCTTGCCGACAGGGATCGCTTCGAGTTGTCCGGAGACGACTTGAGCAGATGGCTCGAATTGGACGACGTGACCGCCGCCAAGGAAATCCTGTTGCGCAACCAGATCAACGACGAAGTTGACGAGACCGGCGCCCTAGGCAGTGGCCAACCCGGCCCGGAATCCGAAATCGCTATTCAGGAACAGCCTGCGGCAACTTCCCCCGCGGCTGTGCAAGCCCCCGTACGGAGGACGGCGCCAGGGCAAGCCGATCTTTTCGGCACGGTCGAGAGAGAGACAACGCCTCCGGAGCAGAAAGCATGGGCCGACAAGGTATCGATCTCGATCCGCCAAATTTCCGAGAATGAGCTCGCCACGCTCCCTGTGAGTTCGACCCTGGTGGGATTGGGGTTCGAGGACCGGACGCTTGCATCGAATGAATTCCTCTCCGGCGTGCTCAACCCCGTGACCGCACACGCAATCAGGTATCCCGTAGAAGGGCACTCTCCGGCTATCCTAAATGCGTGGACCAAATCGGCGGCCAGTGTGGTCGAGACAGCCTATGACGAGGCCCTCGCCGCCCTCCCGCGCCTGGACGGTCTTGCGCTTGTGGACATATCCGGTCTCGCAAAGCCGCTGATCTTCAAGGCGGTTCGCAGTGAACTGGTCGCTAAAGGGCGGGTTCTTGTATGTCATGCATCTGCCGAAAAGCACTACCCGCTCCAGGGAGACCTTGAGAAACTATTCGCCGCCGAGAAATCCGAGGATCCGGTCGCCTTCCTCGAAAGCCTGGCGGAGTTGTTGACTGGAGAGGACGGACCATACAAGGACGTCAAGCTGCTTGACGACACCTCCGATCCGTCTCGAAACCGCGCCCTACTTGCATTCGCATCCCCTAAGCACGAGCGCCTCTTCTCACTGCTGGATCGCCGCGAGTTCGATCAAATCGAGATCATCACCCCGGAAGGAGACCCACCGCACGCCAAGGTGGCCGCATACGCCGCAGAGTTCATTTGCCAGAATTATCCGAATGCATCCGTCACCAGGTTCGGAAACGACGATCTGCTCGGGCTGGTCGAATATCTCGACGCGAAATACCTCGAAATCTACGGCACGGGCGGGGCCAACTTCGAACTCGGCCTGACAGGCACCAAAACGCAGGCGCTTGCAGCCGCCGTCTTGAGCTCTGTCAGAAAGGTGTCACAAGCCTGGTACCTGAGCCCGAAGAGATTCGACGAAAAGCGCTTCTCCAGCGGTGTAGGTTCGATTCGGGTTTACGACATCAATATCCCAGGGAGATCTTGTTAGCGTTACGCGGGGTAGCGCCATCTGCATGCTTAGCCAGGCTTACTCCGTCACGCGCTCATACGCCTGCCGAACCACATTGATCGCGGCCGGCACATCGTCTTGTGATTCCAGGTTGTACAGCACTCCACCTGCCTCCGTCGCGCCGATAATGAAGGCATACTCCGTTGCGTCACGAGCTTTGCCTGACGGATCTTCGCAATCGGCAAAATCGAGGTTCAGCAAGAGGCTCAGCCGCTGCTTGCGCGGGATGATTTCGACGAAGAAATCAAACACACGGTAGATGACGCTCCGGTCATTGGGCAGCTCTACAACATCCGCGCCAAGCGCCTGGATCTGTGGACGCAGCGCCTCCAGGAGCTGCTTGGCGGTCTCATCCAGCTCCAGGTTCTCGATCCTGTAGTTGGCGGCCAGGGCCTTGTGCTCCTCCAGCTCCCGTTGCTTCACGGCCAGTAGATCGACAACCAACGGACACCATACGGTCACGGCTTTTTCGGCGAGCAACTTGCCTCGCTGCTCGATGGTCTTGGCGTCCCATGTCGATTGCTCGCGAATGAACCTGTTCAAGCGCAGCGGGCTATCATCGAAACCACCGGCAATCGTCTTCTTCTCGGAAAACGGCCTGTCGCTGTAGGTGGAGTTGTAGCCGGTCAGCGTCAGATTGCCCAGGCGGTGCAGCCACGTTTCCTGCACCGCTTTCCAGTCGCTACCGAGCATCGTTCGCCACTCCGGACGCAAGTCCTCGTTCTGCGGCATGACGTGCTCGATGGAGAAATTCGAGGTGTCGATGCGCTCCTTGCTGAAGTTCTCCAGCCGATCCAGCAGGTAGAAACAGGTGCGCATGTCGTAGACATCCCGCGTTTCAAGCGCCTCGCGGAATTCGATGTCGCTCGGGAAGCGGCGTTTTTTGCCTTGCCGGTATAGCGCCACCTTCAGGCTGACCAGCGGCTGGTTCTCGGTAATCCGGTAGGCGATGCTCGCAAATATCTGCCCGAGGCTACGCGTCTGCATGTCGCATACGGAACGCCGAAAGACGAAGCTTTCCAGCAACTCGACGGCCTCGACGAATTCGTCGAGGCCGAGGGTCTTGGCCCGATCGTAACAGTCATAGAGGGTCATGACCACCGGCGAAGCCACCTCGACCAGTGACCGCAAGCGGGTAAACGCTTCCCTCAACGCCGGCTGCTTTTCCTGTCCCAGGCTGAAAGCCGTGTAGTAGGTGCCGGCGCGCCGCAGATCACTCAGGATGCCATCGACCCCGCGCTTGCCGACGGCCCGCGAGAAGTAGCTGCGGAATTCGTGATAGATCTCCGCGGCCTTCAAGGGCGTGCTTGGACGCATCTGCAGCGTCAGAAAGTCCTTCACGAACTTGTCGAAGTCGGTACGGTAGCGCCGGCCGAAGGCCTGCTCGATCGGCTGCCAGTGTTCCTCGTAGAGCTGGGTCTGCGAGGCCTCGTCCAGGCGCATCAGCACGAAGTTCCGGATGAGGTCGGCCTGCGTCAAATCCACGCCGGTGGAGTTCAGGCTCTCGAAAATCATCTGCGGGTCGTCCTGCCCCCGCGTCAGGCTGACATCGACGACTACCAGCTTCTTGATGCCGGTGTACACCGTTTGCACGTCGGCCTGCGCCACCAGATCACGCAGGAACAGGAAGTTCTCCCTCACGCGTTCCGACGCCGACTCCGGTATACCCTTGCCATCCAGCAACGCAATCAGCGTCTCATGATCTGCCCGGCGCAGATGCAGCTTATGGCGCCGATCGGCCTTGCCATGCCTGTTGCGCAGGAAATAGTCGTCCAACTCCTCAGGCGTCGATTCTTCCTCACCAGGATCGTCATCCCCCTGAAGCTGTGACATCCGGTCGCGGAGCGCAATCAACAAAAGCGTCAGCGTCGTCAGTCGCTGCTGTCCATCGATCAGCAACCAACGCGTGATGGTGGCCGTGTTGTCCTCGGCCGCCACATAGACCACCGATCCAAGGAAGTGCCCCTTGATGGTGGGATCGCTGCCGACACGGATCACATCCTTCCATAGCTGTTGGCAATGCCTGGTGCCCCAGCTGTAGTCACGCTGAAAAATCGGCACGATGAACTGCTTCGCGCCCTCCAGCAGGTTGGTGACCAGCGTGTCTTCCGCTTTCATGCTCGTGTCTCAGTAATATTGCCGGATGTAGCTGTACGCCTTCTCGAACAGCTCCTCGTCGGCATGCAACTTGTACTTGAACAGGGATTTCCTGAGTGCCTTCTTGATCTCACGCTCGCCGGCCAGGGTGTCCTGCCAGCCGGGGAACCGGACCAGGCGCACGATCTCGTCGATGTCCGCCACCACCCGCTCGACCATGATCGGCGTTTCGGCGGTCTTAACTTCATTGAACAGCTCGGTGAGCGCCGCCTTGCCACGATCCTCGTCCTCTTCCGGAGGCGTTTCCTTCTCCGCCTGCAGCACTTCCTTGGCCAGTTGCAGCAGTTGCTTGAGAAACTCGACGCTGTTGAGCACGCCGGACTCGAAGCGATCGCGCAGGGCATCCAGGCGTTCCGAGAGCGCCTTGAACTTTGGGTTTCCGAGGTGTTTGCGTAGGCGCCGGGCAACCTTGATTTCGATTTCCTTGGCCTTCTTCGGGTCAGGGTTCGAGAGCACCGCCTCCAGCAGATCGGCGTCCAGCACCAGCGTATCGAGATCGTCGCGAACGGCGTCGACGTGCACGTTCTGGTGAATCAGCTCGATGGTCTTAGCCCCGAGGGAATGCCAGATCAGCTTGCCGTGGCCACTGGAGGGCTGCACCGACTGGTACACCTGCGAGAGCCACTTGTAGTCCTTCTCGTACTCTCCGAGGATCGGATCTGGCGAGATGGCCTCCCAAAGCTTATTGAGCAGGCTGTACTCGACCGCGAAGTTG
>Ga0164243_10010631_pt1 | contig 13213 bp, 9 predicted proteins | sample OricompcompostOP_FD_108781 | JGI IMG/M metagenome (GOLD analysis project Ga0164243, IMG submission 108781) | Organic Plus compost microbial communities from Emeryville, California, USA - Original compost - Organic plus compost (OP) | ecosystem: Engineered > Solid waste > Mixed feedstock >... | reverse complement strand
TCTTGATCTGCTTCACGAAGAGCGGGATCAGAGCCGCACGAACCACGAGCACCAGTCCGACGATCGACAGCACCCACGTCAGGCCTGCGGCGGGATCCATACCCAGCGGGTTGCTGAGCAGCCAATGCCAGCCCACGAGAAGGAGCTCGACCACCCATTTGAGTGGCCAAAGGATGATGCTCAAAATGTCCATGCTGCGGTGTCAGCCCTTTCTCTGGCCTGCCGTCACCACGAAACCCGCACGGGTCACGCGATACCTGAAGTTCTTCTTCGGCGGTACGTCATCGACGCCGCCTTCCGCCCACGGATGGCAGCGTGCGATGCGGCGCACCCCCAGCGCGGAGCCCACCACGACCCCATACTGCTGAATGGCCTGCATCGTGTATGCCGAACAAGACGGATAGTACCGGCAGACGTCCCCGTAAAGCGGGGAGATCACTGTACGGTACGCGTGCAGCACCGCGACGGCGGCGTTCCGCGGGATCAGCACGAGGTTGAGGACCGGGCTCGACATGGCGACGGTGCTCACGATGCCACCCGGGCCGCCACGCTCGTGACCTCGGCCTGCAGCTCCGCGAAGCTCGCACCGGATGCCGATGGCAACGCACGAACGACCACCTCAGTGCCGGCCGGCAGGGAATCCGAGATCGAGAACGCGCAGGCCTTCAGTCGGCGACGCACTCGGTTCCGCGTGACGGCGTTGCCGACCGTCCTTGCAACAATGAACCCGAATCGCGGAGTACCGCCATTCGGGTTCATTGTCAGGTATGTCACTGTGTTCACGCCCACGATCCGTCTGCCACGGCGGACCACTCGTTTGTAATCGGCAGCGCTCGTCAGGCGGTGAGCTTTGTCGAGCACGACGGGCGCCGCGAATCGGTCGGGTGTGGAGCCGTTACGCGGAGAGCTCGGTGCGGCCCTTGCGGCGACGAGCCGAAAGGATCGCACGCCCCGCACGGGTGCGCATCCGCAGACGGAAGCCGTGCACCTTGGCACGACGACGGTTGTTGGGCTGGAACGTTCTCTTGCTCATCACTCACTCCATGTGGACATCCACTGCCCGATCGATGGCAGGGAAAGCTCGGCGCCCGGAAGGGCTCGTCAACTGATTAAAGCTACGGCCTGTGAGCCGCACGGTCAAACCAGGGGAGACCAAAATCTCAATTATCCACAGATCTCACAGTTTCGCCAGTACTGACACGCGGGCCTGTTCTACGGTAAATTTGGCCTCTTCCGGGACGGTCATCTAGCGTGGGGTCTCAGTTATCCCCAACCCGATGCACCGTTTCCCGCGGCTTTCTGCGGTGTGCAAACATCTGTGGATAACTATGTGAACAGCGAGTCCTTGGGGAGACATGGCAAACGAGCAAGAGCCGATCGCGCAGACGTGGCAGACCGTGCTCGATGTGCTCGCCACGGATGAACGGATCACGCCCCCTCTTCACGGTTTCCTGAGTCTCGTCGTGCCGAAGGGCATCATGGCCGGCACCTTCTACCTTGAGGTTCCGAACGAGTTCACTGCCGGGCAGCTCAACATGAGGATGCGTGCACCGCTGCTCAATGCCATCGCCACGCTCGAGGAAAGCCACGGCGCAACGACCTTCGCCGTGGTCGTCAACCCCGAGATCATCGAGGACGACTACGAGCCCGCCGCTTCCCGCGGGTCGGTCAGCGAGCAGTCCGGCTATGTCGAGACCCCCGCGATCCCGTCGCCGGTTCGCGAGCTTCCGTCGCACCGCCAGCCTGACGCGTCCCTCACGTCGAAGCAGTCGTTCGACAACTTCCTCAACTCGAAGTACTCCTTCGACAATTTCGTCATCGGTCAGTCGAACCGCTTCGCTCATGCCGCGGCGGTCGCCGTCGCCGAGGCACCGGCGAAGGCCTACAACCCGCTCTTCATCTACGGGGAGTCCGGGCTCGGCAAGACACACCTCTTGCACGCCATCGGGCACTACGCGATGAGCCTGTACCCGGGCATCCGCGTCCGGTACGTCAGCAGTGAAGAGTTCACCAACGACTTCATCAACTCGATCGCGAACAACCGTGGCGCCGCCTTCCAGGCACGGTACCGGGATGTCGACATCCTGCTGATCGACGACATCCAGTTCCTGCAGGGCAAGGCCGAGACGCAAGAAGCGTTCTTCCACACCTTCAACAACCTCCACGACCACAACAAGCAGGTGGTCATCACGTCCGACCTGCCGCCCAAACTCCTGACCGGTTTCGAAGACCGGATGCGTTCCCGCTTCGAGTGGGGCCTGATCACCGATGTCCAGGCGCCGGACCTCGAGACCCGCATCGCGATCCTCCGCAAGAAGGCGCAGAGCGAGAAGCTGCAGATTCCCGATGAGGTGCTCGAATTCATCGCCTCAAAGGTGTCGAGCAATATCCGCGAACTGGAGGGCACGCTCATCCGGGTCACCGCCTTCGCGAGCCTCAACCGAACGCCCGTCGACATGGCTCTCGTGCAGACCGTCCTCAAAGACCTGATCACGCTCGACGACGACAACGTGATCTCGCCCGTCGAGATCATCAACACGACCGCGAGCTATTTCAAGCTCACCGTCGACGACCTGTACGGGTCGAGCAGATCGCAGGCTGTCGCCACCGCACGGCAGATCGCCATGTATCTCTGCCGCGAGCTGACGAACCTCTCCCTTCCCAAGATCGGCCAGCTCTTCGGCAACCGTGACCACACGACCGTGATGTACGCGAACAAGAAGATCGGCGACCTGATGCAGGAGCGTCGCTCGATCTACAACCAGGTCACCGAGCTCACCAGCCGCATCAAGCAGGGTCACCGCTACCAGTAATCCGGGTCGCTTCGGCTGGTCCCCGATCACCTCTCATCCGGTCCGTTGGTGCGAGCACAGCTGCCCATCCGGGCCGCCCCACGACCCCTGACCAACACGCGTCTGTGCGCACGTCCCTGCACCCAACGCTCGGGGCACGATGATCCCGTCGACACGTCAACCAATCCACATGTGGATAACTTGTGGAGAACTGTGGATGAGCGGGGCTCGGCTTGTTGATCACCGTCGAGTCGATGTGAACAACGGTTCGCGCCGCACGCCGGCACGCTGGCCCCATACACGCGCACACTCACACATCACACACATCTCACACGGATGTAGTTCTCTACGGAGAATCCGCGTGTCGGGACTTATCCACATTTTCCACAACGGTTAAGACGATTAAAGAAACTCTTCATTAAGCATCCTCGTCGACAACCTTGACCGTCGAGCCCAACGGGATGCCGCACGCCTACACCCACCAGTACCACGTCCGCAACGCCGCGAACACTCGTCCGCCACCCGGTCGAACGACAAGAAAGACAGCGATCGCCCCGCCCTACTAACATGGTGACGACTCGAAGCTTGACAAGACAGGGGTTTCCATCGTGCGGTTCAGCGTCAATCGGGATGTGTTCAGCGAAGCCGTTTCATTCACCGTCAAGCTCCTGCCGCAAAGGACGACACTCCCGATCCTCTCCGGTGTGCTGATCGAGGCGACCGACTCAGGTCTCAGGCTCTCGAGCTTCGACTACGAGGTGTCTGCGCAGACCGAGATCCAGGCGGACATCGAGGAGCAGGGAACGATCCTCGTCTCGGGCCGCCTGCTCGCCGACATCGCTAGCCGTCTTCCGAATGCACCCGTGCAGTTCAGCACTGAAGAGAACCGCATCCTCGTCACCTGCGGCTCGGCCCGGTTCACGCTGCTGTCGATGCCGGTCGAGGAATACCCGAGCATCCCGCAGGTGGAAGGACAGACCGGCCTGGTTCCCTCCGAGGAGTTCGCCACGGCGATCGCCCAGGTCGCTGTGGCTGCGTCGCGCGACGACGTGACGCCTGTGATCACCGGCGTGCAGCTCGAGGTCACCGACAACCACCTCAGCCTGGTGGCAACCGACCGCTACCGCGTCGCGGTTCGCGAGATCGACTGGGACAACGGCGACAACCCCGGCGACGGCGGTCTGAACGCGCTCGTGCCCGCGCGCACCCTGCAGGAGGTCGGCAAGACGTTTGGCCACGCCGGCAACATCTCCGTCTCGTTCACCAGCAAAGACGACCGCGAGCTCATCGCCTTCTCGGCGGACAAGAAGACCGTCACGTCGTTGCTCATCAAGGGGTCCTTCCCCCCGGTCAAGCGACTCTTCCCCGAGAGCACCGAGAACTACGCCGTCATCAACACCGGCGAGCTCATCGAGGCCGTCCGACGGGTTTCCCTCGTGCTGGAACGCGAAGCCGCGCTCCGTTTCACCTTCACGATCGACGGACTCACCATGGAGGCCATCGGATCGGAGCAAGCGCAGGCATCCGAGTCCATCGACGCGTTGCTGACCGGTGACGACATCGTGCTGAGCCTCAAACCCGCCTTCCTCCTCGACGGGCTGACGGCCGTGCGCAGCGAGTTCGTGCGCTTCTCGTTCACCAAGAGCGAGAACACCAACAAACCGGGCCCCATGCTCATCACGAGCCAGTCGTCGAAGGATCAGCCCGGCGCAGACAGCTTCAAGTACCTGCTGCAGCCGAACCTTCTCCTGCGGTAACGGATGCCGGTACGCCCGGCCACGAGAAAGGCACGCACCATGCACATCGGCCTCGTCGGACTCGGCCGTATGGGCGGCAACATGAGAACCCGCCTCCGCAACGCCGGCATCGAGGTGACCGGTTACGACGCGAACCCCGACATCTCGGATGTCTCGTCGCTCGCCGATCTCGTCGCCGCGCTTCCCTCACCGCGCACGGTGTGGGTGATGGTCCCGGCCGGCGCGATCACCGACAGCGTGATCACCGAGCTCAGCGCACACCTCGAACCGGGGGATCTCGTCATCGACGGCGGCAACAGCCGCTTCACCGAGGACTTCAAGCACGCAGCGACGCTCGCGGAGAAGGGCGTCGACTTCGTCGACGCCGGAGTGTCCGGAGGCATCTGGGGACTCGAGAACGGATACGGCCTCATGGTCGGCGGCTCTGCCGAACAGGTCCAGCGGGTGATGCCGGTGTTCGACGCGCTCAGACCAGAGGGACCGCGCGAAGAGGGCTTCGTCCACGTCGGGGAAGTCGGTGCGGGCCACTACGCCAAGATGGTGCACAACGGCATCGAGTACGCCTTGATGGAGGCATACGCCGAGGGATATGAGCTGCTCGAGAAGCGCGAAGACCTGATCAAGGATGTCCCGGGCACGTTCAAGGCGTGGCAGCGTGGCACCGTCGTCCGGTCGTGGCTGCTCGAGCTCCTGGTCCGTGCGCTCGAGGCCGATCCCGAGTTCGACCAGATCGAGGGCTGGGTCGAGGACTCCGGCGAGGGGCGGTGGACCGTGGAGGAGAGCATCAGCAACGCGGTACCGATGCCCACCATCGCGGCGTCGATCTACGCGCGGTTCCGCTCGCGCCAGGAGGACTCCCCCGCGATGAAGGCGGTCGCCGCGCTGCGGAACCAGTTCGGCGGCCACGCAGTGAAGCCGGCGGAGGAGTGAGGCGGCCGCTGCGCGCAGGTAGCCCAACAGTGCAGTCGAGAGACTGCCGGGCCCGGGGCTGCAGCCTTTCCTGACGTCACGCGGCGCACCTACCATGGGAGGGTGATCGTCACCCACCTGAGCCTCGCCGACTACCGCAACTACGCGGCGGCGGAGGTCCCGATGGCTCCGGGGGCGAACCTCTTCATCGGCCGGAACGGTCAGGGGAAGACGAACCTCGTGGAATCGCTGGGGTACCTGTCGACACTGGGGTCACACCGGGTCTCCACGGATCAGGCGCTGATTCGCGCCGGGCAGGAGTCCGCGATCATCCGCGCGCGGTTGCATCACGCCGGGCGAGACCTGCTCGCCGAGGTGCAGATCAATCGCCATGGGCCCAATCGTGCGCAGGTGAATCGCGGCCAGATCCGCCCGCGGGAGCTCCCGCGTTACTTCTCGAGCGTGCTGTTCGCCCCGGAGGATCTCGGAATCGTCCGGGGCGACCCATCGGGGCGACGGCGGTTCATCGACGAGCTTCTCGTGCAGCGGGCGCCGCGCTTGGCGGGCATCCTCGGCGACTACGAGCGCACGCTCAGGCAGCGGAACTCGTTGCTTAAGTCCGCTCGGGCATCGGGCCTGCGCGATCGGAGTCTGCCGACCCTCGACATCTGGGACGACAAGCTCGTCGCGCTCGGTTCTGAGATCATCGATGAGCGTGTCCGTCTGATCGGCGCTCTCGCGACGCCACTGCAGGATGCCTACGCGTCCGTGGTGGGCGACGACCATCGTCCCGCTCTCACACCCGTGCTCTCCATCGATGGGTCGGACGCAGAAGGCGACACCGATCAGCCGGGTGCTCCGGTGGCGGGCGGCGGGCCGGTTGCGAGCGGATCGAGCGACGATGCGGCCGGCACCGCTGCGCGCTTTCGTGCAGCGCTCGATGCGGTCAAGCGGAATGAGCTCGATCGTGGGCTGACCCTCGTCGGACCACACCGCGACGACGTCCTCTTCGAGCTGAACGGCCTCCCGGTGAAGGGGTATGCGAGCCACGGGGAGTCGTGGTCGTTCGCGCTGGCCCTGAAACTGGCGTCCGCGGAGCTTTTGCGGCGCGACTCCGCTCTCGGAGACCCGGTTCTCATCCTGGACGACGTTTTCGCCGAGCTCGATCAGCACCGTCGCGCACGCCTCGCCGCAGCGGTTGCGGGATACGAGCAGGTCCTCGTGACGGCAGCGGTCGAGGCCGACGTGCCAGCAGAGCTCGTCGCTCACACGGTCCGCATCGACGCGGGGCGCGTCATCGACGAGTCGTCTCCGGTTCAGGATGCTCCGGCGTGGGAGCAGGCGCGTGGCTGATCGGTTGCGTTCCGGTGACGGCGACAACGAGGCCGTTCGCGTATACGAGAGGCTGAAGGCGCTCTTCGGCGGTGACCGTCCGCGTCGACGAACGCGGCAACGGCCGGCCCTCGACGACGCCGGGAGCGTCCCGTTCGGCAAGGGCCGCGAACCGAAGGGACTGGGCGACGTCGTCGAGCAGCTGACCGCAGAGCTCGGGTGGGAGTCGTCGCTGGCGCAGTCGGAGCTCGTCGAGAACTGGGGAGAGCTCGCCGGGGAGGAGACCGCGAAGCACTCGACGCCGGTGGGGATCGAAGGGGGCACGCTCACCGTCCAGTGCGCGTCGACGGCCTGGGCGACACAGCTCCGGCTGATGCGTTCTGAGATCCTCGCGCACATCGCGCGACGCTACCCGGAGGCCGGCATCGACGGCATCCGTTTTCTGGGGCCGAACGTCCCCTCTTTCAAACGCGGCCCCAGATCGGTCCAGGGGCGCGGCGTGCGCGATACCTATGGTTGAAGAGGCAAATCAGGTGTCGGGCGTACAGAAAACGCCTCAGACGGGCGTTTGCGCCCCTTCGGCCTGGGTCTTCTTGATAGGATGAAACCCCAGCATTCTACGGTTTGGAGCCCAATTCCATATGTCAGAGGAACCTCAGAACGACGCGTCGTCGAACACATACGGCGCTGACGACATCCAGGTTCTCGAGGGACTCGAAGCCGTACGCAAGCGGCCCGGTATGTACATCGGCTCGACGGGTCCGCGCGGACTTCACCACCTGGTCTACGAGATCGTGGACAACTCCGTCGACGAGGCGCTCGCGGGGTTCTGCGACAACATCGTCGTCACGATCCTCGCGGATGGTGGCGTGCGCGTGGTCGACAACGGCCGCGGCATCCCGGTCGGCATGAACAAGGCGCAGGGCAGGTCGACCGTCGAGGTCGTGCTGACCGTCCTGCACGCCGGTGGAAAGTTCGGCGGCGGTGGGTACGCGGTGTCCGGCGGTCTGCACGGTGTCGGCAGCTCGGTGGTCAACGCGCTCTCCACCCGACTGGAGGTGAAGGTCAAGCGCGAGGGCCACGTATGGCGTCAGTCCTTCGCGTACGGTGTGCCGGATGCCCCGCTCGCGCAGGGCGAGGAATCCTCTGAGACTGGCACGACCATCACCTTCTGGCCGAACCCCGAGATCTTCGAGACCGTCGACTTCGACTACGAGACCCTGCGCGTGCGCTTTCAGCAGATGGCATTCCTCAACAAGGGACTGCGCATCGAGCTCGTGGACGAGCGCGAGAACGCGGTCGTGGATGAGGACGACTCTCCGGAGACCCCCGACAAGCCGAGGCACAACGTTTTCCTCTACGAGCGTGGCCTCGTCGACTACGTGGAGTACCTCAACTCGGCGAAGAAGGCGGAGCTCGTCCACGACGAGGTGATCTCGTTCGAGTCCGAAGACCAGGAGCGCAAGATCGCCCTCGAGGTCGCCATGCAGTGGACCACGTCGTACAACGAGAGCGTCCACACCTACGCGAACACGATCAACACGCACGAGGGCGGTACCCACGAGGAGGGCTTCCGCGCCGCGCTGACCACGCTCGTCAACAGGTACGCGCGCGAGAAGAACATCCTCAAGGAGAAGGACGACAACCTCTCCGGCGAAGACGTGCGCGAAGGATTGACGGCGGTCATCTCGGTGAAGCTCGGCGAACCGCAGTTCGAGGGTCAGACGAAGACCAAGCTCGGCAACACGGAGGCCAAGGCGTTCGTGCAGAAGGTCGTCGGGGATCAGCTCGGCGACTGGTTCGAACGCAACCCGAACCAGGCGCGGGACATCATCCGCAAGGCCATTCAAGCAGCGACTGCGCGCCTCGCCGCGCGGAAGGCACGCGAGACCGCGCGTCGAAAGGGGCTGCTCGAGGGCGGCGGGATGCCGGGGAAGCTCAAGGACTGCCAGTCGAAAGACCCCTCGATCTCTGAGATCTTCATCGTCGAGGGTGACTCGGCCGGTGGCTCCGCCGTGCAGGGTCGCAACCCGGAGACGCAGGCGATCCTGCCGCTGCGAGGGAAGATCCTCAACGTCGAGAAGGCGAGGCTCGACCGCGCGCTCGCCAACAACGAGGTGCAGGCGATGATCACGGCGTTCGGCGCGGGCATCGGCGAGGACTTCAACCCGGAGAAGGCGCGCTACCACAAGATCGTGCTGATGGCGGATGCCGATGTCGACGGTCAGCACATCACGACGCTCCTGCTGACTCTGCTCTTCCGTTACATGCGTCCGATGATCGAGCTCGGCTACGTGTATCTCGCGCAGCCGCCGCTGTATCGGCTGAAGTGGTCGAACGCCGATCACGAGTACGTGTACAGCGACCGGGAACGCGACGCATTGCTGGCCGACGGTCAGGCCAAGGGCAAGCGGATGCCGAAGGAGAACGGGATCCAGCGTTACAAGGGTCTCGGCGAGATGGACTACCGCGAGCTCTGGGAGACGACCATGGACCCCGAGACCCGCACGCTCCTGCAGGTGACACTCGACGATGCGGCTGCGGCCGACGAGATCTTCAGCACCCTCATGGGCGAGGACGTCGACTCCCGCCGTAGCTTCATCCAGAAGAACGCCAAAGATGTGCGGTTCCTCGACATCTAACCCAGCCTCGGTGACCGAGTAGGTGGCGAGCGAAGCGAACCACCGTATCGAGAGCCAGGTGGGAGATCACACCGAGCCCGCCAGCAGACACCGAACCAGAGCGCAGACAGAGACCAGGGACTCATGGCAGACGAAACGAACCCAGGTGAGATGAGCGGCGAGGCCGACGAGCAGCGTCCGGCGGCAGCCGACGCGTCGATCCACGGCAAGATCGACCAGGTCGACCTGCAGCTGGAGATGCAGCGGTCGTACCTCGACTACGCGATGAGCGTGATCGTCGGCCGCGCCCTCCCCGAGGTTCGGGATGGCCTGAAGCCGGTTCATCGTCGCGTGATCTATGCCATGTACGACGGCGGCTACCGGCCCGATCGTGCCTTCTCGAAGTGCGCCCGTGTGGTCGGCGATGTCATGGGACAGTTCCACCCGCACGGTGACTCCGCGATCTACGATGCACTGGTCCGTCTCGTGCAGCCGTGGAGTCTGCGCTACCCTCTCGCTCTCGGTCAGGGCAACTTCGGCTCGCCCGGCAACGACGGCGCGGCGGCGCCCCGGTACACGGAGACGAAGATGGCTCCGCTCGCGCTCGAGATGGTGCGCGACATCGACAAGGAGACCGTCGACTTCCAAGACAACTACGACGGCCGCACCCAGGAGCCGTCGGTTCTGCCGTCGCGTTTCCCGAACCTCCTCGTCAACGGCTCGGTCGGCATCGCTGTCGGCATGGCCACCAACATCCCGCCGCACAACCTCCGCGAGGTCGCGGACGGCGCGCTCTGGCACCTCGCCAACCCGGACGCCTCGCGTGAGGAGCTGCTCGAGGCGCTGATCCAGCGGATCAAGGGGCCGGACTTCCCGACCGGCGCGCAGATCCTGGGGATCAAGGGAATTCAGGACGCCTACCGCACGGGCCGCGGATCGATCACGATGCGGGCGGTCGTCAACGTCGAAGAGATCCAGGGACGCACCTGCCTGGTGGTCACCGAGCTGCCGTACCAGGTCAACCCGGACAACCTCGCCATCAAGATCGCCGAGCTCGTCAAAGAGGGTCGCCTCGGCGGCATCGCCGACATCCGCGATGAGACGTCCGGCCGTACGGGTCAGCGTCTCGTCATCGTGCTCAAGCGCGACGCCGTGGCGAAGGTCGTGCTCAACAACCTCTACAAGCACACCCAACTGCAAGACAACTTCGGCGCGAACATGCTCGCGATCGTCGACGGTGTGCCGCGCACCCTCTCGCTCGACGGGTTCATCACGGCGTGGGTGGCGCACCAGATAGACGTCATCGTCCGACGCACCCAGTACCTCCTTCGTGAGGCCGAGGAGCGGATGCACATCCTGCGCGGCTACCTCAAGGCGCTCGACGCTCTCGACGAGGTGATCGCCCTCATCCGCCGCTCGGCGACGGTCGAGGATGCGCGCGAAGGCCTGATCGATCTCCTCTCGATCGACCAGATCCAGGCCGACGCCATCCTCACGATGCAGCTGAGGCGCCTCGCCGCCCTCGAGCGTCAGAAGATCGTGGACGAGGCCGCCGAGCTCGAGGAGAGGATCACCGACTTCAAGGCGATCATCGCGAGCCCGGAGCGTCAGCGCACGATCGTGAGCGAAGAGCTCACCGAGATCGTGGACAAGTACGGCGACGAACGACGGACCGAGATCATGTTCGGCTTCGACGGCGACATGTCGATGGAGGACCTCATCCCCGAGGAGGAGATGGTCGTCTCCGTGACCCGCGGCGGTTACATCAAGCGCACGCGAAGCGACAACTATCGCAGCCAGCATCGGGGCGGACGCGGAGTGAAGGGCGCGCAGCTGCGGGCGGACGACGTCGTCGAGCATTTCTTCGTGACGACCACGCATCACTGGTTGCTCTTCTTCACGACGAAAGGTCGCGTCTACCGGGCGAAGGCCTACGAGGTGCTGGAGGCCGGACGCGACGCCAAGGGCCAGCACGTCGCGAACCTGCTCGCGATGCAGCCGGACGAGGAGATCGCAGAGATCCTCGACATCCGCGACTACCAGGCGGCTACTTACCTCGTGCTCGCCACTCGTCAGGGCCTGGTGAAGAAGACGGCGCTCAGCGAGTACGACACGAACCGCTCGGGCGGCATCATCGCGATCAACCTCCGCGAGGGCGACGAGCTGGTGGAGGCGTTGCTGGTCGAAGAGAACGACGATCTCCTCCTCGTGTCGAAACAGGGGATGTCGATCCGCTTCATGGCCACCGACGAGGCGATGCGGCCGATGGGCCGGTCGACCTCGGGTGTCATCGGCATGCACTTCCGGGAGGGCGACGAACTGCTGTCGGCATCCGTCATCTCCGGGGTCGACACAGGGAACGGCGACCAGAACTACGTCTTCGTGGTGACCGAAGGAGGCTACGCCAAGCGCACGGCGGTCGATCAGTATCGTTCCCAGAACCGGGGCGGGCTCGGCATCAAGGTGGCGAAACTGAACGAGGATCGCGGTGACCTCGCCGGTGCGCTCATCGTCGCCGAAGACGACGAGGTCCTTGTGGTTCTTGCCAGCGGCAAGGTGGTACGCTCTGCGGTGGCCGAGGTCCCAGCCAAGGGCCGGGATACCATGGGTGTCGTTTTCGCACGATTCGCGGACGACGATCGGATCATCGCCCTGGCCAAGAACAGTGACAGGAACCTCGACGCCCCCGATGCCGACGCAGATGCGACCGATGACGTCGCCGAGAGCGTGGAAGAACCCCAGAAAGAAGACTGAACATGAGCAGTAGCGTTGCCGAGAAGCTCGCAACGAAGTCGAAGAAGCGGACCAGCGCGAAGCAGGTGCGACTCAAGCTCGTCTACATCGACTTCTGGTCGGCCGTGAAGCTGTCGTTCCTCGTCGCGATCGCGCTCGCCGTCGTCACGATCGTGTTCTTCTTCCTTGTCTACACGGTGCTCGACCGTACAACGGTGTTCGACCAGATCAACCAGCTGTACAGTGACGTGGCGGGTGTCGGCAACGACCTCAGCTCGATCTTCAATCTCGGTCGCGTGATGGGCTTCGCCGTGGTGATCGCGATCCTCAACCTGATCGTCGTCACAGCGCTCGGCGCGATCGGAGCGGCGCTCTACAACTTGAGCGTGAAGATGACCGGCGGTCTTCTCGTCGGTTTCACGAACAACTAGTTCGCGCCCCGCCCGGGTCCCGCCCCTCGCCCTTGTTCCGTCGGCCGGACCTGCGTTCCCGCTTCCCGCCGGTCGACCAGTTCCCGCTTCGCGCTGGTCGAGCTTGTCGAGACCGTCACCACTGGTCGCCGATGTTCTGCCGGTCGACCTGCACCGCCGGTGGTACTTGCACCGCTGGCTCTGGACCGCTGGTCCTGACCGCTGGTCGGACCTGCACCGCTGGTCGAGCTCGTCGACACCGTCACCACTGGTCGCTGATGTTTCGTCGGTCAGGTGTCTCTCCCGTTTCCCTGCCGCTCGCCCTGGTTCCGCCGGCCGACCTTCTTTCCGTTTCCCGCTGGTCGAGCTTGTCGAGACCGTCACCACTGGTCGCCGATGTTCTGCTGGTCGGACCTGCACCGCCGGTGGAACTTCGTTTCCCCGGCGGTGGAACCTCCTTCCCGCCGGTCGAGCTCGTCGAGACCCGCAGCATCCTTTGACAAGTCTCCCCACGTCTGCGACCCTTGCGTTGCGCATGAGTCGGTCAAGTCCCGTGGTGTGGTGTCACTTCGGTTGTTCCCGTGATGGTTGTGGTCAGGCGGTGAGGTAGAGCTCGGGGCGGGCGGGTTCTGCGTGGTTGTGGAGGGTGTGGATGAGCT
>Ga0164243_10010630_pt1 | contig 13213 bp, 14 predicted proteins | sample OricompcompostOP_FD_108781 | JGI IMG/M metagenome (GOLD analysis project Ga0164243, IMG submission 108781) | Organic Plus compost microbial communities from Emeryville, California, USA - Original compost - Organic plus compost (OP) | ecosystem: Engineered > Solid waste > Mixed feedstock >... | reverse complement strand
TAGCTCGACCCGTCGACGGTCAGCGGTTCAACGATCCCACCCTCGCCGCTGAGAGAGGGAGATGCAACTCTCTCCCAGCGGTTCCTTTTTGCCCGTTTGGCAGCGAAAGTCATAAGACAAGCGATTTGAGGCCCGACCGGAAGCGCCTCGCGTTCTCCACATAATGTTCGGCGGAAGCGCGAAGGCTCGCCACAGCCGCGTCGTCCAGTTCGCGGACGACCTTAGCGGGGCTGCCCAGGATCAGGGACCGGTCGGGAAAGCTCTTTCCTTCGGTCACCAGCGAGCCGGCCCCCACCAGGGAGTCGTTGCCAATGCGCGCACCGTTCAGCACCGTCGCGCCCATACCGATGAGCGAATTGTCGCCGATCGTACAGCCATGCAAAATGGCACGATGGCCGATGGTGCATCCCCGCCCCACAGTCAGCGGAAAACCCATATCGGTGTGCATTACGGTGTGCTCCTGCACATTGGAGCCATCGCCAATCGTGATCGGCTCATTGTCCCCGCGCAGCACCGCACCGAACCAGATGCCCACGTCGCGCCCGATGATGAGTTTGCCGATCAACATCGCATCGGGCGCTATCCATCCCGTTCCGGGATCGGCAAAGTGTGGACTCTCTTCATTCAGCGCAAAGATCGGCATCACAATTTCCCTTTCGCAGACGATAAGGTTTTCCGGGCGCAGGCCATAAGCCCGACCTCCTTTACGGTGCGTTTACCACAAGGAGCGGGAAGTCGTGGTCGGTGATGATGATTTTCACGTACCGGAAAACGCTTCGTCTACACGAAGCGCGTTGTGCGGGCGTGGCGTCGCGCCTCGATCTTTATCTGCGTTGGTCCGAACTGGAAGGCCAAACGGAAATCTTCAGGGCGATTCAAGAGGACGAGCGATAGCAGGCAAGCACATCGGCTTCGTCACCCTCGAGCCATGCACCCCGCCCGCTTGATACGAGCGAAAGGCCGATAAAAATCAGCCGAGATCGACGTCGAGGATCGCCATCGAGAAATTATAGGAAAGCTCCCCCTCATCTTCATCCTTGAAGATGATGCCGAGGAACTCGTCGCCGAGATAAAGCTCGCACGAATCGTCCTTCCGGGGTCGCGCCTTCACGACCAAAGACGGGTTCTGGAAGGTGCGTTTGAAATACGCGTCGAGCTTCCTGATTTCTTCCGGCTTCAACAAACTTCTCCGCTTCGCTGACCGTTGCCGCTTCTGGCACGGCAGCGGCGCGGCTGTAAACCCTTAAAGCGGGACCAGCCACCCAAAACCTTTCGGTCATTCCTCACTGAGGAGTTGATCCATGGCTCGCGAGGGCTCATTGCAGCCGGCCTCACCGATGATGCGCGCAGGCACTCCGGCCACGGTCTTGTTGGGCGGCACGGGCTTCACCACAACCGAGCCGGCGGCGACCTTGGTGCAATGGCCAATCTCGATATTACCCAGGATCTTCGCACCGGCCCCGATCAGCACCCCCCGGCGGATTTTTGGATGCCGATCGCCCGACTCCTTCCCGGTGCCTCCTAGTGTCACGTCCTGCAGGATCGAGACGTCGTCTTCGATTACCGCGGTCTCACCGACCACAAGCCCGGTCGCATGGTCGAGGAAGATACCGCGGCCGATCTTCGCCGCAGGATTGATATCCGTCTGGAACACGGCGGAGGAGCGGCTTTGCAGGTAAAGCGCGAAATCCTTCCGACCCTGGTTCCACAACCAGTGCGCCAGGCGATGGGTCTGTATCGCGTGAAAGCCCTTGAAATAAAGCACCGGCATCAGAAAGCGGTCGCAGGCGGGATCGCGGTCGTAATAGGCCTGGATGTCGACGCGCACCGTCGTGCTCCATTCCGGCTCATCCTCCCACATGGCGCGGAAGGTCTGGCGGATGAGATCGGCGCCAAGATCGGGATGATCTAGCCGCTCCGAGATACGGTGGATCACCGCCTCTTCCAGCGTCAGGTGATTCAGGAGAGTGGAGTAGAGGAAGGCGGCGAGCAGCGGATCATTCTCGACGGCAGCCTGGGCTTCCCCCCGAATCTCGGACCATATGGGGTCGATCTGTTGTGGGGCATTGGGGCGGACCGCTTGCCTTGCCGTCATAACCGTCTCCATTTCCGGCATTGTGGAGCATTATTTAGGGCAGAACGGCCCTGCGTTAAATCGTAAATTCTTTGATCAATCATCAATCGGGATGAATTTGTGGTGACCTGCCCGGCCATCAAAAGAGAATGCTCTTTTCCAAACAGCGAATTTCAGCTCACAGAGGGTGCTCGGCGAGGAACTCCAGCACCCGCGCCTTGAACGTCTTGTCACCTACCGACAGCATGTGGTCGCGTCCTTCAATGGCAAACGCCTCGCCGCGCGGCAGCAGCGCCGCAAGCGGCCCCGGCGCGCCGGCTATGTCGTCCGTCGTTCCCACCGCAACCAGCGTTGGCTGCCTGATCCTCGCCACCTCGGCACGCGTAAGCAGCGCGCGGGAAGTGGCGATGCAGGCCGCGAGCGCCTGACGATCGCTCTTCGTCTGGTCCGCAAAAGTGCGGAACATGCGCCCACGTGGATGAGTGATGGTGGCCGGATCCTCGGCAAGCAGCGCGTCGGCGATAATGTCCCACTCGCCCACGCCCTCCACCATGCCGATGCCGAGCCCGCCGAGGACGAGCGTGGCCGCCTTATCCGGATGTGCCAATGCAAGAAAAGCCGCAATCCGCGCGCCCATGGAGTAGCCCATGACATGGGCGCGCCCGATGCCGAGATGATCAAGGAGAGCGGCGGCGTCTTCCGCCATCTTCTGCGGCGTGTAGTCCTGCGGGTCGTGGCTTTTGGACGAGCGGCCGTGCCCCCGATTGTCGAGCGCCACTACGCGATAGCCTGCATCCCTAAGTGTCTTGACCCAGCCTGGGGAAACCCAATTCACAAAATGGGTCGACGCGAATCCGTGGACCAGGAGAATTGGATCGCCCTCACCCTCGTCGATGAAGGCGAGTTCGAAACCCTCGTGACTGAAAACTTGCATGGGTACCGTTATCCGTTGCCGGCGACCTTGTCGATCAGCGGATGACGCAGGCGATCACCGATTTCAATGCCGGCCTTTTCGGCCGTTCCCGCTTTCAACTCAAGCACAAACTGCGCTGGAACCTGAGGGGCGATTCCTTCGGTCGAGAAAGGCACTCCTTGCTCGATCGCCCTTACCCTGCCGTCCTCGCCGATAAAAAGGAGGTCGAGCGGCATGGGTGTGTTCTTCATCCAGAAGCCGAGCGCCTGGCTTCGCTCGAAGACGAAGAGCATACCGTGATCGTCTGCCATGGTGCGGCGGAACATGAGTCCCGCCTGCCGTTCGTGCGGCGCATCCGCCACTTCGATGGAAAAACGCTTCTCGCCGGTTGCCGTCTCTGCGACGAGCGGATCCGGATGCGTGGGCAGCAGCATGGGTTCCTGCGCGCGCGCCGGTGTACTCAAACCCAAAGCGGCTATGGCAAGAAGCAGAAACGCGCACACGAGACGCATGGGGACATCCTTTGGCGCCCCGCCGGACGGGGTTAGTGGGAGATCGGAACGGTCCCGATATCGGGATGAATTTCGGCGGCCATAAGGCCTTTGTCACCGCGACCATAGCGCACGAGCACCACCTGTCCCGGCCGAAGCTCCGTCACGCCGTACCGGCGCAGGGTTTCCATGTGGACGAAGATGTCCTCCGTCCCCTCCCCGCGGGTGAGAAACCCAAATCCCTTGGTGCGGTTGAACCACTTGACGAGTGCCCGCTCCAACCCGCTTTCCGGCAGCACCGTGATGCGCGTGCGTGGCGCCTGGTCCTCAGCCGGATGCGTGGCGGTGGACGTGTCCATGGACAGGACCTTGAAGGCCTGCAGCCCCTTGTCGCCATACCTGGCAAGACAGACTACGCGGGCACCGCTCAGCGCGGTCTGGAAACCGTCTCGACGAAGGCAGGAAACGTGCAGGAGTACGTCGCCGGTATCCGGGCTATCGGGCAGAATGAAACCAAAGCCCTTGGCCACATCGAACCATTTTATCGCGCCCGCAATCTCGATTGCCTCAGACGCGTCTTCATTGTTGTTGCCCGCCCCCCGGGCATTGTCGGTTCCCGCAAGCCCTCGTGTGGTCGAGGATTTATCCTCCATTCGTCTTGCCTTCCCAAGGTCCGGTGGACTGATTCTTCGCAAATGAAGATAGCATTGCTTCTTCCCTGCTTAGCAAGACCGGGCCACCCATTTTCAACAGTACCCGGATATACTGCGGCGCAGCATTATGGCTGCATAAACCGGACATGGATTTGCCCATTGCCGCGCAAGGCCTCGCCGCCCTATGCTGACACCCTGTCCACGACATGAAAGGGTAAGGAAAATGCGGTACCTGCACACCATGGTTCGCGTGCGTGATATCGACGAATCGCTGGATTTTTATTGCAACAAGCTGGGCCTCAAGGAGGTGCGCAGAACCGAAAATGAGGCGGGGCGATATACTCTCATTTTCCTGGCTGCGCCCGAGGATGTCGAGACGGCCGAGCACACAAAGGCACCCCTTGTGGAACTCACCTACAACTGGGACCCGGAGGACTATCAGGGCGGCCGGAATTTTGGCCATCTGGCCTATGAGGTGGACGACATCTACGCGCTGTGTCAGCGTTTGATGGATGCCGGCGTTACTATAAACCGCCCACCCCGTGACGGCCGCATGGCCTTCGTGCGCTCCCCGGACGGCATTTCGATCGAGCTCCTGCAGAAAGGCGAGGCAAAGCCGAAGGCCGAACCCTGGACGTCGATGCCGAACACCGGGGCCTGGTAAGGGCTGGTGAGTTAAGCGGACGTTGCCGGCAGGATAAGCTTTCCGTTGCCCTAATTCTGGCCTCACCATATGGCGTTGTTGTCAAGGAGCGCACATGAAGGAAGTTCTGCAGGAGCTTGAAAGACGCCGTGCAATTGCCCGCGAAGGCGGTGGCAAGGCTCGCATCGACCATCAACACGCCAAGGGAAAGCTCACTGCGCGTGAGCGGCTCGAGGTGTTTCTCGACGAGGACTCCTTCGAGGAGTTCGATATGTTCGTTGAGCACCGCTCCACCGATTTCGGAATGGAGAAGAGCAAGATCGCCGGAGACGGTGTCGTCACCGGCTGGGGCACGGTGAACGGCCGAACCGTCTTCGTCTTCGCCAAGGACTTCACCGTCTTCGGGGGTTCTCTGTCGGAGGCCCATGCCGAGAAGGTGGTGAAAATCCAGGATATGGCGCTCAAGAACCGCGCGCCGATCATCGGCTTCTATGACGCAGGCGGCGCGCGCATTCAGGAAGGCGTGGCGGCGCTGGGTGGTTACGCAGAGATATTCCAGCGCAACGTTCTAGCCTCGGGCGTCATCCCGCAAATCTCGGTCATCATGGGGCCATGCGCGGGCGGCGACGTCTATTCGCCCGCCATGACCGACTTCATCTTCATGGTTCGCAACACCTCCTACATGTTCGTGACCGGGCCGGACGTGGTGAAGACTGTGACCAACGAGGCGGTCACCGCCGAGGAGCTGGGCGGCGCCCATATCCACACCACGAAATCCTCCATTGCCGACGGAGCTTACGACAACGATATCGAAGCTCTCTTGCAGATGCGGCGGCTGATCGACTTCCTTCCTTCCTCCAACACCGCGGAAATTCCGGAGATCGACGTTCATGACGACGTCCGCGAAGCCGATTACTCGCTGGACAGGCTTATCCCTGCCAATGCCAACAAGCCTTATGACATCAAGGAATTGATCCTGAAGACGGCAGACGAAGGAGATTTCTTTGAAATTCAGGAAGGTTTCGCCAGAAACATCGTTACCGGTTTCGGCCGGATCGAGGGCCGCACGGTCGGTTTCGTGGCGAACCAGCCGATGGTGCTCGCGGGAGTGCTGGACTCGGATGCCTCCCGGAAGGCGGCGCGTTTCGTTCGCTTCTGCGACTGCTTCAACATCCCCCTCGTCACCTTTGTCGATGTCCCGGGCTTCCTGCCTGGCACCTCGCAGGAATATGGCGGTCTCATCAAGCACGGCGCCAAGCTTCTCTTCGCCTATGCAGAGGCAACCGTGCCAAAGATAACGGTGATCACGCGCAAGGCTTTCGGTGGCGCTTACGACGTGATGGCTTCCAAGCATCTGCGGGGCGACATCAATTATGCCTGGCCCACGGCACAGATCGCCGTCATGGGTGCCAAAGGCGCCGTTGAGATCATTTTTCGCAAGGATATCGCCGACGCGGAAAAGATCGCCGAGCACACGCGGCGCTACGAAGAGCGTTTCCTTTCGCCGTTCGTTGCTGCCGAACGCGGTTATATCGACGAGGTGATCATGCCGCACTCGACGCGCCGCAGGATCGCGCGGGCCTTGAGGATGCTGCGAAACAAAGACCTGCAAAACCCCTGGAAGAAGCACGACAACATTCCGCTTTAGGGGGCGGCTTCGGGTTTAGATCAGTATTATGGAAACACTGGCATGATCTAAGACCTTGTTCCGACGCAATTCCGGACCGAAAACCGGTTCCCACTTTTCCTGGAATTGCTCTAGTGGATTGTGGCGCTTCCCCTGCTGCAGACAAGATCCTGTCTTGCCATTTCCGGCCGATGGAAGAACATGGCTGCGTTGAAGGCCATGCCGAGCGCCATCACTTCGGCTTCCAACTCCGCTATGCTGATGTCCTCGGGGAAGCGCGCCTTCATCTCCCAGGCGATCGCCGGCACATTGACCAGCCCGTCACGTTCCAGCGCCCTACCGACGGCTGCCCGCAGCTCCTGCAGCAGGTTCGTCGAAAAGCGTCTCATTTTGGCCTCCAGCCTCTCCCGCAGCTAAGAACAAGCCTCAGGGAGCATCGTAGCTTAAGGCCGCGAAGCGTCTGTGTCTACGGTTTAATCCATTATTTTTCAATGAGTTAGTAAACGACTGCTATTGTACAGATGAAGCTACATGAGGCGATTTAGCAACTTACTCATTTTATGCCATTGACTGCTTTCTCGCACATACCATCTATCTTAATGGAGACGTGCGAATCCTGGATGAAAACACCAGTCACGGGTCGAAAAGGAGGTGAACGTGGCCGCGCTTGAACGACCGGAACGCCTTCAGATCATGTTGAGCGCAGAAGAACTGCAGGCGCTTGAAGATTTCAGGTTCGAAAACCGAATGCCGAGCAGAGCCGCGGCGGTTCGCGAACTCCTCCGGAGGGGGCTTGCGGCAGGTGGCTTTTTGCGGCCCGATCTAAACGCGAAATCGCAGGATTTCGGTGTGATCGAGCGAATTTCGCGTGAATCTCAAGGAAACGAGGAAAGCCAGTAACATTGCGCGTGGCGCAGCAGCCACTTAGGCCAACGCCCAAGCGCCGCGCCAATTCTACACGGAAAACCAAGTTTGAGACGACTGGGCAGCTTGCCCGGCTAAAAAGATTTCGGGGGCACGAAAAGACAGATTGTGCGAGACGTGTCCGCTCCCGCGATCGAGCACCAATGGTAGACACCGTCAGGCGAGTCTCTGACACGCCGGTCCGTATAGGCCACCACTTCACCTGTAGGATTGATCACATAGCCCTCGGGACGCTCCGAAATGGTGCTTGCAGGTACCTCGCGGCAATCATTGTCGGAGCAGCAGGCGTACGGATAGGTCCATCCGGATTTGGCCTCATGTGCGAAACCGACCGTCGGCATCGTCAGCAAAGGCAGAAGCAGAGTAGCGGCGATGCCGCGCGTGGGAAGGAATGAGTGTAAGCCTGTCATGGCTGTCCCCAAGGCTGTCCTCCCTCGTTCAAATCCTGTCCGACGTGGTTAATTTTCACTATCGAAAATCTTAACGACACTCCGAACCGCGCGGGCGGACAACGCCACGCCGCCGCAATTGTTCCAATTCCCGAGCAAGGGGCGGAGCGCGCATTGACTTTTGACGCGCGTGGGTGTGGGTTGCGCTCGACATGCGGATAGCACCTGAGCGTGGAAGGTTTCACCAGTCCGCCGCGTCACGAGGGGATGGGTACGATGGCTAAAACCGATATTGCTCGCCGGGTCTACAATCACACCTGGAAGCTCGACCCCATCTGCCGCAGCCTGCTGGACACGGATTTCTACAAGCTCTTGATGCTTCAGATGATCTGGGGCCTCTATCCGCATGTGAACGCGACCTTTACGCTGACCAACCGCAACAAAAAGGTGCGGCTGGCCGAGGAGATCGACGAGGGCGAGCTGCGTGCGCAACTCGACCATGCGCGCACTCTTCGCTTCGGCAAAAAGGAGATGATCTGGCTCGCCGGCAACACCTTTTACGGACGAAAGCAGATCTTCAGCCCGGAGTTTCTCGCCTGGCTCGCAGAATTCCGCTTGCCCGACTATGAGCTAAGCCGTCGCGACGGCCAACTCGAGCTTCACTTCCACGGACGGTGGATAGAGACCACCATGTGGGAAATTCCGGCGCTGGCAATTATCAACGAGCTGCGCTCGCGTGCGGCGATGCGCTCCCTCGGCCCCTTCGCGCTCGACGTGCTCTATGCGCGGGCCAAGGCGAAGGTGTGGGAGAAGGTAGAGCGCCTCAAGAAGTATCCGGATATTCGCATCTCGGATTTCGGCACGCGCCGCCGCCATTCCTTCCTGTGGCAGAGATGGTGTGTGGAAGCCCTCAAGGAGGGCATCGGGGAATCATTCACCGGCACGTCGAACGTACTTCTGGCCATGGACACCGATCTCGAAGCGCTGGGCACCAACGCCCACGAGCTGCCGATGGTGCTTGCCGCTCTTGCCAACTCGGACGAGGAACTGAAAGCTGCTCCCTACCGGGTACTTGAAGACTGGCAGAGCTACTACGGAGGCAATCTGCTCATCGTCCTGCCGGATACGTTCGGTACGGAACCCTTCCTGCGCTCCGCACCTGAGTGGGTGGCCGATTGGACCGGTTTCCGACCCGACAGCGCACCTCCCATCGAAGGCGGCGAGCGCATCATCGCCTGGTGGAAGGAACACGGCCGTGACCCGCGCGAAAAATTGCTCATCTTTTCGGACGCCCTCGATGTGAACACGATCGAGCGGACCTACAATCATTTCAAGGGTCGCGTCCGGATGGCCTTCGGCTGGGGGACCAATCTCACCAACGACTTCGAAGGCTGCGCGCCGGACGAGATCGACAGCCTGAAGGCGATCTCGCTCGTCTGCAAGGTGAGCGAGGCAAACGGAAGGCCTGCCGTGAAGCTGGCGGACAACCCGGAGAAAGCCACCGGCGATCCGGAGGAGATCCGCCGTTACCTGAGGGTGTTCGGCAGCATCAACCGAGTACGCCAGCCTGTAGCGGTATGAGACGCGACAGACATCACCAGAAGCGACCGCGGGTGAGAGCCAGTGTCCTGCCGACTGGGCCTGAGCGCCAAAGCCGTGTTTGGCGGCGCTAGATCATTTCAGTATTTCATGGAAACACTGAAATGATCCAAGTCCTTGTTCCGACGCAATTTTTGGCGGAAAACCGGTTCCCACTTTTCCTGGAATTGCTCTATTTGCCGCTCTCAAGCATTTCCTTTACCGTCGTCGCCAACTGCTTGAGTGAGAACGGCTTTGGCAGGAAGCCAAAGATGGCATCCTCGGGAAGGTTCTTGGCAAAGGCGTCTTCGGCATAGCCCGAGACAAAGATGAATTTTATACCAGGCTGCACCTTCCGGAGCTCTCGCAGGAGAGTAGGTCCGTCCATTTCGGGCATTACCACGTCCGACACGACGATATCGACCTTGCCGTCCAGCGCCCGGAAGATTTCCAGAGCCTCGGTTCCGGAGCTGGCTTCGTGCACCTCGTAACCGCGAGAGGTGAGCGCGCGGACGCTGCCCATGCGCACCGCATCCTCATCCTCGACCAGAAGCACGCGCGCGGAGCCGGAAAGATCCAGGCTCGCCTCCTTGGCCTTCTGCTGCTGCTCCGCGGCGCCATCGGCGCTTGCCGCTGCTTGCGTAGGCGAGACTTCCGCTGCCGATTGCACGTGGCGCGGCAGGAAGATGCGGAAGACGGTGCCCTTGCCCACCTCCGAATCGCAGAAGATGAACCCGCCCGTCTGCTTCACGATCCCGTAGACCATCGAGAGGCCGAGGCCTGTACCCTTACCCACCTCCTTCGTGGTGAAGAAGGGCTCAAAGATCTTCTTCTGCACCTCCGGCGGGATGCCCGTGCCGCTGTCCTCCACCTCGAACATGACATAGTCGGCCGGCGGCAATTCGCGGTAGCCGTATTGCGGGCATTCCTCCGCCGCCACGTTTTTCGTGCGAACGGCAAGCGTGCCGCCCTCGGGCATGGCGTCACGGGCGTTGACTGCGAGGTTCACGACCACCTGTTCGAACTGACCGAGATCAGCCTTCACGGGCCACAGATCGCGCCCATGCTCGATCGTGAGCGTGATATCGTTGCCAACGAGCCGCGAAAGGAGCATGCGGATGTCTGCGAGCACGTCGGTGAGGTTCAAAACCTCCGGCCGCAGCGTCTGCCGGCGCGAGAACGCGAGCAACTGGCGCACCAGCGAGGCGGCACGGTTGGCGTTCTGCTTGATGTTCATGATGTCCGGGAACGAAGGGTCCGACGGCCGATGGTTCGTCAGGAGCAAGTCCGAAGCCATGATGATGGCTGTCAGGACGTTGTTGAAGTCATGCGCGATCCCGCCTGCGAGCTGGCCGACCGCCTGCATCTTCTGGCTTTGCGCCATTTGCGCTTCCAGCGCCTTCTGCTCGGTCGTCTCGACCGCGTAGACGATGGCGGCCTCTTCCACGCCCTCGCCTGAATCGGCAACCGCATTCACGTAGAAGCGCATGTGCCGCTCCTCGTTATCGGGCAATACGGTGTCGATTGGTGAGATGTCGGCTTGCCGCTGCTTGGCCTTTTCAAGCGCCTGAGCAAAGGCGTCGCGGTCGCGCGGATGCATCACCGTGTCGAGCCGGATCTGCCGGTCCACTGCATCGCGGTCGACGACGCTGGAGAAAAGCGACAGGAAAGGCGCATTGGTGCGCAATATCCGCCCCTCGTGATCGACGCTGGCGATCGCCATGGGCGTTGAGTTGAAGAAGCGCGTGAAGCGCACTTCCGAGGCGCGCAGATCGGCCGAGGCATCCTCGCCCAGCGTGCGATTCAGGACAATCGTGCGCGTCGGCCCGGGCAAGCCTTCGCGCGATGCCGTCACGCGGTGCATGAAGCGCACGGGCAGTGCCTCGCCGCGCATGGTGGAAAGGTCAAGATCGATGACGGCGTTGCGCGTCGTGCTCGGCTCCGCCTTCACGGCCTGGATGAGCGCCATACCGTCTCCCGCCACGATATCCGAAAGCGACAGCGCGCCGGGCACGAAATTCGCCAGATCGACGCCAAGCCACTCGGCGAGGGTGGCATTCAGATAGGTGATGCGGCCATCCGAATCGGCAGCGAAGAAGCCGGCCGGCGCATGGTCGAGGTGATCGATCGCCTTCTGCAGATCGAGGAAGAAGCGCTCCTGTTCAGCCCGCTCGTCGGAAATGTCGGTGATCAACCAGGCCGAGAGCGGCTTGCGGTGACCCGGCACCTTGAACACCCGCGCCCAGGCGCGATACCAGCGCGCGCCGGGCTCCTCTCCGGCCCGGATCGGCCGCGAAAGACGAAACTCCCCGTCTCCCGCCTTTCCGTCGCGCAGGCGCGCCGCCAACCGTTCGATCACCGGCGCCGCCTCCGAATTATCCGACAGCAGCGCCTCGACCGTCTTCACGTCGGCGGCCGACGTAGCCCCAGTAAGTTCCGCGTAGGCCCGGTTGGCATAGAGGATCCTGCCCCGCGCGTCCGTAACAAGCAGGCCCTCGGTCATGGAATCGATGAAGGAACGCGAAAGCTCGTCACCCGTCGAGCGCGGCGATATCTGGATGAAGCCGATGGCGCTGGCGAAAAGATATCCAACGCCGATCATCGCCAGGATGCCAAGGATGCCGAGCAGGAAATCCTCTCCCATCCGCTCCTGGAAGAGCGCGATGGCAAGCGCCGAGCCCGTAAGGACGATGATGAAGATGATCAGCCGGGTGATGACACCCGGCCGCGTCCCCTGGTCGACGATGGGTGCCGTCTCTATTTCGCCGCCACTTTGCTTGGCCATCCGTTCCCTGCCTGTCGCGCTGACTGCAACGCGGCACCCCGCGGTCCCCACCGCATATATCAGGGCAGAGCCGGCACGCAAGATCGCACTCGGTCCGGTTCTCCGTCGTATCCCACAGGAAAACCGGATTCCGGCTTGCCGCCCCCTGCGCCAGAGACTAGTTATAAACCATTGAAGAAACACGCATAGCCGGGAGAGAACGATGCAATGGCTTAACAATCTCGCGGGGGGAGGCGTAGCTTCCGCCGTGATTTGGACCATCGCCGGACTGATCCTCCTGGTTATCCTCTTGGTCATCGTGCGACTTATCCGCAACTATTCTTCCGGCACCTTCGTGGCCGGGGGGCGTCATCGCGCGCCGCGGCTGGCCGTGATCGATGCTGCGGCGGTCGACGAAAGACGGCGGCTGGTCCTGGTCCGGCGGGACGATGTCGAGCACCTGATCCTGATTGGCGGCCCGACAGATATCGTGGTGGAACAGCAAATCAGGACACAGCACAATCCAGCCACAGTCAGTCAGCAGCCGCGCAGAGAGCCCGCAGCTCCGTCCGCGCCGCCCGTCCCTCCCCGTCCGGTGGAAACCGTTCCGGCAAGGCCACGACCGGCCCCAGCGCCTTCGCCCTCTCCGCGCGTGGAACCAGCCCAGCGCGTCGAGCCCGTCGTTCCGCGACCCGAGCGCGCTGCCGCTCCCGAGAGGCCATTGCAGCGCGAAGTCCCGGTCGCGCCGGCGCCCGCCATCGAACCGCGACCGCGGCCGCAGCCTGAGCCCACCTTCGTCCGTCCGGAGCCCGCGCCGCTCGCCGCAACGCCGCGTAGCGAACGCCAACCGGATGTGAATCCGATGCGCGATGAGGATGTGGATACACCATTCCTCGAGGAAATCCGCCCGGCAGCCGAAAGCTCTAGAACGACACCGCCGAACAGCGAAAAAGCGCCCCAGAGACAGGAATCCTCAATCGAGGAAGAGATGAGCCGGCTCTTCGACGATCTCGTCGACGAGGAGAAGAGGGAAGGCTAGAGTATCCGTGTTGGTCAAGGCAGGTTTGGGGACCATTTCCGGCGGTCCCTGAGCAAGGTGTTTGCCAGGACGATCAGCTTTCGCATGATGACGGTGATGGCGAGTTTTGCTGCTTTGC
>Ga0164243_10010629_pt1 | contig 13215 bp, 11 predicted proteins | sample OricompcompostOP_FD_108781 | JGI IMG/M metagenome (GOLD analysis project Ga0164243, IMG submission 108781) | Organic Plus compost microbial communities from Emeryville, California, USA - Original compost - Organic plus compost (OP) | ecosystem: Engineered > Solid waste > Mixed feedstock >... | reverse complement strand
CGGACAGGGACTGCGTGGCCCGGGTGGGCCGCAGGAACAGGTAGCGGGGGAACATGGGCTCGTGCGCGATCGGGGCGGGATCGGCCTCGGCGGACGCGCGGCGCCGCCCCGGTTCCCGGAAGACCTTGAACAGCGGCAGGTAGACCTCGAAGTCCTGGCGCCGCAGTTGCTCGGCCGCGGTGCGTTCCTGGCGGGGCTTGGTGTGGGCGACGTACCAGGCGGCGGGGAGATCAGGCATATTCAATATGGCACCCGCACATCCGGGGCATCCACGGGAAAATCCCGGTCATTGCGCCACACCAGCAACATCCCATGGACCTGGGCGGAAGCCCAGATGATGGCATCCGGTAGCCGGATGCGCCGTTCCCTGCGGATGACGACGGCACGACCCGCCACCTGGTCATCCACTCCGATCCGCTCGAAGGAATCCAGCCAGCGACGGATCGCGGATTCCTCGTGCGGCACGGCACCCACCAGCACCTCCATCCAGGTAATGATGCTGATGGCCGGCCGCGCATGGCGGTCGAGTTCGGTATGTGCCTTTTCGTGCCCGCTGAGGAAATCGATGAGCACGTTGGTATCGATCAGCGCTCTTACCATTCCGCTCTTTGCGCCTCCTGGTATTCGAGTCCGTCGATCGAGCGATCCCGCCAGAGACCGAACACGGCCGATGCATCACCCGGCGCATGGTGCGCGAGATAGGCATCGATGGCATCACGGATGATGGCCGCACGGGACCGCCCTTCGGTGCGCACTTTTGCGGCAAGGGCCTGCAACTGCGTTTCCGAGAGATCGATGAGGATTCTGGCCATGGTTTTTGAGTCTTCAGAAGATATCATCATTGTATATCACCCAGAATCATGATCAAAGGAAATCCAGCATATCCATTTGGACCTGCACTGTCAGCCTGCGACTTCTACGCAAGCCTATCGCCTGCCCGGCTCACCTCGCAGCAACAATTCGGGCGCCTTCCTCTTTCAAGGAAGACGCCCGATACATGACGCGCTGCAGCGGAACCGGATGGCCTGGACAGCCATCCAGACCGCCGGAAGATCAGGCCTCCGCGTGCTTCGCGGCTTCGACGGCGGCGTCGGTGTCGTGCGGCGCGCCGTTGAAGAACAGGTTCAGCAGCACGGCCGACAGCGAGGTCAGCAGGATGCCCGATTCGATCAGCGGGTGGATGGCATGCGGCATCCACTGACGGAAGTTCGGGGCGACCACGGGGATCATGCCCATGCCGATCGAGATGGCGACGATCATGGCGTTGTTGCGGTTCTTGACGAAATCCACGCCGCCCAGGATGCGGATGCCGGTGGCGGTGACCATGCCGAACATCACGATGCCCGCGCCGCCCAGCACGACGGTGGGCAGCGATTCGACCAGCGCCGCCAGCTTGGGCAGCAGGCCCAGGACCAGCAGGATCACGCCGCTGGTCACGCAGACGAAGCGGCTGCGCACCCCGGTGACGGCGACCAGGCCGACGTTCTGCGAGAAGCTGGAATACGGGAAGGTATTGAAGATGCCGCCGATCAGGGTGCCCAGGCCGTCGGTGCGCAGGCCGCGCGCCAGGTCTTTCTGGCCGATCTTCTTGCCCGTCATGTCGGCCAGCGCCAGGAACATGCCGGTGGATTCGATCAGGATCACGATCATGACCAGGACCATGGTCAGGATCATCCAGAAATCGAATTTCGGCATGCCGAAATGGAAGGGCAGGACGATATCGACCCATTCGGCCTTGCCGACTTTCTCGAAGGTCATGATCCCCATCGACGCCGTGATGATGGCGCCGATCACGATGCCCAGCAGCACGGCGATGTTGGCCAGGAAGCCCTTGCAGAACTTGGCGATCAGCAGGATCGACACCAGCACGATGGCGGCGATGCCCACGCCGGTGAGGTTGGCGTATCTGGGATTGGGCACCGTGGGCATGATGGCCAGGCCCTGGGGCACGGCCGGCAGGGGCGAACCCGGCGCGCCCGCCGCGGCCCGGATATTGTTGAGCCATTCCACGTAATTGGGATCGACCAGGGACGGCGCGGTGGGGCCGAAGGGGTTGCCGAAGATCCAGTTGATGCCCACGCGCATCAGGGTGATGCCGATGATGGCGATGATGGTGCCCGTCACGACCGGGGGAAAGAAGCGCAGCAGCCGGCTGATCCAGGGCGCGATGATGATGGTGATGATCCCCGCCGCGATGATGGTGCCGAACAGTAGCTGGGCGCCTTCGTGCCCCGGGTTGGACTGGGCGATGTGGATCATGGGCCCGACCGGGGCGAAACTGACGCCCATGATGACGGGCAGCTTGATGCCGAACCACTGGGTGGCGCCCAGGGACTGGATGATGGTGGCGATGCCGCAGGCGAACAGGTCGGCGGCGATCAGCAGGGATACTTCATGCGAATCCAGGCCCAGCGCACGGCCGATGATCAGGGGGACGGCCACGGCGCCGGCGTACATCACCAGCACGTGCTGCAGCCCTAGGGCCGACAACTGGCCCAACGGCAGGATCTCGTCCACCGGAGCGACGGTTTTGCTCATGTCTTGTCTCCAAGGGGCGGGGCGCGCCCGTGCCGGGGCGCCCCTGATGTCTTAGGTCGGAAGTCCGAATGCGCCTTTGCAGCGTCTTCCGGCAACTCTACCGGAGGCGCCTTCAGGCCGCCATGCGCAAAGCACGATAAGGTCTTTTCGGCCCGGCGCATAATCCCGGGTAAACCCTGGGATTTTCAGGAGATATCCACGGATCGGTGCGGGATGGCAGGGAAAGTCCCTAGGGGACGTGAGATTGCCCGATCTTCCATATGACCGATGCCCGACTGCCAGCACGGCGATCTGGTATCCGAATCACCCCCGCAGGCGGTCGATCCAGTGCCGGGTGGATGCGTCGTGGCGGACGGCTGAGTCATCGGCGGCGGGAGCGGCCGCGCGCGCCTGGCCGGACGGATCCAGTTCGGCGATGATGCCGCGCGCCAGGACCTTGCCGTATTCGACGCCCCACTGGTCGAAGGGATCGATGCCCCAGATCACGCCCTGGGTGAAGACGCGGTGCTCGTACAGGGCCAGCAACGCGCCCAGGGAATACGGCGACAGGCGCTGCAGGACGATCAGGTGGTTGGGACGCCCGCCCGGATGGACGCGGTGCGGCGCCAGCCAGTCGGCGCGGGCGGCGTCCATGCCCTCGGCCAGGCATTCGGCACGCGCCTGGGCCAGGCTTTTGCCGCGCATCAGCGCCTCGCGCTGGGCCAGGCAGTTGGCCAGCAGCTGGCGGTGGTGCGCCGGCCAATGGTGATCGGCCTGGCGGCACAGGATGAAGTCCACCGGCGCGCCGTCGCTGCCCTGGTGCATCCACTGGAAGAAAGTATGCTGGGCATCGGTGCCGGGCATGCCCCAGACGGCGGGGCCGGTGGGCACGCCCACGGGCCGCCCGGCAACGTCCACGGACTTGCCCAGCGATTCCATGTCCAGCTGCTGGACATAGGGCACCAGGTTGGCCAGGCGCGAATCATAGGGCGCGATGTTCAGGGATCCATGCCCCAGCACGCTGCGATTGACCACGCCCGCCAGCGCCATGCGCACCGGGGCGTTCACGGCCAGGGGCGCCTGGGTGAAATGCGCGTCCATGGCGGCAGCGCCCGCGCGCAGGCCTTCCAGCACATCGATGCCCACGGCCAGCGCCGTACTCAGGCCGACTGCCGACCACAGGGAAAACCGCCCGCCGACCCAATCCCACATATGGAAGATCTGGTTGTCCGGCACGCCCCAGGCGCGGGCGCGATCGGGCCGGGCGGTGACGGCAGCCAGGTGGGCGGCCGGGTCCAGGCCGGCGCCGGCCAGCCATTCGCGGGCGCGGGCGCCGTTTTCCAGGGTTTCGGCCGTGGTGAAGGATTTGGAGACCAGCACGACCAGGGTTTCGCGCGGATCCAGCCCCGCGAGCCCGCCTTCGATCGCATGGCCGTCGATGTTGGCGACGAAGCGCACGTCGCGCCAGGTGCCGGCGTAGCCGAACGCCGTGACCGCCAGGCGCACGCCCCAGTCGGAGCCGCCGATGCCCACATGCACGACGTGGCGCCAGCGCCGTTCCGCATCGGCGCGCCGCACCCAGGCGTCCATGCGCTCGCGTTCCGCCCGTACCTGGGCCGGCGCCTCCGGCGCGCGCAGCGCGGTATGCCAGGCCGCGCGGCCTTCGGTGACATTGACGGGATCGCCCGCCAGCAGGCGCTCGCGTTGCGTCTCGAAATCCCGCGCGCGCAGCAGGGCTTCGCCCGCGGCCATGAGCTCGGGCGAATGGCGCTGGCCGCTGGAATCCAGGGCCAGGCCGGGCGCCTCGATCAGGTCCAGCGCATCGGGGCGCGGCGCGCAGGTCTGCGCCGCCAGCGCGAAACGTTTCCATTCGGAAAGTTCGGTCAGCGGTGCGGGCGTATCGGCGGTCATGAGACGATCGGACATGGCGGCGTGATCGGGATCGGCGGAATCGCCGGTCATTATGTCATGCGGCCATGCAAAACGCCCCGGCGATCCAAGAAGAACCGGAGCGCTCCCATTTAATGGGGACGGTGCCCTTTTCAAATTGAGGCATCTCCCCACGTCGCGCCTTGCAAGGCGCTTCGATTCGATAGGCTGTGAATGGTCCGCAGGGACCATTCACAGTCCGATCTCATCCCGGGCGCCGGATTCAGCAGCGTTCGAAGATGCCGGCCGCGCCCATGCCCGTCCCCACGCACATGGTGACCATGCCGTACTGCAGGTTGCGGCGGCGCAGGGCGTGGATGGTGGTGGCGGAACGGATCGCGCCCGTGGCGCCCAGGGGGTGGCCCAGGGCGATGGCGCCGCCCATGGGGTTGACCACGTCCTCGTTCAGGCCCAGGTCGCGTATCACGGCCAGGGACTGCGCGGCAAAGGCTTCGTTCAGCTCGATCCAGCCCATCTGGTCCAGCGTCAGGCCGGCTTTCTTCAGGGCGGCGGGGATGGCTTCCTTGGGGCCGATGCCCATGATGTCGGGCGGCACGCCGCGCACGGCGAAGGACACGAAGCGCGCCAGCGGCGTCAGATTGTGTTCCTTCAGGGCGCGCTCGGACACCACCAGCAGGGCGCCGGCGCCGTCCGAAGTCTGCGAACTGTTGCCCGCGGTGACGCTGCCCCTGGCGGCAAAGACGGGACGCAGTCGGGCCAGGGCTTCCAGGCTGGTGTCGGCGCGCGGGCCCTCGTCCAGGGTCACGGTGCGGCGGTCTTCGCGGATCTGGCCGGTGGCCAGGTCGGGCGTGCGGCTCACGATTTCCACCGGCAGCATTTCGTCGGCGAACTCGCCCGATTGCTGCGCGGCCAGGGCGCGCTGGTGCGAGCGCAGGGCGAAGGCATCCTGGTCCTCGCGGGACACCTTCCAGCGCTGGGCGACCTGCTCGGCGGTGGAACCCATGCCGTAGGCGATGCCGATGTTTTCTTCCTTCAGGTAGACATCCGGGCTGAAGGAGGTGTTGATCCCCATGGTGGGGACCAGGCTCATGGATTCGGTGCCGCAGGCCAGCATCACGTCGGCCTCGCCCACGCGGATGCGATCGGCCGCCATGGCAATGGCGGTCAGTCCGGACGCGCAGAACCGGTTCACCGTCACGCCGCCCACCGACTGGGGCAGGCCCGCCAGCAGGGCGCCGATGCGGGCGACATTCAGGCCCTGCGGGCCTTCGGGAATGGCGCAGCCGACGATGGCGTCTTCGATCGCGGCGGGATCCAGGCTGGGCGCCTGGGCCAGCACGCCCCGGATGGCCTTGGCCAGCAGATCGTCGGGACGGGTGTGGGAATACATGCCGCGCGGGGCCTTGCCGATGGGCGTGCGCGTCGCGGCGACGATATAGGCTTGTTGAAGGGCTGTCATTCAAAGTCTCCTTGTTCGGGTATCCGGGCCGGCGGCCGGCCCGGGCTTCGTCCTCGACGCGTCAGTTGCGGACGGGCTTGCCGGTTTGCAGGAGACCGGCAATACGCTCTTGTGTCTTGGGATTGGCGAGCAGGCCCAGGAAGGCCTCGCGCTCCAGGCGCAGCATCCAGGCTTCGTCGACCAGGCTGCCCGGGTCGACGTCGCCGCCGCAGATGGCCGTGGCGACCTGTTCGGCAATGTGGAAGTCGTAGTCCGAGATGTAGCCGCCCACGCGCATGTTCACCAGCTGCGCCTTCAATGTGGCGATGGCGTCGCGGCCGGCCACGGGGAAGCGCGCGGCCAGCGGCGGACGCCAGCCCTGTTCGGCCAGGTTGGCGGCCTCGCGCACGGCCACGTACAGCAGTTCGTGGCGGTTCATGACGATGGGGTCGGATTCGCGCAGGAAGCCGATCTCGCGGGCTTCCAGGGCGGACTTCGACACGCGCGCCGTGGCCACGGCCAGCACGAAGTTCTTCACGTAAGCCAGCAGCGGGGCGTCCGGGGCCGACTGGGCCTGGATTTCCGCCGCGCGGCGGGCGCTGAAGGTGATGCCGCCCGCGCCCGGCACCAGGCCGATGCCGACTTCCACCAGCCCGACGTAGCTTTCCAGGTGGGCGACGCGGCGGGCGCAATGCACGGCCAGCTCGCAGCCGCCGCCCAGGGCCAGGCCGGCCACGGCCGCAACCACGGGCACCTGGGCGTAGCGCAGGCGCATGACCATGTCCTGCATTTCCTTCTGGATCGGCTCGACGGCCTTGACGCCGCCGGACATGAAGGCGGGCAGCATGGCCTTCAGATCGGCGCCCGCGGAGAACGGGTCGTCCAGCTGAGCGACGACCAGCGCCTTGTAGTTGCGCTCGGCCAGGTCCACGGCGCGGACCACGCCGCGCACCACATCCGGGCTGAGGGTGTGCATCTTGGTCTTGAACGACACCAGGAGCACGTCCTGGGGATGCGGGGCCGGCAGCGTCCAGCACAGCACGGCATCGTCTTCGTGCACGACGTGCGGCACCAGGGACGGGCCTTCGCCGACCAGGCGCGGGGCGCCGATCTGGCGCCGGTAGACCGGCAGCGCGCTGCGCGGCACGTAGGCATTGGACGCGGGGCTGTAGGAGCCTTCCGGCGTGTGCACGGCCTGCTTGTCCCAGACCGGGCCGCTGGTGACCCAGGCGGGCAGCGGCGCGTCGGACAGTGCCTTGCCGGCAGCGATGTCTTCATTGATCCATTCGGCCACCTGGCGCCAGCCGGCGGCCTGCCAGATTTCGAAGGGGCCGAAGCTGTGGCCGAAGCCCCACTTCATGGCCTGGTCCAGTTCGCGCGCGCTGTCGGCGATGTCGCCCAGGTGCACGGCGCTGTAGTGGAAGGTATCGCGCAGCACGGCCCAGACGAACTGCGCCTGGGGATGCGTGGAATCGTGCAGCGCCTTCAGGCGCTTGGCGGGATCGCGTTCCTTCAGGATGTCCTTGACCTCGTCGTCGGCCTTCTCGCCCGAGGGCACGTACTGCCCGGCGGCGGGGTCCAGGCGCAGGATCTGCTTGCCTTCCTTCTTGAAGAACCCGGCCTTGGTCTTCTGGCCCAGGGCGCCCTTTTCGATCAGGGCAGCCAGCACGGGCGGCACGCCGAAATGCGCGCGGAAAGGATCATCGGGCAGCTGGTTCTTCATCGTGTCGATGACGTGCGCCAGCGTGTCCAGGCCGACCACGTCGGCGGTGCGATAGGTGCCCGACTTGGCGCGGCCCAGGCGGGTGCCGGTCAGGTCGTCCACCAGTTCGTAGGGCAGGCCGAAGGCCTGGGTGTGATGGAAGACCGACAGGATGCCGAACACGCCGATGCGGTTGCCGATGAAGTTGGGGGTGTCCTTGGCGCGCACCACGCCCTTGCCCAGCTGCGACACCAGGAAGGTTTCCAGATGGTCGAGCAGGGCCGGCTCGGTGGCGGCGGTGGGGATCAGCTCGACGAGCTGCATGTAGCGCGGCGGATTGAAGAAGTGCACGCCGCAGAAGCGGTGGCGCAGCGTCTCGGGCAGCGCCTCGGACAGGGACGTGATGGACAGGCCCGAGGTGTTGCTGGCAACGATGGCGTGCGGGTTCAGGGCCGGCGCCAGCTTGTGGTACAGGTCGCGCTTCCAGTCCAGGCGCTCGGCGATCGCTTCGATGACGACATCGCAATCGGCCAGCAGCGCCAGGTCTTCGTCGTAGTTGGCCGGCGTGATCAGGTCGGCCAGGGCATTGACGCCCAGCGGCGCGGGATTGAGTTTCTTCAGTTGTGCGATGGCGCGCTGAACGATGCCGTTCTTGCCGCCCTGGCCGTCGTCCTTGGCCAGATCGAACAGCACGACCGGCACGCCGGCGTTGACGCAGTGGGCGGCGATCTGCGCGCCCATGACCCCGGCGCCGCACACCGCCACGCGGCGGATGAACAGGGGGGCGGACTGGCTGGTTTGCATGATATTGTGTCCTCGCTGGTTTTAATGAGTTGCCCGATTTTTCGATTGTCGCTGATTTGTGCCGAAAATTCAAACGATCGTTTGAATTCGAAAACATCCCTTTCGCCATGGCTCGATTGCCCCGTCTCTACGCTCCTCGCATTCCCCAATTGGTCGAGGCGCGCTTCGCGCGTCCGTTGGCGCCAGCGGACGGCCCTGCCCCGGCGGCGGCGCTGGACCGGATCCGCGGCTGGCTGGCGGAGGAGATCAGGCGCGCAGCGGCGGGCGAACCCGGTGCCGTGGCCCTGCACTGTTGGGCCGTCCTGCCGGACCGGATCACGCTGCTGGCCACGCCGGGGGACGAGGCCGCGCTGTCGCGTCTGATGCAGGCGCTCGGGCGGCGCATGGGCTCAGGCCTGATGCGCACCCGGGTCTACGCGGGCCGCTATCGCAACGCCCTGCTGGAGCCGGGGCGCTGGGTGCTTCCGGCGATGATCTGGCTGGAATCGTTGCCGGTCGCGACCGGCCTGGTCGGCGCGGCGACGCAGTGGCCCTGGTCGTCGGCGCTGGAACACGCAGGGCTGGGCGGCGCGGGATACGCGGGTCTGCGGCCCGGCCTGACGGACCATCCCGACTACTGGCGCGAGGGTGACACGCCCTTCGCCCGCCAGGCCGTCTGGCGCAACCGCCTGGCCGCCGGCCTGGGCGAATCGCAGAGCCGGCCGATCGAGGCGGCGCTGTCGGGGCAATGGGCGCTGGGTGAAAGGATTTTCCTGACGCACCTGGGGCGCCTGGCGTCCCGGCGCGTCAGCCCGGCGCCGCGAGGACGGCCGAGAAAGGCGGCGGAGTAGTCCTTGCGCAGCATCGAGCGGATGCTCGCTTTCACCGGATGTCAGCGCGGCAGGGCCAGATGCACCTTGATCGCATCTTCAAGTGCCAGCATGTCCGGTTTGCCCAGGCAGCCAAGCCGTTCCTTTAGACGCGACTTGTCGGCCGCCATGATCTGGTCCGCCATGGCCTTGCTGGCTTGCCCATTCACTGTCACCAGGGCTTCGCCCGGATACTGACGAGCCACACTGCGGGTCAGCGGCACGACGACCACACGCACGAGATGCCGATTGGCGGCATCGTTGCTGACGACCACAGCGGGTCGGGTCTTGCGGATTTCGCTACCTACCGCAGGATCGAATTCGACCCACCAGACCTCACCGCGCTTCATGATCGCCCTTTTTCCCCGGCTGAGGAGAAGGGTCATCCGCCAGATCGCCCGCCAGACCATTGCACCACGCCTGAGCCTCGTGCTCGCGCGCCGCGTCCGCCGCCATGGCTTGATAGCCGCTATCCAGTGAATCGCCCAGGACATGCGGCCTGAGCAGGTCTTCGATGAATTGACTCATATGTCGCTTCCCCACGGTTCGGTACAGACCGTCGTAGACATCCTCATCCAGCGTGATGGTCATCCGCTTATGCATGATGCGCCTCATTAATACGTTATACGTATAACGTACTATAGATCCTGGAATGGGTCTATCAGACAGCGGAAAGGGGCCCCGCCTTTTTCTGAAGGGCGAACCTGCGTCTCGCACAAAGGATAACGCTCAGCCTTGACAACGGGCGGGGCGACTGGGCGCTTTTGTCATACGCCGGCTCAGGGGGCTGGGTGCGCCTTCAGCCAGTTTCTCAGCACGTCATCCACGCGCGCCTGCCAGCCGGGTCCCGTCGCCCACAGGCCGCGCACGTGCAAAATCCGCCTCGCCCCATTCGGGGTTATCGGTATCGATCAGTTCAGGATTTGGCTTTTTCATACCCAGCGACCTCGCGTGCATTGGCTTTGCGTAGACTGATGATGCGCAAGGCCTTGCCCCGCAACGTCATTCCGTCCAGTCATCCACATCAGCCAGGGCTGTATCCATGAAGTCCTGCAGATCCGCATCATCCTGATCTGCTTGAGACACCAGCAGGCCCTGCCGGCGGCATTCATCCGCGAACCTCGCATGCCCCGTATCCGGCACCCAGATCCGCACCAAACGTAATCCCGGCATATGCGATGAAGTGCGAGTCATTCTCCTGCCTCCACACTACTGGCCGACCGCCAGGCGCACCGGCTTGCCGATGCGGCTCAGCATTTCGACCAACGCATCAATGGTGAATTTGGCGGTCTTCTTGTGCACCACATCCGACACGCGCGGTCGGGACACCATCAGGATGTCCGCCGCTTCGGCCTGCTTCAAATGATGCTGCTCGATCCACGCCGCCAATTCGCCCATGAGCTGCTCCTTGAGCCGCTTCGTGTCGTTGATCTGTTTCTTCGAAGCCAAGTACAGCCGCTCGGCCTCCTCGGGAGGAAAGCCCAGTTCCAGGAACAGATTCGCGCCCGGCTTGGTCACATGGCGGATTTCGCTGTCGATCTTCATGGCTTGCGCTTCCTTTCGTTGACGATGGCGCGATAGCGGGCCTCGGCAATACGCTTGTCCTGCTGGCTCGTCGCCTGAGTCTTCTTCTGGAAGCAGTGCAGGACGTACACGGCCTCTTCAAACTTGGTGACGTACATGACCCGGAATGCACCATCCGCTTCCCGGATACGGATTTCGCGGGTACCAGCACCCACTTCGTCAAACGATTTCCAGCCTTCCGGCTCAAGACCCGCTTGGATCTTGCCCAACTGGAATCCCGCCTGCCGGCGGACTTCGACGGGAAAGGTCAGCAGATCGTCGTAAGCCGACCCGACCCAACGAATGTCCTTCTCCATCATGCGTCACGCGTATAAAATTTTATACAAAAGTGGCAGCGTATGCCACCACCGATCAAAGCTATCCGAACATAGTAAAAATCCCGCGCCCCCCAGGGAAAGGGGGCGCGGGACCGGTTTGTCGCAGCGGCGGATCGATCAGAACGAGCTGGTCACTTCCATGAAGAAGGTGCGGCCCGGCTGGTTGTAGGTGTAGGCGCCGGCGCCTTGGATATAGTTGGCGGACTGGGGGCCCGTCAGATTGACCCCGATCGCATTGCCCCGGCGGAAAATGCGCTTGTCGAACACATTGTCCACACCCGCCGTCACGCGCAGGTGTTTGTTGACCTTGTACTGCGTGCTCAGGCCGAACAGCGCATAAGGCGGGATCTTGTCGGTGGCGCTGCCCGTCAGCGGCTGGCCATAGTAATCGTACTTCGGCCCTTCCTGCTCGCCATAGACCGTTGCCTTGGCGCGCAGCGACCAGGCCGGCGTCACCTGCCAATCCAAGGTGCTGTTGATCGTGTATTCGGGAATGGTGGACAGGTGTTCGCCAGTGTCCTTGTTCTCCGATTCGATCATGTAGGTGAAATTGGTCGACCACAGCCAATCCTGGGCAAACGGCCAGGTCAGGTTGCCTTCGAAGCCCTGGACGACGGCGCGGGGGATGTTTTCCCATTGGAAAACGTTCTGGGTCTTGCCCCCTGCCACGAAGGACGACACGGGCGAGCGCCCGGCCTCGATCTTGTCGCGGTAGTCGTTGTGGAAATAGGTCAGGCTGGCGCCCAGGCCGTCCGGACTGCGGAATTCGATCCCGAGTTCCTTGTTGAGGCTGGTTTCCGCCTTCAGGTCCGAGTTGCCCATCAGGAAGCAGCCGTTGCCGCCACCCGGAGGGTTGCCCCAGCAGCCGTTGCCCGCGCTGTAGAGCGCGTAGCCGGAATTGCTCTGGTACAGGTTGGGCGCCTTGTAGGCGCGGGCGATGCCGGCCTTCACCGTCCATTGGTCGTTGACCATGTAGGACAGGTTCAGCGCGGGGCTCCAGTTGTTGCCCTGGAGGCTGTGATGATCGAATCGCAGGCCCGGGGTCACAGTCCAGTGATCACCGATGTACAGGTTGTCCTCGGCGAACACCGAGTAGATGTTCGCATGCGCCTTGGGCTGATAGGCGACCAGGGGCGCCGGCACCTGCGCCTGGATGTTGCGTTTCTTCAGGTCGGAGGAATAGTCCTCCAGATCCTGACGCACCCACTCCAGGCCGAAGGTGCCCATCTGGTCGATGCCGCCCCAGTTCAGGCGACGGCTCAGTTCGGTGTGGGCCGTCAGCGTGCGCAGGTTGATGTCGCCATAGCCGCCGTCATTGACCTTGGGATTGGTCGGATCATTGAACGCGCCCTCGGTGCCCCCCGCCAGACCTTCCAGCAGACGTGTATTGCGCGTCTGTTCGTACTGCAGGTAGCTGAGGGTGTGGGTGCCGGCATTCCAATCCCCGTTGTGGGTGATGGAATAGGCCTGCCGGTAGATGCGGTTGGTCTCGCCGCCCAGCTCGCGCTTCACCATGTCGTTGGTGTTCGTGTTCTGCGTGTCGCCCACGTAGATGTTGCCCTGGCGCCCGTAGCCGGCCTCGAAATCGATCTTGTGGCCGGCAGCGGGTTTCCAGCTCAGCACGCCATTCACATCGCGGTTCTTGAAGCCTTCGCGCCCGGCGGGGAAGGTGTCCTTGTGCTGCCCTCCGCGCGCCGACTGATGCCCTTCATTGATATCCCACGCGTCCCCCTGGAAATTCGCCGCGCTGCCGGTCAGGCGGAAATCCAGGCGGTCGGAGATCGGACCGGCCAGACTGAAGGTGGTGCGGGTGGTCGAGCCCTCGTCGCTGTGCTCGGGTGCGTTTGCATAGACCGAGACCGAACCGCTCAGCGTGTCCGATGCGGGCTTGGTGATGATGTTCACCACGCCGCCGGCCGCGCCGTTGCCATAGCGCGCGGCCGACGGGCCCCGCAGGACTTCGATGCGCTCTATCTGCTCGGGCGGCACCCAGTTGGTATCGCCGCGCGTGTCGCGCTCGCCGCGCCAGCCGAAGCGCACCGACCCGCGCGAAGACACGGGCTTGCCATCGATCAGGATCAGCGTGTTTTCCGGCCCCATGCCGCGGATGTCGAT
>Ga0164243_10010627_pt1 | contig 13217 bp, 13 predicted proteins | sample OricompcompostOP_FD_108781 | JGI IMG/M metagenome (GOLD analysis project Ga0164243, IMG submission 108781) | Organic Plus compost microbial communities from Emeryville, California, USA - Original compost - Organic plus compost (OP) | ecosystem: Engineered > Solid waste > Mixed feedstock >... | reverse complement strand
TGGTCGCGTCGCGGCGTAGGTTGGCGAGGCGTTCGACGACGCGTTTGGAGGTCACGGTGGTGGCTAATTCTTGGACGGTGTGGCCTGCGTGGAGTGCAAGGTCGGGGGCGTCGGCGAGGAAGTAGGCGCTGCACAGGCCCACTTGGTTGAGCAGGGTGCTGCGGACGTTCTGTGTGCCGAACGAGGTGATGGCTTCGGCGACCCAGTGGACGGCGTCATCGCCGTGCGTGCGGTCCGCGCGGGCCATGTCGCGATACACCCGTCCGTACTGGGCCAGCAGCTCGCCTTCGTCGAGGAAGTCCAACCATTCCGGTTCTTTGCTCGGGTCGACGTCGGCGAACGCGTCACTGGACTGGCCGAGGGCACGTTTGGCGCGCTTGGCGTCGCCGAGCGCGGCGTGGGAGGCGGCTTCTGCACCCCGCAGCACCGCGAGTATGCCGGGCGTGGGGTCGAGTTGGTGGTGTGCCAGGCGGAGAGTGTGTAGGGCGTCGCGGTTCTGTCGTAGGTGCTGCAGCTGTTTGGCTTGGCCGTAGCGGACGTGAGCGAGGAGCCGTCGATTGCCTGATTCCATGGCGTACCGTTCCGCGGCCATGAAGTGTCGTTGTGCGTCGGTGTGCCGGGTCGCGTCAAATGCGGTCCATGCCGCTAGGTATCGGGCATTTGCCAGGACGGTGAAAAGGTCGGGAAGTAGCGCTTCTGGAACGATGTGGTCGAGTAGTCCCGACGCCGATTGTGCGATCTGGTCGACGTCGTCGACCAGCACGCCACCGCCGAACTCGCAGTCCATCGATCGGTAGAGCGAAATGATTGCGCTTATTTGCGTCAGATCGTTTCGGCCGATGTGCCGGCGGGGTCCTGTCTCGGATCCGCGAAGGCCAAGCGCGGCGGCCACGGTAGCCATGCCAAGGAGTAGCATCGACTCGCGTCGAGTGGCCAGGACTGGAGACTCGACGGCGTCCATGCTGGCCGCATGTGTCGCAGCGAGCGTGACGGGGCGCGTTGGCTCCGCTGGGCCGGGCGGCCACGTGCCGATGTATGTGACCGGGTGCTCCGCTACCGTCACGGCCGCGGCGTCGCGCGGCTGGGCGTGTGGCTTGGGCTTGCCGGAGCGCCGACGCGTGGGGGTAAAGCCGAGTTCGGCGTCGGTCTCGACACGCAGCGCATGCCGGAACGCGGCCCGATATTCCCTGGTGGGCCAGCGATGTCGACCGGACTCGTAGCCGGACACGAACCGATGATCAAGGATCGTCGGTTTGCGTGACCGTGTGACCTCCTGATTCTCCTTCTGATATTGCGCCCAGAGGAAGGTGTTCATCGCGTCGGCGACATCTTGAGGCGTCCATGGTTCCCCGTTGGCCGAGGTGAGACGTAGCCGAGCGTCGATCAACTTCTGATTCTTCTGCCTGCTCGACGGCCTGGCCATGAACTCACTCCTTCCGTCTGGCTGGGTTGTGTTCGCTGTGGGGTGTTGGGCGGAGCGAGCCCGCGACACCCCAAGGATCTCAACGGAGCGGCGTGCCGACAAGGTGTCGTCCGGGTACGCTGCGGTCCGTTCCGGTGATCTCGACGGCGCGGGTTCCCGTCACCTGTCGAATTCGGCGTGGCGGACGCCGCTTGTGAACGCGCTCCATTCCGTCCGTGTGAATACCAGAATGGCTCCATCGCGATCTTTGGAGTCGCGGACGCCGACACTTCCATCGGCCGCGAAGGACACTTCGACGCAGTTGTCACCGCCGCTGCTGCGAGCGGACTTGCGCCACGTCACAAACTCCCTAGACAAGGTCCATCTCCTCTTCTTGTTCGGGTATTTCATGGGGTAGTTCCTGCGCCAAGGCGGCGAGGAAGTCGAGGCTGTCCACAGGTGATAGTGCCACATCTCGCAGGCGCTGGTAGAGCGCCAGATAGGGCTGCACCTCGTCACCACCGACAAACACCTGATCGCTCGTGTTGCTGTCGACGGCAACGGCGACGGGGTCACCGGAGTCGGGATACCGGTATACCGAAAACGCGGACCGAGGCACGGCGTGCCCCCGGATCCGCGCCGACATGGGTAGTACCCGGATGCCGATGCGGTCGTGGTTGTGGCCTAGATCCACGAGGTGGTCAAGCTGGGCGGCGACCACCCGCACCGGCGCCGCGGGACGCCGGAGGGCGAGTTCATCGATTACCACCTCGTAGGCCGGGCCGTTCGGGTGATCGAGGAGGAGTTGCCGGGTGCGGCGCGCTTCGACGACGCGTTCGGTATCGAAGGTCACCTCGTAGATCTCCCGGTCCGCCGCTATCCGGGCGCGTGTGTACGACTCGATCTGTGTGAGGCCTGGCACGAAGTTCAGTTGATACTCGCAGATCGTTGCCGCTCCCCATTCAAGACACGCGATCATCGCCTGGCGCAGCCCCATCTCCTCGGCATGGGGCTCCCACCAGCCACGCTCCTGCGCATCGCGAGTGATATCGACGAGAAGGCTCCGGTAGTCCTTCTCCACGTCGAACTGGTTGAGGATCCGCAGAATCTCCTCCACGTTGGGCCGGACGCGACAGCGCATGATCCGACTGATCCGCTGCTTACTCAGCCCCGTCGCTGCCGCCAGGTGCTCCGCTGTCCAATCGTGGTCTCTCAGGAGTTTGGTGATCTCGTCGGACAGTCGCCGCTGACGAACGTATGGGCTCGACATTCAGGTACACCCCCACAGGAACGTCGCCGGCTCGCGATGGGCCTCGCCACCCGGCTGCGAACAGAGGGTAAGCCCTCTCATCGGGGGCTCCGCTCGGCTAAGTCACCACTGGGCGGAAGAAGCAGCAGGTCAGGGGGCTGATGAAGCGATAACTCACCACTCTAACTTCCCTAACTTCGTACGTAACAAGGACTTACGGGCACTCGGTCGATTGCGTGAAGGTGGAAACACAACACGTCACGCATCAATGACTGTCGCAATCCGGTTTCACGGGATAAGCACCGGCGCAGGCCACGCGTCCAGACAGCTTCCGAGGAGGGTCATGAGATGGGTCTTCACGGTGGGCTTGCGCGCAGGTCGGTTGGTGCGGGTGGTCTCTGGGTTTATGGGGTGTCGGCGTCGGCTCCGATGACGGTGTTGTTGGCGGGCATCCTCACCACGTTTAAGACGACGGGTGTCAATGGTGTGCCGTTGAGTTACCTGGTGTTGACGGCCGGGTTGGGGCTGTTGTCGACGGGTTACGTCGCGATGAACCGTCATCTTGGGCACGCGGCTCCGTTTTTCGCGCTTTTGGCGCATGGGTTGGGCCGGGCGTGGGGTGTGGCCGGTGGTTTGGTGGCGCTGGTCGGCTATAACGCGGTGCAGCTCGCCTTGTACGGCTTCCTCGGCGCGACGCTCGCGGTCGAGCTGGGCGGCGTGTGGTGGGTGTGGGCCGCGGTCCTGTGTGCGGCGGTCGCGGTGCTGGGTGTGTTGCGGGTGGATATCGGCGCCAGCGTGCTTGCGACGTTTCTGGTGGCGGAGTTCGTGGTGATCGCGTTGTTTGTTCTGGCGGCGTTCACGCATCCGGCCGGCGGCTCGGTCCCGGTGTCGCCGTGGCTGCCGGACGAGCTGTTCACCGGTGATGTCGGCGCCGTGTTCGTGCTGGGGATGGCCGGCTTTGTCGGTTTCGAGTCGGGGCAGGCGTATGCGGAGGAGGCCCGTTCGGACGTCGGTCGGGCGACGATCGCCGCCCTGCTGGTGTTGGGGCCGGTGTATGCGGTCTCGGCGTGGGCGATGCAGATCGGCGCCGGCACAGGCGAGATCCAGCAGAAGGCGCAGGCGGACCCGAATCTGCCGTTCACGCTGCTCGCCGACGCGTTCGGCGTGTTCGGCGCGTTGATCGCGTTGATCGGGCGGGTGCTGCTGTTCACCAGCGTGTTCGCCGCGATGCTCTCGTTCCACGCCGCGGTGGCCCGATATCTGTTCGGGCTGGCTCGGGAAGGGCTGCTGCCCGCTGGGCTGGCGCGGACGGGGACCGGTGGCCGGTCGCGGCGTGACGCGCCGGTCGGCGCCTCACTGGTCCAGACCGTGTCCGCCGCGCTCGGCGTGGCTGTCTTCGCGCTGGCTGGCGCGGACCCGGTGGCGACCATGTTCCCGTGGCTCGCGGCGCTGGCCGGATTCGCGGTGTTCGGCCTGCTGGTCGGTGCGTCACTGGCCGCCGTGCTGTGGTTCCAGCGGGGTGGTGGCGGCAACGAGAGTCTCTGGACGCGGCGGGTCGCGCCGATCGCCGGGATCGTCGCCGGCCTGGGTGTGCTGGTCACGATGGCGCTGCGGATGCAGACCTTGTTGGGCACCAGCGGATCCCTGGCCACCACGCTCGCCATTCCGTCGATCGTCGCCGCGTTCGTGGTGGCCGGGTTGTGTTGGGCGGGGCTGGTGCGTGTCTACCGGCCGACGGTGTGGGAGGGGATCGGGAAGGGCCGGCCTCACCCGCTCGCGATGCCGGACCAGCGGCTGTCGGAAGTGAGGCTGTGATCGCGATGAGAGGCGCCATCCCCGTCATGACCCATCCGCCGTCCGAGCCCGAGCGGCCATACCCCCGGCACGCCGCCGACCTGCCGCGCCGCGACCCTGGCCGTGCCGAGCTGCCGCCACCGGAGGGGCCGCTGTGGCAGCCGCCGCACCAGCCACCGCTCGGACCGCCACCAGCCGTACCTCTTGCGGTGCCGCCGCACCCGGTCATGCCGCAGCCCGCCGCACCGCGACCGTGGCGGTCGGCCACGACGGAGCCCGGCCCGCCGCCCGGTTCCAGCAGCGCGTACCCGGCGGCGGTGGGCGAGGACGCGCGGCCGGTCCGGTACAGCGATGCGCCCGCCACCATGCAGGCGTTCGCGCAGGTGCCTGCCGGCGGGCGGTCGCCGTGGGATGACGCGATGCCGGACCTGCGGAACAAGATCGTCAACAAGCTGATCTCGATGAACTGGAACCAGACGGTGGCGACCTGGCAGCGGCGGCGCCGCGATCCGCTCAACCCGCACGTGCTGGTGTTCTTCTTCGCGAACCCACCCTCGGGGTGGCCAGCCCGCAGCACGTTGCGGGTCGCTGCCCGGCTGTTCCCGGGCGGCGATGAGCAGCGGTTGGCGATGCTGCTCTACGAGCTGACACCGGTGGTCCGCGCGCATGTGACGGCACGGCGGAACCTGGACAAGTTCGTCTTCTCCTGGGCGGACCAGCGTTCCCCGCAGGCCCGCTACGTCGGCGTCGGTGTGTCCTCACTGGACACACCAGCGGGGTCGTGGGACGAGGTTCAGAAGTCGGCGCAGAGCGACATGGAGGTGCCCGGCCGCTGCTACGCCCACCTGGTTGACGGGTCGATGCTCCTGATCGACCGGTTGGCCCGCCGACAGTTCGGCGAGTGCCACATCTGGTCCAACCATTCGGTCCGGGACGTCTCCGGGGAGCGGCACCGACCCACGACCACCGCACCGGACATCGCCACCTCCGACACCTACGGCCCGCAGAACCGGGCGGTCTGGCAATGGCTGGCCGCACTCAACTCCGTGATGGCCGAAGGACTCCACCATGACCACTAACCCCGCCATCGTCACGGTGACCGCCCGCCTCGCGGAGCTGACCGCCCGCCTCGATGCCGCCGGGACGGCGATCGGCTTCCCCGCCGGCACCGACCTGGACTGGCGACCGCTGGCTGACCTGTTCACCCGCGGCCTGCTCAACAACCTCGGCGACCCCTACGCAGATGGCCTCTACCCGTTCCATACCAAGGACTTCGAGCGGGAGGCCGTCGACCTGGTCGCCGGCCTGTTCCGCGCCCCGGCCGACGACCGGTGGGGGTACGTGACCGCCGGTGCGAGCGAGGCCACCCTCTACGGCCTCGACCTGGCCCGCCGGCTCCACCCCGACGCGGTCGTCCTGCACAGCAGCGCCTCCTACCCGGCCGTGCCGAAAGCCGTCCGACTCCTCGCCATGCCGTCGGTGGTGCTCCGCACCGACGAGCACGGCGAGCTCGACTACCACGACCTCGCCGACCAGGCAGGCCGGCGCCGTGACCGGCCGCTGGTCGTGGTCGCGAACGCCGGCACCACCTTCGGCGAGGCCGTCGACGACGTCCGCCGCATCCGCCGCGTCCTCGACGAGCTCGCCGTACCCGCCGACCGCCGGTTCATCCTCACCGACGCCGCCCTCTCCGGCATCCCCCTCGCGCTGCTCGACCCGGCCGACCGGCCCGGCTTCGACCTCGCCGACGGCGCAGACTGCGTGCTCGTCTCCGGACACAAGTTTCTCTCAACTCCTATGCCGGCGGCGGTGGTGGTCGTGCGGGCCAGCACCCGCGCGGGAGCGCCGATGGTCGCCTACACCGGCAGCCCGGACGCGACGATCGCCTCCTCCCGCAGCGGCCACGCCGCCCTCGCCGTCTGGTACGCCCTGACCGTCCTCGGGCGGGACGGGCTCGCCGCCCGCGCCGAGCACGCCCGCGACCTCGCCGCCTACCTCCACCACCAGCTGACCGAGCTGGGGTGGCCGGCGTGGCGGCGCCCGCACGCCATGACCGTCACCCTCGCCGCCCCGCCTGCACCGATCCGTACCCGGTTCCGGCTCGCGAACAGCGGCGGACGCACCCACATCGTCTGCGCCCCCGGCGTGCTGCGCGCGGACCTCAACGCGTTCCTGTCCGCTCTGGCCGCAAGCCAAGGACGGCCAGCCGTGCCCGACGCGGCCAGTGGCAGTGACCGTGCGCCCGATGGGAACGGGAGACGCAGCTGGCTGCCCCGCCAAACCCGCCGCTCCACCCCGGCTGCCCGGGGAGACGACCGATGAGCCCCACCGGCACACCCAGCCCTCACACGCCCAGCAGCGCCCAGGACGCGCCGTTCACCGCGCTCCCGCTGCGCAGAGCGGCCAGCGACGGCGCCGGGCTCGTGCTCTCCCTGTCGACCAGCGGCGCGATCGTCGTCCCGATCCGCTGTCACGGCGGCGGCTGGGATTGCATAGTCGTCGCCGACCCGACTGGCCCGTACCGCCCCGGCGAGACCATCCGATGCTCCACTCTCGACATTCAGACCGCGCTGCCGGTCGAGTTCGGCGACCCGGCCCTCGCCCTGGCCGGCGACGAGTACGCCGCGGTGTGGCTGGCGCGGATCGTCGGCCACACCGGAGGCGGACACGTCTACCAGCTCGCACGCGTGCTCGTCGGGCACGTCCGCGATCCCGGCAGCCGTCTCCTGACTATCGACGAGCCCGTCCGCCGTTTCCTGCTGCACACGGTGCACCTCATGCCACCGGGCCTGGACCGGCTGATCGACCGCCTCACCCGCGACGGGTTCCTCGCACCCGTGCATGACGCGGACCCCCACTCGTACCGGATGACCCTGCCCGCCATCGCCACCCCACCGCGCACCCGGGAGGAAACGCCATGACCGCGACCGCCGCCTGCCCGCCGCCGGTAACACACCTGACCGTCGCGCAGGCCCACCAGCTCATGCGCGAGCACCTACGCTGCCGGACCGAGGACTGCCACCAGCGAGAAGCCGCGCTCGCCACCCTGGTCGACGCCGGCCACTATGTCCTCGCCGCATCCCGACCCGCCCCCACCACCGCCGTTCCGGCCTCGGTCGAGGTGCCGTGATGCCCAAACGGACATCCGCGCTGACACGTCTGGTGCCGGTTCGCCGTCGTCGGCGGGCGGCGTTCGCCGTCTCCGGCCTCGTGGTGTTGGCGCTCGCCGCCCTCACGGTTGCATCACCGGCCCCGGCGTACCGCGGCGGCCGCTTCGACACCGCCCCTCGCGCGCGCCGTGACCCGACGCTTGCCATTTCGAGGGGCGGCCTGTCATGACGCCACCAACCGTAGGCCACACCCGGCCCATCGCCCCGGACACACCCGCGCCCGGCCCCAGCCGGCCGCAGCATCCGGGCCGACACGGCAGGGAGAGGGGACACCAGCCGATGCCGGCCCGCCGTCAACCAGAAGTCCCGCTCCTCGACGTCGCCGCTATCCGCGCCACCCGGTACGGCCTGATCGATATCTCGTTCCAGGTGGCCGCCGGCACCCGGCACGCCCTGATCATCCCGCCCGTGGCAGGGACCGGGCTGCTGGAAATCATCGCCGGACTCGAACACCCCGACGACGGGCAGGTCTACCTCGACGGGCGGGCGGTCACCGGCCGTCCGATGGCGAAACTGACCCGGGAGAGCATCGGTCACCTGCCCGCCAGCCCACGCTGGTACGCGGCGCCCACCGTCCACGGCGTGCTGGAGTCCGCTGTCCGCTGGCAGGTCTTGACCCGCCGCCGCCCCGCCGCCGGCCTGACCGGCCCACAGCAGGTCGCCGAGATGCTGCGCCGCTGCGGCCTCGCGCCCTACGCCCACGTACGGGCGGATCGGTTGCCGCCGGGCTGGTGGCGGATGCTCGACCTGGCCGTCATCCTGCTCCACCGGCCGCGGCTGATCCTGGTCGACCAGGCCACCACCGGCCTCGCCGACCGGATCACCCTCTTCCGCCACGTCCTCGACGACCTGCCGGACACCGTCGCCGTGCTGGCCACCGTCGCGACCGTCGCCGACGCGGCCGGGCTCGCCGACCAGCTCACCGTCATCAACGAAGGCCGCGTCATCTCCCACCCACCCGTCGGGCAGGGCGGGGCATGACACGGCTCATGGATGTCGCGGGCCGCGGATCCCCCGCCGCGCGCCCGCGACCCAGGCCCCAACGACGTGGCCTGACCCGGTACCGGCACGACGCGACCGCTGCGGGATGCCGTCTCGGGTCGTGCCGGCACCACCGGTGTGGTGCGCCGCCACCCCGAACCCCAGCCGGACAGGCGGCGCACCACACCCCCACCAGCGATACCCGACCCGCTTCGAGGCACCCTGTGACCACTGCGCCCACCTCATGCCCGACCAGCCCGCCCCCGCGTTGCCGACGCCCGGCGACCTGCTGTGGATCGACGGTGCGGCCAGCGTCCAGTTCGCGCAACGGCCGTTCCCGTTCTTCCTCATCCGCATCTACAGCTGGTCCACCTACGACGGGTGGATCTGGTTGGAAGGGCTCCACCTCGACAGCGACGGCGCCACCCTCCAACGCCGGTCGATCTTCGTCCAGGTCGCGGGACTGCGGCTCGCACCCGCCGCGCACCCCCGCCCCGACCCCGGCCACTACCTGCGCGCGGTCGTCCGCGAGTACCGGGAACCCGACCGGCCACGCCGGACCCGCTGACAGCCTGAGGGCCGGAGCATGAACGGGCACCTCACCGGGACGCTGGCGGTCGGCAGCGCCTTCTACCCCCGCCCCCAGCCACCCTCCAGCGTCGCCGGTGACGGCCTGACTTCCTCCGGCGGTCGAGGCCGGCCGCGTCCCGTCCGACCGGCGAGCGCTCGACCGGTCGCGCCGAAGCCGCGACGGGGCGACGAGCAGGTGGCGGCGCAGCGGGACGTGGTCGTCGTCGGCGACCTCGGCATCACCGGCCACGCCGCAATCCATGACGGACCTGGCGGGGCCGACCGTCTCCGCGAACGGCTCGCAGATGTCGTCTCGCCCGCCGGCCTCGGGCAGGGCGAAGACCGCACGGTTGACACCGCAACGATCCTCGCCGCCGTCGACGTGCTCGCCGGCGACCTGGTCGGTGAGGGGGACAGCACGGGGATCACCTTGGTGCGTGCGTTGTCGGCCGCGCCGAGCGGGCTGCGGGTGGGTGCGGCCGGGACCGTCAGCCGCTCGGCCACGCCCGGCGACCCCGACCTCGGGCTGCGGCTGTTGGAGAAGACCGGCGCCGACACCCGCCTCGTCGAGACCACCGACCAGCTCGGCGCGTACGCGCTGTTGGTCCCGGACGCGTTCGGGGCCACCGTGGTACGGCATGCCGCCGACGGCCACCCGCTCGGTGACTTTGTGCGCGTACGGGGCGGCGAGGTGGTCGACTACCTGGCTCGCAGCCGGGTCGTGGTCCTCGACCTGCCGCCCAGCGAAGGGGCCGCTGACCAGTGCGCCGGGCTCGTCGCCCTACTGCGACACGCTAACCCGGCGGTGCGGGTCATCATCCACTCGTTCCGGTACCCGGGCCGCGCCGCGGACCTGGTGTCGTTGGCGGAGCACGCCGACCTCCTCGTCGTGCACGAGCCGAAGACGCCCGACCTGCGCGATAACGACCCGACCGGTCGGGACCCTGACGTCGCCGGGATCGTGGCCGGCGAGCCCGGCCCGGTCATCGTCCAGTTCGGCAGCCGGACGGTGAAGGTTATCCGCCCCACCGGCCCACCGGCGCCCATAGCGCGGCGACGAGCCGCCACCGTCGGCGAGACCGCCGCAACCCGGATCCCTGGGACGGCCGCCACCAGCTACGCGTGGACCGAGACGGCCGATCCGATCGACGGCGGGCCGGGCCGGCAGCGGCTGGCGATCCTCGCGACCCTGGCCGGCCACGCCGCCCGTGACGCCTTCGACCTTGACCAGGCCATCCGCGACGGCATCGCCTGTGTAAACCCGCGCCGGCCGCGTCCGGCCCCGACACCGGCCATCGTGGAGCCGACACCGGCCCAACTCGCCCTCGTCGCGGCCACCCCGATCACGCGGGGCAGCAACGACCGCGACGGGCTCACCGGGTTCGTCGACGCGCTCACCGCGGCCGGGCAGCTACCCGACGAGGCATGGCGTACCGCGTTCGCGGGCGTGCCCCGGCATCTGTTCCTGCCCACGTTCTTCGTCCGCCGCCCCGGCCAGCGGTGGCGGGCAATCGACCGCCACCACCACGACTACTGGCGGCTCGTCTACTCCGACCAGGGGCTGGCCACCCAACTCGACGGCAGCATCCTGCCCCACCCCACCCAGCCGTCGGTGGTCGGTGAGCCGACCTCGGCCGGCGACCGTCCCGGGCTGATCGCCGACCTGCTCCACGCCCTCACCGACACCATCGGCGAGCCGATCGGGCGAGTGCTGCACATCGGTACCGGTCCCGGCTACACGGCGGCACTGCTCGGTCATCGCTTCGGCGACGCTGCCGTGACCACCATGGAGGTCGACCCGGTGATCGCCGAGCACGCCCGCGCGCACCTCGCCGATGCCGGGCATCAGCCGCGTGTCGTGGTCGGTGACGGCATCCACGGCGATCCCGGCCACGGCCTCTACGACGCGATCATCTCCACCTGCGCCCTACCCACCATCCCGACCGCGTGGCTCGAACAGGTCCGCGACGGCGGCGTCATCATCACCGGCCTACACACCGGCCTACCCGCCGGACTCGTCATCCGGCTGACCGTCGGCGACGGCCGCGCATCCGGACGGTTCCTCCCCGCCGCAGCAGCGCTGACCCCCGCCCGCCCCGCCCGACCATCCGGGCCGGCTGTCGTCGCGACCGGCGGGAAGACGCGGACCATCCGCAAAACCCGGCTCGACAGCCACATCCTCGACGACCCCGACGCGGGCCTCTGGCACGCCCTGCATGTCGGCTCCGTCGCCCGCGCGAGCGCGGCGGCGGACACGCGGACCTGGCTGCTGGCCGGTGACGGCTCCTGGGCCGCCGTCAACGACACCACCGGCTACGTCAGCCAGCACGGGCCACGCCGTATCTGGGACGAGATCGAAACCGCCCACCACCACTGGACCACCACCGGCCGACCGCGTCGCGACCGCATCGGCGTCACCATCACCGCCACCGGAACCCAACGCTTCTGGCTCGACACCCCCAACACACCACTATGGACAGATACCACCCCCAGGACTGCGACGTGATGAACCCCACCCGGATACACCGCACACCGTGCCGTCTGCGGTCGGCCACCCGAACCACCACCACCGGCACGGCCGTCGCGGTCGCCGTCGCGTTGACGATCGCCGGATGCGGTACACCGGCCGCGCCAATGCCGTTAGCTGAGCCGGTTGGGTCTCCGCCAACAACAGCGACAGCCGCCTCCTCACTGTCGCCTGCACCCCGGCTCGACTCCCCGCAAGGCAGGATCCTCGCCTTGGCCGCGCGCCTGACGCCCGCGCCCGCCGACGCCAGCACGGGCCCGTACATCTACACCCGCGAGCAAGCGTGGCTTCGCGCCGGGGCCCGCCTCGACGGATTCGACACCGAGCGGTGGCGGCAGGTCGACGGATCCGGCCGCACCCTCGAACGCCACCAACCCGGCGTCGCCGCGCTCGACCACGAACCCACCAATGCCGACCGGCGGCGCCTCGCACAGGTCCCCGTCAACGAAACCGTCCACTCGTGGGGCTCCCTGCCCGCCCCGGTCGAGGATCCCGTCCCCACCGACGTGAACGAGCTCGCCGCCGCGATCGCGGTCAACAACCCGCGCGAGAACGGCCCCCTCGCACTCATTACCGGCCTGGCCGACGTTGCCGGCACCACCGCCCCCAACCGTTCACAACGAGCCACCGTCTTGCGGCTGTTGGCCACGATCCCCGCAATCAGCATCGACGAACGCGATCGCGACGCGGCTGGCCGGCCCGGTGTCACCGTCGGCCTGAGCCACGGCGGTGACAGCCGTCACCTCACCTTCGACCCGGAAACCGGGGAACTGCTCGCCTACCGCGACCACGCCGCAGGAGGCGTCCGACCCGGCCTGTTCGCCTACCGCCTCTACCTCGGCCAGGGCCGGACCGCCACCGACCGGCAACCACCCGCACCAGCCCCGGCCTAACCCCGCACCGGCCGTCAACGCCTACCCACCACGCCCACTGGAGACATTCCGGTGTTGCCCCTTACCGACAGCCAGGTCCGACTCCTGAAGGCGATGACTGCGAACGTCAGGCGCTCGCAGCGCGAAAGGACTCGTATGGATCGAGCTCGCCCGTACCCCGCGGCGGACCTGTACGTCCTGCGCGCCGCCAAACTCGTCCGCCCAGCCGAGTACCGCCTGTGCGCCGTCTGCCCAACCGGTTCGAGCTGGCCGACCTCAGCATCGCGGAGGCGCGCCGCCGCACCCTCCCACACACACCGACCCCGACCTGGTCCCCAGCCCGGCACCGCGGTCATGAACCTCCCACCCCAGCGCCCACGCCACCAATACCTGCGGGGTAGCACGAGACGCCCCAACCGGACCCGATACGCGCGTGCTTGCGGCACGTGGATCCAACGCGACCTCTGACCGGCTCGCCAGCCGCCACGACAAGGAACCATCGTGAACTCCAATGTGGATCCCGAACCGAGCCAAGACACCTCCAGCCGATCCGCCGGCCAGGTGAGGCTTCCGCCATGCCCGAGGTGGTGCGCGCCGACCGAGTGCGACCGCCGGCTAGGGCCGCTACACCGGTTCGGGCCCCCACGGGCAC
>Ga0164243_10010626_pt1 | contig 13217 bp, 12 predicted proteins | sample OricompcompostOP_FD_108781 | JGI IMG/M metagenome (GOLD analysis project Ga0164243, IMG submission 108781) | Organic Plus compost microbial communities from Emeryville, California, USA - Original compost - Organic plus compost (OP) | ecosystem: Engineered > Solid waste > Mixed feedstock >... | reverse complement strand
ACGGTGGCCCGCACGAGGGCGGCGGGCGGAAAGAGGCCGATCGTCTCGTCGCCGGCGCGCACCACGAGGCCGTTGACCCGCAGGGTGAGCCCGCCGCGGCCGAGGCTGCCACCCGCGAAGGCCACGCACAGGTCCTCGCGGTCGAAGCCGTGGGCCTGGCCCCACCACCAGGCGGGCGGGAAGCCGCGGCCCCACGACTTCTCGGCGTAGACCTGGCTGCCGGACAGGTCCCACACCTCGTCCGCCAGTCGGGCGACGCCCTCCACGCGGGCGCCGAAGAGGTGCGGGTGCCAGTAGTGGTTGAGGCCGGGGACGGCGGAGAAGACGCTGGTGCCCGGCAGGAGGCGGCGCGGCGGCCAGGTGTGCTCGGGACGCAGGGCGCAGCGGATGTCCACGTCGTCACCGATGCGGACCCGCAGCCGCTTGCCGTCCAGTGCCAGGGCGGGCAGCGCGCTGATGCGGTAGGCGGCGGTGTCGTCCCAGGCGCCGTCCACGCTGGCGGAGCGGATCAGCCCCGAGGGGTGCGCGGCGACCACGACCGTGGCCCACGGTGGTCCGGGCGGGTGGTTGACGCCGCAGGCGACGAGGAGCACCCTGCCGCGCCCGGGGTCGGTGAACCGCCACAGGTAGCCCTCCATGGGGGCCCGGTGGGACGGCAGCGGGTCACCGCCGGGCAGGTCGGCCCCGGTGCCGCGCCACAGGTCGCGCAGCCGCGTGGAGCGGGGGACGGCGGGTTCGCTGGCCCGTTCCGCGAGGCGGGCCCGGTGGCCGGCCCTCATTGTTCCCGTGCCGTCAGGTAGTGGGCCATGGCGTGCAGTTCGGTGCGGGTGTGCTCGGGCATCGGCAGTCCGGCGACGGCCGCCAGCGCGGCTTCCTGCTGACGGCGTGCCTCTGCTTCGGCCGCGGCCCGCCCGCCGGCCGCCTCGGTCAGTTCCAGCGCGGTGGGCAACTCCGCCTCGCCGAGCCGTCCCCGGTGGCGGTGCAGCAGTGCGGCGAGGCGGTCGCCGGCCGGGGTGCCGGAGGCGAGGGCGGCGATGACGGGCAGGGTCCTGCGGCCCTCGCTCAGGTCGGAGCCGACGGGTTTGCCCGTCGCGGACTGCCGTCCCCACAGGCCGATCACATCGTCGGCGCACTGGAAGGCGACGCCGATGCGGCGCCCGAACAGCGCCAGGCGGGCCACCTGCCGCGGGCCGCCGCCGGCCAGCAGCGCGCCGAGGGCGGTGGCCCCGGCGAGGAGGGCGCCGGTCTTGGCGGCTGCCGCGCGGCGGTAGTCGGCGAGGGTCACCGCGCCGGGTCCGCTCCAGGGGGCACGGGTGAAGGCGTGGTCGGACGCCTGTCCGTGCAAGGTGGCGAGCATGGCGCGGGTCAGCAGGGTGACGGCCCAGGTGGAGCGGGGGGTGTGCGGGGCGGCCAGGGTGTCGGCGGCCAGGACGTAGAGGCCGTCGCCGGTGAGCAGGGCGGCGCCGGTGCCGTACTGCTGCCAGACCGTGGGACGGCCCCGGCGCGTGGTGTCGCCGTCCATGATGTCGTCGTGGACCAGGGCGAAGTTGTGGACCAGTTCGACGGCCACGGCACCCGGTACGGCGTGCCGGGGCGGTGCGCCGAGGGCTTCGGCGGCGAGGAAGGTGAGCGCGGGGCGTACGGCCTTGCCGGTGCGGGCCCGTTCGGCGGGGTCTCCCCCGGGGCCCCACCAGCCCAGGTGGTAGCCGCTCATGAGGGCGAGGTGGCGGGGCAGCCGGTCCACGGCGGCGCGGAGGGCGGGTTCGATCCGGGCGTAGGCGCGTCGGCAGACCGATACGGCGATCTCGTGAGCCTTCGCCGCCGGGCCCGCCGCCCCGGTCATCGCGCCTCACGCTCCGTGGGCGCGAGGCCCGCCTCGGCCGTGGCCGTCCCGCCGGCGGTGGTCTCCGGGGCCGCCGGCCGCTGCCCGGCACGGGCCCGCCGTGCCGTGCGGCGGCCGGCGGTGACGGCCCGGTACAGCCACAGGGCGAACAGCGCGGTGGTGCCGGCGGCGAGCGCTGTCCACAAGGCGGGCGCGGGGCGTCCGCGCAGCGCCAGGTCGGCCAGCAGCGCGAGCATCGTCAGACAGGTGGTGAGCGGCAGTTGCATGGACGCCCAGAAGGTGACGTCGTCCGAGCGGCGGGCGTCGTCCATGGCGCCGGTCAGGAGGCTGCGCACCACGTGCGCGGCGACGGGCGCGACCAGCAGCTGGGCCCCGGCCACCAGGGGCGGCAGGAGCCCCGCGGTGGCCAGTGCGGCCACACCGGTGTAGAGGGCGAGCTGTCCGGCCGCGTACAGCCGCATCAGCCGGCGCGGGCCGAGCGTGCCGGCGAGGGTGGCCTTGCCGACGAGGGCGTCGCCCTCGATGTCGGCGAGGTTCATCACGAGGCAGCGCAGCACCTGGAGGGCCGCGACGAATCCGGTGCACCACAGCAGGGCCGGGCTCGGCGGCCCGGACTGCAAGGCGGCGGCCAGCAGCGGGCCCATCCCGTAGAGGACGGCCGCGCAGCTGAGCTCGCCCAGGGCGTGGTAGTTCAGGCGCAGCGGCGGCGCGGTGTAGAACCAGGCGAGCGCGGTGAGCGCCGCGGCCAGCAGCCGGGTGGCGGGGGTCGGCATGAGGGCGATGAGCCCCAGCGAGGTGAACAGCAGGACGAAGGCCGCGCCGATGCTGGTCGCGGGGCTCAGCAGTCCGTCGACGAGGACGCGGCTGCCGCCGGTCCAGGTGGTGGGCCGCGGGTTGGCCCGGTCGGCCTCCAGGTCGAAGTACTCGTTGCAGAAGTGGGTCATCAGGTGCGTGGACCAGGCGAAGGCCAGCGTCAGCAGGTACCAGGGCAGGGAGAAGGTCCCGGTGGCGTGGACGGCGAGGGTCACGCCGAATCCGGTCACCATCATGCTCTGGAAGAGGAACTTCACCCGGGCCAGCTTGACGAGGGCCGCGAACGAGCCGGGGGCCGGGGAGGCGTGCACCGGCGGGGCCGCACCACCCCGCCGTCCCGCATCGTTCATGTGTCCTGCTTGGTGGCGACGAGGATGCCGTGGGGGGTCCAGCCCGGTACCTCGATGCGTTCGATGCCGGTGAACCCGGCCTCGCGCAGGCACTCCTCGTGCAGCCGCCAGGGGTAGATCATGCCGCCCTCGGCGGGCAGGGACGCGAAGTAGACGCTGTCCAGGGCGGCCACCAGGGGGCCGTCCCCTTCGTCGTCGGACATGGAGTTGAAGATGACGACCCGGCCGCCGGCGTCGAGCGCGTCGTGGGCCTTGCGGAGCAGCGTGGTGTTCTCCTCGGGTGTCCAGATGACGAGCTGGTGGGCGAACAGGACGCAGTCGTTCCCGGTGGGGAAGGGGTCGGCGAACATGTCGCACGGCTGGACGGTGACGCGGTCGTCCAGCCCGGCCTCGGCGATCCGCTTCTCCGTCAGCGGGGCCGAGGAGGGGATCTCCAGGACGGTGGCCCGCAGCCCGGGGTGGCGTCGGGCCAGAGCGATGGTGTTGACGGCGTCCCCGCCGCCGCAGTCGAGCAGCCGGGTAGTGCCCGTCAGGTCGAGGGAGTCCACGAGGTGTTCGTTGGCCAGCTCGGACCAGGACCGCATGTACCGGTAGAACACCTTCTCCAGGTGCGGGTGCCAGCTGAACCGGTGGTAGAGGTCGGGGTGGTCGCCCGGGATGCGGCGGAGTCCGACGTTGGTGTTCTCGCGGAGGGAGGCGGCGAAGTCGGCCTGGCCGGGGTAGACGATGTGCTGTTCGAAGGCCACGGTGTCCTTCACCTTGTCCCAGGTGCCGTCCTGGGCCAGTGAGGTGAGCAGTCCGGCCGCCCGGTAGCGGCCCTCCTCCTTGCGGGTGAGTCCGAGCGCTGTGCAGCCCAGCAGCAGGATGTCGGCGGCGCGTTCGGCGAGGCCGAGTTCCTCGCGGATCTCCTGGACGGTGAGCGGTCCGCGGTCCATGAGCAGATCGAGCAGGCCGAGTTCGCAGGCGGCGTTGAGGTGCTGGAACGCCGCGTGTCCGAACAGGAGGAGGGACAGCCGGTCCATGTCCAGCTCCGGCGGCTGTCCACCGCCGCCGGGAGCCGCCGCGTTCGTCGGGGAGGTCATCGCGGGAATGGTCATGGGTTTCCCTCTAACCGTTCGATGCTCATGGAGTTTGTCGAAGGTGTGTTCGCGTACCACCGGGTCGCACGCGACGCCGAACCAGCGGAAACCCGCAAGACGGACAATACTCACTATAGCCGCACATAGCTTCATATAGTGAGACCAGACCGCCATCGACGCTGGGAAGCCGTCATGAAACCCACCGCACTCGACGCCGCCCCCGACACCGGCACCACCGCCCGTCCCGCCACCGCCCGGCCGGCCGACGGCGCACGGCCCTGGGACATCGACGGCATCGACCACATCCGGCTCTGCGTCGGCAACGCCCGCCAGGCCGCGCACTTCTACATCACCGCCTTCGGCATGGAACCGACGGCGTGCCGCAGACCCGAGAACAACCCGGACGGCCACGCCGAGTACGTCCTGACCTCCGGCAGCGTGCGCTTCGTGATCACCGGCGGCGGCGAACCGGACAGCCCCGCGACCCGGTGGGCGGCCACCCACGGGGACGGCGTCAGCGACATCGCCCTGCGGGTCCGCAACCTGGACGAGGGCCTGGCGTACGCCGAACGCGCGGGCGCCACCGTCCTTGCGGAACCGCGCGAGGAGCGGGACCGGCACGGAACGGTACGCACCGCCGCCATCGCCACCTACGGGGAGCTGCGCCACACCCTCGTGGAGCGCGGCTCCTACCGGGGCCCCTTCCTGCCCGGCTTCGAGGCGCCCGCCCCCGCCTCCCCCCGGCCCGCGGGACCCCGCCTCTTCGAGCGGATCGACCACGTGGTGGGCTGCGTCGAGCTCGGCCTGCTGGACGAATGGGTCGACTTCTACCGCCGCACCATGGGCTTCGGCACCATGGCCGAATTCATCGGCGACGACATCGCCACCCGGTACTCCGCGCTGATGAGCAAGGTGGTCACCGACGGCTCCCACAAGGTCAAGCTGCCGCTGAACGAACCGGCACCCGGCGAGCGCCGCTCCCAGATCGACGAGTACCTCGCCTACCACCGGGGCCCCGGCACCCAGCACATCGCGCTGGAGACCGAGGACATCCTCGCCGCCACCGACGCGCTGCGCGCCGCCGGCATCGACTTCCTGCCCACCCCGCACACCTACTACGACGATCCCGTCCTGCGCGCACGGATCGGCTCCGTCCGGGTGGACATCGACGAGCTGCGCTCCCGCGGCATCCTGGTGGACCGGGACGAGGACGGCTATCTGCTCCAGATCTTCACCCGCCCGCTGGTCGACCGGCCGACGTTCTTCGTCGAGCTGATCGAACGCCACGGCAGCCAGGGCTTCGGCAAGGGCAACTTCATGGCCCTCTTCGAGGCCGTCGAACGCGAACAGGAACTCCGCGGCAACCTGTGAGCCGCACTTCCCCCGCCACCCCTCCCCCAGGAGCACCCATGCCGAGGGCGACGCTCGCCAGACGACCCGACGACGTGTCCGCGATGTTCGACCAGGCCGCGCGGCGCTACGACCTGACCAACACCCTGCTGTCCGCGGGCCGGGACCGGATGTGGCGGGCCCGCACCCGCGAGGCGCTCGCGCTGCTGCCCGGGGAACGCTGCCTGGACGTGGCCTGCGGCACCGGCGTCTCCACCGAGGAGCTCGCCCGCTCCGGCGCCACCGTTATCGGCGTCGACCGGTCGCCCGGCATGGTCGCCCGCGGTGCGGGGCGGCCCGTCGGTCTGCGGGTCGCCGACGCCCTCGACCTGCCCTTCCAGGACGGCGAGTTCGACGCGGTGACCATCATGTTCGGGCTGCGCAACGTGGTGGACGCGCCGGCCGCACTGCGCGAGATGGCCAGAGTGGTGCGGCCCGGCGGACGGCTCGTCGTCTGCGAGTTCAGCCATCCGCTGAACCCCCCGTTCCGCACCCTCTACCTGCGGTATCTGATGGGCGGGCTGCCCCGGATCGCCCGCCGGGTCTCGAGCAACCCGGACGCCTACACCTATCTGGCCGACACCATCCGTGCCTGGCACGACCAGCCGGGGCTCGCCGCCGTCATCGCCGCCAACGGCTGGAGCCGCGTCTCCTGGCGGAACCTGACCGGAGGCATCGTCGCCCTGCACCGCGCCGTACGCCCCGCCTCCGGCACGCCCGACCGGACCCCGCAGAAGGCGGCCGTCGGATGAGCCCGGCGGCGGACGGCGCCCGGATCGTCGTCGTGGGCGCGGGGCCCGGCGGAGCCACGGCCGCCTGCCACCTGGCACGGCAGGGCCTTGAGGTGACCTTGGTGGAGAAGTCCGCCTTCCCCCGGGAGAAGGTCTGCGGCGACGGTCTGACCCCCCGCGCGGTACGGCACCTGGTCCGGATGGGCATCGACACCTCCGGCCCGGGCTGGATGCGCAACCGCGGGCTGCGGTTCGTCTCCCGGGGGCAGACCCTCGAACTCGACTGGCCCGAGAGCGGCCGGTTCCCCGGCTACGGCCTCACCCGGAGGCGCGAGGACTTCGACGAGCTCCTCGCCCGGCACGCCGAAGCGGCCGGGGCCCGCCTGCTCACCAGGACGAAGGCCACCGGGCCGCTGCGGGACCGGGCCGGGCGGGTCACCGGCGTCTCGGTGACCGGTCCCGACGGCACCCCGCGCGAGCTGGGCGCCGAGCTGGTGCTGGCCGCCGACGGGGTCGCCGGACGGCTGGCGGTGGCCGTCGGTATCGAACGGCTGAAGAAGCGGCCCGTCGGCACCGCCGTACGCCGCTACTACCGCAGCCCCGCCAAGCACCGCGACCCGTATCTGGAGACCTGGCTGGACCTGCGCCGGGAGGACGGCCGCATCCTCCCCGGCTACAGCTGGATCTTCCCGCTGGGCGACGGGCGGGTCAACGTCGGACTCGGCGTCCTCAACGACTCCCGCACCGGGACGATGGAGACCCGCAGACTGCTCGACACCTGGCTGGCCCGCACCCCCGGCGAATGGGGCCTGGGCGAGGCGGACAACGCCGACGGGCCACTGCGCGGCGCGGCCCTGCCCATGGGCTTCAACCGCGTCCCCCACTACCGGGACGGACTGCTGCTGATCGGGGACGCCGGCGGCATGGTCAACCCCTGCAACGGCGAGGGCATCGCCTACGCCATGGAGTCGGCCGAGCTGGCGGCCGAAGTGGTGGCACAGGCGCTGGCCCGCCCCGCCGGACCCTCCCGCGAACGGGCCCTGGAACAGTACCCGGCACAGATGGCGCACCGGCTGGGCCGCTACTACCGGCTCGGCCGCGGCTTCTCCGCCCTGATGGCACGCCCGGCCTTCACCTCCCTCGTCACCCAGAACGCCGTCAGGTCCCCCGGCGCGATGCGCTTCATGGTGCGGCTGCTGTCGAACCTGACCGACACCCCGGCCTCGGACGCGCTGGACCACGCCGTCAACACCCTCATCCGGGTGACTCCGGCGCCCCGGCCGGTGCCCTGAGCCGTCGCCCCGGCACCGGGCCGTCGACTCCGCGCCGCGCGCGCCCACCTATGGATGAATGCCGGGCCCGGGCACCCGGGCACGCTGTAGTGGCCGCCTGCGGTGCCGGACATGTCCGGCACCGCCCCCCCGGGGCGTACCGGACGGCCGCGCAACGGCCGGCCGCGCCCCGGACACGGGATCGACGCGCACGAGGACACGAGGAAGAGGGCCCGAAGGTGGCAGTACAGACGGAGGCGCGCACGCCAACGGCACCGCGTCCGCCCCGGCGGCCGGGGAACGTCGTGGTCACATGGCTGACCACGACGGACCACAAGAAGATCGGTTCGCTGTACATGATCAGCTCGTTCGTCTTCTTCCTGGCGGGCGGGCTGTTGGCGTTGTTCATGCGTATCGAACTCGCCCGCCCCGGCATGCAACTGCTCTCCAACGAGCAGTTCAACCAGTTCTTCACGATGCACGGCACCGTGATGATGCTGTTCTTCGCCACCCCCCTGTTCGCGGGGTTCGCCAACGCCATCATGCCGTTGCAGATCGGCTCCCCCGATGTCGCCTTCCCGCGGCTGAACATGCTCTCCTACTGGCTCTACCTGTTCGGCGGGCTGCTGGCCATCGGCGGATTCCTGACCCCGAACGGCGCCGCCGACTTCGGGTGGTTCGCCTACACACCGCTCTCGGACGCCGTCCGCTCCCCCGGTGTCGGCGGCGACCTGTGGGTGATGGGGCTGGCGCTGTCCGGCTTCGGCACCATCCTGGGTGCCGTCAACTTCGCGACCACCATCATCTGTATGCGCGCCCCCGGCATGACGATGTTCCGCATGCCGATCTTCACCTGGAACGTGCTGCTCACCAGCGTCCTGGTGCTGATGGCCTTCCCCGTGCTGGCCGCCGCCCTCTTCGCACTGGAGGCCGACCGCAAGTTCGGGGCGCACGTCTACGACGCGGCCAACGGCGGGCCCCTGCTGTGGCAGCACCTGTTCTGGTTCTTCGGGCACCCCGAGGTCTACATCATCGCGCTGCCGTTCTTCGGCGTCGTCTCCGAGATCATCCCCGTCTTCGCCCGCAAGCCGATGTTCGGCTACATCGGTCTGATCGGGGCCACCATCGCCATCGCCGGACTGTCGGTGACCGTATGGGCGCACCACATGTTCGTCACCGGGGCCGTGCTGCTGCCGTTCTTCTCCTTCCTGTCGTTCCTGATCGCCGTACCCACAGGGGTGAAGTTCTTCAACTGGATCGGCACCATGTGGAAGGGCTCGCTCTCCTTCGAGACACCGATGCTGTGGGCCACCGGCTTCCTGGTCACCTTCCTGTTCGGCGGGCTGACCGGAGTGCTGCTGGCCTCACCGCCGATGGACTTCCACGTCTCGGATTCGTACTTCGTCGTCGCGCACTTCCACTACGTCGTCTTCGGCACCGTCGTCTTCGCCATGTTCGCCGGGTTCTACTTCTGGTGGCCGAAGTTCACCGGCCGGATGCTGGACGAACGCCTGGGGAAGATCCACTTCTGGATCCTGTTCATCGGCTTCCACCTCACCTTCCTGGTCCAGCACTGGCTGGGCGCCGAAGGGATGCCGCGCCGCTACGCCGACTATCTGGCCGCCGACGGCTTCACCGCCCTCAACACCGTCTCCAGCATCGGCGCCTTCCTCCTCGGTGCCTCCACCCTGCCATTCCTCTACAACGTGTGGCGGACCGCCAAGCACGGGGAAGCCGTCACCACCGACGACCCCTGGGGCTACGGCCGTTCCCTGGAATGGGCCACCTCCTGCCCGCCGCCCCGGCACAACTTCTGCACGCTGCCGCGCATCCGCTCCGAGTCACCGGCCTTCGACCACCACCACCCGGAGGTCTCCGAACTCGACCAGGCCCAGTGGCTCGGCCGCCGTGACGCCGTCGAGCCCGGAGCGGGTGCCGCCCCGCCGTTCGGCCGTGACAAGGGCGGGGCCTGACCCGATGGGCGGCTCCCCCACGGGCAGGCGGCCGGCCCGGGAAGCGGCGGAAGGCATCAACCGGATCGAGGGCTATCTCCTGTGCCAGGCCGAACGCGGGCGGGCCCGCGCCGAGGCGGAGGCGTTCGCGGCACGGCTGCCCTGGCTCACCACCGGTCAGCGGGAGGAGGTCATCCGCGTCTACACCGACGACCGGATGGCGCTCACCCGCCGCGTCCTGCAAGGCGTCGTCGACCGGTGCGCGGAACTGCGCGAGGAGTACACCGCCCGCTATCTGCAACTCCGCCGCCGGGTGCTGGCCCAGGCGGTCCTCGTACTGCTGATGTCCCTCGCCCTGTCCTGCGGCACGCTCCTGATCGCCCGCCACCCGTGAGGGGTCCGGCCCGGCCCCCGTGAGGGGTCCGGGCCGGTGCCGCGGCCACCGGCCGCGGACGCACGCCGCTCAGCGGTTGGGCTCGGCGGAGCTCACGTCGGCGAGGGCGGAGTGCGGGTCCCGCTCCAGCGCCAGATCGCCGATGGTGACCGTACCGACGAGTTCGTCGCCGTCCACGACGGGCAGCCGTCGGACGGCGTTCTCGCGCATCAGCCGCACCGCCTCGTCTATCTCCGCGTCCGGGGCGCAGGTGACCACGTCACTGCTGCACACGTCCTGGGCGTAGGTGGAGTTCACGTCGCGCGCGTCCGCCATGGCGCGGACCACCAGATCCCGGTCGGTGACCACTCCGCGCAGCTGGTCCTGGTCGCTGATCAGCACCTCGCCGAAGTCCTCGTCCCGCATCAGACGCGCGACCTCCGAGAGCGTGGTCCGCGGCTCGACCGTGATCGGGTCGGCCGTCATGATCTCGCTGATGTGCTGGGCCATGATCTTCCTCCTGATCGGCTCACACGGGATTCGCGCCCCTCGCGTAACCAGCGGCGCGCGCACCTACACGTGTGCGGCGCACCGGCCCCCGGGATGCGGGCGCCGCGCCCCGGGCCCAGCCTGGAGAAGGGGGAGCCACCCTGTGACCACCCCGTGCCCGGGAGCGCGGGCGGCGAAGGCAGGCGGTACGGATGGCCGGCGAGACGGGCGACGAACGCGCGGCGCGGCGGCGGGGCGAGGGCGGGCACCGCACCGTTCCGCACACCGCCGACGTACGCATCGAGGCGTGGGGGCCCAGCCGCGAACAGTGCCTGGCCGAGGCGGTGCGCGGGCTGGTGGAGTGCTTCGCCGATCCCTCCCGCGCCACGGCGGAGGCGACGCGTGCGGTCCGCGTGACCGAGCACGGCGACGCGGAGGTGCTGGCCGCGCTGCTGGAGGAGGTCGTCTTCCGGCTGGAGGTGCACGGCGAAGTGCCCGTGGACGTCGAGACGGTGAGCAGCGGCGGCGCGCTGGACGTGCGGCTGTCGGTCGCCGGTCTGGACGCGGTACCGGTCACCGGGGCGCCGCCCAAGGCCGTCTCCTGGAACGAACTGCGGCTGGCGCCGGACGCCCACGGCTGGTCGTGCGCGGTGACCGTGGACGTGTGAGCCCCCACGGCGCCGGCACCACCATGCCGGCACCGTGCCGAGGGTCTGTCCAGGCCTGCCGGAGCGGGACGGCCCCGGGTCAGCCCTTGACCACGCCGAGGGGGACGAGACGGGCGACCTTGCGGCACAGCCCGGCGCCCTCGCTGGCCTCCACCACCTCGTCCACGTCCTTGTACGCCTCGGGGGTCTCCTCCGCCAGGCTGCGGGGCGACAGCGGCCGGACCGCGATACCTTCCGCCTCCAGCCGGGCCCTCAGCTCCTTGCCGCCGATCGTGCGGGCGGCCTGGTGCCGGCTCAACGAGCGGCCGGCGCCGTGGCAGGTGGAGTGGAACGCGTCGCCTCGGGCGACCCCGGCCAGGACGTAGGACGCCGTGCCCATCGTGCCCGGGATGAGCACCGGCTGGCCCACGTCGCGCAGGTCCTCGGGCAGCTCCGGGTGGCCGGGCGGGAAGGCGCGGGTGGCGCCCTTGCGGTGCACGCACAGCCGGCGCGGACCGCCGCCGTCGACGGCGTGCTCCTCGATCTTGGCCAGGTTGTGCGAGACGTCGTAGACGAGGGTGAGCCCGCCGCCCGTCTCGCGCCGGAAGACGCGACGCGCCGCCTCGGCCAGCAACTGCCGGTTGGCGCGGCCGTAGTTGGCCGCCGCCGCCATGGCGCCCAGATAGGCACGGCCCTCCGGCGAGTCGGCCGGGGTGCAGGCCAGCAGCCGGTCGGGCACCTGGATGCCGTACCGGGCCATGGCCGCGTCCATGGCCCGCACGTGATCGGTGCAGATCTGGTGGCCGAGTCCCCGCGAACCGCAGTGGATCATCACGCACACCTGGTCCCGGGCCAGCCCGAACGCGGCTGCCACGTCCTCGTCGTACACCTCGGCGACCTGCTGCACCTCCAGGAAGTGGTTGGCGGAGCCGAGGCTGCCGACCTGCGCCAGCCCCCGTTCGCGGGCCCGCTCGCTCACCTGCTCCACGTCCGCGTCGGCGACCGCTCCGCCGTCCTCGCAGCGTGACAGGTCGCGTTCCACGCCGTGTCCACGGCCGACCGCGTACCGGGAACCGCCGTCGAGAAGCGCATCCAGTTCGGCCCGGCCCAGTTTCCACACCCCGCCGGGACCCGCCCCGCGCGGGATCGCCGCACCGAGTCCGTCCATGACCGCGGGCAGCACGGGGGCCAGGGACCGGGCGCCGTCGTCCGCGGTCAGCAGCCGCACCCCGCAGGAGATGTCGAAGCCGACGCCGCCCGGGGAGATCACACCGCCCTCGGCGACATCGGTGGCCGCCACCCCGCCGATCGGGAAGCCGTAACCCCAGTGGATGTCCGGCATGGCGTAGGAGGCCCCGACGATGCCCGGCAGGCTCGCCACGTTGACGACCTGCTCCAGCGACTTCTCCGCGTCCCGCAGCAGTCCCGGCGAGGCGAACACCACGCCGGGCGCCCGCATCCCGTCGCGCTGGTCGACCCGGAAACGGTAGGGGCGCTCCTGCACGTACTCCATCGCGGCCTCCTGTCCCCCGCGCGGACGGCTTGCGCCGCGTGACGCCCGCCCGGCGTGCCGGTGCGGGCCGCTTCGTCCCGCGGAGGTACCCGTCCCGGGCCCGCCGATGCCCCGGCCCCCGGCATTCCGTCCCCCGGGGTCTGCGGCCCCGTGGTTTCGCCTCCAGCCCGCCGGTTACCCGAGGAGTGATGCACAGACGTTCCTTCGAGGGCCCCCGGCGGGGGCGGTGATCTCCCGCGCAGGGGGCCGGGCACGGTCCGCCGTGGCGCGACGCCGCCGCTTCGCGGGACGGAGACGAACGGTCACGCGGGGTGGTACCGCAGGCCGGCACGGCCGGCGGACACGTGTCCTGCCGACCCGTCCGACACCGCCCGCAAGACGGCTGAGAGACCATGTCCGACAAGCAGCACCCGCAACGCCGACCGGCCTACCGGGAACCCACACCGCCCAACCCCGGCCCCGGCCCGGGTCCGCCCGGCCCGGAGCCCGGTCCCGCGCCGGGACCGGCGCCCGGCCCCGAGCCCGATCCGGTGCCGCCGCAGCCACCGCGTCCGGAACCCGACCCGGTGCCGCCGCGACCGCAGCCACCCACGCCGGGCCCGGCACCGGGACCCGCCCCCGACCCGGTGCCGCCGCCCTACCCGGACATCCCCCGGCGGCCCGACGCCCCGGAGGAGGACCCCGGCTGAGCACGGTGCCGTCCTGCGGACCGGGAGGCCCGCAGGAGGGCACCGGCTCGCGGGCCCGCCCGGGACGTCAAGCGCCGT
>Ga0164243_10010625_pt1 | contig 13218 bp, 13 predicted proteins | sample OricompcompostOP_FD_108781 | JGI IMG/M metagenome (GOLD analysis project Ga0164243, IMG submission 108781) | Organic Plus compost microbial communities from Emeryville, California, USA - Original compost - Organic plus compost (OP) | ecosystem: Engineered > Solid waste > Mixed feedstock >... | reverse complement strand
TTGGGGTCGGCGGCTGTGCCGGGTCGCAGTGCAGCAGCGATCTGCCGCCCCACGTTCTGCGGTGCCACTCGTCGAGGGCCGTCGGCTGTCTGATGCCCTCGCGCTTCTCCCGTTTGCGCCGGGCGGCGACCTCGGACTCGTAGGCGAGCCAGACCGCGCGGGCCTCCTCCAGCTCCTCCAGCGCCGCGACGAGGAGCGCCGGGTCGGGTTCCCGGTCGTCGGGGTGGAACCCCGCGTTGCGGCACAGGTGTTGCCAGGTGGCGCGGTGCCCGTAGGGGGCGAACCGCTCCAAGCACTTGCGCAGTGCCTGCCGCCGCTGCGACGGGTCTCTGTCAGGATCACGGACTTGTCGGGCGAGCGCTCTGAAACCGGCCAATCATCCCACCTCCGGCGGAGAGGACCCGTGTCGTCGGGGATGTGACGTACGGCCCCGCGCCGTGGATCCGTCTCCGGCGATGCTGTTTCCGCGCGGACAGCGCGCAGTTGCTTCGGCGTGGCGGATTACCCCGGAAAACGCCCGCTATTCCTCCAAGGGGGGCATTACCCGCCTCATCGGACGCAGCCGCTCCCGGGCTCTCCGCCTGTCACGCGTGCACGCCGCCGCGCGCCGCACACATACGCAGAACGAGCCCTGGCGCGCTGCCGTTCCCGAACGGGCGCGACAGTCTCGTGCGGATCGCCGGGCACCCCTTCCGCAACGACATACCGACTGGTTAGTCTGCCTGGCGGGCGTGGGTCCGCCGGGGCCGTCCCGCGCCGTCAAGAGGCCCGAACGAGCCAGAGGACCGGGAGGCGCAGCCCATGGAGTCGTTGCGCGACAGCACCGTCGTCGTCACCGGAGCGGGCAGCGGCATCGGCGCGGCCCTCGCCCGCGGATTCGCCGCGAGGGGCGCCACCGTGGCGGTCAACGACATCGACCCCGCGGCGGCCCGGGCCGTCGCCGGGGAGATCGGCGGCATCGCGGTGCCGGGTGACGCCGCCACCGTCGTCGGCCCCGCGCGAGAGGCACTCGGCGGCACCGTCGACATCTTCTGCGCCAACGCCGGCGTCGGCCACGAGGGCGGCCCCGAGGCGCCCGACGAGACGTGGCAGGCGGCCTGGGACCTCAATGTGATGGCGCACGTCCGGGCGGCCCGGGCACTGCTCCCCGACTGGCTGGAGCGCGGGCGGGGCCGGTTCGTCTCGACCGTCTCGGCGGCCGGGCTGCTGACCATGGTCGGCTCGGCGCCCTACAGCGTCACCAAGCACGCCGCCTACTCCTTCGCCGAATGGCTTTCGGTCACCTACCGGCACCGCGGTGTGGCCGTCCACGCCATCTGCCCCGAGGGCGTGCGCACCGACATGCTGGAGAGCACCGGCACGGCCGGGGACATCGTGCTGCGGCCCGGTGCCATCGAGCCCGGGGCCGTCGCGGACGCGCTGTTCGCCGCCGTCGCCGAGGAAAGGTTCCTCGTCCTGCCGCACGCCACCACGCACGCCAACTACGCGGCGCGCGCCCAGGATCCCGACGCCTGGCTGACGGGGATGAACCGCCTCCACCAGAAGGTCGAGCGCAGCACCCCGCGCACCGGGGCGCCGCCGCAGCGACGCACCGGCACCGCGGCGGAGGGAGAGCCGGTATGAGCGCGCGGGCGGTCACCTACGAGGACAAGCCGTGGCTCGCGCAGCTGACCCCCGCCCAGCGCGCCCCCGTCACCCCGCCCGAGACGCTGCTGCACACCTTCCGCGCGGCGGTGCGCGAGGTGCCGGGGAGGGCCGCCCTCGTCTACTTCGACGGGCGGCTCGACTACGCCGAGCTGGACGCGCTCTCCGACTCCGTCGCCGCCCATCTGGCCGCCCGCGGCCTGCGGCGCGGCGACCGGGTGGCCCTCATGCTCCAGAACACCCCGCACTACGTGCTGGCGCTGCTCGGCGCCTGGAAGGCGGGCGGGGTCGTCGTCCCCGTCAACCCGATGTACAAGGAGCGGGAGGTCTCCCACGTGCTGGCCGACGCGGAGGTCTCCGCGCTGGTGTGCTCCGACCGCGCCTGGGAGCGGATGCTGCGGGCGAGTACCGCCGGCAGCGGGGTGCACACCGTGCTGACCGCCTGTGAACGCGACCTCCAGACCCGCGACGACCCCCGCGTCCTGGACTTCGAGCGGTGCGCACCCGCCGACGACGCCACCGATCTGCTCGCCGCCGCACGCGCCGGCGGCAAGGCCCCCGCCGGGCGTACGCCGGCGGGCGCCGACATCGCGCTCATCAGCTACACCTCGGGCACCAGCGGCACCCCTAAGGGCGCCATGAACACCCACGCCAACCTCTCCTACAACGCGGCACGGCAGCGCGCGGGCGGCGCCGTGCCCGAGGGCGCGTGCGTCTTCGCGCTGGCGCCGCTCTTCCACATCACCGGCATCGTCGCCCAGTTCGCCGGATGCCTCGCCCATCACGGCACCCTCGCGCTCGCCCACCGTTTCCATCCCGGCGTGGTCCTGGACGCCTTCCTGGAGCACCGGCCCGCCTTCACCGTCGGGCCCGCCACCGCGTTCATGGCGCTGGCCGCACAGCCGGACGCCGGCCGCGAACACTTCGCCTCCTTCCACCACATCGCCTCCGGCGGCGCCCCGCTGCCGCCCGCGCTGGTGGAGAGGTTCCGCGCCGACTTCGGCCCCTACCTGGCGGGCGGCTACGGCCTGACGGAGTGCACCGCACCCTGCGCCTCGGTGCCGCCGGGCAAGGAGGCGCCCGTCGATCCCGTCTCGGGCACCCTGGCCGTCGGCGTGCCCGGACCCGACACCGTGGTGCGCATCCTGGACGAGGAGGGCAACCCCGTCCCCTTCGGGCAGCACGGCGAGATAGCGGTTCGCGGCCCCCAGGTCGTCCCCGGCTACTGGCGGCGCCCCGAGGAGAGCGCCGCGGCCCTGCCCGGTGGCGAACTGCGCACCGGCGACGTGGGTTTCATGGACGAGGGCGGCTGGCTCTACGTCGTCGACCGCAAGAAGGACATGATCAACGCCTCGGGCTTCAAGGTCTGGCCCCGCGAGGTCGAGGATGTGCTCTACACCCATCCCGCCGTCCGGGAGGCCGCCGTCGTCGGTGTGCCGCACCCCTACCGCGGCGAGACCGTCAAGGCGTACGTCAGCCTCCGCGCGGGTGCCGTGGCCACCCCGCCGGAACTGGCCGCGTACTGCGCCGACCGGCTGGCCGCCTACAAGTACCCGCGCGAGGTCGAGATCCTGCCCGAGCTGCCCAAGACCACCAGTGGCAAGATCCTGCGCCGGGAGCTGCGCACCCGGTCCGGGAGCGCATGACCGGACCCGCACGGCCGCTTCGGTCACGGGACGGCCCGGACCGCGCCGGCGGCCGGCCGCACCGCGGCGGGCGCGGCCGAGGAACGACGAGGAAGGCAGGTGGCGGCCATGACGACCAGGGCCGGCAGAGGACGTCCGGAGGGCGCGGACGCGGCTCAGGCGGCGGATGCCGCACAGGCGGGCGGCGGGGGCGGCCCCGCACCCGTGCCGCAGCGGCTGATGGCCGCGGCCACCCGGCTGTTCGCCGAGCGGGGCTTCGACCGCACCTCCGTCCAGGACATCGTGGAGGCGGCCGGTGTCACCAAAGGCGCCCTCTACCACTACTTCGGTTCCAAGGACGATCTGCTCCACGAGATCTACGGCCGGCTGCTGCGGCTCCAGCAGGAGCGGCTCGACCTGCTGGCCGGCAGCGAGGCCCCGGTGGCCGAGCGGCTGCGCCGGGCCGCCGCCGACGTCGTCGTGACCACCATCGACAACCTCGACGACGCCATGATCTTCTTCCGCTCCATGCACCAGCTCTCGCCCGAGAAGCAGAAGCAGGTGCGTGCCGAGCGGCGCCGCTACCACGAGAGGTTCCGCGCCCTGATCGAGGAGGGGCAGCGCAGCGGGGAGTTCAGCGACGCCACCCCCGCCGACCTCGTCGTGGACTACCACTTCGGTTCCGTGCACCACCTCAGCAGCTGGTACCGGCCCGACGGCCGGCTCACGCCGCAGCAGGTCGCCGACCACCTGGCGGACCTGCTGCTGCGGGCGCTGCGGCCATAGGGCCGGACCGCTGTCCGTACCCGACGAGAGGACATCCCCCGTGCAGGCATGGCGCGTCCACACCAACGGCGAACCGCGCGACGTGATGCGGCTGGAGGAGATACCCCGGCCCGAACCCGCCCCCGGGCAGCTGCTGGTGCGGGTCCGGGCCGCCAACGTCAACTATCCGGACGCCCTGCTGTGCCGGGGCGAGTACCAGGTGCGGCCCCCGCTGCCGTTCACGCCCGGGGTCGAGCTGTGCGGCGAGGTGCTGGCCGGTCCGCGCACCGGGGAACGGGTGCTGGGACAGCCCGCACTGCCCTGCGGGGCCTTCGGCGAGTTCGCGGTCGTCACCGAGGACAGCGCGCTGCCCGCGCCCGGGGCGCTGGACGACGCCGAGGCCGCCGCGCTGCACATCGGCTACCAGACCGGCTGGTTCGGTCTGCACCGCCGCGCCCGCCTCCAGCCGGGCGAGACCCTGCTGGTGCACGCCGCCGCCGGGGGTGTCGGCAGCGCCGCCGTCCAGCTCGGCAAGGCGGCCGGGGCGCGGGTCATCGGCGTCGTCGGCGGACAGGCCAAGGCGCGCGCGGCCCGCGAGCTGGGCTGCGACCTGGTCGTCGACCGGCGGACCGAGGACGTCGTCGCCGCCGTCAAGGAGGCCACCGGCGGCAAGGGCGCCGATGTGGTGTACGACCCGGTCGGCGGGGACGCGTACGCCGCCTCCGCCAAGTGCGTGGCCTTCGAGGGCCGCATCGTCGTGGTGGGCTTCGCCAGCGGTGCCGTGCCCACTCCGGGCCTCAACCACGCGCTGGTCAAGAACTACTCGATCCTCGGCCTGCACTGGGGCCTGTACGCCCGCAAGGACCCCGGGGCGGTGGCCGGCTGCCACCGGGAGCTGACGCGGCTCGCGGACGAGGGCCTGATCCGGCCCCTGGTGAGCGAGCGCGTCCCGCTGGAGCGCGCGGCGGACGCGGTCCAGCGGGTGTTCGACGGCACCACCACGGGCCGCGTGGTGGTGCGGCCCGGGTGACGGACGCCGGGGTGCGGCCCGTCGGTCAGCCGACCGCGCGGGCCGCGGCACGGCCCGCCGTACGGCCGGAGAAGAGGCACCCGCCCAGGAAGGTGCCCTCCAGGGAGCGATAGCCGTGGACGCCGCCGCCCCCGAAGCCGGCGGCCTCCCCGGCGGCGTAGACGCCGGGCAGCGGCTGCCCGCTCCCGGTCAGCACCCGGGAGGACAGGTCGGTCTCCAGTCCGCCGAGCGTCTTGCGGGTGAGGACGGAGAGCCGGACGGCGACCAGGGGCCCGGCGGCCGGGTCCAGCAGCCGGTGCGGGGCCGCGACCCGCACGAGACGGTCGCCCAGATAGCGGCGGGCGCCGTGGATTGCGGTGACCTGGAGGTCCTTGGTGAAGGGGTTGCGGATCTCGCGGTCCCGGGCGGCGATCTCGCGGCGCAGCGCGTCGGGGTCGATCAGTCCGTCGCCGGTCAGCTCGTTCATCCGCCGGGCCAGCGCGGCCGGGTCGCGTTCGACGAGGAAGTCCACGCCGCGCTCCATGAAGGCGCGGACGGGGCCGGGTGCACCGGCGCGTGCCCGGCCCAGCACGTCGCGCACCGAACGTCCCGTCAGGTCGGGGTTCTGCTCGGAGCCGGAGAGGGTGAACTCCTTCTCGATGATCTTCCGGCTGAGGACGAACCAGGTGTAGCCGTACCCGGTGCGCATGATGTGGTCGAGCGTGCCGAGGGTGTCGAAGCCGGGGAAGAGGGGGACGGGCAGCCGTTTGCCGGTGGCGTCCAGCCACAGCGAGGAGGGGCCGGGCAGGATGCGGATGCCGTGCCGGGCCCAGATGGGGTTCCAGTTCTCGATGCCCTCGGTGTAGTGCCACATCCGGTCGCGGTTGATGATCCGCCCGCCGGCCCTCTCGGTGATGCCGAGCATCAGTCCGTCCACGTGCGCGGGCACCCCGGAGAGCATCTTGCGCGGCGGAGTGCCCAGCCGCTGCGGCCAGTTGGCGCGGACGAGGTCGTGGTTGCCGCCGATGCCGCCCGAGGTGACGATCACGGCCTGGGCGCGCAGTTCGAAGGCGCCGGTCACCTCGCGGCTGCTGGCCGTGCCGCGGGGCGCGGAGCTGGGGGCCAGCACCTCGCCGGTGACGGTGTCCACGGTGCCGGCCGTGCGGGACAGTCCGGTCACCCGGTGGCGGAAGCGCAGCTCGACCAGGCCGCGTGCGGCGCCGGCCCGCACCCGCCGCTCGAACGGTTCGACAAGTCCGGGCCCGGTGCCCCAGGTGATGTGGAAGCGGGGCACCGAGTTGCCGTGCCCCGCCGCGTCGTAGCCGCCGCGCTCGGCCCAGCCCACGACGGGGAAGAACCGTACGCCCTGGCGGTGCAGCCAGGACCGCTTCTCCCCGGCGGCGAAGTCCACGTAGGCCTCGGCCCAGCGGCGTGGCCAGTGGTCCTCGGGCCGGTCGAAGCCGGCGGTGCCGAGCCAGTCCTGCCAGGCCAGGTCCCGGCTGTCCTTGACGCGCATGCGGCGCTGTTCGGGGGAGTCGACGAAGAAGAGTCCGCCGAAGGACCAGTGGGCCTGGCCGCCGAGGGACTGTTCGCCTTCCTGGTCGAGGAGGATGACGTGCCGTCCGGCGTCGGCGAGTTCGGCCGTCGCGGCCAGGCCCGCGAGCCCGGCACCGACCACGATCACATCGGCGTCGTACGCCATGCTGTCACCCTTTCGTACCCGTGTACGGGCCTGTGCGCGGAACCCGTGCGCCACCGGCGCGCCGGGAACTGGTGACCGGAGAGTAACCTTCGGGCCGGGCGCCGCACACCCCTCGTGCCCGGCCGGCGTGGGCCGGGGTGTTTGGATGGCCGTATGACGGAGCAGGGGCGCTCGGCGGACGAGCTGCTGGACATCGTGGACGAACAGGACCGTGTCGTCGGGCAGCGGCGGCGCGGCGAGGTCTATGCGCGCCGGCTGCGGCACCGCAGCACCGCCATCCGGGTGCGGGACGAGCGCGGCAGGATCTTCGTCCACCGCCGCACCCCCACCAAGCTGATCTTCCCCGGCATGTACGACGTGGTGGTGGGCGGTGTGGTGGGCGCCGGCGAGGACTACGATTCGGCGGCGCTGCGGGAGGCCGAGGAGGAACTCGGCGTCAGCGGACTGCCGACGCCCGAGCGGCGGCTGAAATTCCTCTTCGAGGCGCCCGGGTTCTCCTGGTTCCTCCAGGTCTACGAGGTGGTGTGCACGCTGCCGGTCCGGCCGCAGGCCGAGGAGGTCGACTGGTGGGACTTCCTGGAGGAGGACGAACTGGAGCGCCGGCTGGCCGGCTGGGAGGCCGGGAAAACGGTCGTGCCCGACGGGCTGGAGTGCCACCGCCGGCTGTCCGCGCGGTGACTCCCCGGGCCCGGCCCCGGCGGCAGGCGCCGCAGGTCACGGCGTACGGTTGAGCCATGCGCGACCGGATCTCGGGGACCCTCCGGCTGTGGTTCTCCCCCCAGCGGCTCAGGGAGGAGGGCACCACGCCCGACTACCGCTTCTCGCTCGCCAACGAGCGGACGTTCCTCGCGTGGATCCGCACCTCGCTCGCCCTGGTGGCCGGCGGCATCGCGGTCGACCAGTTCCTGACCGGGCTGCGCTGGGGCGCGCGGACGACGGTGGCGATCGTGCTGCTGGCGGGCGCCGCGCTGTGCGCCGTGCGCGCCGTCAACCACTGGGTGCGCTGCGAGCGTGCCATGCGGCGCGGCGAGGACCTGCCCGCCTCGCGCTTCCCCGTGCTGCTGGCCACGGGGACGGCCGCCGCCGCCGTGCTCGTCATCGCCGTCGTCGTGCTGGGCCTGGCGGGCCGGTGACGGGCGGGCTGCCGGCCCACGACGGACCGGCCGGCCGCGGGCAGGCGGACGGGACGCCCGAGCCGGCGCGCGGGACGCCGTCGGAACCGGTGTGCGAGACGCCGCCGCGGGACCCCGGCGTACAGCCCGAGCGCACCTGGCTGGCCTGGCGCCGTACGACGCTCACCTACGCCGTCTCCGTGGGGCTCGCCGCCCGGGTCGCCGTCGCCGAGCACTCGGCGACCGCTGTCGCCGCCGCCGCTCTCGGCGCGGTCGCCTGGGCCGCACTGCTGCTGACCGCGCAGCGGCGGCGCCGTGGCCTGGCGGTCAGGCAGCCGGCCCCGATGGACGCCGTCCAGGTCATCGGCACACTTGCGAGCGTGCTGGTGCTGATCGTCGTGGGAGGGATGCTGCTGTGAACAGCCGAGACACCGGAACCCGGCCCCTCGTCGTCGTCATGGGGGTGTCCGGCTCCGGAAAGAGCACCGTCGGCGCGTGGCTGGCGGACACCCTCGATCTGCCCTTCGCCGACGCCGACGACTTCCACCCGCGGCGCAACATCGAGAAGATGTCCGCCGGTCTGCCGCTGGACGACGCCGACCGGGCCCCCTGGCTGGACGCGATGGCCGACTGGCTGGGCCGGTACCGGGAGGGCGGCGCCGTCCTCGTCTGCTCGGCCCTCAAACGCCGCTACCGGGACCGCCTGCGCCGCTCGTCCGGCCGGCTCTTCTTCCTCCACCTGGCGGGCTCCTACGCGCTGATAGCCGAGCGGATGTCCCGGCGCGAGGGCCACTTCATGCCGCCGGGGCTGCTGCGCTCCCAGTTCGCGGACCTGGAACACCTGGACGGGGACGAGCGGGGCGCGGACGTACCGGTCGAGGGCACCGTGGCGGAGACCCGCGCCCTGGCCCACGCGGCGCTGCGCGACGCCGGACTGTGCTGAGGGCCGGCGGACGGCCGGCGGGGGAGGGCGGACGGCCGGCGGGGGAGGGCTCACAGGTGTGCGGTATGCCGCTTTCCGCCCTGAGTCCGATGACAGGCGCCCGTTCCGCCCCCTAGCCTTCGTCCCATGCCGATGAGTGACAACGAGCCGCTGTTCGTCCGCGACGAGCGCTACCGGAACGGCTATGTCCTCAACCACCGCAACCCCTCGGGCCTGGCCCTGATCATCGTGTTGACGGTCGGCGTGCTGATCCTGACCGCCGTCGCGCTCGCCTGACGCCACGTCCGGTCCCCGGGCCCGGCGGCGCCGTCCGCCCTCCCCGACGGTGTGGCCCCGGTCTCCGTCGCTCCCTCTGGACTCCATACCGACTAGTCGGCATGATCGGATGCGACCGAAGCTGAAGGAGCGCGCACCATGAGCGAACAGAATCCGCCCGGCCTCGATCTGGCGCGGCTCGCCACGCATCTGGAGCGGGAGCGCCCGGGGCTGGTGCGGGGACCGTTGCGCGCCGAAGTGGTGCACGGCGGCCGGTCGAACCTGACCTACCGCGTCACCGACGGCACCGGCCGCTGGGTGGTGCGCCGTCCCCCGCTGGGCCATGTGCTGGCCACCGCGCACGACATGGCCCGCGAACACCGCGTCATCAGCGCACTGCGGTCCACCGCCGTGCCGGTGCCCGAGACGGTGCTGCTGTGCGAGGACCCTGACGTGCTCGGCGCCCCCTTCTACGTGATGGAGCACGTCGAGGGCACCCCGTACCGCACCGCCGCGCAGCTCGCCCCGCTGGGCCCCGAACGCATCCGCGCGATCGTCCTCGCGCTGCCCGGCACGCTGGCCGCGCTCCACGAGGTGGATCCGCAGGCCGTCGGCCTGGGCGACTTCGGCCGGCCCGAGGGCTTCCTGGAACGGCAACTTCGGCGCTGGGCCAAGCAGTTGGAGGCGTCCCGCAGCCGGGACCTGCCCGGCATCGACGCGCTGCGCGACGCGCTCGGCAGCACGCTGCCCGACTCGCCCCGGCCCACCGTGGTGCACGGCGACTACCGCCTCGACAACGTCCTGGTGGACGCCGACGACCGCATCACCGCGGTGCTCGACTGGGAGATGTCCACCCTCGGCGACCCGCTCACCGACCTGGGCCTGCTGGCCATGTACAGCGAGCGGCAGGACGTCCCCGACTCGCCCGTCAGCACGACCAGCGGCGCCCCCGGCCACCCGTCCGCCGGTGAACTGGTCGAACGCTACGCCCGGCTCTCGGGCCGGGACGTGTCCCGGATCAACTGGTACACCGCCTTCGCCTACTTCAAGCTGGCGGTGATCCTGGAGGGCATCCACTACCGCTTCACCCTGGGCCGGACCGTCGGCGCCGGCTTCGACCGGATCGGCGAACTCGTCCCGGTCTTCATCGACAACGGGCTGACCACTGTGCGGAAGGGCTGAGGCAGGCGATGGACTTCGCATACGACGCGCGCACCGAGGAACTGCGCGAGCGGCTGCTCTCCTTCATGGACGAGCACGTGTACCCCGCCGAGCCGGTGGCCGAGGAGCAGCGTGCGGCCCTCGACTCGCCGTGGCGCACACCCCCGGTGGTGGAGGAACTGAAGGCCACCGCACGGAAGCTGGGCCTGTGGAACCTCTTCCTCCCCGACCCCGAGTACGGTGCCGGGCTCACCAACCTCCAGTACGCGCCGCTGGCCGAGATCACCGGCCGCAGCCCCCAGCTGGCCCCCACCGCCCTCAACTGTGCGGCGCCCGACACCGGGAACATGGAGCTGCTGGCCCAGTTCGGCTCGGCGCGGCAGCGTGAGCGGTGGCTGGAGCCGCTGCTGGCGGGCGAGATCCGTTCGGCGTTCGCCATGACCGAGCCGGAGGTGGCCTCCTCGGACGCCACCAACATCGGCACCCGCATCCGCCGGGAGGGCGACACCTACGTCGTCACCGGCCGCAAGTGGTACATCTCCGGCGCCATGCACCCGGACTGCGCCGTCTTCATCGTCATGGGGAAGACCGATCCGGACGGCGAGGATGTACGCCGCCAGCAGTCCATGGTGCTGGTCCCGCGCGATACGCCCGGCGTCGAGGTGCGGCGTGCCATGACGGTCTACGGCTACCAGGACCACTACCACGGCGGCCACGCCGAGGTGGTCTTCGACGACGTCCGGGTCCCCGCGGAGAATCTGATCGGCGAGGAGGGCGGCGGCTTCGCCATCGCCCAGGCCCGTCTCGGCCCGGGCCGCATCCACCACTGCATGCGGCTGATCGGCATGGCCGAGCGCGCCATCGAGCTGATGTGCCGCAGGGCGCTGGAGCGCACCGCTTTCGGCAGGCCGCTGGCCGCCCAGGGCGTGGTCCGCGAGTGGATCGCCGACGCCCGGGTCCAGGTGGAGCAGCTGCGGCTGCTGGTGCTCAAGACGGCCTGGCTGATGGACACCGTCGGCAACCGCGGCGCCCACACCGAGATCCAGGCCATCAAGATCGCCACCCCGCGCGCGGTGGTGCGCATCATCGACGACGCCGTCCAGCTGCACGGGGCCGGCGGGGTGTCGCAGGACTTCCCGCTGGCCGAACTGTGGGCGGCGGCGCGCACCCTGCGGCTGGCCGACGGCCCCGACGAGGTGCACCAGCGGTCGCTGGCGCGCCGGGAGTTGCAGCGGTACGCCTGAGCCGCGGCCGGCCCGGAACCGAACCTTCCGGGCCGGTTATCGTGTGTGACCGATAAGTGACGCTGTGGAACGGATGCTGGCTTGACGTGATCGCTCAGGTCCGGTTGGGTGATCGGCGACCATGACTCCTCCACCACCCCCACTCACCTTCCGCCGCCCCGGGGACGGCAGGCGGCCCGATCCCGCGCTGGACGACGCCCCGTTACGCGCCGCACGGGACGCCCTCTCACGCGGCGACTGGCTCGAAGCCCGCGGCCTCCTGCTGGAGACCGGCCGGGACTGGGACCTGCGCGGCCACCGCGTCCTGTGCCTGGCCGCGGCGCCCGCGGCCGAGAGGCGGGCCCGCGAGTGGCTGCGGACCGAGGCCGGCAGCCAGGACGCCGCCGTGCTGCTGGCCTGCGCCATGGCGATACGGGCCACACGCGGCGCGGGCGACGCTCGCGTTGCCCGCGAGGCGCTCCAGACCGCCGCCCGCGCCGTCCCCGACGACCCCACCCCGTGGCTGGCGCTGCTCCTCCTGTACCGCGGGACGGCGGCACCGCAGGAGTGCCACCATCCCTTCGGCGAGCTGCACGCACGGCATCCCGAACACCACCACGCCCACCACGTGATGACCGCGCTGCTGGCCGAGGCCGGCCCCGGCGTCTACACCTTCGCGGCCGACGCCGCCGAACGGGCCCCCGCCGACTCGCCGCTGGCCCTGCTGCCCCTCGTCGCGCACGCCCAGCGCTTCCGGGTGCTGGCCGCGGACGGCGCCGTGCCCGCCGACCCGACCGCCGCCGGCCACTGGCACGGCCGGCACCCGCGGCGCATCGTCGAGGCGGCCTTCAACTGGTGGCTGGAGTGGGGCGCCGAGGACCGCAGCCCGCGCCGGCTCATCGACCTCAACCACCTGGCCTACGCCAAGTTCCACGAGGGCCGGATGGCCGAGGCCGCCGCGCTCTTCCAGCGCATCGGCCCGTACCCGACCCCCGAGCCGTGGTCCTTCTCCGGCAGCGAGGCGCACCGGGCCTTCCGCGTCGCCCTCCGCACGGCGCTGCGCGCGGTGTGACCCGGTGGCGGTGCACCGGCCGGCTCAGTGCCGCCGCACCGGCCGCCTGCCCTGCGGCTGTTCCGGCTCGGGACGGTGCGGCTGGGGGCGCAGCCGGCGGGTCTGCGGTGCCGAGGACGTGAGGGTGAACGGTTCCTCGCAGTGGCACAGCTCCAGCGGGCTCCCCTCCAGCAGTGTGTAGGTGACCGACGAGTCGGTGATCTCCACCCGCAGCCGCCGGCCGCGCACCTGCACCACGAACGCGAGCCTGCTGAGCTGCTCGGGCAGCGTGGGGGAGAAGTCCAGGGTGCCGCGGCGCAGCCGCATCCCGCCGAACCCGGCGACCAGCGCGATCCAGGCCCCGGCCAGCGAGGCGATGTGCAGCCCGTCGACGGTGTTGCTCTCCAGATCGGCCAGGTCCATCAGCGCGGCCTCGCCCACGTAGTCGTAGGCGAGCTGGAGATGGCCGACCTCGGCGGCGATCACCGCCTGGCAGCAGGCCGACAGTGACGAGTCGCGGACCGTCATCCGCTCGTAGTAGGCGAAGTTGCGGGCCTTCTGCTCCAGGTCGAAGGCGTCACCCCGCTTGTACAGCGCCAGCACGAGGTCCGCCTGCTTGATGACCTGTTTGCGGTACAGGTCGAAGTAGGGGAAGTTCAGCAGCAGCGGGTACTGGTCGGGGCGCGTCGCGGCGAAGTCCCACATCTGGTGGCCGGTGAAGCCCGCCG
>Ga0164243_10010624_pt1 | contig 13218 bp, 9 predicted proteins | sample OricompcompostOP_FD_108781 | JGI IMG/M metagenome (GOLD analysis project Ga0164243, IMG submission 108781) | Organic Plus compost microbial communities from Emeryville, California, USA - Original compost - Organic plus compost (OP) | ecosystem: Engineered > Solid waste > Mixed feedstock >... | reverse complement strand
TGCACGCCACCCTCGACATGCTCTCCGGCCGCTACCCCTCGACCGCCTTCGCCGAACTGCGCCCCCGCATCGACTGGGACAGATCGACCGATGTGCTCAGCGGCCGGCGGGGCGCGCAGCACCTCGCCGTCACCAGCGGCGGCACCATCCCCGACCGGGGCCAGTTCGGCGTCTTCCTGGCCGGCTCGGAACGCGCGGCACGGGTGGGTGAGCTCGACGAGGAGATGGTCTACGAGTCGCGGGTGGGCGACGTCTTCCTGCTGGGCTCCACCTCCTGGCGCATCGAGGAGATCACCCCCGACCGGGTGCTCGTCTCGCCCGCGCCGGGTGCGCCGGCACGCATGCCGTTCTGGAAGGGCGACCAGCCCGGCCGCCCGGTCGAGCTGGGCCGGGCGATCGGCGCCAAGCTGCGCGCCATCGTCACACACGGGCGTGAGCGCGCCACGGCCGAACTCGCGGCCAGCGGACTCGACTCCTGGGCCGTGACGAACCTGTTGTCCTATGTGGAGGATCAACGCGCGGCGACCCGGCACCTGCCCGACGACCGCACCGTGTTGGTCGAACGGTTCCGCGACGAGCTGGGCGACTGGCGGCTGGCGGTGCACTGCCTGCTCGGCGCGAAGGTCAACGGCGCCTGGGCACTGGCGATCGGGCGCCGGCTCGCCGAACGGTACGGCGTGGACGCGCAGGTGCTGCCCAGCGACGACGGCATCGTGGTCCGGCTGCCCGACGTCGTCGACGTGGAGGGCCGCGACGCCGCGCCCAGCGCCGACCTCGTGGCCTTCGACCCGGACGAGATCGCCTCACTCGTCGAGGAGTCGGTGGGCACGTCGGCCATGTTCGCCGCCCGGTTCCGGGAGTGCGCGGCGCGCTCGCTGCTGCTGCCCCGCCGCGACCCGCGCCGACGCCAGCCCCTGTGGCAGCAGCGCCAACGGGCGGCCCAACTGCTCGACGTGGCCCGGGAGTTCCCCGAGTTCCCGGTGACCCTGGAGGCGGCCCGCGAGTGCCTGCAGGACGTGCTCGACGTGCCGGGCCTGGTCGGCCTCATGCGCGACCTGGCGGCCCGGCGGGTACGGCTGGTCGAGGTCGAGACGCCGCGCCCCTCCCCGTTCGCCCGCTCGTTGCTGTTCGGCTACGTCGGGGCGTTCCTCTACGGGGGCGACGTGCCGCTCGCGGAGCGCCGGGCGGCCGCGCTGGCACTCGACGCCACCCTGCTCGGCGAGTTGCTGGGCCGGGTCGAGCTGCGGGAGCTGCTCGACCCCACGGTCGTGCGGGAGACCGAGCGGCGCCTGCAGTGGCTCGACGGCTCCCGCCCGCTGCGCGATGCCGAGGACGCGGTCGAACTGTTGCGCGTCCTCGGTGATCTGTCCACTGTGGAGGCCACGGCACGGGGGGTGCGGGCGGAGTGGCTCGCCGACCTGGTCGCGGCCCGGCGGGTGATCGCGGTGCGCATCGCGGGTGAGGAGCGCTTCATCCTCGCCGAGGACGCCGGCCGGGTCCGCGACGGTCTCGGCGTGGCGCTGCCGGTCGGCATCGCCCATGCCCATCTGGAGCCGGTGGCGGATCCTCTCGGCGACCTCATCGGCCGCTACGCCCGCACCCACGGGCCGTTCACCGCCGCGGCGTGCGCGGCCCGGTTCGGGCTGGGCAGCTTCGTGGTGGAGCAGGCGCTCAAGCGACTCGCCGCGACCGGCCGGGTCACCGCCGGCGAGTTCACCCCCGTCGAGGCCGGTGCGCCAGCCGCGGGCATCGGCGGCACCGAGTGGTGCGACACCGAGGTGCTGCGCCTGCTGCGCCGGCGGTCGCTGGCCGTGCTGCGCCGGGAGATCGAGCCGGTCCCACCCTCGGTGCTCGCCGCCTTCCTGCCCCGCTGGCACAACATCAGCGGTCCGGGCTACGACACCGGCCATCCCGGCACCGCGCGGGGCGGCGCGCGCGGCGGCGCGCGGGGCACGGAGGCGCTCGCCGCCGCCATCGACCAGCTGCAGGGGGTGGCGATCCCGGCGTCGGCCTGGGAACGGCTCGTCCTGCCCGCCCGCGTCGCCGACTACAGCCAGGTGTATCTGGATGAGCTCTGCGCCTCGGGTGAACTGGTCTGGGCCGGCGCGGGCAGCATCCCCGGCGGCGACGGGTGGCTCGTGTTCGCGTGGGCGGAGTCGGCGCCGCTGCTGCTCCCGCCGCCGGCCGAGGAGTTCGCGTCGGGACCCGTGCACGAGCGCCTGCTCGCCGCGCTGGACGGCCCGCACGCCCTCTTCTTCCGCCAGCTGGTGGACGGCATCGACGACGTCGCCGAGCCCGACCTGATCGCGGCCCTGTGGGACCTGGTCTGGGCCGGCCTGATCTCCAACGACACGCTGGCACCGGTACGGACGCTGCTGTCCGGCGGCGGTGCCCACAAGGCGACGAGCACCACGGTCCGGTCGCGCTACCGCAACCCCGGCGGCTACGGGCTGGGTCGGCAGGGCAGCCGGCTCGCCCGCGCGTCGCTGGCCGCCCGCTCGGGGCCGCCGATCGTGGCGGGTCGCTGGTACCGGCTGCCCGCCCGGGACGCGAACCCCACCCGCCGCGCCACCGCACTGGCCGAGGCGTTGCTCGAACGGCACGGCGTGCTCACCCGTGGGGCGGTGATGGCGGAGGAGACGCCCGGCGGGTTCGCCGCCGTCTACCCCGTGCTCGCCGCGCTGGAGGAGCGCGGCGGGGCGCGGCGCGGCTACTTCGTGGAGGGCCTCGGGGCCGCCCAGTTCGCGGTCCCCGGCGCCGTGGACCGCCTGCGTGCCCTGGACAACCCCGAGGCACGGCTGGCGGACCCGGCAGCGCAGGCGGTGCCCGACGAACGCGGCCCGGCCCGCGCCCTGGTCCTCGCCGCGACCGATCCGGCGAACCCGTACGGCGCCGCGCTGCCCTGGCCGGAGCGTGTCGTCGAGGAGGGCGAGCCGGGCCACGGGCATCGACCGGGACGTAAGGCCGGCGCGCTGGTCGTCACGGTCGGCGGCCAACTGGTGCTCTACGTGGAGCGCGGCGGGCGCACGCTTCTGTCCTATCAGGACAGTACGGAGGCGCTGGGTGCCGCGGCGCAGGCGCTGGCCCGGGCGGTGCGCGCCGGGGCGCTGGGCCCGTTGTCGGTCGAGCGGGCCGATGGTGAGGCGATCCGGGATTCGCCGCTGCGCCAGGCGCTGACCGCGGCCGGTTTCCGTGCCACACCCCGGGGTCTGCGCCTGCGCGCCTGACCGCGCGGCCGCTCGTTGGTCCACTCGGAGGACGCCGGTCGGCCCGCCCGGACAGCCCGGGTGGCGGCTTGCGTCGGCGTGCCGGCTTGGGCAAGCTCTGCACATGACAGTGGCGCCCGGCGAGGGCGTTGAGCCGGAGCCCATCGCCCGCCTCAACGCGGTGGTCCTGGACTGCCCCGACCCGCACAAGCTCGCCGCTTTCTACGGCGCGCTCACCGGCTGGGTCGTGGAGTACGACGACGAGCCTGAGTGGGTCACGCTGCGCGCCGGCAATGGCATGCGGGTCTGCTTCCAGTTGTGCGCCGACCACGTGCCGCCGGTGTGGCCCGACCCGACCGCACCCCAACAGGTGCACCTGGACTTCGCGGTGCCCGACCTCGACGAAGCGGAGGAGCGGGTGCTGGCGCTGGGCGCCGTGAAGCCCGACCACCAGCCCGGCGAGACGTGGCGGGTCTACGCCGATCCGGCCGGTCACCCCTTCTGCCTCTACGAAGAGGACTGACGAGCTGTCCACTGTGGACCACCGCGTCGGGTCCGCCGACCCCTTCCACCACCACGCCTGAGGACAGCCATGACGTCCCGCACGCTGCTCGACCGGCTGGCCAGCCCGGCCGGGTTCGCGCTCGCCCTGCTGCTGTTCCTCCTGCCGTTCATCACCGTCTCGTGCGAGGCCTCGCTCACCGGGTCACCCGCCCGGGTCGACGCGACGTTTACCGGCGTCGATCTGCTGGTCGGCGGCTCGCCCGAGCTGTCGGCGCAGGCCGGGCAGGGGTTCCACGCGGAGCCCGGCCAGGACGTGGTGGCCCAGGTCGATGCCGAGTTCAGCGAGTACTACCCGCCGCAGCCGCTGGCCATCCTCGCCGCCCTGTCGCTGCTCATGGGCCTGGTCGCGGCCCTCGTGCTGCCCGCCCTGACGCGCGCCTGGTCCAGTGTCGCGGCCGCGGCCCTCGCCACGGTGCTGCTCGCCATCGAGGTGCTGATCGTGGCACCGGCGCGCTTCACCTCCGCCATGGAAGCGGAGGTGAAGGCGGACGACTTCGGCCTCGTGAGCTACTCGACCGTGCCCGGCGTGGGCTTCTTCCTGTGCGCCGTCGTTCTCGTCGCGCTCGCGGTGTGGCAGGCCCGGCAGGCCGTACGGCTGCGCGCCTCGTCCGGGCAGGACGGCGGCCCGTGGCCGGACTCCCCCGAACCCCCGGCCTGAGCCGCCGTACCGGTCACGCGAGCTGAGGGACGACCTCGGCGGCGATCAGGTCCAGGTGGTCCAGGTCGGTCAGGTCCAGGAACTGCAGGTGGACACGGCTCGCCCCGGCTTCGGCGAACCGGCCCAGCTTCTCCGCCAGCTCCGCGGGCGTGCCCGCGAGGCCGTCGGCGCGCAGCTGCTCAGGATCCCGCCCGATCGCCGCGGCCCGGCGCCGGAACTCGGCCTCGTCCCGACCGCAACACACCACCTGCGCGGCCGAGTAGACCAGCTCGCCCGGATCGCGACCGGCCGCCGCACAGGCCGCCCGTACGGTGTCGAAGCACGCGGCGGTCGCCGCGAGCGGCGCGAACGGCACGTTGTACTCGTCGGCGAACCGAGCCGCGAGCGCGGGCGTGCGGGTGCTGCCCTTGCCGCCGACGATCACGGGCGGGCGGGGGTTCTGCACGGGCTTGGGCAGCGCGGGCGAATCGACCAGTTCGTAGTGCTTGCCGTGGAAGGTGAACGTCTGCCCGACCGGCGTGGTCCACAGCCCCGTCACGATCTCCAACTGCTCCGCCAGCCGCGCGAACCGCTCCCCGCGCGGCGGGAAGGGCACGCCGTACGCGCGGTGCTCGTCCTCGAACCAGCCGGCGCCGAGCCCGAACTCGACGCGGCCACCGCTCATCGCGTCGACCTGGGCCACCGTGATCGCCAGCGGCCCGGGCAGCCGGAAGGTGCCGCAGGTCAGCAGCGTGCCGAGCCGGATCGTCCGGGTGTCGCGGGCCAGCGCGGCCAGGGTGACCCACGCGTCGGTCGGCCCGGGCAGCCCGTCACCGCCGATCGTCAGGTAGTGGTCCGAGCGGAAGAAGCCGTCGTAGCCGCAGGTCTCGGCGTGCTGGGCCACCCGACGCAGGTCGTCGTAGGTGGCGCCCTGCTGTGGCTCGGTGAAGACCGTCAGTCGCATGGCCTCATTCTCCCGCCGGGCCGGCGAGATCCTCGCGCCGGACCGGTGGCGGCGCAGCCAGCAAGTTACGAACATTTATCATGCGCCGGTGTCCGGATGCCGGTTGGCCAGGCACGATGTGAGGCATGCCCGAGGGAGACACCGTCTGGAACACCGCCCGCGTGCTGGACCGTGCGCTCGCGGGCGCGGTCATCCGGCACAGCGACCTGCGCGTGCCGGCGCTCGCCACCGTCGACCTGGCCCGCTGGCGGGTACGCAACTGCGCCAGTCGGGGCAAGCATCTGCTGATGCGGCTGGCCGCGCCCGTCGACGGGCGGCTCATGACCCTGCACTCGCATCTGCGCATGGACGGGGCGTGGCGGGTCTTCGGTGCGGGTGAGGCGTGGCGAGGGCGCCCGGCACACGAGATCCGGGTCGTCCTGCGCACGCTCACCACCGTGGCCGTCGGCTATCACCTGCACGACGTGAAGCTGGTGCCGACCGCGGACGAGCACGAACTGACCGGTCACCTGGGGCCGGACCTGCTCGGCTCGCCCGACGAGGTCGGCGGCTGGGACCCCGACGAGGCCGTCCGACGGCTGCGCGCCCACCCCGACGCCACGATCGCCGACGCCCTGCTCGACCAGCGCAACCTCGCCGGCATCGGCAACCTCTACAAGGCCGAGGTGCTCTTCCTGCGGGGGATCCACCCGCTGACCAAGGTGAAGGACGTGCCCAACCTGGAGGCCGTCGTCGAACTCGCGCACCGGCTGCTGCTCGCCAACCGGGGGCGGTGGACCCAGGCCACGACAGGTTCCGTACGCCGCGGCGAGGAGTCCTATGTGTACGGTCGCGGGGGTGCGGCGTGCCGCCGGTGCGGGACGTTGATCGAGCGCGACATCGTCGGTGAGCGGGTCACGTTCTGGTGCCCCGGCTGCCAACCGATGGTCCGCGAGACCAAACAGCGCCGTACGGTGGCGAGGCCGGAGAAGACCCGGGGCAACGCCGGCGCCGCCGCCTGACGCGCGCCGGAGTCTGCCGGACGTCTGTCGGCGGATCAGGTTTGGCCGGTCACGACGGCGGGTATCTGAGTGTCGGCGGCCCGCTCCACGTGAGCGGGCCGCGCCAGACGTTCGACGGGGCCATATTCGGCGGGGTCGAGGCCCTACCGACCTCGGCGGATCAGGCCTGCTCGCGCTGGGGCTCGGCGGCCGCCTCCAACTGGGGCTTGGCGTCCCCGGCGGTGACGGCGGGCCGGTCCGGCGCGCCCCCGACCGCACCCTGACTCGGCTTCGCCGTGACACTGCTCGGCGCCGCGGCGGCGTCCAGCGAACGCCGGATCTCGTCGAGCCGCGTCGCGCCGGCGAGGTCGAGCGTCGCGCGCTGCACCTCGAGCCGGCGGCTCTCCACCGAGTGCGAGGCCAGGTCGGCGCGGCCGAGCGCGGTCGCGTAGCGCTTCTCGATCTTGTCGCGGACCTCGTCGAGGGTGGGCGTGGTGCCCGACGCGGTGAGCGAACTCATCGACTCCAACGAGCGCGCCACCGTCTCCTGCATCTTGGCCTGCTCCAGCTGGCTGAGCAGCTTGGTGCGCTCGGCCAGGCGCTGCTGCAGCAGCATGGCGTTGTTCTCGACCGCCTGGCGCGCCTGCGCGGCCGCGCTGAGCGCCTGGTCGTGCAGGCTCTTGAGGTCCTCGACCGATGCTTCGGCGGCGACGAGCTGGGTGGCGAACGTCTGTGCCGTCGCCTCGAACTCGGCCGCCTTCTTGTCGTCACCGCTCGCGCGGGCCTTGTCGGCCAGCAGCAGCGCCTGGCGGGCGTTGTTGGTGAGCTGCTCGACCTCGCCCAACTGGCGGGAGAGCTTCATCTCCAGCTGGCGCTGGTTGCCGATCACCGCGGCGGCCTGCTGCACCAGCGCCTGATGCTGGCGCTGCGCCTCGTCGATGGCCTGCTGGATCTGCACCTTGGGATCGGCGTACTCGTCGATCTTGGCTCCGAACAGCGCCATGAGGTACTTCCACGCCTTGACGAACGGATTCGCCATCTTCAACGTCCTCCCTGCCGGAGCCCCGACCCGATCATGCCGGCCTCCATCATCTTGGCAGGCCACGGCCAAACCGGTGGGCACTGCCCCGGACACGACCGACGTAACCCCCACAATTCCGGCAGGAGGCGCGGTCAGCCGAGCAGCAGGGCCTCGGGGTGGCGAGGACCGGGCGCCCGGCGGGCGGTGAGCGTGGTGCGCAGCGGTCCGTCGCTGCGGACGCTGACCGTCACGTCGCCGTCGGTGACCGAGGTGTGCTGGGCGTTCGCCGAGCCCACCAGCTCGGGGGTGGCGGCAGCGACGTCCGTGCGGCTGTCGCTGGTCGCCGCGCTCAGCGCCTGCTCCATCTGCTCCGCCAGGGCAAACGTGGCGGAGACGTCGCTCAGCACGTCGGAGAGGCCGGTGCCGAGGGCGTCGCAGATGGAGGCCAGCAGTTCGCTGGACGCCTCCTTGTGACCCCGTTCGATTTCGGACAGATAGCCCAGACTGACGTTCGCCGCGGTCGACACCTCACGCAACGTGCGGTGCTGAGCCAGGCGACGGGCGCGCAGGACATCCCCGATGACCTTGCGGAGCAGGACCACGGCACTCCCCTCGTGATCGGCGGCCAAGCTGCACCCGGGCGGACCCCATGCCCCCGTCCGACGGGTTGAGCCGATCGCTGTCAGGTTACCCGTTTCCGGCCCCGTCGACATCCGCGGCCCGCCACGTCGCGTGAGGTCAAGATGTCAGTGCGTCAACCCGACTGTCGCGTGAGCCGCAGCGGAGCAAGGGGAGTGTGACGACGCCCACCATCACCCGCCGCCCCAGGTTTACCGACTCCAGCTTCAGATCTTGGCTGCCAGGGCGGCGGCGAGCAGGTCGAGCGCGGCGGCGACGGTGCCGGCCCGGATGGCCGCCCGGGAGCCGTCCAGTGCCAGCCGTTGGGCGGACGCGGGGGCCCCTGGGCCGGCGACACCCACGAAGACCGTCCCCACCGGCATGCCGTTCTGCGGGTCCGGCCCCGCCACGCCGGTGGTGGCGAGTCCCCAGTCGGCGCCGCACCGTTGCCGCGCGCCCTCGGCGAGCGCCATCGCCACGTCGGAGTCCACCGGCCCACGCTGCGCCAGGAGGTCCGCCGGCACGCCCGCCAGCGACGCCTTCAGGTCGGTGGCGTAGACCACCAGACCGCCGCGGAACACCCGGCTCGCCCCCGGCACGTCCACGATGGTCGCCGCGAGCAGCCCGCCGGTCAGGGATTCGGCCACCGCGAGCGTCTGGCGGCGGGCCAGCAGGGTGGCCAGCACCGAGGCGGGCGCCGTCATGACCGGCGCAGGTGCAGCCGTACGGCTCGGATCACGTAGTCGACGCCGGTGCCGACCGTGACCAGCAGCGCCGCGCCCATGATCCACGGGCCGACGGCCGCCAGCCAGGAGGGGAAGGGGCAGATGTACCAGGAGATGGCGACGATCTGCAGCACGGTCTTGACCTTGCCGCCCTTGCTGGCCGCGATGACCCCTCGCCGGATCACCCAGAACCGCAGCAGCGTGACCCCGAGTTCGCGCACCATGATCACCACAGTCACCCACCACGGCAGCGCGTGGTAGACCGACAGCAGCACCAGCGCCGTGCCGGTCAGGGCCTTGTCCGCGATCGGGTCGGCCACCTGCCCGAACGGGGTGACCTGGTTCATCGTCCGAGCCAGCCAACCGTCGACCAGGTCGGTGACCGAGGCGACCGCGAAGGCGACGACCGCGCCGATGCGGTAGCCGGTCACGGTCATGCCGGAGGCCACCATCAACACCACGAAGACCGGCACCAGGCCGATCCGGAGCAGGGTCAGCCCGTTCGCGGCGGTCGCGAACTGACGGCGCACCGGACGGGCACCACCGTCGGCGGCAGAGGAAGGCGCGGGCCGAGCCACGGCAGACCCACTCACGGTCGACCTGCCGGGACGCGGTCGAGCGCGGGTGCGGCGCCGGCGGACCCCCTGGCGCGGTCCAGGACGGCCACCGGTACGGCGACCAGGTCCACGCCGTCGGTGCCGCTCACCCGGGCTCGCACCAGGTCTCCCACCGCGACCGGCAGGGCACCGGTCAGCCGGGTCGAGCCGTCGACCTCGGGGGCCTGGTGGGCCGCCCGGCCCTCGGCCCCCCGGGCGTGCACCGACTCGACCAGCACCTCGACCTCGGTGCCGATCCGTTCGGCGGCCCGCTGGTTGACCAGCTCCTCGGCGAGCGCGCTGATCTTCCGGTAACGGCGGGCGATGGTGGCGGCCGTCACCTTCCCGGGCAACGTCGCCGCCTCGGTGCCCTCTTCATCTGAATAGTCAAACACGCCAATGGCATCGAGGCGAGCCGCGGTGAGGAAGCGTTCCAGCTCGGCGACATCGGCCCGCGTCTCGCCGGGGAAGCCCACGATCACGTTGCTGCGCGCCCCCGCCTGCGGGTCGTGCCGGCGCACGCTGTCGAGCAGCTCCAGGAACCGCTCGGTGGAGCCGAACCGCCGCATCCGCCGCAGCACCGGCTCGCTGGCGTGCTGGAAGCTCAGGTCGAAATAGGGCGCGACCCCGGGGGTGGTGGCGATGACCTCCACCAGGTCCGGCCTCGTCTCGGCCGGCTGCAGGTAGCTCACCCGCACCCGCACGAGGCCGTCGATCGCGGCCAGCTGCGGCAGCAGCTTCTGCAGCGCCCGCGGGTCACCGAGGTCCTTGCCGTACGAGGTCGAGTTCTCGCTGACCAGCACGATCTCCCGGACCCCGTCGGCCGCGAGCCACTCGGCCTCGGCGAGCACCTCGTCCGGCGTGCGGGAGACGAAGGCCCCCCGGAAGCTCGGGATCGCGCAGAACGCGCACCGCCGGTCGCAGCCGGAGGCGAGCTTGAGGGAGGCGACCGGGCCGCGCTCCAGCCGGCGACGCAACACGGGCACCAGGTGCGCGGGGGTGCGCTCGTCGACGGTGGCGGGATCCGTACGGGCGGAGCGGTCGCGGCTTGGCGGGGAGGGTGCCGCGTGCCCGGGAGTGGCGACGGCGGCCGTGCGCCGCTGCACCGGGGCGATCGGCAGCAGGGTGCGCCGGTCGTGCGGCTCGTGCGACTCGTGGCGCTTGCCGGCCAGCACGTCGCCGAGCACCGCCGAGATGCGCGGATAGTCGTCGAAGCCGAGCACGGCGTGCGCCTCGGGCAGCTCCGTGGCCAGCTCGCGGCCGTACCGCTGGGCCATGCAGCCGGCGGCGACCACCTTCGCCCCGGTCTGCGCCGCGGCGAGCAGCGTCTCGATGGACTCCGCCTTGGCCTTCTCCACGAAGCCACAGGTGTTGACGAGCACCACGTCGGCCTCGTGCGCCCCCGCCACGAGCTGCCAACCCTCGGCGTGCAGCCGGCCGGCGAGCTCCTCGGAGTCCACCTCGTTGCGGGCGCAGCCCAGGGTGAGCAGCGCGACGCGACCACCCGCAGCCGGGTCGGCGGCGAGTGCGGCAGCGGGATCATGGTTGGACACCAACCGAGGGTAGCTGTCGAAAGCCGTCACACCCTGCCCGACCTGCGCCGATTCCCATCGCCGCGTGAGTCGGCTTCAGGCACCCCGGCGATCAGCGGCCCAGCGGCCGGCGCCCCGGGTCAGCCGCCCAGCGACTCCAGCACCTCGTCGAGCTCGTCGGGGCGGACCAGCACCTCCCGGGCCTTGGACCCCTCGGACGGGCCGACGATGCCCCGGGTCTCCATCAGGTCCATGAGCCGCCCGGCCTTGGCGAAGCCCACCCGCAGCTTGCGCTGCAGCATGGAGGTCGAGCCGAACTGGGACGTGACGACGAGTTCGACCGCCTGGCGCAGCAGGTGCAGGTCGTCGCCGATGTCCTCGTCGACCTTGCGGCGGGTCTCGTTGCCCGCGGTCAGCACATCGGGGCGGAACTCGGGCTCCCGCTGCTGGCGGCAGTGGCGCACCACGTCCTGGATCTCCGACTCGCTGACCCACGCGCCCTGCACCCGGATCGGCTTCGCGGCGCCCATCGGCAGGAACAGCGCGTCCCCCCGGCCGATGAGCTTCTCGGCGCCGGGCTGGTCGAGGATGACCCGCGAGTCGGCCAGGGACGAGGTGGCGAAGGACAGCCGGGAGGGGACGTTCGCCTTGATCAGGCCGGTCACGACGTCAACCGAGGGGCGCTGGGTGGCGAGCACCAGATGGATGCCGGCGGCCCGGGCGAGCTGGGTGATCCGGACGACCGCGTCCTCGACATCGCGGGGCGCGACCATCATCAGATCGGCCAGCTCGTCGACGACGACCAGCAGATAGGGGTAGGGCCGGATCTCCCGCGACGACCCCGGCGGCGCCTTGACCTTGCCGGCCCGCACCTTGGCGTTGAACTCGTCGATGTTGCGGACACCCGCCGCGGCCAGGTCGTCGTAGCGCATGTCCATCTCGCGCACCACCCAGTCCAGCGCCTCGGCCGCCTTCTTCGGGTTGGTGACGATCGGGGTGACCAGGTGCGGGATGCCGTCGTAGCCGGTCAGTTCCACGCGCTTGGGGTCGATGAGCAGCAGCCGCACCTGGTCGGGCGTGGCCCGCAGCAGCACCGAGACCAGCAGGCTGTTGAGGCAGCTGGACTTGCCGCTGCCGGTGGAGCCGGCGACGAGCAGGTGCGGCATCCGGGCCAGGTTCGCCACCACGTAGCCGCCCTCGATGTCCTTGCCGAGGGCGACCAGCAGCGGGTGATGGTCCGTGGTCGCGGCGCGGGAGCGCAGCACGTCGCCCAGCGCCACGCTCTCCCGGTCGGCGTTGGGCACCTCGACCCCCACCGCCGACTTGCCCGGGATGGGGCTGATGATGCGCACGTCCGGCGACTTCACCGCGTAGGCGATGTTGCGCGACAGCTGGGTGATCCGCTCGACCTTCACCCCCGGGCCCAGCTCGACCTCGTACCGGGTCACCGTCGGACCCCGGGTGAAGCCGGTGACCGCGGCGTCCACGTCGAACTGGGCGAAGACCCCGCGCAGGGCGTGGATGACCTCGTCGTTGGCCTTGCTGCGGGCGCGGGGCTGCTCCCCCGGCCGCAACAGCGTCAACGGCGGCAGCGCGTAGTCGCCCTCCATGGGCAGTGGCGGCTGGTGGACGCGCGGCGGCGCCGGTGAGTGCTCAGGGGCGCGGGTGTGGTCCACGACCCGCGGCATCCCCGCGGACGAGGCGCCCACCGGTGTCCCGACCGGTTCGGTCGGGCGACGCGCCGACGGCACCGACAACCGGCGTGGCGGTGCCTCGTCCTCCTCGAACTCGTCCTCGTCGTACTCGGCGTCCACGAACGAGCGGCCCTGCCGCCGGCGCGAACCGCCGCGCCGCACCGGCCGGGTCTCGACGATGTCCCCCTCGACCGGCGGCGCCTCCGGTGCGCCGACCAGGTAGTGCCACAGCGCCCGCAGCCGGGAGGGCACCTTGTTGATCGGGGTGGCCGTCACCACCAGCACACCGAAGAGGGCGAGCAGGACCAGCAGGATCGCCGCCACGACCGGGGTGAGGGCGGCGGCCAGCCCACCCCCGACACCACGACCGATCCAGCCGCCGGCCCCGTCGATCGCCGCCTGCGTGGTGGGTCGTCCCTTGCCCAGGTCGAGCAGGCCCGTGCTGGCCAGCAGCAGGGCGGTCCACCCGACGATGCCCCGGCCACGCGGCCCGCCGTCGGACGGCTCGCGCATGAGCCAGACGCCGCCGGCGACGAACAGCACCGGCAGCGCCACCGCGACCGCGCCCACCATGAACCGGCTGTACTGCGCGAGGAAATGACCCACCGGACCGGCGGAGTGGAACCAGACCGCGACCGCGAAGACGACGCCCAGACCGATCATCAACAGCCCGCCGCCGTC
>Ga0164243_10010623_pt1 | contig 13219 bp, 13 predicted proteins | sample OricompcompostOP_FD_108781 | JGI IMG/M metagenome (GOLD analysis project Ga0164243, IMG submission 108781) | Organic Plus compost microbial communities from Emeryville, California, USA - Original compost - Organic plus compost (OP) | ecosystem: Engineered > Solid waste > Mixed feedstock >... | reverse complement strand
TTGTCCTCGGTGAGCACCTGATTGGAGAACGAGCCTCGGGCGCCGGCGCGGTCGTGCGCCGAGCCGTCCAGATACCGACCCGTCAGCAGGCCCTGGGCGAGTGGGGAGAAGCCGATCGAACCCAGTCCGTGGGCAGCCAGCGTGTCCAGCAGACCGCGCTCGACCCAACGGTTCAGCATCGAGTACGACGGCTGGTGGATCACCAGGGGAGTGCCCAGATCACGCGCGACCCGGACCGCCTCCTCGGTGCGTTCCGGTGAGTACGACGAGATACCGACGTACAACGCCTTGCCCTGGCGCACCGCGGTGTCGAGCGCGCCGATCGTCTCGGCGACCGGTGTCGTGGGGTCGGCACGATGCGAATAGAAGATGTCGACGTAGTCGACGCTCATCCGGGCCAGCGACTGATCCAGGCTGGCCAGCAGGTACTTGCGTGAACCGAGCTTGCCGTACGGCCCTGGCCACATGTCCCAGCCGGCCTTGCTCGACAGGATCAGTTCGTCGCGGTAGGGCTTGAAGTCCCCGCGCATCATGCGTCCGAAGTTCTCCTCGGCCGAGCCGTAGGGAGGGCCGTAGTTGTTGGCCAGGTCGAAGTGCGTGACGCCCCGGTCGAACGCGTGCCGCAGCACCGCGCGCTGGGAGTCGAACGGTGTCGAGTCGCCGAAGTTCCACCACAGGCCCAGCGAGATCGGCGGCAACAACAGGCCCGAGTCGCCGACGCGGCGATAGTCGTGTCGGGTGTATCGGTCCTCGGCCGCCGCATACGGGCGGTGCAACTCGGGGACGGGATCGGCGTAATAGCGCTCTTCGCTCACGCCTTCACGCTAACGCCCCATCCCTACCGCAAGGTCGCGAGGACGACGTCGTCGTCCAGGCCCTCCCAGGTGCCCTCGAGCTCGCGGTCGCTGTCGGGCATGGTGTTGTCCAGGACGTGCGGGACCGACAGCGTGCCGAGCGATGTGTGGACCGTCGTGACCGGCCCGCCGCGGTCGACGTCCTCGATCGTGACGTCCGAGACCGGTTCACCCGAGCCGATACCCCACGCCTTGACTGCGGTATCGACGGTCTGCAGCTGGCCCTCGTGCTCGAACTCCAGCGCGACCGAGCGCCCGCCCGACACGATGGCCGAGACGAACTGCGTCACCAGCACCGGATCGCCCAGGCCGAAGTAGATCCAGCGCCGGCCGAGGACCGAATGGTCCATGTGCGTCAGGAAGAACGGATCGCCGCCCTCCAACTCCGCCGCCCGGTAGGTCAGCGGCAGTTGGTAGACCGCGTCATCCGAACGCACGAGCACCGACTCGATGCCGACCTCACCGGCCGGATCCTCGAACCGGTACGTGAAGCGTCGGCCGGCTTTCAGCTCGGCCGGATCGCCGTCGAACCAGTCCTGATCGCCCAGCCAGGACTGGACGATCTCCAGCTTGGTCGGGCTGATGGTCGAGGTCGGATGGACGATCGCCATGAGATCACCCCAGGGAGGCGACGGCGGAGTCGTAGTCCGGTTCCTGGCCGATCTCAGGGACCAGCTGGCTGTGCAGGACCGTGCCATCGGCGTCGAGGACCACGACCGCGCGGGCCAGCAGGCCGGAGAATGCGCCGTCGGCCAGCGTCACGCCGTAGTCGGAGCCGAACGAGGAACGGAACGCCGAGCCGACCTTGGCGTTCTCGATGCCCTCGGCACCGCAGAAGCGGGCCATCGCGAACGGCAGGTCGTTCGACACATTGACCACGTCGGTGTCCGGCAGGCCGGCAGCCAGCTCGTTGAACTTGCGCACGCTGGCCGCGCAGACGCCGGTGTCGACGCTGGGGAAGATGTTCAGGACCGTGCGGCGACCCGCGTCACGGGTCAGATCCTTCAACTCAGGATCCGCGAGCGTGAACTCGGGAGCCGTTGTTCCGACCTGCGGGAGGTCGCCGACGAGGGAGACGGGGTTGCCGCCGAAGTTGGTGGTAGCCATGCGCCTTGTCTACACCCTGGTGATCTCGACCCCGACGAACAGGTCCGATCCGCCCGCCGTGGAGTAGATACCGCGCAGCGGCGGACAGTCGTCGTAGTCACGGCCCTTCGCGACCACGACGTGCCGCGTGCCCTGCGGCACCTGGTTGGTGGGATCGAAGCCGACCCACTCGCCGTCCCACACCTCGACCCAGGCATGCGACTCACCCTCGACCGGCTCGCCGACCTGCGGATCCTTGACCGGATGCAGATATCCCGACACGTAGCGAGCGGGGATGCCGGCATGCCGCAGTGCGCCGATCGTGATGTGCGCGATGTCCTGGCACACGCCACCACCGCTCTCCCACGCTGCCGCTGCCGACGTCGTGACCTCGGTCGTGCCGGGCAGGTACTTGATGCGCTCGTGCACCAGCGCCATGGTGTCGCGGGCGAACGCCATCGGGGTCGCGGCCGACCGCAACGGCTCCAGCTCAGCGATCAGGCGAGCGGCCGGACGCACCCATTCGTTGAGCGACAGGAACTCGCAGTGCTGATCGCGCACCGCGTCCAGATCGGCCCACGCGATCGACTGCCCGGTGGCCGCCGGACCCTGCGTCTCGACGGTCGACAACGAGACGACCGACAGGTCCTCGTGTGGTTCCTGCACCTGGAACGCGGTGACCGTGGTGCCCCAGTAGTCGGTGTACTCGAACATCCACGGTGTCGGCTTGACCTCCAGGCGCGATCGCAGCACGTACTGATCGGCGGTGTTCTGCGGCGTCATGCGCGCCTCGTTGAACGAACCCGTCGCGCCGGCCGTGTAGTGGTAGCCGGTCGTGTGCCGGATGCGTAGCTGCAAGGTCACAACATCACCCCGCCTTGCCAGGACGACTGGCTCTCGGTGGCGGCGAAGTAGCGGGCTGCGACCGCATCGCTCGCGGCGGCGCAGCTGCGCTGCAGGCGTTCCATCTCGACCGGCAGATCGAACACGATGTCCGACAACGGCCGGTACTCCAGCTCGGTACGTGCCCGGCCGAGCAGGCGCTGCGCCTCGTCGCCGAAGCCGGCGCGGCGGCCGCTGCGCTCCAACCGGTTGAGGGCCTTCTCGGCCTCGTTCAGCGACGACACGATCGAGCGTGGGAACCAGCGGTCGAGCAGCAGGAACTCGGCGGCCTGGCGATCGGCCTCGATGCCCCGGTAGGCGCGGATGAACGACTCGTACGCACCGCATGCCCGCAGGGCGGTGGGCCAGGCGACCTGTGGGCCCGATGCCAGCGCGGCCGTGGACAGCAGCCGCGCGGTCATGTCGACCCGTTCGATACTGCGCCCCAGCTGGAAGAACTGCCAGCCGTCGTCGCGCGACATCGTGGAGTCCGCGATGCCCGAGATCATCGCGGTGCGGGTACGCACCCAGTCGAACATCGCCGGTGGCCGCATCGAGCGCGCCGACCCGAGGCCGCGCCATGTCGTGTTGATCGCGGTCCAGATCTCGGTGGACAGCGTCTCGCGCGCGCCCCGAGCGCTCTCCCGACAACCACCGATGGCGAATGCGATGGAGTTCTGCGAGTCCGGGTCGTGGGCCAGCAGCCGCAGGATCAGCCGATGGTCCGGAACGCCCTCGTACTCCTCGACCCCCATGACCTCCAGCAGTTGCTCGCACGACGTCCGCTCGTCCATGCCGGGGTCCTCGACCAGCACCTGGGTCTGGACGTCGAGAATGCGAGCGGTGTCATCCGCGCGCTCCAGATAGCGGCCGATCCAGAACAACGACTGGGCAATCCGGCTCAGCATCACAGGTCACCCCCGACCGGGTCGACCTCGAGCGCCTCGAGCTCGTCCTCCTCCTCGGGCACCTGTGGGTCGGCGAGCACCCAGGTGTCCTTCGAGCCGCCGCCGCGACTGGAGTTGACGATCAGCTCGCCCTCGGGCAGCGCGACACGGGTCAGGCCGCCGGGCAGGACCCAGACGTCGCCGTCACCCTTGTTGACCGCGAACGGACGCAGGTCGACGTGTCGCGGGCGGATGCCGTCCTCGACCAGCGTCGGGACCGTCGACAGTGAGATGACCGGCTGGGCGATCCACGCGCGCGGATCGATCTGGATCTTCTCGCGTAGTTCGTCCAGTTCATCGCGCGAGGCCGCCGGGCCGATCACGATGCCTTTGCCGCCTGACCCGTCGACGGGCTTGAGCACCAGTTCGTCCAGGCGGTCCAGCACCTCTTCGCGCTGGTCGGCATCGCCCACCCGCCAGGTGTCGACATTGCTGAGAATCGGCTCCTCGGACAGGTAGTAGCGCACCAGGTCCGGCAGATAGGTGTAGAGCAACTTGTCATCGGCCACACCGTTGCCGACCGCGTTGGCGATCGTGACGGTACCCGCACGCGCGGCATTGATGATGCCCGGGACGCCCAGCATCGACTCGGCGCGGAACAGCTGCGGGTCCAGCCAGTCGTCGTCGATGCGACGGTAGATGACGTGCACCGGCTCCAGGCCGTTGGTGGTGCGCATCAGCACGCGGCCGGACCGGCACACCAGATCGCGGCCCTCGACCAGCTCCACGCCCATCGTGCGGGCCAACAGCGTGTGCTCGAAATAGGCCGAGTTGTAGACGCCGGGGGTCAGCACCACGACGGTCGGATCGGACACACCAGCCGGGGCGGCGGCCCGCAGTGCGGCGAGCAGATGCTGCGAATACTGCGCAACGGGTCGGATGCGGTGGTCGGCGAACAGTTCGGGCAGCGAGTTGGACAGCGCACGGCGGTTGGTCATGACGTACGAGACGCCGGACGGCACGCGGACGTTGTCCTCCAGCACCCGGAACCGGCCTTCGCCGTCGCGGATCAGATCGACGCCGGCGACGTGGACGCGCACGCCGTTGGGCGGTTCGAGGCCCGCGACGACGCGATGGAAGTGCGGCGAGGTCATGACCGTCTGGCGCGGTACGACGCCGTCGGAGAACACCTCGCCGGCGCCGTAGATGTCGGCCAGGAACGCCTCCAGCGCCAGGACCCGCTGGCGGACGCCGGTCTCGACGTGCTCCCAGTCGGCCGCCTCGATCAGCCGCGGCACGATGTCGAGCGGAAAGGGTCGTTCCTCGCCCGCGACGCCGAACGTGACGCCCTGGTCCAGATAGGACGACGCGAGCGCATCGGCCCGCAGGCGCACCTCTTCTGGACCCATGATCCCGAATGCGGCGGCGACCCCCTCGTAGGTCGGGCGCACCCGTGAATCCTCGCCCGCGTACATCTCGTCGAAGCCCATGACGGGGCCATAGCCGTCGAGCAACTCCGGAGTGTCCACGTCCCCACCGTAGGACAGAGGGGCTACGTGAATGTTTCATGCCCGTCGTTGCAGGCAGATCGGCATCCCGTCCATTAGTCTTCCGTCAGGAAGGTGCTGCCATGAACGGATCAGTACTGGTGCTCAACGCGAGTTATGAGCCCCTGCAACGCGTCTCGCTGCGCCACGCCATCAAGATGCTCGTCCGCGAGGTCGCCGTGGTCGAGGAGGAGGCCGGCGGGACGTTCGGTCCGTTCCCGGTTCCCAAGGTGCTGCGCCTGGTCCGCTATGTCGTGACACGCTGGCTTCACCGCCGCACCCAGTTGTGCACCAAGAGCGCCATCAAGGCCCGCGACAAAGCCTGCGCGTACTGCGGTGGACACGCCGAGACCGTCGACCACATCATCCCGCGCAGTCGCGGCGGCACTCTCACCTGGGACAACGCCGTCGCGGCATGCCAACGCTGCAATCACCGCAAGGCCGACCGAACCCCCGAGGAGGCCGGGATGGTGCTACGGATCGTTCCGGGGCGTCCGAGCATCGCCGTCGTCGCCTGACCACAGCGGCGGATCGGCCGCACGGCACACTGAGGTGCATGGCGACGCTGCTGGTGGGGGCCAATCCGGGGGTTCGGCTGTTCGCGGACGGTCAGGTCACGGCGTTCGCGTCACTGTGGCGCGTGGACTGGTCCGTCCGCGGGGCGGGAGCGGCGATCGTGTTGTGGCACGCGGGCGTGGTGCGGTTGCTGACCACCGATGCCGATCTTGGGCGCTGGCTGGAGCGTGACTTCACCCGGCATTTCCCGGAAGTCGACAGCCTGGCGTGGACCGAACCGGAACCCGAGGTGTGCGAGGTCGATGTCAGCGTCGATCTCACGCACGGTGTACGAGCAACGGGTGGGGACGTCCGAGTCGATCCGGGCGACCGTCCCTCGTCCTCGGCCTTCCTCGCCGAGTCCGAGGTGTGGAGTTCGCGTCAGAGTCCGACGCGCTCGTAGATCTCGTCGATCGCGTCGAGGTAGCGGCCCTCGTCGGTCTCGGCGAGCTTGGCGACCTCCTGGAACTCCGGCTGGAGCTGCTCGGCCACCTCTTCGTAGCGGGCGTTCCACTTCTCCGCGTCCAGCTGCCAGTACCCGCACGTGTAGAAGTCCGACTGCGACCAGCCGAGGGTGCGGCGCAGGTGCTTGCGTGCCGCACGGCTCGCGCGGGCCTCTCCGGCGAGCCACACGTAGCGGCCGTCATCGGGCATGTTCCAGTTCAGGACCACGTCGGACAGCGCTTCGCTGATGTAACGCTCGTCCTCCACGACCTGCCACGTGATGTTCACATCGGCGGGGCTGGGCAGTGGCACTTCGTCGCCGGGATCGGTCAGCACGATGTGCACGTCGACCTTCTGCTCCGGGCTCAGGCCCCGCAGGATGCGGGCCACGGCGGGAACGCCGGTGATGTCGCAGACCAGCAGCTGCCACGCGACGTCGGCCGGTGCCTTGTACAACCCGTGCGCCTCGGTCAGGCCGACCTGGTCACCGGGTTCGCACGAGCGTGCCCAGTCCGATCCGACGCCGACCTCGTGCAGGGCGATGTCGATGTCCAGGTTCACGACGCCGTCGACGATGCGGTGGTCGGAGACCGTGTAGACGCGGGACTCGGGCTCGACGGCACCCTCGGGATACGTGACGGTGTAGTTCTCGTCGATCTCCGGCAGCACCAGTTCGGCGCCCTCCGGCGCGATCATGACGCGCAGATACTCGTCCGGGATCGATGTCGTGGTGAAGTCGCCCTCGACGGCCAGAGAGATGGAGACCAGGTGCGAGGAGAGTCGCCGACGGCCCAGGACGGTAGCGCGATAGGTGTTCACTTAGGTAAGCCTAACTGATGTCACCACAGGGGCCACCCGGTGCCCACCGGTTGGGATCAGCTGGCCTCTGGATACTCGGGGAAGACGCGCCTCACCAGGGCCTGGACGTCCCGGTCGAGATGATCGAACCGGGCGTCCGTCGCTGCTTGCATCCGATCGAACCGGGCATCGGTGGCAGCCTGCATCCGATCGAACCGCGCGTCGGTGACGGCCTGGGCGGCGTCGAACCTGATGTTGACCTCGGTGCGAAGACCACCGATCTCGGAGCGCAGACTCTCGAAGCCGTTGTTCATCATGCGCACGAACATGGTCGACATGAGGGTGCACATGCCGAACGTGCCGGCCGCGAAGACTCCGATCAGCGTCCAGATCTGTGGTTCGTTCAACTCGATCATCCCGTCGATGGTGACATGGTGCCGTGGACATTTCCAGAGATCGTCGTTCCATGCAGAAAGTTGTCCACAGGTCTGCTCGCGGCCGACGCCTTCACCCGTTGGTAGCGTGATGGCGTGACTCAAGCGCTGACGGTTCGGACCATCTCGGCCGATGAACACCTGGCGTTCATCCGATCCCGAACCACCGTCAGCTTCCTGCAGACACCGGCCTGGGCGACGGTCAAGAACGAGTGGCGTGGGGAGTCGATCGGCTGGTTCGACGACTCTGGATCGACTGGCGGCGAACTGGTGGGAGCTGCGCTGGTGCTGTACCGGCAGCTGCCCAAGCTCAAGCGCTATCTGGCGTACCTGCCCGAGGGACCGGCGATCGACTGGCGGGCCGACGATCTGGACCGTTGGCTGGCACCCATGACCGCATATCTCAAGCAGGCCGGCGCGTTCGGCATCCGGATGGGTCCTCCGGTCATCACCCGCCGCTGGCACGCCCCCACGATCAAAGCCGCCATCGCCGATCCCGCCCTGGGCAGCCTGACCGATGCGCCCGCCGACGATGTCGACCACGACGCGGTCGCCGTGGTCGACGCGCTGAAGGCGGCGGGCTGGCGCGAGGTCGCCACCGAGGGCGGGTTCTCGGCCGGTCAGCCCAAGTACAACTTTCAGTTGCCGCTCGCCGATCGTTCAGAGGACGACGTCCTAGCCGGGATGAACCAGCTGTGGCGGCGCAACATCCGCAAGGCGGCGAAGGCCGGCGTCGAGGTGACGCGGGGCGACCGTACGGCATTGACCGACTTCCACCGCATCTACGTCGAGACCGCCGAACGCGATCACTTCACGCCCCGTCCACTGTCCTACTTCGAGCGGATGTGGGATGCACTCACTGCCGAGGAGCCGGACCGCATGGCGCTGTACCTGGCCCACCACGAGGGCGACCTGGTGGCGGCCACCACGCTGGTACGGGTCGGCACCCATTCCTGGTACTCCTACGGCGCATCGACCACGGCCAAGCGCGAGGTGCGCGGGTCCAATGCGGTGCAGTGGCAGATGATGCGCGACGCGATGGCCGCCGGCGCCACCGTCTACGATCTGCGCGGCATCACCGACACCCTGGCCGAGGGCGATCCGCACCTGGGACTGATCCAGTTCAAGGTGGGCACCGGCGGCGAGGCCGTCGAGTATCTGGGCGAATGGGATCTGCCGTTGAACCGCGCCCTGTACCTGGGCTTCACGCAATACATGAAGCGGCGGTGACCGGCGTGTTCTCCCTGCACATCGACGAGAACCGCTGGCGCGCACATCTCGATCACGTCGCCGACGCCACACCGGGTCTGGTTCCGGTCATCAAGGGCAATGGCTACGGCTTCGGCCGCGAGCTGCTGTGCGCCGAAGCGACACGTCTGGGCGTCGACCTGATCGCAGTCGGCACGTACGCCGAGGTGCCGTCAGCGTTGGCGACCTTCGGTGGCGACGTCATGGTGTTGACGCCGTGGCGCCCGTTCCTGTCCGACCTGCACGCCGCCGAACCCGGTCGTGACGGGCGGGTGATCCACACGGTGGGCCGCATCGACGACGTGGCCGATCTGGCCGCGCGAGCCCCTGGCGCGCGGGTCGTGGTCGAGGGCGAGACGTCCATGTCGCGCCACGGACTGGACCGCCACGAGCTGGCCGAGGCCGTCGCGGCCCTGGGCGAGCTGGTGGTCGAGGGATTCGCGATCCATCTGCCGCTCAACAACCCGGCACCCGGCGGCAATCTGGCCGAGGCCCAGAGCTGGGCCGGTGCGTTGATGGCCTCGCAGCTGGACACCACCACGTTGTTCGTCTCGCACCTGACGGCGGTCGAGTCGACCGTGCTCAGCGAGGCCCGCCCGCAGCTGACGGTGCGCCGTCGCATCGGCACGTCGATGTGGCTGGGCGATCTGGGCGCGCTGTCGGTCAGGGCCCAGGTGCTGGATCGGCACACCGTGGCCCGGGGCGAGAAGGTCGGCTACCGCCAGCGGTCGATGCCGCGCGACGGCGTGCTTCTCGTGGTGGCCGGCGGCACCAGCCACGGTGTCGGACTCGAAGCTCCCCGCGCCGGCGGTGGCATCAAGCAACGCGGCAAGACGTTCGCCAAGGGCGGCCTGGAGGCGGCCGGACTGTCGTTGTCACCGTTCACGGTCAGCGGCAAGCAGCGCTGGTTCGCCGAACCCCCTCACATGCAGGTCAGCCTGGTGTTCCTGCCCGCCGACGTCCCGGCACCCGAGGTCGGTGCCGAACTCGACGTCGCCGTCCGCTTCACGACCGCCACCTTCGATCGGGTCCTCTGGGACTGACCGACACCACCCGCGCCTACCCGCTCCTTCGTCGCTGGCGACCGGTGGTTACTCCTCACAGTGGCCGCCGATGACGGGCCCCACCCACCTGTAACCGTTGGCCTCGCAAGCCGGCTTCGAGTTGAAACTTGATGCTGGCGGAGTCGTCGGAGTCGGGGTCGTCGGAGTGGGGGACGGCATGCAGCCGAGGTTCCCGTCCGGCACCTCCCCGGTATCGCACGGCTCCTGAGTCGGGGTCGGCTTCTTGACGCAGGCCGTCTTGGCACCGTTGAGCATCTCGTCGGACTTGCACTTGGGCGGCGGCGCCTTGTACTCGGTGCCCTTCTCGGCCTTGATGTTGCCGGGCGAGACGAACGTGCCGCAGTCGGTGCCCTCGAGGGCCGGATTCATGTACGACCGGAACGTCTGGGCCGGGATCGTTCCGCCGTAGAACGGCAGCATGTAGCCCTCGAGATCCTCATTGCCGACACCGCGGTTGTACATGACGGTCGTCGCGAGTTTGGGAGTGAAGCCGGCGAACCACGACGACGACACGTGCTGCACCGTCTCGCCTGCGGTCGCCGTGCCCGTCTTGCCGGCGGTCGGGCAGATCGTGCGGCCGTTGGTGCCGGTACCACCGGAGACCACGCTGCGCATCGCCTTGATGACATCGCCGGCGACGTCCTTGTCGATGGTCTGCTCGGTCTTGACCTGGTGCTTGTACACCTCTTCGCCGCCCCGGCTGACCGAGTCGACCACGAACCAGTCGGCCTTCTTGCCACCGGCCGCGATGGTGGCGTACGCATTGGCCATGTCGATCGGCGCGACGGGGGCGTAACCCAGCGACGTGACCGCCACCGGTTCGATCTTGTCGGCGACCGACTGCGGGATGCCGGCCTCGACCGCGGCGTCCAGGACCTTCTGGGCGCCGACCTCGACGTTGTCCTTGCCCATCTGCAGCGTCAGGTCGACGAATGCGGTGTTGATGGACTTCTGGGTCGCGCGTTCCAGCGAGACCTTGCCGAACGACGCACCACCGGAGTCACCCTGGTTCTCGATACGGGCCGCGCCCACCTTGATGGGCGAGTTGCCGTCCAGTTGCGTCTTCAGGCCGTAGCCGTCCTCCAGTGCCGCGACGACCGCGAACACCTTGAACGTCGATCCGGGCTGCGTGCCCTCGGTGGCCCAGTTGAACGGCTTCTCGACGAAGTCCGGTCCGCCGTACAGAGCCTGCACCGCACCCGTGCCGGGCTCGACCGAGACCAGCGAGGTGTTCAGTTCCTTCTTGTCCGGCTTGTTCTGCTTGACCGCCGCAACCGCTTCCTTCTGCCGGTCGTAGTCGAAGGTCGTGATGATCTTGTAGCCGCCGCCGTCGACCTGTGAGGAACCGAAGTCCAGGTCGTTGACCATCTCCTTCTTGACCATGTCCAGCAGATAGCCGTTGGTGCCGCCGAAGCGATTGCTGATCTTCTTCTTGGCGATCTTGGGCAACGTGTCGCGGTACTTCTCCCGCTCCTCGGACGTGATGGCACCGGACTTGACCATGCCGTCGAGCACATAGCCGAAGCGCGGCATGATGCGCTCCTTCGCGCCCTCGGCGTACGGGTCGTAGTAGCTGGGGCTGTTGATGATCGTGGCCAGCAGCGCGGACTCGGCATAGTCCATCTTTGAGGCCGGCTTGCCGAAGTACGTCTGCGAGGCGACCTGCACGCCGTAGGCACCGTTGCCGAAGTAGATCGTGTTGAGGTAACCCTCCAGGATCTCCTTCTTGCTCAACTGGTTGTGGATCTTGATCGACAGGATGGCTTCTTTGACCTTGCGCTTGTACGACTGCTCCTGGGTCAGGTACAGGATCTTGACGTACTGCTGCGTGATCGTGGAGCCGCCGCCTTGGATCTCACCGGACGTCGTGTTGTCGCGCACTGCGCGCAGGATGCCCTTGAAGTCGATACCGCGGTTGTCGTAGAACGTACGGTCCTCGGCCGCGATGGCTGCCGCCTGCATCGAGGCGGGGATGTCCGACAGCGGGATGGATTCGCGGTCCTGGTTCGCGAAAGTGCCGATCTTGTGCTTGCCGTCGGAGTAGTAGACGGTCGTGGTCTGCGTCAGGAAGTCGGCGTTGGGATCGGGGATCGCGATGGCCCGGTACAGGATGAAGAACGTCAGGGCGCCGGCCAGAATGCCCGAGACGCCCAAGAACAGGATCCAGCGCAGCGTCTTGCTCCACCAGGGTCCGCCACCGCTGATGCCTTGAGCGATCGAGCGGAGTCGACCGCCCTTCGATGCGGGTTTGGATCGGCGTCGGGCCTGTGCCACGTGAGTCGTTCCTTCGTCGGGATCCAGGGATGGGGGATCGGTCTGGCTGAACAATGATCCGTCCTAGTGTGCCGGACGGACCTGAGAACACCGCTCAGGCAGGGGCGAGCCGGTGACCGAGGTCACGATAACGCGTCGTTGGACCGATACACGGGATCGATGTATCGTTTCGATATACAGACACATGCGCGACTTTGTCAGGTCCGCGTTCGGAGAGGTGTTCACAGGTGGCCAAGCGCGGCGCGGCGTTGGAGACGGCGGTCCTCGGACTGCTGCACGACGCACCCATGCACGGCTACGAGCTGCGCAAGCAGGTGAACACCCTTCTGGGCTGGGGCCGCGTGTTGTCCTACGGCACGCTCTACCCGTGCCTCAAAGCGCTGACGGCAGCCGGCTACATCGTGGCCGACGAGTCACCAGCACTTGAGGGCCGGAGCCGACGCGCCAAGATCGTCTACCGACTCACCGCCGAGGGCAAGGAACACTTCGCCCAAGCGCTTGAGGAGTCGGGGCCCGCGGCCTGGGACGACGAGGCGTTCGGTGTGCGGTTCGCGTTCTTCGCACGGACCGACAGCGCGGCGCGGGTGCGCATCCTGGAAGGTCGGCGCAGTCGGCTCGAGGAGCGCCTCGACAACGTGCGCCGGTCCGCGCAGCGCGGCCGCGAACGAGCCGACGCCTACACGGCCGAGCTGCAACGGCACGGTCTGGAGTCGGTCGAGCGCGAGATCAGCTGGCTCACAGACCTCATCGACCGTGAACGGGCGGGCCTGATCGACCCCACCACCCCACAGACCCCCCAGAGCAAGTCAGCCAAGAAAACCCCCCAGCAGTAACCATTCCCACCACCAACACAGGAACAGGAGAACCCATGGGTTCCAACCCGATCCGCGTCGCCATCGTCGGCGTCGGCAACTGCGCCACGTCGCTGATCCAAGGCGTTGAGTACTACAAGGACGCCGACCCGGCGGGGACCGTTCCGGGTCTCATGCACGTGACCTTCGGTGACTACCACGTCAGCGATGTCGAGTTCGTCGCCGCGTTCGACGTCGACGCCAAGAAGGTCGGCTTCGACCTGGCCGAGGCGACGCAGAACAGCGAGAACAACACCATCAAGATCGTCGACGTGCCGCCCACGGGCATCACGGT
>Ga0164243_10010622_pt1 | contig 13219 bp, 15 predicted proteins | sample OricompcompostOP_FD_108781 | JGI IMG/M metagenome (GOLD analysis project Ga0164243, IMG submission 108781) | Organic Plus compost microbial communities from Emeryville, California, USA - Original compost - Organic plus compost (OP) | ecosystem: Engineered > Solid waste > Mixed feedstock >... | reverse complement strand
TGGCCATCCGTTAGGAAGGGCCCCTTCCTCACGGCTAGCCGTGAGGAAGGGGCCCTTCCTAACATGGCCCGGTCACGGGGAAGCGGTCGGCGACGGCGGCGACGGCAGGGACGGCAGGACCACAGCGGGCTCCTCGCCGGCGATGCACCAGCCGTCGCCCACGTTGGCGACGAAGAAGGTGACACCCACCGGCGTGGTGGTCTTTCCGCTGGTCACCGCCATGGCGGCAGTGACCTTGTGGCCGTCGCCGTCGGCCCGGACGTCGGTCACCGAGGCATGGGAGACCGTGATCTTCGGATGGAAGTCGCCGCCGTCGCCCGTCGCGGTCTTGTCGAACGTGCCGGCCAGCGTCGGGCAGAGCTGGGCCCGCCCGGCGGCGGTGTCCTTGGCGACCATCGCCGCCAGGTATGCCTCGACCCGCTCGCGGGCCTTCCGAGGGCTCTCGTCGACGGGGCTCGGCTCGGGCGGGCCGACGATCCGGTCGGCGATGGAGCAGCCGCCCGCCGCCACCGCCAACCCGGCGGCCACGGCCAGCGCCGCGGCGCGGGCGGCGCGACGTCGTGGAGTCACGGATCGTGAGTCTGGCACACGTTCCCGAATGCGTCCTGTCCGGCCGACTAAGCGCGCAAAGATGGCTGAAAGCACCTATTTACGCATGAGAGGGACGAGCGGGATGGAGCCGACCAGGCCGACCTATCCGGTGACCTTCTCGGTCGACTACCCCGATCGGCCGCTCGACCGCCTCACCAGCTTCTTCCGGATCATCACCGTCATCCCGATCGCGATCGTGCTCGGCACCGTCGCCCGCGGCGGGCTGGACTGGAGCGGCTGGGGCAACGACGACGGCGGCGGCGGCAACAGCACCGTGATCGCCGGCGTCGGCGGGATGCTCTTCTTCGGCCCGCTGCTCATGATCCTGTTCCGGAAGAAGTACCCGCGCTGGTGGTTCGACTGGAACCTCGAACTCCAGCGCTTCGGCAACCGGGTCACCGCCTACCTCGCGCTGATGGACGACCGCTACCCCTCGACCGACGAGCACCAGTCGGTCCACCTCGACTACGCGTACCCGGGCGGCGACCTCAACCGGTTCCTGCCGATCGTGAAGTGGCTGCTGGCGATCCCGCACTACGTCGTGCTGTTCTTCCTGCACATCGGCGCGATCGTCGCCGTGGTGGTCACCTGGTTCGCGATCCTGTTCACCGGCCGGTACCCGCGCGCGCTCTTCGACTACGTGGAAGGGGTGCTGCGCTGGCAGAACCGCGTGATCGCGTACGCGTTCACGCTGGTGACCGACCGCTACCCGCCGTTCCGGCTGGCTGCCTGAGCGAGGGCCCCCGCTCCGCGGAGCGGGGGCCCTCGGGTCACAACAGCTCCGTGACCGTGCCGGCGGCCACCGTGCGGCCGCCCTCGCGGACGGCGAAGCCGAGGCCGGCGTGCATCGCCACGGGCTTGCTCAGGGCCACGGTCAGGTCGACCGTGTCACCGGGCATGACCATCGTCGTGCCCTCCTCCAGCTCGATCGCCCCGGCCACGTCGGTGGTCCGGAAGTAGAACTGGGGCCGGTAGTTGGCGAAGAACGGCGTGTGCCGCCCGCCCTCGGCGGTGGTCAGCGCGTGCAGCCGCGCGCGGAACCGCGTGTGCGGCGTCACCGAGCCCGGCGCCGCGACGACCTGCCCGCGCTGGATCTGGTCGCGCTTGACGCCGCGGAGCAGCACGGCCGCGTTGTCGCCCGCCTCGGCGGACTCCAGCGACCGGCCGAACATCTCCAGCCCCGTCGCCACCGTCGCGAACGTCGGGGCCAGGCCGACGACCTCGACCGGGTCGCCGACGCGCAGCCGGCCGCGCTCGACCGCGCCGGTCACCACCGTGCCGCGGCCCGAGATCGTGAGCACGTTCTCGATCGGCATCAGGAACGGCGCGTCGACCACGCGCGGCGGCACCGGGACGTACCGGTCCACGGCGTCGAGCAGCTCCACGATGGACGCCGTCCACGCCGGGTCGCCCTCCAGGGCACGCAGCGCGGACACGCGGACCACCGGGACCTCGTCACCGGGGAAGCCGTACTCCGACAGCAGCTCGCGGACCTCCAGCTCGACCAGGTCCAGCAGCTCCGGGTCGTCGACCGCGTCGCTCTTGTTGAGCGCCACGACCAGGTACGGCACGCCGACCCGCCGGGCCAGCAACACGTGCTCGCGGGTCTGCGGCATCGCGCCGTCGAGCGCCGAGACGACCAGGATCGCGCCGTCCACCTGGGCCGCACCGGTGATCATGTTCTTCACGTAGTCGGCGTGGCCCGGCATGTCGACGTGCGCGTAGTGCCGGGTCGCGGTCTCGTACTCGACGTGGGCGATGTTGATGGTGATGCCGCGGACGATCTCCTCCGGGGCCCGGTCGATCCCGTCGAAGGCGACGTACCGGTTGGTTGCCGGGTCGGCCTCGGCGAGGACCTTGGTGATCGCGGCCGTCAGGGTCGTCTTCCCGTGGTCGACGTGCCCCATCGTGCCGATGTTGAGGTGCGGCTTGGTGCGCAGGAACTGGCTCTTCGCCATGGTGGATCAATGCTCCAAACTGGATGAAAGGAGGCAAGGAAGGGTCGAACGCGGACCGGGTGCCACCCCGGGGTCGTCGTCAGGGAGACTCCGCGCCAGAACCAGGCAGGGGGACTACCCTCCCCCGCGGGTTCTGCTGCTGCGGGGAAGGGTCAGCGATCAGCGCCGTCGGCGGCACACCGCAGGAACAGACCTGCGGGCCGCGCGGGGCTGGGCCGGCCACCGATGCCTGGACCTTCGGTCGGCATGGAGAACCCGAGCCCCTGGCTGAGCGGGAACATGACCGTCACGGTACGCACGAACAACGCGCGCGTCGACCTTATTTCCGGGCCAGGCGGGCGGCCCGGGCGTGCAGGTAGCGCTGCTGCGGCAGGCTCGTCGTGCGGGCGGCCGCGGCCAGGTAGGCGGCGTGGGCCGCGTCAGGCTCGCCGGCCAGCTCCAGCAGGTGTGCCCGCGCGGTGTGCCAGCGGTGGCCGGCGGTCAGCCGGTCGTCCTTGCCGAGCGGTTCGAGCAGGTCGAGGCCGGCCCGCGGACCGTGCACCATGGCCACCGCGACCGCGTGGTTGAGCGCCACCACGGGGTTGTCGCGCAAGCCCAGCAGCACCTCGTACAGCAGCATGATCTGCCGCCAGTCGGTGTCCCCGGCCCGCTCCGCCTCGTCGTGCACCGCGGCGATGGCCGCCTGGATCTGGTACGGCCCGGCCGGGCCGCGCGGCAGCGCGGCGCTGACCAGCACCACCCCCTCGGCGATCTGCTCGTGGTTCCACAGTCGACGGTCCTGCTCGGCCATCGGGACCGGTGTCCCGTCCGGCGCGGTGCGGGCCGCCCGCCGCGCGTCGGTGAGCAGCATCAGCGCGAGCAGCCCGGCCACCTCGGTGTCGTCGGGCAGCAGCCGGTACAGCAGCCGGGTCAGCCGGATCGCCTCGGCGGACAGCTCCACCCGTTGCAGGCTCGGGCCGCTGGTGCCGACGTACCCCTCGTTGAAGATCAGGTAGAGCACGTGGAGCACCGCGGCCAGCCGGTCGGCGCGCTGCTCCGGCGGCGGCATCCGGAACGGGACGCCGCTGTCCCGGATGGTCTTCTTGGCCCGGGTGATCCGCCGGGTCATGGTGTCCTCGGGAACGAGGAAGGCGCGCGCCACCTCGGCCGTGGAGAGGCCGCCCACGGCGCGCAGGGTCAACGCGATCTGCGAGGCCGGCGACAGCGACGGGTGGCAGCAGAGGAAGAGCAGCACCAGCGAGTCGTCGGTGGCGACCGGCGGCGCCGGCTCGGGCACCGGCCACGCCGCCACGGTGTCCTCGCGCCGGCGGCGGGCCTGTTCGGCGCGGAGCAGGTCGGTCAGGCGGCGGGAGGCAACGGTGATCAGCCAGCTCCGCGGGTTGTCCGGCACGCCGTCGGCCGGCCACTGCCGCGCCGCCGCGAGCAGCGCCTCCTGCACCGCGTCCTCCGCGGTGTCGAAGTGCCCGTAGCGGCGCACCAGCGCGCCGAGAACCCGCGGCGCCAGCTGGCGGAGCAGGTCCTCACCGTCGCGGTCCAGCATCAGTCGAACTGACCCGGGCCCTCGTCGAGCGGCCGCACGTCGACGTACCACGGCGTGGCGAGCGTCGCGTGCGCCGGATGCGGCGTGTGGGCCAACTGGGCGGCGATCTCGGTGGCCCGGTCGAAGCTGGCGCACTCGACGATCGTGTAGCCGGCGAGCACCTCCTGCGTCTCGGCGTAGGGCCCGTCGGTGACCACCGGCACACCGTCCTTGAGCGAGACCCGGCGCGTGTGCACCGGCGCCGCGAGGCCCCGCCCCTCGACGAACTCGCCCGATTCGACCAGGTCGTTGTTCCACTTGGCCATGAACTCGTACAGGGCTCCGATCTCCTCGGGCGTCCAGGCCGGGCTGTCGGTCTCCTTGCCCGCGAGCCTGTCGTAGTCGCGCTGCGAGCCGGTCAGCATGATCATGTACTTCATCGCGCTCTCCTCCGTCGCCGGCGCCCCGGTGGCGCCTTCTCACCAGGGACGTCGGCGCCGTGGGCCCCTACCGGACATCCTCCCGCGGGGCGAAAGGAAGGGCCCCTTCCTATCGCTCACGCGATAGGAAGGGGCCCTTCCTTTCGCCCCGCGGAGCGGAGGGCCGTCGACCGGCCCTCCGCTCCTCGTGGGGTGTTGCGTCGACCGAGGGGTTACCCCAGGCCGTTCTTGATGGCGGAGATCAACTCGCCGTTGCTGGTGTCGCCGGACAGCTCCCAGAAGAAGGCGCCGCCCATGTTCTGGCCGTTGACGTAGGACATCTTGCCGCCGATCGTGCTCGGCGTGTCGTAGCTCCACCAGTTGCTGCCGCACTTGGCGTACGCGGTGCCGGCGATCGTCCGGTTCGCCGGGCACGTGTTCTTGAGCACCTTGTAGTCCTCGATGCCCTGTTCGTACGTGCCCGGGGCCGGCCCGGTCGCCGTGCCGCCCGGTGCCTCCTGGGTGACGCCGGTCCAGCCCCGGCCGTAGAAGCCGATGCCGAGCAGGAGCTTGCTCGCCGGGATGCCCTTGCTCTTCAGCTTCTGGATCGCCGCGTCGGAGTTGAAGCCCGCCGTCGGGATGCCCGCGTACGACGTCAGCGGCGAGTGCGGGGCCGTCGGGCCCTGCGCGTTGAACGCGCCGAAGTAGTCGTAGGTCATCGGCATGATCCAGTCGAGGTTGTTCGCCGCGCCGGCGTAGTCGGTGGCGTCGATCTTGCCGCCGTTGCTGCCGTCCGCGGTGATGGCGGCGGTGACCAGCGCCGAGGGCCCGAACCGGGCACGCAGGGCGGCGATCACGTTCTTGAACGCGTTGGGCCCGCTGCTGTCACAGGTCAGGCCGCAGGCGTTCGGGTACTCCCAGTCGATGTCGATGCCGTCGAAGACGTCCGCCCAGCGCGGGTCCTCGACCATCTGGTAGCAGGACTCCGCGAACGCGGCCGGGTTCGCCGCCGCCTGTGTGAAGCCGCCCGACCAGGTCCAGCCGCCGATCGAGTAGATGACCTTGAGGTGCGGGTACATCCGCTTGAGCTTGCGGAGCTGGTTGAAGTTGCCGCGCAGCGGCTGGTCCCAGGTGTCGGCGACGCCGTCGACGCTGTCCGCCGCGGTGTACGCCTTCTCGTAGTCGGCGTACGAGTCGCCGATCGAGCACCGGCCGCCGGTGGTGTTGCCGAACGCGTAGAGGATGTGCGTCAGCTTTGCCGCCGAGCCGCTCGTGTGGATGTTCTTGACGTGGTAGTTGCGCGCGTAGACGCCCCACTCGGCGAAGTAGCCGACGAGCTTCTTGCCACCGGTCGGCGGGTTCGTCGGCGGATTGGTCGTGGGGTTGCCGGTCGGCGGGTTCGTCGTGGGGTTGCCGGTCGGCGGGTTCGTGGTCGGCGTGGTGCCGCCCGCGCAGGAGGCGCCGTTGATCGTGCAGTTGAGCGGCGCCTTGTAGGACCCGGTCGCGATGTAGCCCCAGTTGACCGAGGCGCCGGGGCCGAGCGGGCCCATCCAGCTCTTCTTCACCGCGACGTAGTGGTTGCCCGTGCGGGTGACGTCGGCGTCCCAGAAGCTGCCGATGGTCGTGCCGGCCGGCAGGTCGAACTCGATCCGCCACTGCGCCAGCGCCGAGGTGGAGCCGTTGGCCACGGTCACCCGCACCTCGTGCCCGCTGCCCCAGTCCGAGGTGGACGTGAACGTGGTGGTGACGGTGCCCGCGCCGAACGCGTTGGCGACCGGTACGGCGGCGGCGACCACCACCGCCGCGACGCCGGCCCAGATGGCCCGGCGCACCGAAGTCTTCATAGGGCGTCTCCTCTTTTGTTAGGAAACTTTCCAGTAAGTTGATGAGACGCTACTCACGCGATCGGCGACCGTCAAGATGTGGAAACGTCGATTTATGAAAGTCTTCAAGGTCGGCTAAGCGGGACGCCGGGGTAGCCTCGCGCCATGACAGTGCTCGACACCGAGATCGGTGCGCTCACCGGTGGCCCCGCCGACCTCCCGCGGCACGCGGGCAAGGCCGTCCTGATCGTCAACGTGGCCTCCAAGTGCGGCCTCACGCCGCAGTACGAAGGTCTGGAGAAGCTCTACGAGACGTACGCCGACCGCGGCCTGGTCGTGCTCGGCGTGCCGTGCAACCAGTTCCACGGGCAGGAGCCCGGCTCCGCCGAGGAGATCGCCGAGTTCTGCTCGGCCACCTACGGCGTGACCTTCCCGCTCACCGAGAAGGTCGAGGTCAACGGCGCCGGGCGGCACCCGCTCTACGCCGCGCTGGTGAACACCCCCGACGCCGACGGCTACACCGGCGACATCCGGTGGAACTTCGAGAAGTTCCTCGTCGCGCCGGACGGCGCGGTCGTGGCCCGGTTCGCCCCGCAGGTGACGCCCGACGATCCCGCGCTCGTGGCCGCGATCGAACGCCACCTTCCGTGATCGTCGTTCGTTAGGCGGTTGAGGCACCCGATCGGGGGACGCCGTTCGGCCGGGCGGCCGCCCGGCCAAGCGGACACTATCTGCGGATTGTCAGATTCTTACACCTTTCAGGTCTTGCGGGGTTTTCCGACCGACGCGACCCTGTTCGGGTGCTTCTCCCTCACGTTCGCGGGGTGCGCCACCGCCCCGCCCTGCCCCGCACCTCCCGCCGGCTGGCGGCGGCGGCCGGCGCGCTCCTCATCGGCGCCGGTCTCGTCGCCGGCGCGGCGCCGGCCTCCGCCGAGGCCGGCGTCGGTTACGTCCGCCTCGCCCACCTGTCTCCCGACACCCCGCCGGTCGACGTCTACGTCGACGACCCGGCCGGGAAGGTCAAGGGCCTGACCTTCGACGCCGTGCCGTACGGCGTCGTCTCCGACTACCTCGCCCTGCCGCCCGGCACGTACGCGGTGTCGATGCGCAAGCAGGGTGCGGACCCGGCCTCCCCGCCGGTGCTGACCCAGCAGGTCACGGTCACCGAGGGCAGCGCGCACACGGTGGCCGGCACCGGCCGCTTCGCCGACCTCGGCATCTCGGTGATCGACGACGACCTGACCGCGCCGCCGCCCGGCCGGGCCAAGGTCCGGGTCGTCCATGCCTCGGTGAAGGCGCCGCTGCTCGACATCCGCGCGGCCGGCGGGCCGGCGATCGGCACCGGGGTCGCGTTCGCCACCACGACGGCGTACCAGGAGGTCGAGGCCGGCGACTGGACCCTCGACCTCGCGCCGCCGGGCGGGACCGGCACCGCCGCGGCGTGCACGCTCGCCGGCGGCACCACGTACTCGCTGCTCGTCCTCGACGGCCCGGACGGGCTCACCACGGACCTGAAGGTCGACGCCAAGGCCGGCGAGGTCACGCCGACCGGCGGGGTCGAGACCGGCGCCGGCGGCACCAGCGGGCGGTCCGCGCCGCTGCTGGCCGGCGCCGGCGCGGTGCTCCTGGCCGGTCTGGCCGCCGGTGGCGCGCTCGCCGCCCGCCGCGGGCCCCGCCGCACCTGGTAGCCCGATGGGTGCCGAGCCGATCCGGCCGGCCTCCGCGGTGACCCGCCACCGCTGGGGCTGGCCGGCTCCCGTCCGCCGCGCCGTGAGCCTCGGGCTCACGGCGACCACGCTCGTGTTCTCCGCCACGGCCGGCACGTCGCTCGGGTTCGCGACCCGCGCCGACGAGCCGCCGCCGGCCACGCCGCGCTGGCAGGCCGGATTCCGCGGCGCCGCCCCGGTCGACCCGGTGGCGGTCGCCGGACCGCCCACCGAGGTGCGCATACCGCGGATCGACGTGCGGTCCACACTGGTCGGTCTCGGCCTCGGCGCCGGCGGTGAGCTGACCGCGCCGGCCGACTTCGGCACGGCCGGATGGTACGAGCGGGGCACGCTCCCCGGCGAGACCGGCCCCGCCGTGATCGCCGGCCACGTCGACTCGTACCGCGGCCCGGCGGTCTTCTACCGGCTGCGCGAGCTGCGGCCCGGCGACACCGTCGAGGTGCGGCGCGGCGGGGAGTGGCTGCCGTTCCGGGTGGTGGCGACGGCCCGCTACCCGAAGGACGCGTTCCCGACCGAGGCGGTCTACGGCGCCACCCCGCGCGCCGAGCTGCGGCTGATCACCTGCGGCGGCGAGTTCGACCGCGCGAAGCGGTCCTACCGCGACAACGTCGTCGTCTACGCGGTCGACGACCGCGCGGCGCGGCTGCCGGAGTCCAAGGGGGCCGGCCCCCGGTCCTGGTGAGTCACACCGGCCGGCGGCCGGGGAAGCCGCACTCCAGGCGGTGGTACCACGAGACCGACTCGTCCCCCTCCAGCCAGCACCAGAGGACCGGTCGGCCGTCGCGCTCGCCGGCGAAGTCCAGCAGCAGCGGCGCCACGCTCTTGATCTGGATGTCGTGGGCGTTGAGCTCCTCGAGCACGCCGTACATCCGGGCCTCGAACGCCTTCAGCTCGGCCCGCCCGCCGAGCGGGCTCTCCACGCCGGCGGCGAGGTCGGCGCGCAGCTCGGCGAGGTCGGCGCGCAGCACGATCAGCTCGTCGATCCGGGGCCGCAGCGTGGCGATCAGGTGCCGGGCCTGGGCAAGCGTGAACACGTCGCCAGTATGGTGCATCGCCGTCCGCCGGGGCGGCACGCACGGGTGGGGCGCACCGCGCCGGGGCTGCCCCTCCGTCGACGCGGTGCGCGACCAGATGGCCACCCTGGGCCCGGTGCCCACTCCCCGCTGATCCCGGCGCCGTGCCGGCGGAGCCGCGAACTCCGCGGGTGGCGGCGGGCCGTCAGCACCCCGGACGGGCACCGGACCCGGGTCGCGGGCTCAGGCGCCGCCCATGCCGGGGGTTTCGGTCGGCACGGCGGGCCCTGACCCTGTCGGGCGATCGACCGGCGCGGTGGCGGGTGCCGCGGCGGTCGTGCCCACGTGGCCGGTGGCGGGCCGGCGCACGGTGACGTGCGAGAGGCTGGCGACGACGGCGGGACGTCGCATGGTCGTACCTCCTCGCAGTGGGAGATTTACCATCTGTGATGACGGTACGGCGCGACGTCCGCGGTGCGAAAGGCTCCGCGGCGTGAATGAATCGCCACGAAAGGGTGTTCAGACGTTCTGTTCGGCCAGTTCACGCGCGCGGTCGCGGGCGGCCTCCAGGGCCGCGAGCAGGGCCGCGCGCACGCCGTGGTTCTCCAGCTCGCGGATCGCGGAGATGGTCGTGCCGGCCGGCGAGGTGACCGCCTCGCGGAGCTTGACCGGGTGCTCGCCGGAGTCGCGCAGCATCACCGCCGAGCCGATCGCCGTCTGCACGATCAGGTCGTGCGCCACCTGCCGGGGCAGCCCGAGCAGGATGCCGGCGTCGGTCATCGCCTCGACGAGGAGGTAGAAGTAGGCGGGGCCCGAACCGGAGAGCGCGGTGACGGCGTCCTGCTGCGACTCCGGGACCCGCATCGTGGCGCCGAGCGGCTTGAACATCTCCTCGGCGAGCGCCAGGTGCGCGCCGGTCGCGTGCGGGCCCGCGGAGATCGCGGTCATCGCCTCGTCGACCAGGGCCGGCGTGTTGGTCATCACCCGCACGATCGGCACGCCGTCGGGCAGCCGGCGGGCGAAGAAGCTGGTGGGCAGGCCGGCGCAGAGGGAGATGACCAGCTTGTCGCCGGGCACCTTGGGGCCGATGTCGGCCAGCAGCGCCGCTGCGTCCTGGGGCTTGACCGCGATGGCCAGCACGTCGGCCTCGGCCACCGCGGTGAGGTTGTCGACCACGCGGACGCCGTACCGCGCGCGCAGTTCCGCCGCGCGGTCCTCGCGGCGCGAGGTGGCGAGCAGGCGGTCCACCGGCCAGCCCGCGCGCAGCAGCCCGGAGAGCATCAGCTCGCCGATCTTGCCCGCGCCGATCACGGCGACCGTCTTGTCCGTCATGCCTGCCCGCCCCTCGCGTCGCGTCGGTCCGTCAGCTGCCGAAGAAGACCTCGGCCTCGGTGTAGCGCTCCAGCGGCACGGTCTTGAGCTCGCGGGTCGCCTCGACGAGCGGCACCCGGACGATGTCCGTGCCCTGCAGCGCGACCATCTTGCCCCAGTCGCCGTCGTTGGCCGCGTCGATGGCGTGCAGGCCGAGGCGGGTGGCGAGGACGCGGTCGAAGGCCGTCGGCGTGCCGCCGCGCTGGATGTGGCCGAGGACGACCGTGCGGGCCTCCTTGCCGGTCTTCTCCTCCAGCCGCTCCGCCAGCCACTGGCCGATGCCGCCGAGGCGGACGTGGCCGAAGGCGTCGAGCTCCTGGTTGTGCAGCACCATCTGGCCGTCGAGCGGCTGGGCACCCTCGGCGACCACGACGATCGGCGCGTACTGGTGCTGGAAGCGCTTCTCGACGTAGTGCGCGACCTGGTCGACGTCGAACTGGCGCTCCGGCAGCAGGATCACGTTGGCGCCGCCGGCGAGGCCGGCGTGCAGGGCGATCCAGCCGGCGTGCCGGCCCATCACCTCGACGACGAGCGTGCGGTGGTGGCTCTCCGCGGTGGTGTGCAGGCGGTCGATCGCCTCCATCGCGATGTTGACCGCCGTGTCGAAGCCGAACGTGTAGTCGGTGGCGCCGAGGTCGTTGTCGATCGTCTTCGGCACGCCGACGACCTGGACGCCGAGGTCGTGCAGCTTCGTGGCCACGCCCAGGGTGTCCTCGCCGCCGATCGCGATCAGCGCGTCGACGCCCATGTCGGCGAGGTTGCTCTTGATCTGCTCCACGCCGTTGTCGATCTTGAACGGGTTGGTGCGCGAGGAGCCGAGGATCGTGCCGCCCCGGGGCAGGATGCCGCGCACCTCGGGAATGCCGAGCTGCATGGTCACGCCCTCGAGCGGGCCCCGCCAGCCGTCACGGAAGCCGACGAACTCGTGGCCGTAGGTGGACACGCCCTTGCGGACGACCGCCCTGATCACCGCGTTCAGACCGGGGCAGTCCCCGCCGCCGGTAAGCACGCCGATTCGCATGATCTGCTCATCCTCCTGATCGCGATCCTCGCCCCACACGGGGCGGACATGGCCAGAAAGCCCCAGGATCGATGATCGGCTTCGTTGCCGGCCCGGGGCGGGCCGCCAACTGCGCACTGTAGTCGCCGGCCGGAGGCGCGACCACCGCGACCCACGGAGTGGAGATGAACTCTCAGCGTCGCGCCAGCGCGCGCATCGCGTTCCAGCGGGCGAGGTTGTGCCGGGCGTCGGCGAGCGCGTCGTGCTGGTCGGCGCCGGCGGCCGGCAGCGGCGGTCGTCCGAGGTCGTCCCAGAGCTGGCGCAGCTCCTTGGTGAACCGCGGGATCACCCGCGGCAGTGCCGGCATCGCACCCCAGAGCTGGGCCAGCACCACGTGGTCGTACGCGGCATACCAGGCCCACAGCTCCAGCGTCTCGCCGGTGTCGCGCAGCGGCGCGGTCAGGAACGCGTAGAGGTCGTCGCGGATCCGTTCCCGGGACCGCCAGGCCGGGTCGGCCGGGGAGGGCAGCTTGTCGAGCACGTTGCGGCGCACCCAGGGCACCACCTTGCTGTCGTCGAACTCCGTGGAAACGGCGTAGAACTCCCGGCCGTGCTCGTCGACGACACCGATCGAGACGAGGTCGACCGTGCGGCCGTCCTCGATGAACTCGCAGTCGTAGAAGTAGCGGTACGTCATCGACGTCCATCCTGGCCCATGCCCGGGCCGGTTGGTACCGTCCCCGCACATGACCTTCTCCATCGTGGCGCGGTCGGCCGACGGGCACTCCCACGGCGTCGCCGTCGCCACCAAGTATCTCGCCGTCGGGGCCGCGGTGCCGGCGGCCGAGGCGGACACCGGCGCCGTGGCGAGCCAGTCGGAATTCAACCTCGCGTACCGGCCGCAGGCGCTGGCGCTGCTGCGTACCGGCGCCGACGCGGCCGGGACCGTCGCGGCGCTGGTCGCGGCCGACCCGGGCCGCGCGCAGCGGCAGGTCGGTGTGGTCGCCGCCGAGGGCGAGGGTGCCTGCTACACCGGCGCGGGCTGCCTCCCGTGGGCCGGCGGCGCGACCGGCGACGGGTACGCGATCCAGGGCAACATCCTGGCCGGCCCGGCGGTGGTGGAGTCGATGCGGGCGGCGTGGCTGTCGTCGGACCCCGACGCGGCACTCGCCCGCCGCCTGCTGGCGGCGCTGCGGGCAGGCGAGGCGGCCGGCGGCGACCGCCGGGGCCGGCAGAGCGCGGCCCTGCTGGTGGTCGCCAAGGGCCAGGGGTACGGCGGCACCGGCGACGTGGCCGTCGACCTGCGGGTGGACGACCACCCGGACCCGGTCGCGGAGCTGGCCCGGCTGCTCGACGTCCACGAACTGCTGGTCGGCCGGCCGGACCCGGCGACCCTGCTGCCCCTGACGGGCGACCTCGCGGCGGAGGTCCGCGACCGCCTGGCGGTGGCCGGCCACGAGGCGGACTCGCTGGACGACGCCCTGGCCGACTGGGCCGGTGTCGAGAACCTCGAAGAGCGGATGGTCCCGGGCCACATCGACCCGCTGGTCCTGGCCGAGCTGCGGCGACAGGAGCCGGCCGGAGCGGACACCCCCCAGTGATCTGCTCCGGCCGGCCCCACCCCTCGGTGCCCACCCTCCCCCGTACGGCCCCCACCAGCAGCGGGTCTGGCAGTCAGCCTGCCCGAACGGACAACACGGGACTGTCACGGAAGCGATGAGAGGGGTGTACACCACGCGACAGGAGCGACATGATCTGATGTTGTCACCGTGCCGGCCAATGGGTCGGTCGGTGGAAT
>Ga0164243_10010619_pt1 | contig 13221 bp, 12 predicted proteins | sample OricompcompostOP_FD_108781 | JGI IMG/M metagenome (GOLD analysis project Ga0164243, IMG submission 108781) | Organic Plus compost microbial communities from Emeryville, California, USA - Original compost - Organic plus compost (OP) | ecosystem: Engineered > Solid waste > Mixed feedstock >... | reverse complement strand
GCCGGTGGTAGGGATTTCGAATTTCGGGTAATAGACGGTGACGCCTTCCTGGTCGCAGTGTTCGTCCAGCTTTATGACTTTGCCCATGGCTCTTTCCGCCTTTCGTGCAAAGTTCAGTTTACGTTGGAGTTCTTTTATGCCTGCTACTAACAGTAATGCGCCTACGAGTAAGAATATGGCATACAGGATCATACTATACAGCTTGTTGGGTGATTGGATGGAGGAAAAGGTAGCCGGCGCCGATGATGACCAGGGGGATGCCGATGGCCATGCAAACGATCGTCCAGTTGAATATCCAGAAATAGCTGATCATACGCGGACTTTCCGGGTGCAGCGGATCGTACAGGAAGAAGGCTTCTTCGCCTACTTTCCAGGTAGAGGGCTTAGTGGCGGTCGGGTGGCGGTAGGTAATCGTTTGGCCGCTGGACGTTTGAATGCTGAAGATGGGTGAGTAAGCCCCGTCGGTTTCCTCCAGGGAGATGACCATCCCGGTGACGGGTTGGCTGCGGCGGACGAAGTCCAGCGACTGCCGGAGCAGGTGAATGGATATGCCCAGTAATATTAGCCCGGTTAACAGCGATAATTTATACCACATGGATTTTGTTTGAAATGGGTTACGGATTCAAATATAAGCAATAAATCATGGCGGGTATGTAACGAAAAAACCCTGCCTTAAAAGCAGGGTTTTTTCGTATAGGCATTGAAGTGATCAATACCCTGGATTTTGTCCAAACTCATTCACTGTTCTGTCTATCTGATCCTGCGGGATCGGGCGCAGCACGTGCGTAGGTTTAATGTTGGCGCGGGCTTCATCGTTGTGGAGGCGCACCCTTTCAATCAGTTTGTGGGTTCTGACGAGGTCGAACCAGCGGAGCTGTTCACCTACGAGTTCCCGGCCCCTTTCATCCAGGAGGAAGTCGATGTTCATGTTAGCGGCGCTTACTTTCATGGCATTGCGGTGGGCCAGCGTTTCCGCATCTGTTGGGCCTACCCGTGCGGCCCGGAGGCGTACCACGTTGACGAGGTCCGCTGCGGCCTGCGCATCGCCCTGCATCAGCATGGCTTCTGCCTGGATCAGGTAAGTTTCCGCGAGGCGGAAGGAAATAAACGGACGTACGCCGGAGGCCTGGTTATCCGGGCGGAGGGCGTCCGCGAACTTATTGAGGGAAGGGTAGAGTTTTTCGGTGTACAGGCGGGGCGGTACCAGCATGTATTTTTTGCTGGCGATTTCCGTGGCGGATACGTCATAGCCCGGGAGGTACACGGCCGTATCGCCCATTTTGAGGGTGGCGGTAGGCGCGTTGGTGTACCAAACGGTGGTGAAGAATTTTTCGTAGCGGGTATCATGCACACGGTCCTTGTAGAGGGTATCGAGCAGGAAGCGGGTAGGGCGGAAGCGCTTCCAGGGCGTACCGTTGGCGAGGTCGCGTTTCATGCCGGGCAGCACGTCGTACTGCATGAGGAAGAAGCGGCAGGCGTTATTGTCGCTATAATTATACAGCGGATCAGTGGTGAACTGCGCTGCCCAGATGGTTTCGCTGTTGTTTTCCTTGCCCTGGGCCCATACCAGGCCCGGATCGTCCAGGAGTTTGAAGCCGTAATTTTTGATGACGAGGTCCGCGTATTTGGCAGCGTTGGCGTAGTCCGTTGGCTGCGCCTGCGGCGAGGACGCGCGGGTGAGGTACACCCTTGCGAGGAGGTGTTCCGCGGCGGGTTTGGTAGCGCGGCCCCATTCGGACTGTGTTGCCGGCAGGTCTTTTTCTGCATCCAGCAGGTCTTTGATCACGGCGTCATACACGGCGGAAAGGGAATCCCGGTGGGCCTCCCGGAGGATCTCCGTGTTTTCCTTCAGGCTGAGGGGAATGGCGCCGAACATTTCCATGAGGATAAAGTGATAATGGGCCCGGCAAAACTTGGCTTCCGCCACGCCTCTCACTTTCGTGGCGCTGTCGAGGTCCGTGATTTTATCCGCGCGGGTGATGGCCACGTTGCAGGTGTTGAGGGTTTGGTAGAAGCTGTTCCAGACTTCGCGGACGTGGTCATAGCGGGAGTCCAGCTGGGAGGTGTACTGGCTGGTGAATTTGTAGTTGCCATCCGAGCCGTTGGTGATGATATCCGTACCGGTTTCAGTGAGGGTCATCCCCCGTTCGGAGCTGTAGAAGTTGCGCATGGACACGTAGGAGCCGTTTACCGCGGTAAGGAAGCCGGCTTTGGTATTATAGAAATTATCCGTGGTGTTGGTCACTACCTTTTCATCCAGCATTTTATTACAGGAGGCTGTAACCAGCAACAGGAGCAACATAGCGGGAAATATATTTTTCATACAGATTTTTTTAGAGCGTTAGAACTTCGCGTTAATACCGAATTGGAGCATCCAGGTGGCGGGTGCATCGATACCGATCACATTCACATCTTCCGGGTCTATACCTTTCCATTTCTGGCGGTAGGGCGCCAGGATGAGCGGTTGTTTTACGCCAACGGTAAAGCGGAGGTCCTGCATGGACCAGTTGCGGATAAGTTTATCCGGCATGGAATAGGCGAGCGTGATGTTGCGGATTTTGAAGAAGGAGCCGTCGAAATAGCTGAGCGACTGGTAGTTGCTGGGCCTTTCCTGGTTGGCGTTGGGCCGCGGGAAGTCGTTGGACGGCGTGGATGGCGTGTTATAAACTACGTTGAGGTTGTTATAACGGCCAAAGAGGGTATTGTAGTTGGAGTAGAAGTCGCTGCGGATCATGCTGCCCCAGCGTGCAAACGCTACGACGGACAGCTCAAAGCCTTTGTAGGAGAAGCGTTGCGTGGTGCCTGCCTGCCATTTGGCTTCAGGGGAGCCGAGGATCTGGCGGTCGTTTTTGGCGTCGATGACGGTATCGCCGTTCACATCTTCCAGGCGGATTTCGCCGGGTTTAACGCCGTATCGGGCGGCCAGCACGGCGTCCTTATCCTGCCAGATGCCGATCTTTTTGAAGTCGTAGTACACGTAGGTGGGCTGGCCTACGAACCAGGCATTGCCTACGTCCGCGGTTCTGCCATCGCCGAGGGAGAGAATCCGGGAGCGGTTGCGGAAGTAGTTCACATCCATTTTCCAGGAGAAGCCGTTCGGGTTATCGATCACGGTGGCGGATATACCGATTTCCAGGCCGCGGTTACGGCTGACGCCGAGGTTCATCAGCACCTGGTTGAAACCATTGCTGTAGGGCAGGGTTTGCGGCATGAGAAGGTCCGTGGTGCGTTGGTTATACCATTCGATGACGCCGGTGATGCGGCCGTTGAAAAGGCCGAAGTCGAGCCCGATATCCGCCGAGGTGGTAGTTTCCCAGGTCAGGTCCGGATTACGGAGTTCGGACGGAACATAGCCCAGTACACCTTTGTTGCCAAAAGAATACGGAATCCTTTGCAGGGCGCCCTGGGTTGCATAGGGCGTAATACCGGTGTTGCCTATACGCCCGTAGCTGGCGCGGAGTTTCAGGTTGTCCAGTACGCTTTGGCCTTTCAGGAACTGCTCGTTGATAAGGTTCCAGCCCACGGCCACGGAGGGGAAGTAGCCCCATTTTTTACCCGGCGCAAAGCGGGAGGAGCCATCCGCGCGCATGGTGAGCGTGAGGAGGTAGCGGTCGTCGAAGCCGTAGTTGATACGGCCCATATAGGAGAGGATGGTCCAGGAGCTGAGGCTGCTGTTGAGCCCTGTTACGTTGAGCGCCTGGCCCAGGTTAAAGTACTGCTGGGATTCCACGGGGATGCCTCTCACGTTGGTACCGTCGATATCGGTGGTTTGCCGTTGTACGCTGTAAAGCCCGGTGACGCCTATATTATGTTTCTTCACCAGTTTATTATAGGTGAGGAGGTTTTCGATCGTATAGGCGATGACGTTAGCGTTGCTTTTAGCGGCCGTAGCGTCGCCACCGCCGATGAGCAGGTTGGTATTGTTTTTACCCTGGAATATGCCGTAGTTATAGGATTGTATATCCGGGCCCACGTTGAGGCGGTATTTGAGTCCGTCGACGATTTCTACTTCCCCGAACAGGCTGGTGAAAACGCGGAGCCGTTTCATGAGTTCCACGCGGTTGCCGCTGACGTAATCCAGCAGCGGGTTAGGCTGTTGGCTGTCGCCCGTGGGGTAGGTGATGAGTTTTCCGTTCTCATCGTACGGCGCGGCGATGGGCAGCATTTTCAGCGCGTTGTCGATCCCGTTATACGTTTCCCCGTTGCGGAGGCTGTATGCGCCGAGCAGGCTGGCGCCCACTCTAACGCGGTTGCCTATACGCTGATCCAGCGCTACGTTGAAGTTATAGCGTTCGTAGTTCTGGAGTTTGAGTACGCCCTGGTCTTTGAAGTAACCGAGGCCAACGCTGTAGCGGGTGTTGTCCGAACCGCCGGAGACGTTCACGCCATGGTTGGTTTGGTAACCTTGTGAGATCATGAGTTTTTGCCAGTCAACGTCCACGCCTTTTTTGATGTTGGCGTATTCGGTGGCGTTAAAGATTTTTTGGTCGGAAGCATCCGGGTTGTTATCGTCGTACTTGCCGATGGTGCGGTTGGCTTCGCGGCGCATGTCGATAAAGCGGGCGGCGTTCATCATATCCGTTTCGCCGAGTTGGCGAACGATGCCGTAGGAGCCGCTGTAGGATACGACGGGCTTGCCTTCCTTACCCCGTTGTGTGGTAACGAGGATGACGCCGTTAGCGCCGCGGGAGCCGTAGATGGCGGTGGCGGAAGCGTCCTTGAGGATGTCCATGGATTGGATCACGCCGGTGCCGATGTCGTTCAGGCTGCCGGAGTAAGGAATACCATCCACTACGTAGAGCGGATCATTCTCAGCCCTGAGGGAGCGGGAGCCGCGGATGCGCACCTGTGGTTCATCCCCCGGTTTGGAGCTGTTGTTGATGACTTCCACGCCGGGTGCGCGGCCTTGCAGGGCCTGTTGCGGGTTGGTCACCGGCACGTCCTGGATGGCTTTGGCGCTGACGGAGGAGATGGCGCCGGTAACGTCTTTTTTCTTTTGCTGACCGTAGCCGACTACCACTACTTCGTCGAGTTTTTTACGGTCCTCGCCGAGGATAACGGACACGGCTGTACGACCTTTGACGGGTTCTTCGTGCGTGGCGAACCCGATGAAGGTAAATACGAGCGTGGCGTTGGCAGGGTCTGCCAGTTGCAGTCGGTAGTGCCCTTTTACGTCCGTTTGGGTGCCCGTGTTTTTGCCTTTAACGGCGACGGTTACTCCCACGAGGGGCGTTTGTTGCGCGTCCAGTACGTTACCTTCCACTGTAACGGGTTTGCCTTGACCGCGGGAAAAATGGTAGCATAGCAGGCATGCTATCAGACATAGATAACGTGGAAATGAATTTTTCATAACGTCAGATTTGGAATTTTAAAATGAACGGCCGGGTTCTGTTTCAGATTTTGGACTTATCAGTTATAGCTTATCAGTATAGAGCTGATTAGTGTTGCGTATCAGCTTTTAGTTTATCAGTTTTTTTAAATATGGTTTTTAAATACGGTTTTAAACGGGTTCACAGCTCAGGTTCTTCCGGGACAAAATAATGAAAATTCATCATTCTGCAATCGTTTGCAAATTTTTCTTGTAGGAGTCGTATATGCGTGGTAACATTCTTTCCGTCCAACAGACCCACAACAGTTGAAGAGTGCGACGCAAGGATGCTACATAGGAATCCTGCAGGCGACTACCTGAAAAAAATTATTCCATACCTGAGGTTTAATTTTTGAGGTATGGATTTCAAAAACTGAATTATGGAAAACAAAAATCTGATTGCGAAGGCGGAAGTCCGCATAGAGGCGGGCGTACAGGAAGTTTGGCGGGCGTTGACGGACCCTGCGACGATTCAGCAGTATATGTTTGGGACGACGGTGGAAACGGATTGGCAGGAAGGCAGCGCGATTGTGTGGCGGGGCGAATGGAAGGGGAAACCTTATGAGGACAAGGGAAAAATTACCGCGTTGCAGCCCGGGAAGCAGCTGCAGTACACGCATTTCAGCGGGTCGTCGGGGATGGAGGACAGCCCGGAGAATTACCACACGGTAACGATCCGGCTGGCGGCGGAAGGAGAGCAGACGCGGGTGACGCTGGAGCAGGATGGCAATGCAACGGAGCAGGGGCGTGAGGAATCGGCGAAGAACTGGCAGATGATGTTGGATAGTATGAAGCGGGTGCTGGAAAAGGGCGGGTGATACAGGCGTTAACGTTAGGGAATTGACTGCGTCGCAAACACCACCTTAGATTGTCATTTTAGCCCAGCATTTGTTCAAAAATGCCGTCCTACATTTGGGAAACAATTCTAAGCGATGCGAAAGTTAATCATGCAAATGTCTATATCCGCGGATGGTTTTGTAAGCGGACCGGATGGCCGGGCTGACTGGATCCACAAAGCTTCCGACGAAACGTCCAGGGCCTGGGCTGTGGCGCAATGCCGGGAGGCCGGCCTGATCATCATGGGCCGGAAGTCGTTCGAAATAATGGCGCCCTATTGGCCCACCGCCACCGGTCCGTTTGCCGCGCCCATGAACGAAACGCCGAAAGCCGTTTTTACGCAGCAGGGTTTTACCATGCCGGCTATACCTGCTGAAACGCCCGAGCAGGCGAAGGCCGCCGCGACGTGGACGGGTGCAAGGGTTTTGACCGGGGACCTGGCTACGCATGTCCGCCAATTGAAATCGGAACCCGGCAATCCTATCTATGCCGCCGGCGGCGCGGGTTTCATGCGCAGCCTGATTGCGACCGGGCTTATTGACGAATACCGGTTGATCATTCATCCGCTGGTACTGGGCGCAGGGCTGCCGATCTTCAACGGACTTGCGCAGCCGCTGGACCTGAAGCTGGCGGACGTAAAAGCGTTTCCCGGCGGTATTGTAGCGCATACCTATCACGTTTAAAATTACCTTCCCAATCATCATAAACAGCAAAAAATGAGAAAGATTATAGTAATGTCTATGCTTACCCTGGATGGCGTTATGCAAGCCCCTGGTGGACCCGATGAAGATTTATCAGGCGGCTTCCAGTTTGGCGGCTGGACGGCTTCCTATGGGGACGAGGATTTCGGCAAAATTATGCAGGAAGAACTCAAGCCGGCTGAGTACCTGCTTGGCCGGAAAACCTTTGATATTTTTGAATCTTACTGGCCCAGCCATAACGACTTTTGGCCGGGAATTAACGCGGGTACGAAATACGTATTGTCTACCACCCGCGATCATTCCGACTGGAATAAGAGCGTTTTCCTGAAGGGCCTTTCTGATATACAGGCGCTGAAGCAAAGTGATGGCGGCGATATTCACGTATGGGGCAGTAGCGAACTGACGCAGCTGTTGTTGCAGCACGACCTGGTGGATGAGCTGCGTGTGAAAATTTATCCCCTGATCCTGGGGCAGGGTAAGAAGCTGTTTGAAAACGGCATTGCGCCGGCAGCGTTGAAACTGGTCAACAGCCAGGTAACGTCAAAAGGCGTGGTGGTGCTGAATTACAAGCGGGAAGGGAAAGTAGTGACGGGGAATATTACCATTTAGGGTATTCCCTTTTTTACGGGAACTTCATGGGATAACGCGGGGTGATTTGCCCTTTCATAATCCGTTGCAGTTTGGAGGCCATGAGCTTTCTGGCGAGCGGTTTCAGGTAATCCAGGTACAGGATGCCTTCCGTATGGTCGTATTCATGTTGTATCATACGGGCGGTAGCGCCGCTGAAGGTGCGGACCTGCTGTTCAAACTGCCCGTTGTAGTATTGGATGGTGATGGTCCATGGCCGTTTGACGGGGTATTGTAAGTTGGGGATGCTAAGGCATCCTTCTTCGTCTTCCCAGGCGTCCGCTGAGCGGGAAAGGATGGTAGCGTTGATAAAGGTTTCGGTGATGCCGGTATCGCCTGGCGCGAAATAGTCGCGGTGATCCGTTGCTTCGAAAGTAGACTGGCTGTCGACAATAAACAGGCGGATGGGAAGACCGATCTGCGGGGCGGCTAATCCGCATCCATTGGCGTTTTTCATGGTTTCCCACATGTCCGCAATGAGGGTGTTCAGCTGGGGGTAATCCCGGTCAATTTCGTGGCATGGCTGTTTCAGGATGCTATGGCCGTATGCTAGTATGGGTCGTTTCATGCTTTGGAATTTTGTGCTTTGGATTTTTTGCAAAGTTCCAAAGAATGAAAGTTGCAGGCAATGAACCTATGTTAACTAATTTGCCGGCGGATGCGGCTGAGGCCTTGCGGGGTAATGCCGATATAAGAAGCGACATATTTCAGGGGGATGCATTTGAGGATATCCGGCTGCTCGCGGAAGAGATTTAGATAACGCTCTTTGGCGGTATGTTTTAAGAGGGATAATTCTCTTTTGCTTTTGGAGAGGAATAATTTTTCCGCTACGTAGCGGCCTAAATAGTTGCCGGCGGTGGTTTGCGCGTAAACCTTCTGCAGGTCCGCATGGGAAATTTGCCAGACGGTGGTGGCTGTTAAAGCCTGCAATGCGTATTCAGACGGCGTTTGCGTGAGGAAGGAGTTGTAGGCGCAGGTGAATTCCTTATCGAAGCAGAAGTCGAATGTCAGTTCGTTTTCATCACCGGGGATGTAGTAGCGGATGATGCCTTTTTCGACAAAGGAGAGGTAGTTTTCTGTTTCTCCCTGGCGGGTGATGATATCGTTTTTGGCAAATTCTCTTCGCTGGAAATGGGCGGCGATAAATTCCCATTCCGGTTCCCGCAGTTGGATAATGCGTTCGTAATATTCCCTGATATAGCCCATGGTGCGAAGGTACGAAGAATTCTTAAGCGTCCATATGTTGCATTAGTTTTGACAGGAGTGCAGTCAGGTTTTTCAGTTCCGTTTTGGTGAGGATTTTACCCGCTTTTTGTGCCACCCTGTCCCTGAAATTTTCCGAGTTATCTACAATGAACCTGCCTTTGTCCGTCACGCTGAGGTAGAATACCCGGCGGTCTTCTCCGGATTGCTCCTGTTCGATAAGGTCGTTGGCGATAAGAAATTTTAGCTGTCGCGAGATGGCAGGTGCGCTGATGCCAAAGGCTTTCGCTACTTGTTTACCGGTGCACCGGTCGTGCCGGTAGACGTATTCGATGATATTATAGTGGGTGGCTGTTACCCCGTTGATCTCGCCTTTTTGCATATTAGCCAGCATGAAGCATTGCAAATCTGTAAATACTTCATAAAATTTTTTCCGTGTGTGGTCCATATTTTGCTAATACTTAACTTTGTTAACTATTGGCAAAATTAACGAATATGAAGCAGATTACCATCACTCATGCGAGGCAAAATAATCTGAAGAACATTTCTGTTGCGATACCGAAGAACAAGATAGTGGTTTTCACGGGCGTATCCGGCTCGGGGAAGTCGTCCCTTGTATTTGAGACGATTGGCGCGGAGGCGCAGCGGCAGTTCAACGAAACGCAGGGCAGTTTTTTGAGGAACCGTTTGCAGCATATTGGCGTGCCGGATGTGGAGAAGATTGAAAACCTGAATGTGCCGATCATCATCAACCAGAAGCGGCTGGGAGGCAGTGCGAGGTCGACCGTGGGGACGGCCACGGATGTATATGCCTCTCTGAGGCTGCTGTTTTCCAGGATGGGGAAGCCTTTCGTCGGGTATTCGAATGTGTTTTCGTTTAATAACCCGGTGGGAATGTGTCCTGCTTGCGAGGGGTTGGGATTTGTGCAGACGGTGAATGTGGATGCGTTGATTGACCGGGGGAAGTCGCTCAACGAAGGCGCGATCCGGTTTCCCACGTTTCAGCCGGGCGGTTGGCGGCTGACGCGATATACGTTATCCGGCTATTTTGATAATGATAAACCATTGAAGGACTATTCCGCGGAGGAGCTGGAAATGCTGTTGCACGCCCCGGAGCATAAGCCGAAGCGGCCGCATAGGGAGTGGGGGAAGACGGTGAAGTACGAAGGGGTGATACCGCGGATAGAAAAAGCGTTCCTGAAGAAGGAGTCCAGGGAAAACATCACGCGTAAGGAGGCGTTGAAACATGTTATTATTACCAGGAGCTGCCCGGCCTGTAACGGCAAGCGGCTAAACGAAAAAGTGCTGAGTTGCAAGATCAGGGGAATGGACATTGCGGATTGTGCGCAATTGTCCGCCGACGAGTTGCTGGCATTTGTAGCGTCCCTGGACGCCGGCGCCTATGGCACTATTGTAGCGGAGCTGAAGAAGAAGCTGCAACATATGATAGACATCGGGCTGCAGTACCTGACATTGGACAGGAGGACGGATACGCTTTCGGGTGGTGAGAGTCAGCGTATAAAGATGGTTAAGAACCTTGGCAACAACCTGACGGACCTGCTGTATATTTTTGACGAGCCCAGCATAGGGCTGCATCCGAAGGACCTGCAACATATTGCTGCGATTATCCGGCGGATAAGGGATAAGGGGAATTCGGTACTAATGGTGGAGCATGATCCGGACCTTATCCGGATCGCGGATTGGGTGATTGACATGGGGCCATTGTCCGGCAAGCATGGAGGGGAGATTGTGTATGAGGGGACGTTTGAGGGGTTGAAGCATTCGACGGGAAAAACAGGTCAGTACTTTGCGCAGCAGCCAAGGGCCAGGTACAGCCGGCGGCAGGCAGATGGCTAGCTGGAGATAAAGAACGCCCATTTGCATAATCTTAAAAATGTCAGCGTAAAAATTCCGCGGAAAGTATTAACGGTGGTTACCGGCGTTGCCGGTTCCGGGAAGAGTACGCTTATTAATAAAGTACTGCCAACGATTTACCCGGAGGTAACGATTATTGACCAGTCGTTATCCGCTATGGGCGTACGAAGCAACCTGCTTACCTATCTCGGGCTGTCAGATGATCTACGGGGGCGGTTTGCGAAAGCCAACCATGTTTCCGCGAGGTTATTCAGCAGGAACAGTGAGGGCGGCTGTGAGAACTGCCGGGGCACGGGCGTTGAGCGGATAGACCTGGCATTTATGGACGATATTGAGCAGCCCTGTGAAGTATGCGGCGGTTCGGGATTTAAGCCGGAAGTGCTGCAATACCATTACCGCGGCAGGAACATTTTACAGGTAATGGACATGACGGTGGAGGAAGCAATGGCGTTCCTGCCGGATGAATTATACGCCGGGGCGTTTGAGATGTTGTGTAAACTGGGGCTGAGTTACCTTAGCCTGGGGCAGCGGCTGGACAGCTTTTCAGGGGGCGAGCGGCAGCGGCTAAAATTGACCAGGGAGCTGCAGCATCGCAATAAAATCATTGTGCTGGATGAGCCGAGTACAGGGCTGCATCCCAGCGATACGCAGCTGTTGCTGGATTTTATGGATGCGTTGGTAGATCAGGGGAATACTTTGATTGTGATTGAGCATAACCTGGATGTGATTACCCATGGGGATTGGATTATTGACATAGGCCCGGGTGCGGGGAAGTATGGTGGGGAAGTGTTGTTTGAGGGGACGGTGGAGGAGATGTTGAATCGCGGGGAAACGGCGACGGGCGAGGGGGTGAGAAGGCATTTGGGAATGGGGAGGAAGGTTTAAGGGCGGGGACACAGATATTTTCCGGGGAAAATTAATATCTTAGAAGGGCAGTTTTAACCCTTATGATTGTCGGCCGGATGTTCAATGCTTTAATACCGATGATGGGTTCTAACCTCGCCAGCTATCTTTTTACGACATTTTATCCAGGCAGCAGGGGTTTAAAAATCGAACTATGCAGGAACATAAAGGAAAAGGTACACAAGAGGAGGAGCTGGGAATAAAAGTCCGGTCTAACGACCATCCTTACCAGCCGGCGGACCCGCAGAAGAACATGCTGGAGCCCCGCAAACTGGCTGCTTATTTTATCGTATTCATTGAAAGCGGCACCGTTACCTACAACCTGGAGTTGCAGGATTATACCCTTACTGACGGGCGCCTGCTCTTTGCGGCGCCTAATCAAATATTTACGCCGCCGGTGAAAACCGCCGATCTGAAATATTTCAAACTGCTGTTTGATGAGAATACGCTGGCCTTGTTGCCACAGTCTTTCCCGTTTTTGGTCAACCCGCTAAACAACCCGGTCATCGCGCTGGATGCTGCGGTGAAAGAAAGAGTGGTAAAGGTTTTTGAAATTTTAAACCAGGTATTATACGCGGACAAACATGAAACCGACACGGAAATCACATTAGCCTATTTGAACCTGTTGCTTTCTGAGTTGAACAGCGCCTATTTTAAGAACAAACGCCCCGCTGGTATTTTAAATGCCAACCTGTCAAAGTTTATTGAATTCAAATTAGTGGTGGAAACTTCCCTTACGGAGCAGCCTTCCATCAACGCGATTGCTGAGAAATTAGCATTATCTACCAATAGCCTGTACCGCATTGTAAAAGAATATGCCGGCACCTCGCCCAAGGATTATTTCATTAACCGCCTGATGGCGGAAGCCCAGCGGAAACTGCGTTATTCCAATATTTCCATCAAGGAACTGGCCTATGAGCTGGGCTTTAACGATCCTGATTATTTCTCCAGGCTCTTCAAGAAAAGCACCGGGAAGAGCGCCAGTGAATTTTTACCCCGGCAGGATTTGTCGGGTGAATAAACGGATTTGTCCATTCCCGCCTGTTAAGGCCCTGCTACTTTTGCCATATAAAATTCACAGACATGAAATATGCATTAGTAACAGGCGCCAACAAAAGCATCGGTTTTGAAGTAGCGCGCCAGCTGGCACGGGAAGGAATATACGTGTACCTTGGCAGCAGGAATATAGTCAGCGGCCGGGAAGCCGCGGATACCTTAAAAGCGGAGGGATTAAAGAACGTAGCGCCTGTACAGCTTGACATTACGGACGATGCATCCGTTGCGAAAGCCCGTCAGGCAATAGGAGCGGAAACCCAGGTGCTGGACATCCTGGTCAATAATGCGGGCATTTTTGGCGGATACCCTCAAACGGCGGTGCAGGCAACGATAGACCAGTTTAAGGCCACCTATGACGCAAATGTTTTTGGCGCTGTGCGGGTTACGCAGGCATTTATTGATTTAATGAAGAATTCCCCGGCGCCCCGGATTGTAAATGTAAGTTCCAGTCAGGGTTCCCTTACGCTTCATAGTGATCCCGGCTATAAGTACTACGATTACAAAGCGGCGGTGTATCTTTCCTCCAAATCGGCCCTGAATATGTACACGGTGGTTTTGGCGTATGAGTTTAAGGATACGCCCTTCAAAATCAACGCGGTTTGCCCTGGTTATACGAAAACGGATTTCAACGGACATCGTGGGCCGGGAACG